>Ga0116111_1000905_pt1 | contig 22563 bp, 16 predicted proteins | sample June2015DPH_8_10_FD_89720 | JGI IMG/M metagenome (GOLD analysis project Ga0116111, IMG submission 89720) | Peatland microbial communities from SPRUCE experiment site at the Marcell Experimental Forest, Minnesota, USA - June2015DPH_8_100 | ecosystem: Environmental > Terrestrial > Soil > Wetlands... | reverse complement strand
GAGGGCGCACTTATTGCACGGTTTGGGGCGACCTCATGACCATCAATGCCTCCCAGCGCGGCATCGCCGGAACTGTCATCGACGGTGTGTGTCGCGACGTTCCCGGCATCAGGAAGCTGCGATATCCAATTTTTACCAAGGGGTGTTACATGGTGACTGGGAAAGACCGGGTGCAATGCGACGGCGTAAACATCCCCGTCGCTATCTCCGGAGTGCAGGTTAAGCCGGGTGACGTTCTGCTTGGCGACGATAGCGGCGCGCTGGTGATTCCCGCCGAAAAAGCCGAGGAGGTTTATCGCGTAGCGGAAGAGATCGCCAAGAAGGAAGAAATCATCGAACGAGAAGTTCGCAAAGGCGTGTCGCTCAGAGAGGCTCGGGCAAAAATGGGCTATCACGCGCTTCAGACCCGGAAGTAGCTCGCCGCGGATGAGATCAACAGCAAGAGCGGGCTACTCGGCCGATCAATCAAACTAATTTACTACGACGACCAGGCTAACCCGCATCATCCTACTGCGCCAAAGAGCGCCAAAGAACGAGGAGTAGCTTCAAAGCGAGACTTGCGGTACTCTGGTGCAACAAGCACGACAGTTGAACAGCAAGGCACTGGAATAGCGGTGTGCTTTCGCATCAGGTGCGAAAGAAATTCCAGCTCCGGTCTGAAGGGAAAAGCACGTGGTTGACACGCGTTTTACCGCCATCAAGCAAACAAGAACGTATATCGAGATCGTAGGTCAAATCGTAAAGCTGCTTCGTGGCGGGCAGATACGGCCTGGAGAGCAGCTTTCGTATGTTTGCTTTGCGCCCTCAGTCCGCTCAGGGACGCAGTTTGAGCGACTTTTTCGCGCATTCCACATCTTGAGACAAAGTACTTTTGCTCGCGATGATTCTTGTCGTGTTGAACTTGACATTCGGGCTGACGTGGCTCAGACTGTTTTTTCATAACACCTATAAGACATGCGTCTCACATAGTGGGACGCACGAACCTCAAGGAAAAGATCCTGGAAATCCCGGGAGATTCGAAAAGTATCACGACGAGCATGGGGCGCTTCTGCAGGCGCTCAAAGACAAAGATGCGAAGCGCGCCGGAAGGACCATGCTGAAGCATCCTTCCGAAATTGAGAAAGACATTATGAACACCTGACTCCCGTGGGCAGGTGGTTTGCCGCTGCAAGTGGGCCGAACCCGGAGATGTGCCGTCTTAAGTGAGGTGGAACGATGCTTGATGACCGGCCCAGGGTTTTGTGCGTCAGCGCCCACGCAGCCGACTTTGCTGCCCGGTGTGCAGGAACCTTAGGTCACTATGCCAAAGGCCACGGTGTAGTCAAAGTGCTTTGTTGGAGCTTCGGCGAAAGAGGAGACTCGGCCGATAGCTGGTTAGATCATCCCAGGATTAAATAACAAGGAGGCAACCATGCCGGAACCGAAAACGAAGTACTACTACCACATCGCGGACGTCCCTTTAGTCCCACTCACGGACAAGGTGGGGACCCACTTCATCGCGGGTCAAAACATCCTGTGCAGCTTCATTGAGCAGCCACCTGGGGCCACCTTCCCCATCCACAGCCACCCGGCGGAGCAGATTCTGGTCATCCTGGAAGGCTCCGAGGAGCATGTGTGCGGCGACGAGAAATTCACCATGAAGGCCGGTGATGTCTGCGTCCATCCGCCGAACACCCCCCACGGCGGCCATACCCCTACCGGGTTCAAGGGCATCGACATCTTCTCCCCGCCCCGGGAGGATTACCTGGCGTTGATGCGGAAACATGGTCTCGTGAAGTAACGAAGCCGGGACTGTGCCCCATGGGCATGGGACTTGAGCCCTCGGCCGCTGGGTGAGCAGGGGGCGGCAGGCTTGCCGTGCGGTCATCGAGGGGTGCACGCGTGCGAGATGAGATGGTCATTAAGGAAGAGGCAACCGCCGCTATCCTGCCAGGGGCTTCGCGGGCGCAATCCGGCATCGTTCTCCGGGTGATCGACGCCTGCGCAGACGGTCTGTTGGTTGTGGCCCTGCTGGGCGAACTGGGGATCGTGTTCGCCAACGTGCTGGCGCGCGTCTTCTTCACCACGTCCTTCCTGTGGGCGGACGAGGTGGCGCGATTCGTGCTGTCGATCATCGCCTTCATCGGCGGCGCGGTCGCCTATCGGCGTCGCGAGCACGCTTTTGTGCGCGTGCTGCTCAATCGGTGCCCCGCGGGGTTGCAGCGAGTGTGCTTCACGCTCGCCGATGTCCTGGCGCTCTTCATCTCACTCGTCGCGGGGATCGCCTCCTTCGAATTCATCGAGTCAAGCTGGAGCGAGCGCACCCCGGTCTTCCAGCTCCCGGCTGGCACGATTGCCATCCCGCTTACCGTGGGCCTGGCGCTGATCGCCCTCTATGCCATCAACCACCTGCGCCGCGAACACGGACGGCGAGCCTGGGTGGTGGGAGGCCTCTTCATCGTGGCGATGGCGGGGGCGATGGCTACCCGCGGTCTCTGGCTGCCGTGGTTCGCCGGCGACAATGCCATCATTGCCACCGTGACCCTCTTCATCCTGGCGATCGTGGTCGGTGTGCCGGTGGGGTTTGTGCTGCTGATGGCCACGGCCAGTTATCTGTGGGTGACCGATGCTCCCTCGCTGGTATCGCTCCCGCAGAGCATGGTGAACGGGACCGGGAACTACATTCTCCTGGCGGTGCCGTTCTTCATCTTCACCGGACTGATCATGGAGCGGGGAGGCATCAGCCTGCGGCTCGTCCGCTTCGTCGAAACGGTCGTGGGCCACCTGCGGGGCGGCCTCCTTCAGGTGTCGGTGGTCAGCATGTACATCGTCTCCGGCCTCTCCGGTTCCAAGCCTGCCGACGTGGCTGCGGTCGGTACCGTGATGCGCGATCGGTTGCGCGATCGCCATGGTGCGGGCGAGGGCGCGGCCGTGCTGGCCGCCTCGGCCATCATGGGTGAAACGGTACCGCCCAGCATCGCGATGCTCATCGTCGGCTCGATCACGCAGCTGTCGATGGCCGCGCTGTTCATCGGCGGCATCATCCCCGCGGCGGTAATGGCCGCCTGCCTCATGGGGCTCATTTACTTCCGGGCCCGCCGCGCGGGGACGCCGTGCGCGCCGCGTGCCCCAGCCCGATCGATGCTGCGGGCGGCCCTCATCGCGGTGCCGGCGCTCCTGATGCCGGTGATCCTGCTGGTGGGCATCCTGGCTGGAATCGCCACCCCGACGGAGGTGGCTACCTTCGCTGTTCTCTACGGCCTCGGGCTGGCCATCGGGGTCTATCGCGCCATGAGCTGGCAGACCCTCGTGCGTACCGTACTCGATACCGCTTCGCTCACGGGCATGCTGCTCTTCATCTTTGCCGCTTCGGCAGGGTTCTCGTGGTCGCTCACCGTGGCCTATGTGCCGCAGCGTCTCGTCGCCCTGCTCCAAGGCATGCAGAACAGCACGAGTATCTTCATGGTCGCCTCCATCCTGCTCCTGATCGTGGCCGGCGTGCTCCTGGAGGGACTGCCCTCGCTTAACGTCCTCGCGCCCCTCCTGCTTCCCATCGCCGCGAAGATCGGCGTGAGCGAACTGCACTACGCCTTGGTGTTGATCATCGCCATGGGAGTCGGCGGCTTCATGCCCTTGGCCGGGGTGGGCTTCTATGTCTGCTGCGCCATTATGCAAACCGGGATCGAAGAGGCCTCGCGCGCCATGGTGCCCTATTTAATCGTGATTTTCGTCGGCCTGCTCATCGTGGCATTCGTGCCGTGGTTCACACTGTTCCTCCCGCACTATTTTGGCCTGGGGAGATAAGTGGCGGCGCGCCGGGCGGCGGAGTTCCCGCCGGGGCCCGGCAGGGTAACACGGTCGAGCGGAGGGTTTTGCTTTTCAGTTGCAGTGCGGCGGAGTTCCAGCCGGGGCCCGGCAGTGTAACAGCGGCGCTGGGGGGTCAGGAAGCCTGTGCCAGCGACGCGACCTGGATAGCGGCAGTCTGATCATCACAAAGGAGCGCACATGAATCGTAGGACATTTCTCAAGAACAGCATGGGGGTTGCCGGACTCGCTCTGGCTGCACCCTACGTGACGCGTGCGGCGGCAGCCCCGCTCACGCTCCGCTTCGCCCACTTTGGGGCGGAGGACCATCCCTCCAATATTGCGGCCAAGCAGTTCGCCAGCCGGGTTGAGACCCGCACGGGCGGCGCCATCAGAATTCAGATCTTCCCGAACAATCAACTGGGGGGGCCCCCCGAGCAAGCCCAGCAGATCAAGCTCGGCACCATCGACATGGGGCTGCCGACGCAGGGGCAGCTCCAGAACTTCGAGAAGGCCTTTGCGACCGTGATGCTTCCCTTCATCTTCGACAATCCAGCCCATGTATTCCGCGTCTTGGACGGCCCGGCCATGCAGTGGTTGGCCCCGCTCGCCGAGAAGCAAGGCTTCATTGTGTTGCGGAACTGGGAGTATGGCTTCCGCGACCTGACGAACAGCCAGCGCCCAATCCACACGCCCGACGATGTGAAGGGCTTGAAGATCCGCACCCCGCCTGAGATTCAAATCCAAGCAGCGATGGAAGCGCTGGGCGGCGTGGTGCAGGCCATCGCGTTCCCGGAGCTCTATCTCGCGCTCGCCCAGAAGGTGGTGGACGCCCAGGAGAACCCCGTCGCGGTCACTTACTTCATGAAGTACTACGAGGTGCAGAAGCACCTCGCCATCACGCAGCACGTGTACAACAACATGATCCATACGGTCAGCGCCAACACGTGGAAGAAGCTGAGCCCCGAGCAGCAGACGATCTTCCGCGAGGAAAGCACTTCCGCGGGCAACCTCATGCGCAAGCTGATCGCCGACGAAGAAGTGGATCAGATCAAGAAAATGGAGGGCCGCGGCATGGCGGTGACTCGCCCGGACCTCGCGCCGTTCCGGGCCAAGATGGAGCCAGCGTACAAGCGCGTGGCTGCCTTTGCCGGTGAGGAGAACGTGAAGAAGTTCAGGGAAATGGTGGATAAGGCGCGAAAGGGCTGATTAACAGCGATCGGCTTGGAGACGGCCGGGTGCTCAGGGGTCGGGCTGCCGCCCGCGGAGAGGGCAGTCCGGCCGCTTCTGACGCGGCATTTTGCGAGCCGATCTGTGTCCTTTACGTCCAATTTGGGTCAAGTGCCCGCTATTTCAGGACCGTCCGTGCGTGCCTTTAAGCTTGCCCATTTCGCGCATCTTCTTGTCCAGGTCGAGTTCAGTCAACACCACCCAGCAGGTCAGGCAGGTGGGCCGCCCGTCCCGTCGGCGTGAGGTCGGTTTCCCGCAGCGCACGCAGGGCTTTCGCGGTAGTTTGCGTTTCACGGCTCGCCGCTCCTTTCCGAGTTCCGTGTAGAAATCGTGAACGTGGATGAAGCGGCGCTCACGTTCAGCGGGATGCGGAGCTCCGTTCTCGACGTGCGCCAATTATCGCATTCTCGACTTCGGCTTGATCATCTCGCCATCCACAGCGAACCTTGAGCACTCCAGGACAAAGAGGTTGGACTGGGGCTGGTATGATTCCGTTTCAATGGAAAGATTCGTCCAGAAATCACCAGTCGAGGCCCTGTGCCGATGAGTTGGTTTGGCCTGCTTGCAATTGCCGTGGCTCTGGCCTTGGATGCGTTCGCCGTGGCAGTGGTGGCGGGGCTGAGTTTGAAAGTCATGACCAAGCGACACTTGTTCCGCCTGAGTTTTCACTTTGGTCTCTTCCAGGCGGCAATGCTCGCAGCCGGATGGCTTATCGGGAGTGCGCTTTACGCTCTGGTGGCGGCAGCCGCCCATTGGGTTGCATTTGCCCTGCTGCTGCTGGTGGGCGGAAATGTCATGTGGCACGCCTTTTACGGCGCCAGCGAGACGCGCACTGCACTGGACCCAACCTCGGGCTGGCAGCTCGTTTTTCTTTCGTTTGCCACCAGCCTCGACGCACTCGCGGTCGGGCTTTCTCTCGCCATGCTTGGGGTTTCCATCGCTCTGTCAGCGTCCGTCGTCGGATTTACGGCCACGGCCCTCACGTTGTTGGGCATGGCGTTGGGTCGCCGTGTCAGCGTTTTGTGGGGCAAGCGGGTTGAAGTCTTTGGCGGGCTCATTCTGATCGCGATCGGATGCATGATTTTGTGGGATCACATCAAGGCCTGACCGAGGCAGAATGCAGGCTGTCGCACAGGCCATAAGCATGTCGCCCGACGCTCTTTGACCAGGACAACGCTTCGCACAGCTCTCTTGCTCCTCCGCGGCTTCAACGGTACGTGCACCATTTGCCTGCACTCCGAATATAATAGAATCCAGTCCGATATATTCCGTATGGGACTGTTTCCGTGGGGATGGTAACTAACCGGGAATTGCCACGTCGTTCGGCTGCGAACCGATGATCGGGACGCCGCGCGAATAGGACCGAAGTCAGCCCGCCGGAATCCGGAGTCTCACCCGCTCATGTGGATTGTTGCCCTAGCTCTAAGGCGGCCGTACACATTTATCGTGATGGCGCTGGTGATCAGCCTGCTGACGCCGCTGACGATCCTGCGCACGCCGACCGACATTTTCCCGGACATCAACATCCCTGTGGTCAGCGTCATCTGGTTTTACACCGGCCTTTCCCCCAACGAAATGGCCAACCGGATGATCACCAATTGCGAGCGCGGGTTCACGCTCACCGTCAATGACATCGAGCATACCGAGTCGCAATCACTGAACGGCATCGGAATCGTCAAGGTATTCTTCCGCCCCCAGGCGAACATCCAGACGGCACTCGCCCAGGTCACGAGCATCGTCCAGACCATGCTGAAGCAGATGCCGCCCGATGCGACGCCCCCATTGGTAGTGAACTATACGGCGTCTTCCACCCCGGTCATCCAACTTGGGCTGAGCAGCAAAACCATCCCGGAGCATGAGGTCTTCGACCTGGGGCAGAACTTCCTGCGCACTTATATTTCCACGGTGCAAGGCGCGGCTACGCCATACCCATACGGCGGCAAGATCCGGCAAGTGCAGGTGGACCTGGACCTGCCGCGGTTGCAGGCGAAAGGGCTCTCGCCGATCGATGTCGTAAACGCCATGAACGCCCAGAATCTGACTCTGCCCACGGGCACGGCCAAGATCGGTTCTCTGGAATACAACGTGGAGATGAACGGCACGCCGGAGACCATTGCCGAGTTGAACGACCTGCCGGTCAAGACCGCGAACGGCGCGACCATCTACATACGGGATGTGGCGCACGTGCGCGACGGCTTCTCGCCGCAGACCAACATCGTACGGCAGGACGGCAACCGCGGCGTGCTGATGTCGATTTCGAAAATAGGCAAAGCGTCCACGCTGGACATCGTTGCCGGCATCAAGCGAGTCGTAGGCATTGCCACACAGGATTTGCCGCCGGAGCTGAAGATCACTCCCTTGTTCGACCAGTCGCTGTTCGTGCGCGCCTCGATTCAAGGCGTGCTGCACGAGGCGCTGTTAGCGGCTTGCCTGACGGCACTGATGATCCTGCTGTTTCTCGGCGACTGGCGGCCGACACTGATTATCTCGATTTCCATTCCGCTGTCGATCTTTGTTTCCGTGATTCTGCTCAGCGCGCTGGGGGAGACCTTTAACATCATGACCCTGGGCGGCCTGGCGCTGGCGGTGGGCATCCTGGTGGACGATGCGACGGTGGAAATCGAGAATATCGAACGCAACCTCGCCCAGGGCAAGGAATTGAAACGCGCAATTCTCGATGGCGCGCAGCAGATCGCGGTGCCGGCCTTCGTCTCTACGCTTTGCATCTGCATCGTGTTTGTGCCCATGTTTTTCTTGACCGGCGTGGCCAAGTTCCTGTTCGTGCCGCTGGCCGAGGCGGTGGTGTTTGCCATGTTGGCGTCCTACCTGCTTTCGCGAACACTGATTCCTACGCTGGTGATGTACATCATGCGCGTGCACGAGCACAAAGCCGCCGGGCCTAAGACCTTCCTTGGGCGTTTCCAACGCGGCTTCGAGCAGAAATTCGAAAATTTCCGCCGCGGCTACGAGCAGTTGCTGGAACTTACGCTGGAGCATCGCAAGCTGTTTGCGAGCTGCTTCCTCGCATTCTGCATTCTGTCTCTCGGGCTGGTGTTCGTGCTGGGAGAAGATTTCTTTCCGTCGGTAGATGCCGGCTTGATCCGGTTGCATCTGCGCGGGCGCGCGGGGTTGCGCGTCGAAGAGACCGCTCGCCTCACCGACCAGGTGGAAAACGTTCTGCGCCAGGAAATTCCGAAAGCGGAACTCCAGACCGTGCTGGACAACATTGGAGTGCCTTATTCCGGTCTCAACTTGTCTTACAGCACTTCCGGGGTGATCGGCACCAGCGACGCCGAGATCCTGATTGCGCTCAATTCGGAGCATCATCATCCCACCGCCGGGTACGTGGAGCGGTTACGGCAAGAGCTGCCTCGCAGGTTTCCCGGGGTGGAATTTTTCTTCCAGCCGGCCGATATCGTCACGCAAATTTTGAATTTCGGTCTGCCCGCCCCCATCGATATACAGGTAGTGGGCGCGGATTTGCAGAGCAACTACGGCATCGCGCAGCAAATCGCCAACCGGCTGCGGCATGTGCCCGGCACGGCGGATGTTCACGTGCAGCAGTTGATGAGCGAGCCGACCTTGTACATGGACGTCGACCGTACGCGGGTGGCGCAGGTGGGCTTGAGCGCTCGCGACGTGGCCAACGGCGTGCTGTTGTCGCTCAGTGGCAGTTCGCAGACGGCGCCGAACTTCTGGCTGAATCCCCAAAATGGCGTGACGTATCCGCTGGCGGTGCAAACCCCGCAATACCACATGAGCTCGCTGCAAGACCTGATGAACACGCCTATCGGCGGCCCCAATGGGCAGGCCCCGCAGGTGCTTGGAAACCTGGTACAGGTCAGGCCGGTGGCGCGGCCCGTCGTGGTCTCGCATCGCGATGTTCAGCCGGTCATCGACGTTTACGCGAGCACCCAGCGGCGAGATCTGGGCGGCGTGGCTTCCGATACGATGAAGGTCCTGAAGGAATTTGAAGGGCACCTGCCGCGCGGCACCCACATTGTGGTCCGGGGGCAAGTGGCGACCATGAAGTCCTCATTCCTCGGTCTGGGTGTGGGACTGCTGATGGCCATCCTGCTGGTGTATTTCCTGGTTGTGGTGAACTTCCAGTCCTGGCTCGACCCGTTCATCATTATCTCCGCATTGCCGGCGGCGCTGGCGGGCATCGCCTGGATTCTGTTGCTGACGCATACGCGGCTTAGCGTGCCGTCGCTTACCGGAGCGGTGATGTGCATGGGAGTGGCCACCGCAAACTCGATTTTGCTGGTGTCGTTTTCGCGGGACCGCATGCAGGCGGGCGTGCCGGCAATCGAGGCTACCGTTGAAGCAGGATACACGCGCATTCGTCCGGTGCTGATGACGGCGCTGGCGATGATCATCGGCATGGTGCCGATGGCGCTGGGCTTTGGCGAGGGCGGCGAACAAAATGCTCCCCTGGGACGGGCCGTGATCGGCGGACTGCTGTTTGCCACCGTGGCCACGCTGTTCTTTGTTCCCTCCATTTTCGCCATGGTGCACGATCGGGACAAGAAAGACGACGGGGCAGGCACCGCACTGCAACCCTAGCAGGCTGCGGCAAAGCAATTCAAGGAGCGGAACGACATTTATGGATTCGGAATTCGAGTCGGAGCGGCCGGAAAGGCCGGAAGCTGAAGTTGCTGCGCCACCGCAGATAGATCCGGTGCCCAAGTTGCCTCCGGCCAAGCCTCGCACGGCGATGCTGATTGTCGGCGTGGTGCTGTTTGTCCTGCTGCTGGCTGGCGGAGTGACGTTGCTGAAGCGCGCCCGGGATGAACGGGTGCTCGCCAAAGAGACTGAGAGAAACTCCGTGCCGAGTGTCGCCGTTATCCATCCCAAGGCCGAAAAACCGGATCAAGAGCTGGTGCTCCCCGGCAGTTTGCAGGCCTATGAAGAATCGCCGATCTATGCCCGCACCAATGGTTATCTGGTGCGCTGGTACAAGGACATCGGCAGCCGCGTCCAGCAGGGCGAGCTGCTGGCCAAAATCGATACCCCCGAGATCGACCAGGAATTGTTGCAAATGCGGGCCACGCGGCAACAGGTCGAGGCACAACTTGAATTGGCCCGGACCTCCGACGAACGCTGGCGAAGTCTGCGCCAAACCGATTCGGTTTCGCAACAGGAAGCCGACCAGCAGAGCAGCATCTACCAGCAGAGCAAGGCAAACCTCGCGGCGGCAGATGCCAACGTTCGCCGTCTGGAACAGCTTGAATCCTTCAAGAATGTCTATGCGCCGTTTTCCGGCGTGCTGACCAAGCGCAACGTCGATCCCGGCGCATTGATCAACGCCGGCGCCGGCGGCCGGGAACTCTTCGATATTGCGAAGGTGGATCCGCTTCGAGTCTATGTGAGCGTGCCGCAGGCCTACGCGCAAAATATCAAGATCGGGATGAAAGCCCAGGTTACGTTACAGGAATTTCCGGGCCAGACGTTTCAGGGGTCCGTGGCGCGCACCGCGGAAGCCATCGATATGGCGACCCGCACGCTGCTAACCGAAGTGGACGTGCCCAATAAAGAGAGACGTCTGCTGCCGGGCTCGTTTGGAGAGGTGCATTTCTCCGTCGATAGTGACGCGAACAAGGTTACCGTCCCGATCAATGCGATGTTGTTTCGCGCCGAGGGAGCGCGGGTGGCCGTGGTGGGAGCCGATGGAAAGGTGCAACTGCGGCCGGTTTCCATTGGCCGCGATTATGGCGCGACGCTGGAGATCCTGGACGGCCTGAGTGTGGACGAGCAGTTGATCGTCAACCCCTCCGACTCGCTCGAAGACGGCCAGCAGGTGCGTGTGGTCACTCCGGATCAGGAGGGCGGCCAGTGAGGAGGCGGCTTGCCATCGCGGCATGCATCCTGGCCTGCGTATGGCTGGCTGGATGCGCAGTGGGACCAAAGTATAACCGGCCACCCGTTCAGGCGCCGGCGGCTTGGAAGACGACGCCGCCCTGGGCGGTTGCCGTTCCCAGCGATGGGTTGCCGAAAGGCGCCTGGTGGACGACCTTCAATGACAACCAGCTTAGCGGCTACGAGCAGCAGTTGCTTAATGCAAATCAGTCGCTTGCGGCGGCAAAGGATCGGCTGGACAGGGCGCGGGCGCTCGCGCGCGTGGCTTCAGCGGCATACTTTCCGCAATTGGCCACTGATCCTTCCGGCCAGCGCGCAAGAGTGTCGGGCAATCGTCCCTTGCTCTCTGCCACGCCGCCGCTGACTCCCGATACAGAATATGAGTTCACCATGCCTTTCACCCTGAGTTACGAGGTGGACCTGTTCGGGCGCGTGCGCCGAAACCTGGAGGCGGCCAACGCTTCGTTGCAGTCTACGGCGGCAGACTTGGTCAATGTTCAACTGGTGCTGACTTCGGAACTCGCCGCCGACTACTTCAACCTGCGCGAACTCGATGCCGAGATCGCCGTGGTGCAGGAACTGGTGAGCATCGAGCAGAAAGGGCTTGAGCTGGTGCAGCACCGCCATGATGGCGGCGTGGCCAACGGCCTGGAAGTGGCGCAACAAGCCGCTTTGCTGGAGGCAACGGTGGCGCAGGTTTCTTTGTTGCAGCAACAGCGGGCGCAATATGAACACGCGATTGCGGTCCTGACCGGGAATGCGGCGTCCAGCTTCAGTGTGCCGGTTGCCCCACTGCGGGCAGTACCGCCGCCGGTTCCGCTTGGAGTCCCGTCGGACGTGCTCGAACGCCGGCCCGACATCTCGACCTACGAACGACTCATGGCGTACCAGAACGCGCAGGTTGGAATCGCCGCCACGGCGTTCTATCCGCACATCACGCTTTCCGGCTCCGGCGGCTGGCAGAGTCGCGACATCGCTACCCTGGTCGACGCGCCCAGCGCCTTCTGGTCACTGGGGAGCGACCTGCTGCAACCGATTTTCAACGGCGGCCGGAACCGCGCGAATCTGGAGGCTGCCAAGGCCGGATACAACGAGGCTGTGGCGAATTACCGGGAGGCGGTGTTGACCGCGTTCCAGCAAGTTGAGGACGGTTTGTCGGGCCTGCAAACGCTGTCGAAAGCATTGGACACGCAGAGGACCGCGGTCGAGGACTCGCGGCGTGCCCTGACCTTGGCCAACAATCGGTATACCGGCGGCCTGACTACCTATCTGGATGTGATTACCGCACAGACCACCTTGCTGAACAATGAGCGCCTGGCTGCGCAACTACTCGGCCAGCAGATGGTCACCTCAGTCTACTTGGTGAAGGCGCTGGGAGGAGGCTGGGACAGCTCTGCGATCAAGAACGAACAGGTACATCCCAGGGCGATTCAGGCCGTTCAGCAGTAGCCCGGCGCGGCGGTGCTCCGCGGTAGCGAACTCACAGGTGCCGGACAATTTCAAGCGCACGATGACGGCCCTCTTCCGAGTTCCCAAATCTGACGTGCAGAATCCGGCGCACAAGCCTCTCACTCACCCCCAGGACAAGAAAAGCTCAAAGCTACGGCAAAACCAGGGAACCTATGTCCTTTTTCGTTTCGTTCAAGGTCGCCGCTCCCTGATGGTCGCGTCGACTGGAGTGCTCCGGCTCTGGTATACATCATCCCTGGTTTTGCTATAACGTCGCCTGATTCCGCGTCCTTGCCTTTCTTATTCCTGCTCAGTTCAGTTGCGTCGCAGTCGGCAGTTTGCCGGAGTGACAAGACTTTACAGAAGGTTCAGGATACCGTAGTTTTGTTCTGCTAGTGCACTCTGGGCGGCCGTGCCAGGCTTCGTTGTCACGAACCGTTGAAAAACGAAATTCGGCATTCCGCGAGTGTACCGGTTAGGCGAATATCAGGAGCGGCAAAATGACGGGTCCCACGCTACAGTCCGAAACTGACTCGGCGATTGGAGTCAAGCAATGGCTCGATATGTACCGGCGGATGGTGGCCATCCGTCTGTTCGAAGAGCACGTAAATGACCTCTATACGCGGGCTCTCATGCCTGGTCTGGCGCACTTATATAGCGGCGAAGAGGCGGTGGCGGTCGGAGTTTGTTATGCGCTCCGGAATGACGATTACATAACCAGCACCCATCGCGGCCATGGGCACTGTCTGGCAAAAGGAGCTTCGCCCGAGCGGATGTTCGCGGAATTGCTCGGCAAGGAAGCCGGGTACTGCCGGGGCAAAGGCGGATCGATGCACATTGCCGACCCAGCTACCGGCAACCTGGGAGCAAACGCAATCGTCGGTGGGAGTGCGGGCATCGCCACCGGAGCGGCATTTTCCGCGAAGCGTTTGGGAAACGGCAGAGTGTCGGTCTGCTTCTTCGGGGACGGAGCCGTCGCACAGGGCTTGCTTTATGAATCCATGAACCTGGCACAGCTCTGGAAACTGCCCGTCATCTATCTCTGCGAGAACAATCTGTACAGCGAGTACACCTCCAATTCGGAGATATTCGCGGGCGACCTTCTGGGTCGGCCGGCCGCGTTTGGGATGCACGCCGAAAGCGTGGACGGACAGAACGTCGGTGTGGTTTATGCAGCGGCGAAACGGCTGGTCGAAAGAGCGCGCCGTGGGGAGGGTCCCGCTTTCCTGCTGTGCAATACCTACCGCTATCGGGGCCATCACGTGGGCGACATCAACCGCGGGTACTATCGTTCGAAGGAAGAGGAGCAGCGATGGATGACCGACCGCGATCCCATCACGGGTCATGCGGCTTGGTTGATGGAACAGAAGTTTGCCGATGCGAGTCTTCTCAAGCAGATTGAGGCGGAGGTTGCCGGCGAAATGGCGGCGGCTGTGCAATCCGCTCTGGCGGCGCCTTACCCCAGCCTGGACCAAGTGGAGAAGGATATTTATGCCTGAAACAAAGGATCGCGAACTGACGTTTGGCGAAGCAGTCAAAGAGGCGATTGCGGAAGAGATGCGCCGTGATTCGCGTGTGTTCGTCATCGGCGAAGATGTCGCGGAGGCGGGCACGCCTTTCAAAGTGCTGTCCGGGCTAGTGGAGGAGTTCGGCACGGAGCGCGTGATTGATACTCCGATCTCGGAGCCCGGCTTTACCGGTCTTGCGGTCGGTGCGGCGATGACTGGCCTGCGTCCGATCGTGGACATCATGTTCGGCGATTTCGTCACCTTGACCATGGACCAGATGGTGAACCAGGCGGCCAAGATTCACTACATGTCGGGAGGCCGCTGGAAGGTCCCCATGGTGATGCGGACCACGCTCGGCGCGGGCCGCCGGTCGGCTGCCCAGCACTCGCAATCGCTCCATGCCTGGTTCAGCCATATTCCGGGGCTTAAGGTGGTCTTGCCCTCGACGCCCTACGACGCGAAGGGACTGATGAAGACGGCCATTCGAGACGAGAATCCGGTCGTCATTTTCGAAGACAAAATGATGTACAAGCTGAAAGGACCGGTGCCGGCGGAGGATTATACGATTCCTTTTGGGGTCGCGGATGTGAAGCGTGCCGGCAGCGACATCACGATCGTGGCGACCAGCAGCATGGTGCAGGTCGCGCTGGGGGCGGCAGATTTGCTTGCGGATGCCGGGATCAGCGCCGAGGTTATCGATCCGCGGACGATCTGGCCCCTGGATGAGAAAACCCTTATCGAGTCGGCGACGAAGACTTCGCGCGTAATCGTCGTGGACGAAGGCTATGAACGCTATGGCGTTACCGCCGAGATCGCCGCGGTTATCGCCGAAGGCGCTTTCTTTCATCTGGAAGCGCCCGTCAAACGAATGGGAGCCATGCATGTCCCGGTTCCATTCTCGCCCCCACTCGAAGATGCGACCGTGCCCAGCGAAAAGTCGGTATTCGAGGCCGCACGCGAGCTTTGCGGCAAGTCCTAAGACACGGGAAGGTTCAGAATTCCGTGCGGGCGCGGCGGGCGAGTAACCGATTTGCCGCGCCTGGGAGTTGCTGCGGCAGGGCGGAACAATTCAGCAATTGGCAGTCAAATTCTTTCAAAATCATGAAGGGCTTCTGAGTCGCCCTCCGCGGTAAGGAACTATGGCTATAAGGGTTGTGATGCCCGCTCTTGAGATGGCGCAGGAGACCGGGAAGCTTGTGTCCTGGCTAAAGCAGGAAGGTCAAACCGTAGCCAGGGGAGAGCCACTGCTGGAAATTGAAACTGATAAAGCGGTAATGGAAATTGAATCTCCGGGTGATGGGGTGCTCGCTGCCGTAACCGTGCAGCCAGGAGCCGAGGTGCCCGTCGGACAAACGATCGCGTGGATTCTTCTTCCCGGCGAGGTTCCGCCGGTTGAGGAGACGCCGCGCGAGTCCGGTCGACGGATGACGACCGGGCCCGAAACCCCACCCCCGGCGGTCGTCAGCGAAGCAGCGAAGCCTGCGGCTGCGCAACCAAAGATCTCTCCCAAAGCGCGCCGCCTTGCCAAAGAGCATGGAATCGAGCTGAGCCGGGTGCGCGGATCGGGGTCTGGTGGAGAGATTCTGACGACAGATATTCTGGCGCTGGTTGAAGCCAGCGGCGCTCCTGCCCAGCCGGAGCTGGAAACGCTAAGCTCGACTGCCAGGCTCATGGCGGAGCGAACAACCAAGAGCTGGACCAGCGTACCGCACTTCTTCGTCGTCCGTGAGGTCGATGCCGGCGCACTTCTGGCGGCACGCGAGAGGTTCTTGCCGGAAATTGAAAAGGCGTTCAGGGTGCGACCCACACACACCGATCTGCTGGTTGCGCTGGTGGCTCGCGTGCTGGCCAAGCACCCGCGGATGAACTCGGCGTGGACTGACCAGGGAATCCGCCCTAATAGACAAGTGAACATTGGCATCGCCATGGCCGTAGAGGATGGGGTGGCGGCGGCGGTGATTCCCAATGCCGACACTACAGCTTTGGGCGAAATTGCCGTTCAGCGGCGCGATATGGCCGAGCGTGCCAGAGCGGGACGCCTGCGTTCTTCAGATATTACGGGCGCGACCTTCACGATTAGCAATCTTGGCATGTACAACGTCGATGCTTTCAACGCGATCATCAGCCCGCCGCAGGTGGCGATTCTGGCGGTCGCGCGGATTGCGGATCGAGTGGTGCCGGTCGACGGCAAGGCGGGCATTCGGCCAATGATGACCTTGACGCTGTCGGCCGACCACCGCGCGGTTGACGGCGCGCGAGCGGCTACTTTTTTGCAGGACTTGGCTGAAGCCATCCAGTCGCCCGAGAAATACTTAGGCAAATGACGGCCCACCGCTAACCGCGGATATTAAGAGTGAGCAGGGTGCGGCCGCAACTGCTGCTTGCAGACTGGCTGGTGGTTTTAGGACCCGTTATTAGGCAGGAATAATCGGCAGCAGCAGATAAGACGCCCACTTGCCGCCGGCATACAGTTTCACTTTGCCGCCATAGATATCCTTTGGCCGGTTGTCGGGATCTGCGTGCGTCATGCCTCCCGTGCCCCGCGTTCCGTAGTGGAACTTCTTCCCGAACTCACTTATTTCGCCGTCGTATTCGTAATCCTTGCCGCGAACGCTGAGCGCAACCCGCCAGCCCGCCGGCACGACAATGCAAGTGGGCAGAATTTCAATATCGCACTCGTAGATCTCGCCCGGGGTCAGTGGCTCCAGGCGGTCATGCGGGTGAAATGGCTGGTACGGCTTGGTGCGCGCAGGGTCGAGCCGGCGATGAGAAGCCCGCAGCCAACCATTGGCAATCGGGGTGTTAGGGTCCGTCGCGCCCATGAAAGTCAGTTCCTTGCCCTGCGGGTCGAAGACGCGCACGATCAGGAAGAGGTCGGCATCTTTGGTCGAAGACGAGATGAACAGCTTGGCCGCCAGCGGGCCGGTAATCTCCATATCCTTGGCCGAGGGAGGCATCCAGAAAGTGAGGCCCTTGCCCAGGGCGTCATACTCGATTGGCGCTCCTTTGGCGACAGGAGACGGGTCGAGAGCCATGGCGGCAGGATCGAGGTAGAACTTCGTCCACTGGGTGCGCGCCAACGGCCACTCATTCTCGCCCCGCAATACAAACCTTTCGCCAGGGTGACGAACGTTAAGCTGGACGCGCGGCTGTTCTTTTTCCCAGCCGTTATCGATACCTTTCAGGAAGTAGTCAAAGAAGCGCTTCTGTAGAGCGAGCCCATAGTTGCTGTAGAAAAGCGACCAATGGGAGTCGCCGTGAGCCTCCAGCCACTTTTGCTTCGACGGCGATTCCATGAATCCGTTGAAATTGCCCCGCGGGTGATTGCCCTGGCCTCCCCAGTTAGCGCAGGTTAGCAGAGGGACGGTCACCTTCGAAAGATCGGCGGCGCGTGCGCGCTGCCACTCATCGTTGAGCGGATGCTCCTTAAGTGCTTCGTAGGGATTTACGCGGTTTTGCGCCAACTCTTCATCGGACAGCGTCAGCGGACCGGCGATCGACTCACCGGTATTCGGATTTTTCCTGGCTTTCTCTCCCCTGCCGTACTGTACGTTGACCACCTGGTGCTTCGCCCAGCGCTCTTGGAATTGGCACAGAATGCCGCCGTGATAAGCGGCGTCGCGGTAGTTGTCGGTCCGTCCCTCCCAAGGAATGATCGCTGCCAGGTGAGGCGGATGCTTCGTCGCCACTTTCCACTGGTTAAACGCGTAATAGGAGATGCCGAGCATGCCCACCTTGCCGTTGCTCCACGGCTGCGTCCCCGCCCACTCGATACACTGATAAAGGTCGTCGATTTCTTTCGGGCAGTTGGGGTCCATTAAACCCGGGGACCAGCCGGCGCCGCGGGAATCCACCCGGACCACGGCATACCCATGCGGCACCCAACGCTCCGGATCGGTGGTCTCCCAGTTCTGATATTTGTTGGTCGAGCCCTGGAGGATTTCCGGATGGTCGGTGACCATCTTCTCCCACTGCATTGGATAGCCTTCCTGGAAGGAGAGACCTTTGGCATAGACTCCATAGCTCAGAATTACCGGGTAGTGGCCATCTGCAACCGGGCGGTACACATCCGCCCGGAGGACGATGCCGTCGTCCATGGGAATGGGCACATTCCATTCGATACGCATCCCGTCCCGCACCTCGCTTCGCGCCTTGACTTCAGGTAGTCGGCTCACTTGGCTAACGCTCCTTGCGCGAATACTATTGGCTACCGAACGTAACTGTGTTGTCAACTAGCCTTGGCGGCAAGTCCTTTGCTGCAGAGTATGCCTTTGGTAATCGGGATTCGGGGCCGCGCAGCGTGGCGTAAAATCCAGCCTCTCATCTTCGAACAAGCTCTAGTACTTCCTCAAGACAAGGAAAAAGCCGGCCACGGCGCCAAGGTATCCGAACGCCATCAGGAACATGAGACCCGCTGTATAGGTACCGGTAGCCGCGATCAGGAATCCCACTATGACCGGCGACAACGAACCAATCAGGTTCGAAGAACCGTTTTGCAGGCCGGCGGCCTGACCGATCATGTTGGCCGGCGTGAATGATTGCAGCAGTGTCCAGGCCATCGGTACCGAAACACCCTTAAAGAAGAATGCCACCGCGATCAGACACGCTCCCAGGTTGTTGTTGTGAACCAGCGCCCCCAGGCCGATAAAGGTTGCGCATCCAGCAAGCCCTATGCAGTTCATCATGCCGGCTTTCTTCAGCCGGTCGGCGATTATGCCGGCGCTGATCAAACCGAGGAGGCCAACAAAGAACGGCAGGGAAGAGAAGAACCCCATCTTTGCCCAGGAAAAGCCGCGAGCCACTTTCAGATACTGCGGTAGCCACGACATCATTCCCCACCACATGCTCACCGATGCCCAATAAGATAACGTGCAACAAACAAAGTCGGGATTTTTTATCAGTGTGATGTAGTTCTTTAAAGGCGAGCTCGCTTGAATCCCCTTCTCTTTCGGCGCCTTATCAAGCACCTGTCCCTTGAGGATGTGTTCGAGTTCCGCCTTGTTGACGCCCCGATGCTGCTCCGGACGGTCGGTGGTGAAGTACCAGATGCACGGGGTCACAACTATGCCTAACACGGCGCATAGCCAAAAGGTGGCGCGCCAACCATAGGCAGCGACGATGGTGGCAAACAGGGGCATGGCTATGCCTGGCCCTATCATCTGCCCGAGTATCCAGGTTGAGTTGGCCTTGGCTCTTTCCTGCAGGGGATACCAGCTCTTGACGTAGGAAATCTGCATCGGGTAGTGCATCGCTTCGCCGGCTCCCAGTATGAACCTCGAAGCGTAAAGAACACTCACCGATCTTGCCATTGCGCCAATGGAGCACGGAATCGTCCAGCCAATCAGGGCAATGGTCATGGCCTTACGCGGTCCCAATCGGTCTCCCACCGGGCCAAGCAGAACGTTACCCAGGCCGTACGCAACCAGGAAGAAGCTCATCAGCAACCCTTGGCCTACAGGGTTGTTCTTCAACCCCATGTCTTCCAGAAAACGGGGAGAGGCGATCACCACCGAGACGTTTACCCGATCCAGGTAGGCGACCAAAAGTGTGAACGACAGCAGCGCTGCCAGCCAGACCCGAACCTTGCTTGGAGCTTCAACCCCGGTTGCAACCGGCGCTACTGGTTTCGTCTCGATCTCAGGTGTTTGGCTGCTCATTTCGATCTCTTGGCGTTTGGTTCAGCAACCCGGCCCGCGATTAGTTCATCGCCGCGTTGACAACTCACCTGCCGCACAGATGACCACACCGCACGCAGCCTTAGGAACTATCGCGCCAACCTTCAACTTTTGCGAAGCTCATTATGAATTAGCTTTTCCTCGGAAGCAAGATATATTGCATTGTAAAGCAGCGGTTCCCTCGCTGTGGCAGACTGCGGGTGACGTTCAGAAAGTTGTGCATCCCGCGGAACGGGCGCAAGATTCGCAGCGTCGCACGTTCAATAGATAAGTTGTCCCGGCCCCAAGGAAAGAGCGATAGGAGATCCGACAATGTCCCCATCTCGCACACTCAAGCTACTGGCCGCCATGCTCGTCCTTTCAACGCTGCTCATCGCCGCTCCCGCGCTTGCGCAAAACAAACAAGTGGACGCAGCCATCTCCGATGTGGTGAGCGGCAACAGCCAGTTCGCCTGCTGTGCGCCCGAGTTGGTGCCCCTGAGAAATCCAGACTTCCGACCTACTGACTCGTAATTCTGCAAGCCGGCATATCTATTCCGCATCACAGCTATATCAGCAGAGTGCAGCAAGTATTCTGAAACGGCAGTCCTTTTTCAACTGACGATCCATACCACTTATTGCGTCCAACGATTTTCCTTGACGGAAGGGCAGCCGCAATATTATAAGGTTCTGCCGCATTTTCCACGTGGGGGGAACGCGTTATGAATCAAGAAATTGCCAGCCTTCTCGGGCGGGAGTTCACCCGTTGCAGCCAACAACAGCTAAGCAGGAAGCGAGCATTGTTTCTTATTGCGCTCGCCCTCTTGTTGTTCGTCGGCTTAAGCTCATGGGCAGCAGCCCAGTCCAATGAGCCGATCAAAATCGGCGTTCTATTGCCCAAGTCCGGGACCTACACGGTGCAAGGCGAAAATGGCCATAACGGAGCCATGCTCGCCGTGGAGGATTTCGGGGGTAAAGTTCTGGGCCGTCCGGTCCAGGTGATCTGGGAAGACGAATCCACTCCGCAGGCCTCTGTGCAGCGCATGCGGAAGATGATCGAAGTGGATAAAGTCGTAGCTATTGATGGCGGCATCAGCAGTGGCGACATTCTAGCCATGATGCCTGTTGCCTTGCAGAACAAGATATTGCTGATGGCCTCCGGGCCAAACGCGACGGAGATCACGGGGAAGGACTGTAACCGATACACCTTCCGGGTCGATTTGCCGAGCCATGTCACCGTGCGAACCATTTACGCATCGTTGTCGGATAATGGGAAAAATAAGCGCTGGTATTTCCTCTCGGCGTCCTACGCGTGGGGCATCGACTCCTACAATCAGATGAGGGATTACCTTAAAGCGAAGGATCCTGGCGCCACCATCGTCGGGCAGGATCAGGCGCCGTTGGGGACGAGCGATTTCAGCGCGTTCTTGTTGAAGTTGCGCGGCAGTAACCCGCAGGTAGCGTTCGTGACGTTCGGCGGCAGCGATCTTACGAACTTTTTGAAGCAGTTCCAAGCGATCGGCATGACCGGCAAAGTCTTGATTTCCTCGCCCATTGTCAACGACTCTGATCTATGGGCCGCCGGGCCACAGGCCTCGACCGGTGTCTACCCGAAGCTCTGGAACTATAGCGGTCCGTACAATACGCCGAAGAGCCAGGCATTCGCCAAGAAGTACCAAGCCAAGTTCGGCGAGCCGCCCGAGGTTGAAGCCTGGCAGGACTGGTTCGGCATGACGTCCATTCTGACCGCGATCCAGAAGACTGGCTCGACCGATTCGAAGAAATTGGTGGAGTTCCTCGAGGGATACAAGTTTGAAGGTTACAAGGACATGCCTATCTACTTCCGCTCATGGGACCACCAGCTCATTCAGCCGGTGATCGTGGCCCGCGTGAAGCAGAAGATCACCGATAAGTTCGACTACTTCGACGTCCTTGCCCAATTCCCGCAGGGCGGTGCGAAGGAGCTGGATGCCTTTTATGGGACCAAGCAGGAGGTCGGGTGCAACCTGGGGCCGCTGTAGTCATCAGCCCCATTCCCAGCACGTCGGCACCTGCTTCCGCGCCGGCGTGCGTCTATTTCGTGATTAGCGGATAAGGAACAACGCATGTTTGGAGTCGTGCTCGCCCAGGTAATCAACGGGCTGGTCCTGGGCTTCCTCTATATCGTCATCGCGGAAGGGCTTTCCATCATCTTCGGCATGATTGGCGTCGTGAACTTCGCTCACGGTGCGTTCTTTGCGTTAGGCGCTTATTTCGCTCTGACGCTGCGACCGCTGGTTGGCGACGGGGCGATAGTCATCCTGTCGCCGATTATCGTTGGGCTTGCGGGCATGATCGTCGAAGCGACTCTCTTGCGTCCTCTTTACAACAAGGAGCCCCTGCTAGGGCTGTTGCTCACCTTCGGATTGGCGCTGTTCTTGCAGGAGCTCATTCGGACCGTATGGGGCGCGCGCGGACATCCCTTCGACGCCCCACAGTTTTTGGCGGGGTTTATCGTCTATGGGCCGATCCTGGTAACCAAGTACCGTTTGGCAGTGCTGGCTCTCACCATTCTCATCCTGATCGCGGTTTGGTTATTTCTGGAAAAAACGCCCTGGGGTCGAGTGATTCGAGCTGGCAGCCGGGACCCGGAGATGGTCAGCATGCTCGGCATTAATCTCCGAACTATTTTCACGATCACCTTCGGTCTTGGCACCGCCTTGGCTGGCATCGCCGGCGTGCTCGCGGCTCCGTTGTGGAGCGTCGTCCCGTCGATGGCGGATCTGGCCATCATGCCGGCGTTCGTGGTGGTTACCATCGGCGGGCTCGGCAGTTTCAGAGGGACGGTCATTGCCGGCCTCCTTGTCGGGGTGAGTGTAGCCTTGACCATACAGTTTTTCCCGGCGGCCTCGACTGCCGTTATGTACATCCTTATGGCCCTTATCCTTTTGGTCCGGCCGCGCGGGCTGTTTGGAGAGAGGTGGGAGCGCTTCGAATGAGTCCGCTGCGGCGGGTCGTCACCCATCCAATATTTGTTCTCTCGGTGGTCTTCGCGCTCCTGCCTTTTGTGCTGCCGCGGATCGGCTCGACTGTCAGCCTGG
>Ga0116111_1000889_pt1 | contig 22816 bp, 18 predicted proteins | sample June2015DPH_8_10_FD_89720 | JGI IMG/M metagenome (GOLD analysis project Ga0116111, IMG submission 89720) | Peatland microbial communities from SPRUCE experiment site at the Marcell Experimental Forest, Minnesota, USA - June2015DPH_8_100 | ecosystem: Environmental > Terrestrial > Soil > Wetlands... | reverse complement strand
CATTGGGTTCTCCTGTTTGAAGTTTCTGAGCCGGCTGTTCAGAGCCGGTCTCGGCATTGTACCCTTCAGGAGAACCCTTCGCCATTTCAGCCCTTATACATTCAAACAGACGCTTTCGTCTGTTGCAGAGGGCCTGCGGCCCGCGGAATTTCATGAAAAAGTGGGGACCCTGGATGTCGCCGGGCGGGCTGGGCAGCACGGGAAGCCGGCTAAAGCCGGCTGCGGCCAGAATTGGCCGCCCCACTCGGGCGGCGCTTTTTCGGCCCTGTCAACCCGGCGATCTCAGCGAGTTTTTCACAGCTTCTCACCAGCGTTCCCTAATGGTGGTTCGAAACTTAGCTTTCATCTTCTTCGTAGTGACTTGCTCTATGGCATCCGGCTCGCCGCCGTACACGCGATTGAGTCGCTCGGTGGTCTCCTCCAGGCGCCGGCGGCGAAGGTAAGCTTCCAGCGCGAGCGAGATCAGACGACTCCGGCTCAGCCCCATGGCTCGCGCCACCCGATCTGCTTCGCCGAGAAGCTGGCCATCGAGGGAAATGGCGGTTTTCATTCCAGCCTCAGGATAGCAGTGCCGCGAGGTATCCTGGTACCCATGCGTACAATCTGGATTCTGGTCTGCGCCGCGGCGGCGGCGGCGCAGCCGGCGGACCTGGTGCTGCGAAACGGCAAGATCGTCACCATGAACGGGGCGGCGCCTACGGCGCAGGCCATCGCCGTGCGCGGGGACAAAATCGCGGCGCTCGGGACCAACGCGGACGCGCAGAAGTGGATCGGGCCGAATACCAAGGTCATCGATCTGAAAGGGCAACTGGCCATTCCCGGGTTCATTGAAGGCCACGGCCATTTCACGGGAATCGGGGAGTACCGGCAGGGGCTGGATCTGCGGGAGGCGCGCACCTGGGATGAGATCGTGGCGCAGGTGGCGCGGGCGGCGAAACAGGCCAAGCCCGGCGAGTGGATCGTGGGGCGCGGGTGGCACCAGTCGAAGTGGGACCGTGCGCCGGAGCCCAATGTCGAGGGCTTTCCGCTGCACGAATCGCTCGACAAGGCGTCGCCGGACAATCCGGTTCTGCTGACGCACGCGAGCGGGCACGCGGCGTTTGTCAACGGAAAGGCGATGGAACTGGCCAAGCTCACGCGCCAGACCCCGAATCCATCCGGGGGCGAAATTCTCAAAGACCAGCAGGGCAATCCCACCGGCTTGTTGCGCGAGACGGCGCAGGGGGTCGTCGCGCGGGCGCACAACCAGTGGCTGGCGCAGCGCACGGCGGCGCAGCGCGCGGCCGATTTGCGCAAGGCCATCGAACTCGCCAGCGACGAATGCGTCTCCAAGGGCATCACTTCCTTCGAAGATGCCGGGTCGCCGTTTTCCACCATCGACGCTTTCAAAGGCATGGCGGAAAAGAACGAGCTGAAGCTGCGGCTGTGGGTGATGATTGGGTCGAGCCCGCTCGATCAACTGGCGGCGAATATCGATCGCTACCGCATCATCGGCGCGGGAAATAATCACCTCACCGTGCGGGCCATCAAGCGATACATGGACGGCGCACTGGGCTCGCGGGGCGCGTGGCTGCTGGAGCCTTACACCGACAAGCCCGACAGCGTGGGCCTGGCGGTTTCGGATCCGGCGGATCTGAAAAAGGTGGGCGAACTGGCCATCCAGCACGATTTCCAGTTTTGCATTCACGCCATCGGCGACCGCGCCAACCGTGAAGTGCTGGATCTCTACGAGCAGATTTTCCGGGAACACCCCGATAACACTGGCTTGCGCTGGCGGATCGAGCACGCGCAACATTTGAGCGCGGCCGATATTCCGAGGTTCGGCAAGCTGGGAGTGATTGCGGCCATGCAGGGGATCCATTGCACGTCCGACGCGCCCTACGTGCTGCTGCGGCTGGGACCGAAGCGGGCCGAAGAGGGCGCCTACGTCTGGCAGAAGCTCATGAAAAGCGGCGCGGTGGTGGCCAACGGAACGGACGCGCCGGTGGAAGACGTCAGCCCGCTGGCCTGTTTTTACGCGTCGGTGGGCCGCAAGCTGAAGGATGGGACGCGGTTCTATCCGGATCAGCGGATGAGCCGCGAAGAAGCGCTGAAGTCGTACACCTGGAACAACGCGTACGCGGCATTTGAGGAGAAGGTCAAGGGATCGCTGGAAGCGGGGAAACTGGCGGACATCACGGTGCTTTCGCGCGACATCATGACGATTCCCGAAGACGATATTCCGGCGACGGATGTGGTGTACACGATTGTCGGCGGGAAAGTGGTGTTCCGGCGGTGAGCGTCGCTTGACAAGGCATAATATTTATGATATAAATATAAATCGGAGCATGAAGGTGTTTCCGAAAATAAATTAGATAGAGGTGCCTAAATGCAGGAAAAGCAAGTCACAATCAAAGATCTGGAAGCCCTCATTGAGCAGAGCCTTCCGAAGTCTCTTGGTGGTCTCCCGAAAGAGTTTCAATTTCCCGGCTATCGGCCACAGGTGCGCCTTGTTGACAGGAAAACCGACCGGAAGAAGAGGCAAAATGCCTCTGCTGGTAATTGGTCTCCTGATTCCGGAGAGATTAGAATCAGATTCGAGCTGGAAGCGGTGACTTCCCCAGCATCTGCCGTCCCTGTTGCCGCTCCGGGCCTTGTTAAAGCTGAGCCGATGAGCTTTGAGAAGCCCTCGGATGAGCTGCAAGATCTGATCAGGAGTCTGGATCAGGCTGAGTCCAGACCTGGCTACGATTTTGTGGCGCTGAAGTGGTTTCGAGATGCGGTGCTTCCTGCAGCCCGGCCGGCGTGGACGAATGACCCTGAGGCGAGGAACAGAGTACTGCGAGACGCAATTGAGAAGCGGTTCGTGCTGACGAGCAAGGTGCCCAATCCGAAGTCCCCGACATTCCCTGTAACGGCGGTTCGCCTGAATCGATCCCTGCCGGAAATACGGGCGATACTCGGAGCTTCGCAGGGGCTGGAATCGGAATTTCGTCCCGCGGCAATTCGAGGCGAGCCGCTTTCCGCCACGGTTCTGCGCGAAAGGCGCTAACTTTTGGCTCTCTATTACCTGGAGACCAGTGCGCTAGTCAAGCTCTACATTCGTGAGCCCGGGACCGACCAGCTCCTGCGGCTCACGAAGAGCCGAACCGATCAATTCGCTGTCCTCTCCATCACTCAGGTGGAGTTTCGCTCTGCGGTTCGCCGGCGCATGCGAGCCGGGGATCTCGACCAGACCCTTGCCACCAGCCTCATTCAAGGATTCGCGCGTCATCTGGAAGCGATCTTTCTGCGCCAGACCCTAAGTGAAGGTGTGATGGAGGTGGCTTGTGACCTGCTAGACCGGCATTCTCTCCGGGCATACGACGCCGTGCAACTTGCCGGGTGCCTGGTGCTGGAAGCCAGCCGCGCGGCGGAGCGGACCGTTTTTGTATGTTCCGATGCTGCGCTGCTGGATGCGGCGCAATCGGAGCACCTGGAGATTCTGAACCCGGTAACAGCCCCATAGCCTTTTCAGGCTTTTTTCTCCCGATTCCCGGCTTGCCGCGGATACGCGCCTCCTGTTATCCTCATTCTTAGCGCGACATCCCTCATCTCACAACAGGAGACAGAATGGCAATCAAAGTAGGTATTAATGGCTTCGGCCGCATCGGCCGGAACGTTGTCCGCGCGGGGCTTGACCGCAAAGACATTGAATTCGTGGCGGTCAACGATATTACCGATACGAAGACGCTGGCGCATTTATTGAAGTACGATTCCGTACTGGGAACCATCGGCGAGACGGTCACGCACGATGCCGACTCGATCACTTTGGGGGGCAAAAAGATCAAAGTGTTCGCCACCAAGGATCCGGCGCAGCTCGACTGGAGTTCACTGGGGGTGCAGGTGGTAGTGGAATCCACCGGCAAGTTCACGGACGCGCACGAAGCCGTGAAGCATCTGCGGGGCACGGTGAAGAAGGTCATCATTTCGGCGCCGGCCAAGAACGAAGACGTCACGCTCGTGCTGGGCGTGAACGATGGCGCGTACGATCCGGCCAAGCACCACGTCATGTCGAACGCCTCCTGCACCACCAACTGCCTGGCTCCGGTGGTGAAGGTGCTGCACGACAAATTCGGGATCCAGAAGGGGTCGATGACCACGATCCACAGCTACACCAACGACCAGAATGTGCTCGATTTCCCGCACAAGGATTTGCGGCGGGCGCGCGCGGCGGCGCTCAACATGATCCCCACCACGACGGGCGCGGCCAAGGCGATCGGATTGGTGATGCCGCAGTTAAAGGGCAAGCTGGACGGCTATTCGATGCGGGTTCCGACGCCGGATGTTTCAGTGGTGGATCTGGTGGCGCTGCTGAATACGGCCACCACCACGGAGGCGGTGAACGCGGCCTTGAAGGAGGCGGCCGAAGGGCCGATGAAGGGTATCCTGGCGTATACCGAGGATCCGGTGGTTTCGACCGATATGCTGCACAACCCCAACAGCTCGATCGTGGACAGCCAGTTGACCAAGGTGCTGGATGGCAATCTGGTGAAAGTCGTCGCCTGGTACGACAACGAATGGGGTTACTCGTGCCGGGTGATCGACCTGATTGCGTTTTTGAACGCCAAAGGCCTGTAAACCCTCCTTGCTTTAAGCGGCCCCGGCCAGAAGACTGCCGGCCGGGGCCGCAGATTTAGACCCTTCCTGTAACATTACATCCCCGAAAACCATCTATAAGAGATACCCGCAGGGTAGCCATCCTCCGGGGAGTTGCTGGGTGGCAAAAAAGCGAACTAAGCCCCGGCCAACGTGAACTAGGGATAGAGTCTTCGTGATACGATTCCTTCCAATTGCCATACTGCTGCTCGCGGTAGTGCCTTTGTCCGCGACCGAACACACCGGCTCCGTCCGGGCGGCCGACCAGATCATTCCGGGCGCGACCGTCACCGCGCGGCAAGGCGGGGCCAAGATCGTTACCTATACCGACGAGAACGGCCGGTACGCTTTGGACCTGACGCCGGGCGATTGGGATATCGAAGTGACGATGTTCGGCTTCACGCCGCAGCACGCCGCGCTCACGGTGACGGATCGCTCCAGCAATCGGGACTGGACGCTGGAGATGCCGCGCGACGGCGAGCCAGCGGCGAAGCCGCCCTCTACGCCTGCGCCCGCGGCTCCCGATGCGAAGAAGCCGGACGCGCCGGCGCCGGCCACAGCGGCGAAGCCAACCGCGCCGGCAACCACCGCGGCGGCCACGCCCAAGCCATCGGCGCCCGCAGCGCAAACGGCACGTGGCGGGAGGAACGGACAGGGCCGCGGCGGCCAGGGACAGGGCCGCGGCGCAAACGCGCCAGGACGCGGCCAGCAAGGCCCGACTTTTCAAAATGCCGACGTGACGGCGACCGACGCCGGCCAACAGGCGCTGGCAACGGCCGGCGACACAATTCCGGACATGGCCACCGGCGATGCCGCGGATGCGTTCCTGGTGAACGGAACCACCAGCGGCGGGTTAGGAGTGGCGGCCGACGACCAGGCAAGGTTTAACCAGATGATGGGCGGCCGGGGCGGACGCGGCGGGCTCGGTGGGCCCGGCGGTATGGGCGGCGATCTGGGATTGATGTCGTTGGGAGCGAGCCTGGGCGGCGGCGCCGATCCCTTTGGCATAGCCGGATTTGGCGCGGCCGGCGCGGATGCCGGATTCGGCGCGGATGCGGGTGGCGGCGGCTTCGGCCTGGCCGGTCCTGGCGGCGGTCCCGGCGGCGGTCCTGGTGGCGGACGCGGCGGCGGTGGCGGCGGCGGTGGCGGCGGTGGTGGCGGACGCGGCGGCGGTGGTGGTGGCGGACGCGGCGGCGGCGGGGCGGCTGGTGGACGCGGGGGCCGCGGCGGACGCGGGCCCTTCAACGGACAATTCGCCTCCATCGGGAACCGGCGCGGGCGCGGCCAGCAGCAATCTCCCTATAGTGGTTCAATTGCCGTGACCGTGACCAACTCCGCTCTCAACGCGGCGCCGTATTCGCTGAATGGCCAGAACCAGACGAAGCCTTCTTCGGCCCGGGAAATCATCACTGGCAACTTCGGCGGACCGCTGCGCATTCCCAAGATCTACAACGTGCCTAATCCCAAGTGGCAGTTCTATCTCAACTTCAGCACCAATCAAGGCCGCACCGGCAGCAGCTACGTCACCGAAGTTCCCACTTTGGCCGAACGCCAGGGCGATTTTTCCAGCGCGACGGTGAAGCAGTTGGTCGGCGGCGTGGCGACCTATGTGCCGGTGACGGTTTACGACCCGTTGAGCGGCTCGCCGTTTCCCGGCAACGTCATCCCCTCGTCGCGCATCAATGCGGCTTCGCAGGCTCTGCTGCGGTACTTCCCGTTGCCGCTGTACAACAACGTCGTTCAGAACTACGACATCTCGCCCTCCAATCCGACCCACGCCAGGTCGTTCGCGGTACGTCTGAACGGCCGCGTCAACAACAAGAACACACTCAATTTCAACCAGCAGTTCAGCTTCAATGGTTCCACCTCCCTTCAGTCGGGGATCGTCGATAACAACGCCCCCATCAAGGACACCACCAGCGGCTATGGGCTCAGCTCCACGGCGGGCTGGACGCACATTTTCAAACCGCGATTCAACAACAACGCCAGCATGACATTCAGCCGCAGCATCAGCCGGACCGATCCGTATTTTGCCGGCAGGACGAATGTCGCGGGTGAACTGGGAATCGTGGGCCCCGACCAAACTCCCCCCGCCTGGGGCCCGCCGAACCTGTCTTTCACCAATTTCGGCAGGGTTGCCGACGGCGATTTCGCGTCCGCGCGCAACCAGACCACCGCCTTCACCGACACCATCACTTACATCTATCGTCGCAGCCACAACCTGTCCTTCGGATTCGGTTACCGGCGCATGCAGCAGAATTCTCTGTCTTACTCGAATTCGGGCGGCACCTTCAGTTTCGGGGGATTGCTGAGCAGCGGTTACGACTCCAGCGGACAGGTGCTTCCCAATACGGGATTCGATTTCGCCGATTTTCTGCTGGGCTATCCGCAGTCCTCCACCTTGCGGGTGAACGATTCCGATCTCTATTACCGCGGCTGGGCCGCGAACGCCTTTGTGGTGGACGACTGGCACGCGCGCCCCGGGCTCACCGTGAACGTCGGCCTGCGCTGGGAGTATTTTTCGCCTTATACCGAATTGCATGGCCAGATGGCCACGCTCGATCTCAATTCCACCATGACGCTGGCCTGCCCGGTGGGCGCGGCCGCCGTGGCCACCAACGTCAGCCCCGCGGCCGGATGCCCGCCCGCTTCCATTCTCAACGGTCCCTTCACCGGGCGGTTCCCCAACACGCTCGTGAATGGCGACCCGCGTGAGTTTTCCCCGCGCCTGGGATTTTCCTGGCGGCCTTCCCAGAAGCACAGCCGCATTATCAGCGGCGGCTACAGCGTTTTCTATAGCGGCGCGGCGTATTCCGCGATGGCGCGCAACCTGGCCGGCCAGCCGCAATTTTCGACCACCGCCAACCTGGTCAACAGCCTCGCCCTGGTGCAGGCCGGCGACGGGCTGACGATTCAATGTGGTTTCATCGTGTCGCCGCAGTGCCCCAATACTCCCGTTCCGTCGGCGGGCACGGTGACCAATACGTACGCCATCAACAAGAACTATCTGCCGGCCTACGCGCAGGATTGGATGATCGCCGTGCAGCAGTCCCTGCCTCACAATCTGGTCCTGCAGTTGGAATACATCGGCATCAAGGGGACGCGCCTGGATGTCGTCGAAAACCCCAATCAGCTTCCGCCGAATTCCCCCGCCAGTTTGAAGGGCCCCGTCACCAATGCTTCCGGTTTTATTTACGAAACCGACACCGGCAATTCCATTTACAACGCCGGGCAGGTCCGCTTCACCCGCCGCATGACCCGCGGCATCTCGGCGACGGTGCTCTATACCTTCTCTAAGGCCATTGATGACGCCTCCGGATTCACGGGCGGGGGCAGCGGATCGGTGGTGCAGAACATCAACGATCTGGCCGCCGAGCGCGGGCTGTCCAGCACCGATCAGCGGCACCGCCTCTCGGTCACCTCGCTGCTCTCTTCGCCGGTGGGCGTGCATGGCCTGTGGCGCAATGGCGGATGGAAGACCAAGCTGCTCACCGGTTGGATGCTGCAACCCACCTTCGCCGCGGCTTCCGGCAGGCCTTCCACCGCCATGCTGGGCGGCAACCTCGGCACTAGCAAGACCTCCGGCGTCAAAACCAGTTTCCGCGCGGAGGCTACCGGCGCGAGCATCCTGGGCGGAAATTATCCGTACTTCAACGAGGCTGCCTTCACCACGCCGCCCGCCGGCCAGTACGGAAACGCCGGCGTGGACACGATTCCCGGCCTGCCCTCTTTCAGCCTCAACGGCACGCTCAACCGCTCCTGGCGTTTTGGCGAGTCGCGCAAGAATCTGCAACTGCGGCTATCCGCCACCAACGCCCTGAACCACGTGCAGATCACCGGTTTCGGAACCACCGTCGGCACGAGCACTTTTGGTCTGCCCACGGCCGCCTCCGGAACCCGAACCGTGAGTCTCTTGCTGAGGTTTAGTTTCTAATATGCGAAATCTCTGGATTGTCATCCTAGCGGCTCTGATGGCGGCCGGGCAACAGACGCCACCGGCGGCCACCACCGCGCAACCGGCGGGGGCTGCGCGGCCCACTACCTTCTCGGCCAACTCGAACCTGGTGATTGTCGACGTGACAGTGAAGGACAAGGCCGGCAATGCCATCGATTCGCTCGACAAGAACGATTTCATCGTGCTCGAAGACGGCCGTCCGCAGAAGGTGGATATCTTCGAGCACCAGAAGCTGACGCTCGAGCCGGAACCGCCCGATGCGCCGCCGGCCCTGGAAGAGAAGAACGAATTGCCGCCGCCGCCCAAAACCACCATCTCTTCCGAAGGGTCCACCAAGATTCAGTACCACGACCGGCGCCTGCTGGCCCTGTTCTTCGATTTCTCGAACATGCAGATCCCGGACCAGCTCCGCGCCCAGGACGCCGCCATGAAGTTCCTCGAAGAGCACATGACCAAGTCGGACATGGTGGCCATTCTGCTCTACACCACCACCGTGCAGGTGAAGACCGATTTCACCGCCGACCGCATGATTCTGACGGACATCATCAAGAACCTGCCGATCGGCGATGCCGCCGACATGGCCGACGTGGCGGATAACGGCTCGGACGACAACCAGGACACCGGCGCCGCGTTCGTCGCCGACGAAACCGAATTCAACATCTTCAACACCGACCAAAAGCTCGCGGCGGTCGAAGAGACCGTCAAGAAGCTGGCCACCCTGCCTGAAAAGAAAGCCCTGGTCTATATCACCGGCGGCATTTCCAAGACCGGGATCGACAATCAGGCGCAGCTCGAAGCCACCATCAACGCCGCCACCAAGGCCAACGTCGCCATCTATCCGCTGGATGCGCGCGGCCTGATAGCCGCTCCTCCCGGCGGAGCAGCCAGCTCGGCTTCTTCGCGCGGCAGCGGCCTGTTCACCGGCTCGACCATCAATTCGCAGCGCGCCGCCGTCAACGATTCGCAGGAAACCCTCGCCACTCTGGCCGCCGATACCGGCGGCAAGGTTTTCCTCGACAGCAACGACCTGGCGCTGGGCATCACCCAGGTGCAGGAGCAGTTCCGCAGTTATTACATCCTGGGCTACTACACCACCAACAACTCGACCGACGGCAGGTACCGCAAGATTACCGTGAAGCTGAAAAACATCGCCACCGCCAAGCTGGAATTCCGCGACGGTTACTACGCTTCCAAGATCTGGGGCAAGTTCAACGGCGACGACAAGGAAAAGCAATTGCGCGACGCCTTGACCACCGGCGATCCGCAGACCGATATCCCACTGGCTCTGGAAATCGATTGGTTCCGCATTTCGCCGGTGGCGTATCTGGTGCCGGTGTCGGTGAAAGTGCCGGGGTCGGCGATCCCGTTGGCGATGAGAAAGAGCGGCGGCGAGACGCAGTTCGACTTCATCGGCAACGTGATGGACGAGAACAAGGCCGTGGTGGGCCAGCTACGCGACTATATCAAGGTTAAGCTGGACGCCGGCGAAGCCGAAAAGCTGATCTCGCGAAACTTCAACTGCGATTTCGGTTTCACCCTGGCGCCCGGGCGATACCGCATGCGGTTCCTGGTGCGCGAGAACCAATCCGGCAAGATGGGGACGTTCGACTACAAGTTCACGGTGCCCGACCTGGCGGCCGATTCCATGACCCTGAAGACCAGTTCGGTGGTGTGGAGCAGCCAGCGCGAGTTGCTGAAAGCCGCGGTCGGCGTGGCGGAGCAGACTACCAGGAAAATGGCCGCTGCCAACCCGCTGATCTTCGGTGAAGAGAAGGTGGTTCCGAATATCACCAAGGTTTTTCACCGCGCGCAGAACCTGACCGTGACCTTCGACGTTTACGACGCCGCGCCCGATCCGGCCAATCTCGCCCAGCGCAAAGTTGCCGTGACCATGAGCCTGTTCAACCAGAAAGGCCAGAAGGCCTTCGAAGCCGGCCCCATCATGGCGACGGCCGTGGCGTCGACGCGCCCGAACGCGGTTCCGGTGAACATGCAGGTCCCGCTGAAGAGCCTGGCGCCGGGCCACTACGTCTGCCAGCTCAACGTGGTGGACCAGGTAGGGCGGAAGTTCGCCTTCCCGCGCCAGAACGTGGTAGTGCAGTAGTGGGGCAGACGCCCTCGTCTGCGCGCGACCCCCTGGTCGCGCTCTTTCGCCCATCGCCAACTCTCACGTGTGTTTCGCATTGCCGTATGCTGAGGCGGTACCTTGTGATTTCCGCAACAGCTTACGACCAGCACGTGGAACAGCTCGATGAAAATGCGTCTGTCCCCATCCGTCCCCATTCGTCCCATCGAGCCCCGCCGGCCGCGCTACACTATACACATGAGACGTACAAATCTTGTGCTTGACGAGAAACTGCTGGAACAGGCGGTCGCGGCGCTGGGCACGAAGACCTACTCGGCAACCGTCAATCTCGCGCTGGAGGAAGCGGTGCGTCTGAAAAAGATCCGGGGGATACCCCAGTTCTTCGGGTCCGGCATCTGGGAAGGGAATCTGTCCGCCATGCGCGAGGACCGGCCGCTCCGTGTTTCGCGTGGAGGAAAGGCCGCCAGGCGGCGGACGAAATGATCCTCGTCGATACCTCCATCTGGATCGGGTTGCTGGCAGGCGGCCGGCCCAAGGTGGCGGAGGAAGACCTCGCCAACTTCGCGACCTGCGGGCCGGTGGTTCAGGAACTGTTGCAGGGCTTAAAGCCGGGCCCTGCCAGCGATGCGTTCCGGCAGTTGCTTCTCGCGGTGCCGGTGCTCAGCGACCCCGTTCCCTTGAGCCTCTACCTCGCGGCTGCCGACATTTACCGCCTGGGCCGCCGGAAGGGAGTGACGATCCGTTCCTCCATCGATTGCCTGATCGCCGCCATCGCCATCGAAAACCGTGTGCCGGTCTGGCATCGCGATCGCGACTTGAGCGCCATCGCCACCTACACGGCGCTTGAAATCTTCGTCCCGTGAGGGCGGCTGTACTGCTTTTGACGAACACCCGTTTATCAGCCGCTCACGCCGCCTCACCGAGCCGCGACCGTAAGGGAGCGGAGGGCCAGTAGCACGAAATCTTGCGGTCAAGGTACTACCGCGAATTCTTCGACCAGGGTGCCGAGAACTCCATCCAGATTACGGGCGTCCGCAATCGCCGGGAAGCCTACCGTTGACCGTCGTTTCCTGGCCCCCCGGTTCTCGCGACTTTCTCTCCGCCGGTGGTGACGCGGGAAGGCGTGCTCCTGGCGCCGGTTTCGGACTTGGTCCGCATGAAGCTCACCAGCTATCGCCTCAAGGACCGCCTTCACGTTCACGATATGGACAACGCCGGTTTGATCACAACGCAGATCGAAGCCGCCCTCTCCGGCGAATTGCGCCGGCGGCTCGAAGAGATACGGGTGGAACGGTAGACCCGATAAGCCGCGACGTTTCGCGCTCGGCAGCGATTGGGAGTCTGGCCTGGACCTCGATCGCCTCGATTATAAAAATTCTGTATAATCCTAATGAGTGGGAATTGGTGCAAAGCCGATCCAATGGCTCGGAGACAGCCGCGACCGCCTGCGACGGTTCCCCCAGGCAGCGCGCCGCGAAATTGGCTATCAGTTGAGCTTGATTCAGGCAGGACGATCGGCCAGCGATTGGAAGCCGATTCCACTCGTCGGCGCCGGAGTCGTTGAGATTCGAGTCCACGCGGAGGGTGAATATCGCGTCTTCTATGTGGCCAAGTTCGAGGACGCCGTCTATGTGTTGCATGTCTTCGCCAAGAAGACTCGGAAGGTGCCCTCCCTGGACGTCGGGTTGGGGAAGAAACGCTACCGTGAATTGTTGGAAAGGAGGAAGTGATGCGAGCGACAAAAGGCAGTGAGAACGTGTTCGCCGACTGCGGATTTCCGCCCGCCGAAGCGGAAAACCTCCGCATCCGCGCTAAGATGATGATGGCTCTGACCGGCTATATCCAGGAAGGAAAAATTACTCAATCTCGCGCGGCCGGAATCATGGGTGTATCGCAGCCGCGAATCTCGGATCTGCTACGCGGCAAGATCGGACTATTCACAATCGACACGTTGGTTAACATGGTGACCGCCGCCGGTCTGAAAGTGGATGTCGACATCGCGGCTGGCAAGCCGGGAGCGAAGAACAAGCGGGTTGCATGATTCGCCCATGCGCTGCCTTGGAGGGAAAGGGGCCGCGTTTTACGGGCTTAGCAAGAAATGCGTCCCCTTTCTCTCCGAGGTGTGTGGGGCAGACGCCCTCGTCTGCGCGCGACCCCCTGGTCGCGCTTCTCGCGCTCATCGCCAACTCTTCCGTTGCCGCCCCGCACAGCCGTATACTGAAACAGTAGCTTGTGATTCCCGCAACAGCATACGATCAGCACGTGTGTAATTCGGGGTAATCCCGGGGTAATTCGGGTCCAGCCCGTCCCCATTCGGCCGCGCCGGCGGCTTGAAGAGATACGGGCGGAAAGTTAGGCCCTTTGAATGGCGCCGTTTTGCGCCGGGACACTACACCTGGCCCTTCGAGGGAACCACCTTCGTGCTCCCATCAACGCAATAATGGTCCCGGCGAGCAAGTAGGTGTTCGGTTCCGGCGTCGCGGTCACCGGGCCGATCGTGGTTTGTGTTGAAAAATTGGTAACCGTTGTCGTCCCATCCAGGTTGACATTCACCGTGGCCGCGAATCCATCGGTCAGGTCGGTCGTCAGCGTGGGAATCGTGCCTGCGGCGTCTGAAAACATGCTAAAGGCGTACGTACTGCCGGACGTGGACACGCCGTCTGGCGAGGTCAGGGCCGGCCCGTACAGGCTGACGATAAATGTCATGGTCGAGCCAAACGTGAATCCTTCAAAGTAGTCGTTGAATCCAGTACCGTTATCAAAGGTAAGAGCGGCTGGCAAAGGTCCTCCGCTGACGTCTCCAATAGCCTCGGGAGAGCCGGCCAACGTCCCGTCCGACGCGAAACTCAGGATCTGAAGCGAGGCGGCTTGGGAAACCAGCGGACCCGGATTGAAGTTGAAATCGAGCGAGCCGGCTGTTCCGGAAATCGATGAGGTATTGACGCTGAAGCTATACTCAATCGCACCTGCGAACGCGGTTGAGGCGCATATGCACAGGACGGCGCCGGACACTGCTGATCGTGCGTACATATTAGTTAAAACTCCCCGAGTAAACCACTGGCGTGAAGCTGATCTTCGCGTTTGATGGGTTTCTGAACTGCACATTGACGGTGGCCGACTGTCCCGGCGTCAGGCTGGTCACACCAGGAACAGAAAGATACGCACTTCCGTTATAGCTTCGCGTGGCGGTCGCCAATGTCACGCCGCCGGTCAGCGCGGTGAAGACGACTTCGAAGGGGCCATAGATCGCGCTGCTGCCGATGTTCTGAATCGTTACCGTTCCGTTGAAAGTTTGAGTGACGCGGCTGTATGCTAGCCCGGACGCCGTGACTAAGATTTCGCCCGATGGCACTGGGCTGGCCTGCGTAACCTGAGTTGTCGTTTCGGCCGATGCCTTTGCGGGTTCCATATTGCCCACGAGATCCTGGGCAATGCTGTAAAACCTGTAGGAGTGTCCGATCTGTCCGTTGTAGCCGCTTGATGTAGCCGTGGTTTGGTTCAGCCACGGCGCGAAGGAACTGCCATTATCGGACACATAAATCGTGAAGTTCCCTAGCCCGGAGCCAACATCTGTGCCCGACCACTGTACCGCGAAAATGGACCCGCTCTGAGCTGGTAACGCCGAAACATGGGAAACGGGTGGGGTGTTGTCAATTGTGTTCGACCAGGTTGGCGTATTGATCGGGGCGTTCAAGTCGAAAACCACTGTCGCCGTGTTCTGAATAACGGTCCCAGTGGTCACCGTGGTTTTTGGCAGCACCGTGAAGAAAACACTGCCCTCAGCGCCGGGAGGAAGGAATCCGGCGGTCGGATCGGTTGGAGGCTGGTTGGTGGTGGGATCGAGGGACTGGAACGTCTCGGTGAGTGTCGCCGTTGAAGTGTTGAGAGAGGTAGTAACCTGAACGAGAAGGTTCGTGGTGGGGCGGAGGTCCACCGTCGTCGTGAATGGGGAGACGGACAATGGAATTGAAGGAGGGCTGACAACCTGATTCGGGAAAGTAATAGGGCCCAACGTGAGAGCGCTTGGGTTGAGGTTGGGATCGAGCGTGTCCTTAACCGTGACGGCTTGAGCGGGGGCGGTGGCAGTGGGTTGGTTGTCAAAATAGATGGCGTATTCGAGTTGGGCGAGGCCGGAGATGTAGTGTGACGAACCAACACCCGTGGGGCCAATCTTGACATTTGGATCGAGAGATTGAACACCAGTTACGGGCAACGAAATCGTTCCTGGGGGGGAGATCGGGGGTGACGGTGGTGGCGGCCCTCCGCAAGTTGTGGGACTGAGGCACGCCTGATAGGCAGCCCGCGCGAGTCGGTAGGGTCCAAGCGATAGCTGCAGTGCCCCATAAGCGGCCTTCTCCGCACCTATCTCCTCTTCTTCGGACCCAAAGCCGTCCATTGCTGTAATGGCGGCGTCGAAATATTTGATCAAGGCCCCAAGGTCGTCCACCAGATTTTGGGGGAGCGGTTTTCCCCCAAAACAGTTCGGCGATCCCGCCAAACAGTCCCTAGCTCCGGTTTCTGCGAGTTTCACTGTTTGTTCGAGATTCGGTAGGCAGCTCTGGTCATCAAAAAGATTTGAAACACAAGTGTCCGCCACGGTTATCAGTGCGCCCACACCTACGGCACCTAGCGTCGGTAACCCCAGACTTTCGACTAAATAGGCTTCCGCAATCGTGGTGCCTATCGCAGCGGCCGTCTGGACGAAGCCAAGATCTGCGGTCGATTTCGCATTCTCGTAGGCCAGATAAGCATCCACGACGTTGGAATTCGCCAGCAGTTCCGCGTTATATTGCGACAAGCACGCCGGACATCCACTCGGCGGAAATGGAATAAATGGAATACCTTCCAATCCCAAGAACTGGTCGAGAGTCAAGCTGGTCAAATCCTGTTGCCACCCTGCCGTGAGAGTGAAGTTTGAGACCGGCGCACTAGATGGTAAAGTAAGCCCAACGGGCGCGCACTGCGTTTGCCCCGCGGATACCCCTGGCGATGCGAAGAGCAAATTCTGGTTGCCGCTGGCGGGCGCCGTAGAAGGTATCCCAAACTCGGGATCGGGAGTGCTCCCGGCGACAAAGAGATCGGCTCCAGAGACTTGCGCGTACTGAACGGTTGACGGCACACTCAGCGAAACCAGGCCAGGCGCTGCATCAACGTTTCCGCTGTTGCCAACCGCGATGTAGTAAGTCTGCGCCGTCCCAAACCGAATCTTGTCGCGACCAATGATGTTTACCGAAATCTGTGGTGCGCCACCCTGTTGTACCGTAAATCCGCCCGTGAGCGTGGCCGATGTGCCGTCCGGATTCGTGACCACGACATTACGAACTCCCGGCGTGGCTCCGGTGAGGTCGAACGTCGTCGTCAAGATGAACGCAAAAGCACTCGAGAACGCAGTGTTCGAGCCGACGATGTCCGCCCCTGACCCGGTCAGCTTGGCGGTCAGTCCGTTTTGGAATCCATTGCCGAGAATCTGCACTGTCACATTGCCCGTATTGCCCCCGATTGTGGGATAAACCGTGATTCCGCTCGGAGGCGGGGCCGGAAGCGTGGCCTTCACAATTGTGGCCAGCCCCGTAATCCACAGGTTGCCGTCCGGCCCTGTGGTGATCCCTATCGGGACGCCACTACCGGCGAGGAACGGAAACTCCGTGATCACTCCGGCAGGCGTGATTCTCCCGATCTTGCCTCCGTTGAACTCTGTGAACCATAGGTTGCCGTCCGGTCCGGCGGTGATCTCGTACGGCATGCTATTGGCAGTGGGGACCGGAAACTCCGTGATCACTCCGGCGGTGCTGATTCTCCCGATCTTGTTAGCAGGTTCCTCCGCAAACCACAGGTTGCCGTCCGGCCCCACGGTGATCCCGTATGGGTTGCCGGGAGTGAGAATTGCGAACTCCGTGATCACTCCCAAAGTAGTGATTCTCCCGATTTTGTTAGCAGTGCCCTCCGTGAACCACAAATTGCCGTCCGGCCCCGCGGTGATATAGTACGATTGGGAACCTGCGGTAGGGATCGGAAACTCGGTGATCACTCCTCCAGTGGTGATTCTGCCGATGTTGTTTCCAAAGCGCTCTGCAAACCACAGATTGCCGTCCGGCCCCGCCGTGATGCCGAACGGGTACCCGCCGTTAGGAAACTCCGAGATCACCCCGGTAGGGGTAATTCTACCGATACGGCCGGAAAAGTACTCTGTAAACCAAATATTTCCATCCGATCCAGTTGCGGTCCCCTCCCCGACGTCGCGACTGGGGGTCAGGAACTCAGTGACGACCCCAGCGGGCGTGATCCTCGCAATCTTATCCCCCCTATCTCCGAGGTTGCTCGGATTATGGAGCTCTACGAACCACAGATTGCCATCCGGCCCCGTGGTGATCGCATCCGGAAAGCTGGCGGGAGAGGGGATCGGATACTCAGTGAACGTGATTTGAGCGGGCAAGACGACCGCAACCGCCAGCAGCAATCCGGCTGCGGACAAGCGAATCCTTAGCATCGTCACAACTCCTTTTCGGAACCCTTCGGGCGCGGGACACTCCACACACCTTGTCTAACGTCCCAACTCCGCCCGATTCCATAAGCGAAGTTCATTCAGTTCTACCGGGACCTGTTTATCCGATCCTTTGCCTTGGGCGGCCGGAGGGGGGTATGCTTAGGGAATCCATCGGTGAAGTCGCTGCATTTCATTCCATACGTGTGGAATCCGGCGGCCTTCGGACGTTATAGGTATGGCGGGTCACGAGCGGCACGCTGAAATCGATCCCGGGTCGGCGGAATCCAGCCCCCTGGCGGCTGAGGGGGAGCAGTTTGCCTTTCAATTCGAAGCCTGCCGGCGAGAGCTGTTAAAGCTCTGCCGCCATATTCTGGGCGTTTCCGATGGAGCTGAAGACGCGGTCCAGCACACGTATTTGCGCGCCTACGGTAGCCGGGCGCGGTTTGACGGTGTCAACTTTCCGGGTTGGCTCGCGCGGATCGCCCAGCACATTTGTATCGATGTACTGCGCGCAAGGTGGTCGAGTCGGGAGCTTGAAGACACCCATGGGCTCGCCACGACGCATGACGAAATGCGCGTTGTGAACGCCATCCAGATCCGAACCATTCTCCGCGGGCTGCCGGAGGAGCAGCGAATCTGTCTGAAACTGTTTTATTTCGAAGGCTACAGCGCCAAGGAAGTGGCCGAGCGAACGGGCTTCACGGAGAAACAAGTGAAGTCTTATCTGCAAAATGGCCGCCGCAACTTTCTATCGGCCTGGAACGCCTCGAACAAGGGGACCAAATGAAGGATGCGATGAGTCCCGATCCCGAAGAGCGGCTGTTTGCGGAATCGGTGCGGGACGGGGTCCGTCAGCTCCGAAAGCAGCGCGGTCCTTGCCCAAGTGCCGAAGAACTGCTGGCTTTTCTGGAGGGCCGTTTGGAAAGCGGAGATTCCACCCGCGTGGGGGAACACGTGGATGCCTGCGGGGTGTGCGACCTCGCATTGATGCGGGTAAGGGCCGCAGTGGCCGACCCGGACGGCCGAGGACTGTCCGCGTGGCGCCGGATGTCCCACCTATTCGGGAATCCGCTGGTGGCGTATGGCTTGGCTGCTCTGCTGTGCTATCCCGCTTACGTGGGGATCCGGTCGCACCCTGAGCAGAAGGTCGAGATTCAACCCAAGGCCGGAACTCCGCCGGGGACGGTATTGGAGCCGGCGGTCCTCTCGGTCCCCAGCTTCTCGCTGGATGCGGTGCGGGGAGCCGGTCGGGAGGCGCAGCTCCCGGTGGTGCGCCTGCACGACCAAAACAAGTTCTTTCTTCTTCAGTTTTTTGTTCCCATGAAGGCCGACCACCAGTATTCCGTTGAGATTCGGGATGGCGCTGGCCGGGTCACGGTGGGACACCAGCAGATTACAGGCGACACCCAAGGCAAGGTCGCCCTGATGTGCCGCCGCGAGAGCTTTGCCGCTAGCGAATACACGTTGACAGTCGCCGAGGACAATCCGCCCGGACACCAGTTTGAATTCGTCTTCCGGGTTGAGTGATCCCACATGCGACGCGGTCTTGTTCTGATTTGCCTTCTGCCGTTTGCCCTTGCCGGCCAACCCAGCGTGGTTATGCAGGAGTACAACAGTGCGTGGCGGTTGGTCGGGCAAGGAAAGCCTGATCAGGCGCTCCCGATTCTCAAAGGAATTCTTGCCGAAGATCCAGGTTTCTATCGAGCGTACCCGGAGGTTATCGAAGCGTTCAGGCAAAAGGGCGATGTTGGCGGTGCGGAGCGCTTCTTTGAAGAGCTGCGATCCGGCTTCGGTAGGCCAGAGCCGCACTTCGTACGTGGGGAGATATTGTCAAATTACAGTTCTGGTCAACCCCGCAAGGGATTGGCGGCATTTCAGCGGTGCGTCAGCCAGCTCTCGCGTTGGCCTGGCTGCTACGTGGATGTGCCCGGGCAAATGCCCTACTCTGACCTCAAGGTCATGCTGACCGTGCTGCACAATGTGCTAGCTGGGGACCCCGCCAATGCGGCGGCCGGATTCGGCCTGGCTGAGGTTGATCAATATCTGAAACGGTATCCAACAGGGATTGAGGCCTATGAGCACGTTTTGCGGCGAGGAACGGGCGAAACACTACTCGATATGCTCTTGCTCGAAAACCTGGCATGGGCCGTTACCGCCTCCAGCACGGACTGGGCCCAGGGCACGTCCTACGAAGAGCGGGCGCTTCACTCGGCTATCCAGCTCGGGGACGAGCAAAAAGAACTGCAATATCTTAGGGACTTGACGGTCTTCTCTTTCCGGCTCGATTCAGACGCGGCCCAGCCCGATTTCGAACGGTCGGTGGTCGCGGGCGCGGCAACTCGACAATCCCTACGCCCTTGGGCAAGCTTATGACATGTGGGGAACACTGAATCGGGAACAGGGAAATGCTGATGTGGCGGTCGAAGCCTACAAGCATACAGTTGAGCTCTGGGAAACTTCAGGTCTCCGGCTGGAAATTGGTGACGTTCTGCGCAAATTGGCCGACTCCGAAGCACGACGGGGCGACTATCAGCCCGCTCTCGAACATCTGGAGCGCGCGGAGAAGTGCGCGAGCGAGGCGAATTCCAGCAGAGACGAAGCTTTTGTGCTGCGCAGCAGAGGAGAGATTTACGTTCAATTAGGCGATTATGCCAAGGCGATCGCACTGCACCAACGCGCCAGACAAATCTTTCTGGATCTCGATCTCTTTCCTACCGCGGGAGGGGAAGCAGGCGATCTTGGGATTGCTTACGAACGGTTAGGAGACTACGGAAAAGCGAGACAGTGGTACATGGAATCGCTGCACAGCGCTCGTCGTTTTCCCAATGTAGCGGAGCAGGAGCGGATTCTAGCTCTTCTTGCGCAGTTGGCGTTCCGCCAGGGTCACAACGCGACGGCGGTCCAAGTCTTGCGCGAGTCGCTGGCGCTCTCCGCGAAAACCAATGCGGTGCGCTCTCGCGCCATCGCCCTTGTGACCCTGGGCCGAGCCTACAGCCGGTTAGGCAATTTCCCGGAAGCCCTCAAGAACCTCCATGCCGGACTGGATACGGCCGTATCGCTCAACAACACAGAGCTGGAATTCGCGGGGACGCACGGTCTTGGAGAGGCCCTCCTGAGGAGTGGCCACACAGCGGAAGCCGAGCGGGAGTTCCGCCAGGCGCTAACACTCGGTGAGCAGGCCGGAATCCCTGATGCAGTGCGCCTGGCGCGGGAAGGATTGGGCGACGTGACCCGTCAGGCAGGACATCTTGATGAAGCCGCCACGCATTACCGCGCCGCGATCGAAGCCATTGAATCCATGCGTTCGCGACTGGGGTCGTCAGAGTTCAAAACCACTTTCCTTTCGGGAGCGATCACCGCATACGAACGGTTGATCGACGTGCTGGCATACCAGGGAAAAAGAGAAGAAGCCCTCTATGTTGCCGAGAAAGCACGCGCCAGAGCTTTCCTGGATATGCTGGCCGTCGGGCGCGGACAAACCGCCGGCGCGGTAGTCGAACCGAAGCTCCTCGACTCCGCGGGTATCGAGCAGGAGATGGGCCGCCGCGGAGCCGTGCTGGTGGAGTATGCCTTGGGTACGAGACGATCCTACGTGTGGGCAGTCGCGGGGAACAAGACCGTGATGGCGCCGTTGGCATCGCGCGCGGTCCTGGAAGAACGCGCCAGGCATTACCGCGAGTTGCTGGTGAAACAGTCGCCCCAGGCGGTTGAAGAAGCCACTCCGCTCTACCAGATGCTCCTGGCGCCTATCGCGTCCTCGCTGGTGCGGAATAAGATTGTTATCATCGTTGCCGATGGAGCGCTGCACTATCTTCCGTTCGAAACGCTGATGCCGCAGGGTGGGCACTTCCTGGGTGAGGACTTTACAGTGGCATACGTGCCGTCGGCTTCGGTGCTCCCTGAACTGCTGGCGCCTTCCGGTGTCCGGCAAAAGGAACTACTGGCCTACGGGAACCCGGACTTCGGCGCCGGTCCTCCACGGCCTGGAACAGCCCAGGATGTGGTGCGTGGGATCGACGTGAAGGACGGACTCCGCCTGACGCCGCTCCCCAACACCCGCTACGAGGTGGAAGGCATTGCCGCGCTCTACCCCAAATCGATGAGCACGACCTACTTGGGCCGCAAGGCCACCAAGACCTCGGTCCAGCAGGAAAACTTGGCCGAGTACAAGCGCATCCATTTCGCCACCCACGCGTTCATCGACGAGAGGCGGCCGGAGCGGTCAGGCATCGTGCTCTCTCAGGCCGGCCAAGAGGACGGCGTTCTGCGGATCAATGACATCCTCGCGCTGAAACTCAATGCCGATATTGTCGTCTTGTCCGCTTGTCAGACCGGGCTCGGGAAGCTCATGCGTGGAGAAGGCATCTCCGGACTGACGCGCGCGTTCCTTTTCGCCGGAACGCCGCGCGTAGTGGCCAGCCTCTGGAATGTCAGCGACGCCGCTACGACTGATCTCATGAAGACCTTCTACCGCAAGATGAAGGACGGGCTTGCGCCAGCGCGCGCGCTGCAAGCGGCCAAGCTGGAGATGATGCGCTCCGGCGTCGCTGCTTACCGGGCTCCGTACTACTGGGCGGCTTTCGTTCTGGTGGGCGAGCCGTAACTGGAAGAGGGGCACTGCTTCCAAACTATCGGATTGCCGGTCACAAGATTCTTCTCCTTTAAAATAAGACACTTACATCTGTTTCGCTTGTATCCGAGTTCTACAATAGAGATAGGTAAGCAATGCGCACCCGCCGACACACCTCGCTATCGCCCCCGGCCCGGCCGCAGGACCGGCGCCATGCCTGCGCGCACCCTGTTTTACCAAACGAACCCAGTCCCAATTTCGGACACTTGGCGCCGCCTCGAATCGCCGCGCAACCGCTTTTCCCAAACGAACCCAATTTGGCAGGCAACCCCAAGAAAACGAAACAGATACCACTCAGCAAAGGAGCCCCGACGAACCCAATTCCTGGCCCTGCACCTTGATCCGCTCACCGCTTACGGAACACCACCACCGCCAGCGGTGGAAGCGTCACGGCAATGCTATATGGGCGGTTGTGACAGACCTTGAGCCGGCTGGAAACCATGCCGCCATTGCCGATATTCGAGCCGCCGAAGAGTTCGGAATCGGTGTTCAAAACCTCTTCGTAAAAACCTTCTTCCGGGACGCCGATTTCGTAGCCCTGGCGCGGCACCGGGGTGAAGTTGCAACAGATCAGCAGGAAATCCGCGGGGTCTTCGGCGCGGCGCAGGAAAGAAATCACGGAGTTTTCGGAATCGCGGAAATCCACCCATTCGAAACCGCTGTAATGGAAATCCACCTGGTAAAGCGACGGGCTGGCGCGATAGAGGCGGTTGAGCTCGCGCATCAAGGTCTGCAGCTTGCGGTGCAGCTCGAATTCCAATAGCTCCCAGCGGATGCCGGCATTGTTGTTCCACTCTTCGCGCTGGCCGATTTCCTGGCCCATGAACAACAGCTTTTTCCCGGGATGCGCCCACATATACGCCAGGAAGGCGCGGACGTTGGCGAACTGGCGCCATTCGTCGCCGGGCATTCTGCTGAACAGCGAGCCTTTGCCGTGGACCACTTCATCGTGCGAGACCGGCAGCACGAAGTTCTCGGTGAAGGCATAGAGCAGGCTGAAAGTGATGTGGTTGTGATGATACTTGCGATAGAGCGGATCGGTTT
>Ga0116111_1000879_pt1 | contig 22951 bp, 30 predicted proteins | sample June2015DPH_8_10_FD_89720 | JGI IMG/M metagenome (GOLD analysis project Ga0116111, IMG submission 89720) | Peatland microbial communities from SPRUCE experiment site at the Marcell Experimental Forest, Minnesota, USA - June2015DPH_8_100 | ecosystem: Environmental > Terrestrial > Soil > Wetlands... | reverse complement strand
TCGCCGTGCCAAAGGAGAGGAGATCCGGGGATGCGCTGAAGAACTAAGGAGGACCCTTGCACGGGACTTCTCCGGAGACTAACGCTGAAGAAGTGATGCCATATGGCGCACGTTAACGAGACCAAGACGCAAGTGAACGAGACCAAGACGCAAGTGAACGAGACCAAGACGCAAGTGAACGAGACCGTGAAAAACCAGAGCTCATCAAACGGGGCAAGGGGGCCCCCTATGATGATGACAGCGTTTGCGTTGACCAGGTTCATCCTGACTCACCCCGTCGCCTTCATGGATCACAGGAAGATGAGCGCAGATGAGCAGCGATATGTCCGCCCACCGCGGCAGTATGAGCTTCCTTCGTTCCGCGAAGGCATGAAGTACTCCACCTCAAATGAGCTGTACCTCAGACCGACGCGGCACTGTAACCCCCGCGAGCCTGAGGTCATCGCGATGGCAAACGAGCTGGGCGCCTATGAGCTGCCAGATTACGAGTTCGCTGAGGCGACGTACTGGTTTGTCAAGGAGAACATACAGTTTGAGATGTGTGCATTTGATAGCGCAGGGACGACCCTCACGAGGGGTACAGGAACATGTTTCCACTACATCTCCCTGTTTAACGCCCTCTGTCGTGCCGCGGGGATTAAGGCGAGGTATAAGCTTTTCGCCATGAACTACGACAGATATACGGGGGGTCGTGGTGGTGGCGGCGTCGATCCATTGTGGGATGATCTGTATAACTCTCTAGGGTACTTGATGTCCGAAGCAGAGGCTGAAGTATGCCTCGACGGTGCGTGGACAGTCGCACACCCGGCGACGAGTGCTGAGTTACAAGCGGCCAGAGGTCTGCCGATAACCAAGCTCGGAGAGGATTCGATAGGTATATTCTTCGATGCAGTGCCTGGGACGATACAACAGGTCGAGTCTATTCCCTTGGGGGTAGACTGGGGGACGAATCTCCTCCTCCGGATAACACCTGCGACGCCAGAGCGGGTTGCCGTCGCCTACCAGAGGGCGGCTATGTATGGACGGCAGGTCATCGCTGAGGCTGGTGGGCGCGACGCATATGATAATATGGCACGGGAGCGGTTGAGGCTCTCCTCCCCGACAATAGCGGCCAAGGACGATACAGCACTAGTGTTTGAGGACTGACGAGTTTTTCGACCAGACTCGCGCTTAGTTGAACGCAGCGACGAGTGTATCATTGCCGTTATTCACCTTTTTGTCGACCGGTTGCGCTGCCGCAACGAGTCTTGGCGTCTGGTGCATCCAGTGCACCAAAAATGTACGTCTTTGACGAAACCTTGTGGTATTTGGGCCCTCCACCCATCGAAAAAATCCCTATGTAGCCTGCCGCTAGTAATTCGTGGAGGGCTTCTTGGACTTCGAGCTTCGTCCCGTCGACTTTTTTCTGCACCTGCCACACGCGAAGGCCCTCGGTGCTGGACTCGTAGATGTTTCTCAAAACCTTCTTTTGAAGACCGGTCATCAAAGCCACTTCACCAGGACCGTCGTGCAGCATCGGATTTAGCATGGCTACGCACACCTTTCGGGATTGACCATATTAGGTTAATGGCCAATCGTATATAGCTCTCCTTGGCTGGCACCGTCTTTACAAAAAAAACAAGACACTTGCGCTGGCTGGCTAACCAAAAAAGTTTGTCGTGCCACGCGCACGTGGGCCTCGCCGGACCGGCTGACAGAAGTGGTCTAAGGACTCTTAGATGGCGGTTTTTTCTGCGTGTGGGAGCCTTTATCACCCATGCGGCAGGAAATGAAAATGAGTTGAGAGCATATTGTTACACGTGACTATAACCGAAGCAGATGCTGGTTGTCCCCTCTGCAATTCTGCCAACATCGGGCCCGTTGTCGCACTCAAGAAACGCGGACTAGGAGGGCAACGGCTGGTCTCTTTCTACGCGATCGTTGCTCTAAACAGCCTGAAGCCCGCGTACACAGCGTATTGTTCACAGAGGAGGTTAGATGGAAATTGATTCACAAGCGCCGGCATTCTATCTTCCGGACAAGGCAGGAGAGCGGCGGTGTTTGCGCGACTTTAGGGGTGGGTGATTCTTTACTTCTATCCGAGAGACAACACCAGTTGCTGTACGCTTGAAGCTATGGATTTCAGCGAACAGTTACTGGATTTTGAGAAGTACGGCGCAGCCGTTATCGGGATTAGCCCCGATTCCCCTGTGAGCCATCAAAAATTCGCTGAAAAGCATCAGCTTCGCGTTTACTCCTAAGCGACGAACGCCACGAGGTCGCCGACAAATACGGCGTCTGGAAACTCAAACGTCTGTACGGGAAGGAATCTTACGGTGTCGAACGCAGCACCTTTTTGATGACGCCGGAGGGGGATTTAGCGCGCGAGTGGAGAAAGGTTAAGGTGAGTGGCCACGTTGACGACGTCAAGCAAACCCTCGAAACGCTCAAACAGCAATAACTAGTGAAAACTATCCGGGCTGCGACGCAACCCCCAAAAAAGAAGCAGGAATAGCCGTTAAAGGATGCTCGGAGTTCGGCTACGCAGGAAGGACATTGTTACTGACAAGGTGCTAAAAGCACGCAAAAATTGGCGTCACCATTTCGGTTCTCCGTCTGTGTCAAACAAGCCTGAATAGAACAAGCCGTTGAACCGGTAATCCTTGAAGCTGCGCGCTATCTCGTGAGATTTGTTGTTTTTGCTACCAACTAGTTTTCCATCTTCAAACCATGTGAGATAGTCATAGCGGGAAAGCGCTGCAGGCACTCGAAGCTGAGGGTGCTCTTCGTCGGACTGTTCAGACGGTTGCATCACGTCGTCGATCGCCCACTCTGAAACGTCGGGCGTTAGCCACTGGATGAATTTATCCACTTGCCAAGGATATATGATGACAGATCGCATAGCAGCCTCTATTTGTTACTTTGAACGGAATCTTCATCCTTCTTGAAGATTAAAGCTTTTTCCTTTTGCGCGAGTTGTAAAGGCGGGTATTACCACGAAGAGGCAAATCATGGAGGTTACTAAACTAACGCTGCGATCAAAGAAGGAATCACAAAGAACAGCCGTGCCGTTTGAGCATCCTGAAACAGTTTGAGCTTACGGGCGGGGATTCGTCACATTGAAGCTTGAAGCTAGAGACAGAGAGCTAATCATAATATTTCGACGTTGCAATAGTTCTAAGTAAATTCGAAGAGAGTAGGATTGAAAAGATGTTATCCGTGACGCAGCCGCTAGCACTAAACAAGATTTACGCAATGGATTGTCTTGAAGGGATACAACAGATGGAAGACAAATCCATTGATGTAGTCGTCACATCCCCGCCTTACAACATTGGTAAAAAATATAATGGTTATAACGATGAGCGACCAAGAAACGAGTATTTAGATTGGATGGAAGAAGTCGCTCAAGAATCAAAACGGGTTTTAAAAGACACTGGTTCGTTCTTTCTTAACGTTGGCGGAAAGCCCACAGACCCGTGGATTGCTATGGATGTTGCGTACAGATTCAGAAAACACTATACCCTTCAAAACCTGATACATTGGATTAAATCTATTGCAATACCCGCTGAAGATACTGGAGATTATGAGCAAACGCAGCGGAGCATAGCAGTGGGACATTATCAACCCGTCAACAGCTTAAGATATCTAAGCGGGTGTCACGAGTTCATTTTTCATTTTACACAGCGCGGCGACGTCACTATTGACAAAACATCCATCGGAGTGCCATATCAGGACAAATCCAATATCAAGCGGTGGAAGTCTGTAAGCGCCGACCTGAGAGAGCGAGGCAACGCGTGGTTTATCCCATATAGAACGATACAAGAATCAAGACAGCACCCTACGGTTTTTCCTGAGAAACTTCCCGAAATGTGCATAAGACTACACGGGTTCAATAATAAGACCGCAGTGCTAGATCCGTTTATGGGTATCGGAACTGCAGCGGTAGCATGCATAGAATTAGGGGTCAAATTCATAGGTTTTGAGATAGACTCGTCGTACGTCAAAATTGCTAACGAAAGATTACGCCAAAGTCGAAGACAATTGCTCCAAAAAACATTGATTTGACAGAGGTCTGTCGCTCTTTTCCCCGTGATATAAATATATTCTGCATAGAATATTATTTCTGAGTGAACCTTTCGAGCTTATTAGGCCCTTAAGAGCAAATTAGCGTTTGAGTGCTTTCTTATGCATGCGTCCTCCGTTAGCAGTTTTAACGTGCTCCTCCTCGTCGGTCGTGAGCATTGTGTTAGAGTCTAGGGCGAGATGGACGGCTCGCGTTTTTCCTGTGGTACAAGGGCCGTTCACCGATTTGCGCAAGGTATTTATCGGCGCGATTTGAGAGCAGAAGATATGCAATCTAATACAGCTAGCGGCCCAACAAGCGCAACAGCAAATTCACAAGCCGCGCAAGGTATCCCGCTGATCGGGGACAGATTCCCGCAGATAGAAGTTCAAACGACTCACGGCAAAATGACGTTGCCGGATGTTTTTAGCGGCAAGTGGTTCGTGCTTTTTAGTCACCCTGCGGATTTTACGCCGGTGTGCACGACGGAGTTTGTGGCTTTTGCTAAACGATATGACGCGTTCCAGAAGCTTAACTGCGAGCTTATCGGACTGTCCGTTGATCAAGTGGTAGCGCACATGAAGTGGACCGAGTGGATCCAGCAGAACCTCGACGTCGAAATTCCGTTCCCGATTATTGCGGACACTGGTAAAGTAGCCTCGATGCTGGGGATGATTCACCCTGGCAAGGCGTCGAATACCGTGCGCGCTGTGTTCATTGTCGATCCGAAAAGCACCGTTCGGCTGATTATCTATTATCCGCAAGAGGTCGGCAGAAACATGGACGAAATTCTTCGAGCCGTGAAAGCTCTCCAAACCGCCGACAAATACGGCGTCGCTATGCCCGCTGGGTGGCCGCAAAACGAGCTTATCGGAAAGAAGGTGCTTATACCGGCGCCGACCGATGAAAAGACGGCCAAAGAACGCGCTAAAATGTATGAAAACTACGATTGGTGGTTCTGCTATAAAGATCTCGAAGAGTGATGTCCTGCGGCTCAGACAGTATTGATCAGTCAAGCGCCGAGAAAGCAGGACATGATAAGCCGCGTATATAATGGAGGATACGTTGACCGGTACAGCGCGTGATAAGTTGCAGGACGGTTTGTCCTACTTGTCTCCAGAGGAGCTCGCCCGAAGACTAGATTCAGACCCGGCGCTGCTGGTGTGCGACGTGCGAAACCATGACGAATTGGGGGGGGATTTAGGGCAGCTGCCCGGCTCCCTAAATATCCCGCTCGGGCAGCTTCAACAGCGCGTAGGCGAACTTTCGACGCACAAAACCCGGGACATTGTCGTTGTATGCCGCACGGGAAAACGCTCAGAAGCCGCCGCTCGAATCCTTCGGGATTCGGGATTTGACCGAATCTTCGTCTTGAAGGGTGGCATGACGGCGTGGCGGGACGCGCACCGATGAACGGAGCTTGACGGGCCCCTGGTCGACAGCCCCCACGCGCACACTCTCCTCCATGCGCGCACCTTTCCAGCAGGGTTAAGATGCAGATCGCTCCTTTGGGCGCCTCTTTGGTTTAGCGTGGATTGTTCTCCACGCCGTTGGGCCAATCCTCTGGGGTCGGGGCAGCGCATTTGTCTTCGGGAACGCTTCAGCACCTCACCGCTTAGCCTGCGTTTGGAATGCGCGCGCATAGTCCAACGCCTCGTTCGCCGTTAAGTGGCTGTCGCAGCTCCCCGCGGCGATAAAAGGAAATCGTTAACTACGTGGAAGAAAACACGTTTCGCCAAATATCCGGAGGTAAGCGATGGAAGACCAAGAAGAAAAGAAATTTAGCCGTCTGAGAACGTTCAATGTCATTGCGGGCTTATTCCTTTTGGTACAAGCGATAGCCATAGTTTTCCTGAGCAATTCATTCAAACTTCCGATAAACACGTATTATCTGCATTTCAACGCGACCACGCAGGTCCTCGCGCCGGTCGAGAACACGATCTACCAGCTCCGCGTGGGGCTCCTTGTTGCGCTATTCCTATTGATTTCGACGATTGACCATCTGCTGATGGCATCACCGTTCGCGAACCGATGGTATATTAAAAACCTCAAGAAACACGTAAACTACGCGCGCTGGTACGACTATGCGCTCAGCTCATCGGTGATGATCGTGGCGATCGCCCTGCTCAGCGGCGTCTACGACATAGCTGCTCTCATCCCGTTATTCTGCGTAAACGCAACGATGAACCTTTTCGGTCTGATGATGGAGCTCCACAACCAAAAGTCAGAAAAAACAAATTGGACGGCGTTCATATTTGGATCATTTGCCGGCGTCATTCCGTGGATAGTCATCGTTCTGTACTTCGTTGGGGCGACGCAAAACGCATCAGTACCCACCTTTATCTATTACATCCTCGCGTCTTTGGCGTTCTTCTTCCTCCTGTTTCCCCTCAACATGTTCTTACAGTACAAGAGGGTCGGAAGGTGGAAGGATTACCTCTTCGGCGAGTACGTGTACGTCGTTCTCAGTATCGTGGCAAAGACTGCGTTAGCGTGGCAGGTGTTTGCTGGAACGCTCAGATAATCTCGCGTTGACGTCAACGTCCCTTTGTGCGCGACCGCCTTTGGTCACTCCTTTGCGCAAAGGGCGTCTCTTTTTTGTTTTTGACACAGGAAAGCGCGCTGCGTCGCGTCGACTAAGGGATATGAGCAAACCAGCTGGAGCAGTTGCGATGCTAGCCTTTTTCGAGCGGATATCTTCGGCTTTTCCAAGCCCTGATCGCGCCCAGAACGTTGTAGACGCTTACGTACCCGTGTCGTGCTAAAATGCTCGCAGCGAGACTGGCACGCCCCCCCCACGAACAATGCACGGCGACGGGCGTATCCCGCGGGACACGTGCAACGTACTGTTGGAGATATCCTAAGAAGAGGTGCTGTGCCCCTTTGATATGACCATCCCTCCATTCGTGATCGTCGCGCACATCGAGCACGACGACAGCCGCGCGGTCCACCGCGTTCTTCAGCTGCTCGACAGAACACGTCTTGAGCCGCGCGATTGGCTTTCCGCGGTTCCGCCAGTCAGGAATTCCGTTACAGAGATGGGCAACGACGTTGTCAAAGCCAAGCCGATTCAGGTACGTCCGAGCCACCTTGGCGTCCCCCGGTCTTTCAGTAACGAGCGCGACGGGCTCGTCATCATCTAACACCCATCCAGGATAGACGCTGACGCCGTCGAGCCATATGCTGAATGATCCAGGAATATACGATCCGGCAAATGCCCCAGGCTCTCGCGTGTCGATAGTGGTTGTTGCGTGAGCCTCAACAAGTTTCTCGAACTCGTCAGAGTCTGCCTCACGGAGCGTCTGAGGCATCGGAGGTGGGCCTTTGACATTAAGCTCCTGCGTTCTGCTGAAGTAAGGCGGCAGCGAGAGTTGCTGCTGCGTCAGATAGCGCACGAAACCGTCTTCTTGCAGCCGAAGCAGCGGATTCAATTGGCGTTCGTAGCCCACGGTGCTGTGCGCTCTGGCGCTCATATTGTTTCCGCAAATGCTTCCCGCGCCGTGGGCCGGATACACGAGAGCGTGATCACCTAACGGCAAGAGCTTGTCAAAGATGCTGCCATGGAGCTTCTTTGACTGTTCGCAGGCTGACTCAGTTCCGAGGAGATCAATCCTCCCGACATCGCCCGCAAAGAGCGTGTCTCCCGTAAACACAATGAGCGGCACGCGGCTATCAAGCCGCTCATAGACGACTAAACAAAGGCTATCGTTGGTGTGCCCGGGCGTGCTGAGGACTTCAACCTTAAGGTCGCCGACACAGAACGTTTCGCCTTCGGCAAGGTTGTGGTCTCCGTATCGAAAATGAGTTTCCTTGCTGTGCCCGATTTCTGCATTGGTCCGTCGCTGAAGGTCGAGAGAACCGGTGACGAAATCCTCGTTGCAGTGCGTTTCGAAGATGTACTTAATTTCGGTGCACTCACGTGCCGCCATCTCGACGTAAATCGCACAATCTCGACGAGGATCGACGACCATCGCCTCGTTCTGGTCAGATAGGAAGTAGCTTTTGTGTGCAAGCCCCTTTGCCGTCACCGTCTTAAGCCGCATCGTACCTACTTAGCCCTTGGCGTTTATCACATTTTCTCATCGCAAAGAGAAACTCGTTGCAGTGCCGCACCCCCCTCATTGTGCTCATCCGTTAGCCTTGTAAACGGGCAATCCGGACATTGTGCCCATTATTGGGTACGCAGGCCATCTGTGCGATATCACAGCGCCAAACGGCGAGGCCCGACAAGGACGCTGCAGAGGTCGTCCAGCGAATGAGATCGGAGGCGACAAGACCACGAGAACACTGCCTGCGAGTGCGAGCATCAATTCTACCAACACAAGCCGCTGAATCCTATTGCAAGTGCCTGACGCGCTTGGATGGCCCCTCGCATTCAGAGCGAGGTGTCGTCCCGCCAACCTTCGTAATAGGCTAACCCCTTCACGCTGTCCGCGTCGTGTGGCGAAGAAGCCGTGAAACTGCTGTGCAGCGTCATTCAGGAGCTCACTTATGGTCAGGATTCGATGAGATGAAACTCGAGTTTGGTTAGCAATCCGACCGCTTTCTTTAGGTCGCTTGCTTGGAGAATCAAGATCGCCTTATTCGGCGTAGCGCTCGTGTAAGCGTAGGCGTAATCGATATTTATGTCGTAGTCGGAGAGCGCACGGCTGATCTCGAACAAGACCCCAGGCGTGTCGGGTATTTCAAGGCCAATCACCTTTGTTTCAGAGACGGAAAAACCGGCCCTTCTTAGGTGGCGCAGAGACGCGTCTGCATCATCAACGACGAATCGAATGATGCCAAATTCGCCGCTATCAGCGATCGTAAAAGCGCGAGCGTTTATGCCGTTTTCAGAGAGTATTTTCGTCGCGCTTGCAAGCCGGCCAGGTTTGTTCTCGGCAAACAGCGTGATCTGCTTCAACAGTTTGTTTGTGACCGTTCGCATCACGACCTCGTTAGCCTAAATCTGTCGCATGTCGATGACCTTCTGCGACTTTCCCGATGACCGAGGTAGGGTGCCTCGTTCCACGAGTTCCACCTTCGCGTTTATCAAGAGCACATCGCGCAGCTGCTCCCCGACCCGTTCTTCCAGCTGCATCAACGCGCCGATTCGGTCGCTCAGCGTGCTCTCCGTTACTTCAATCTTAACCACCATGACGTCCAAGGGACCGGCTCGGTCGACAACGATCTGAAAGTGATCACCGACTTCCGGAATCTTCACGAGCACCGATTCGACCTGGCTCGGAAACACGTTCACGCCTCTGACCACGATCATATCGTCAACCCGCCCTTGAATGCGCATGATTCTAGGATGGTCCGACCACACTCGCACTCTTCCCACACCAGCGAAGTGATATCGCCCATCCTGTACCGGATTAGCGGCAAGGCTTCCTTTGACAGCGTCGTGACAACGAGCTCGCCCCTTTCACCCTCTTCGACGGGGCCGCCATAATCGTCGACGATCTCGATCAAGAAGTGATCCGCCCAGGCGTGGATGCCATTCTGAGCGGAACATTCAGTAAAGAGCGGACCGCTCATCTCAGAACGTGCCGTAGATGTCATAGGCCTTAATCCCAAGGTTCTGCTCGATGCGCGCGCGAGATTCCCGCGACCAAGGCTCGGCTCCAAGGATGCCGGCTCGCAGCCGCGTTTGCGACGCTATGTCGATACTCATTGACTCGGCGACTTCACCGATATGGAGGAGATACGACGGCGTGCACGCGATCGCCGTCGTCCCGAGGTCTTTCATGAGGCTTATCTGTCGCGTCGTGGCGCCAGCGCCTATGGGAAGGACAGCAGCGCCAATCTCCTCGACGCCATAGTGAAGGCCAAGCCCTCCCGTAAACAGTCCGTAGCCGTACGCGACTTGGACAATGTCACCGCGCCCGAGCCCGCACGCGGTGAGCGAGCGCGCCAAGCAGGTCGTCCAAACGTCAATGTCGTTGGCGGTGTAGGCGACAACGGTCGGGGCACCTGTCGTGCCGCTTGAAACGTGAAATCGCACGATCTGGCTCTGTGGCACCGAGAACATGCCGGTCGGATAGGTGCCTCCAGATCGGTCTTGTGCGTGAACGCCAGCTGCTGGATATCCTCGAGTGATCGTATGTCGTGCGGAGAAACGCCGGCTGCCGCAAAACGTTCTTTTAGAGACTGGAATACTGGTACGCGTTTTCGACTAACTGGCTGAGCTTGCGTTCTTGCAGCTGCATGAGCTCTTCTGCGGACGATCGTTCGACCTTTGGATTCCAGTACTCCATAGCGGTAGCAGCCGTCTCTTGACTTCTGGCACGTACTCATTGCCATTTTAGTACTTTAACGTTATGAGTCGCACCGTCCAGTCTAACAGCCCTCCAGGGGCGCCGGTCGGCCACTCTAAAAGTGCGCTAACGAGCGTTGAACAGCTCGGGCTGCAGCTCTGGCAGTGACTGAGAACGAAGAAACATCGTGCGGGCTTATCGCATCGATCTAAGCTTATAGCTCCTAGTGCAGTGGTCTCCTACGATGCGCCCCGCAATCGGGCAGGCCCCTCCCATCGGTCCGCGAACACGCCCGTCTGGCGTGATGGCGCGAAAATGCTGACTGCGTTATATTACCTAGTAATATATCAACAAGTTATAATTAGACTAAAACTACTAAATAGTACACGCAAATGTGCTGAGTGTATAACTGCACGCAAACTCGCAAATGCGCTTCTTATGCGACCGTGATCAATAATGAAAGCTAGCGAAACACAAGACCGTATCAAACGGTTCGAGAACGTTGAAGCAGTGAAAGGAACCAATCTGGAAAGTGAAGAGAGAGATAAGATCGTACTGCACAACGGCTTGCCCTTCGTGCCGGCGTCAACGGGTGGAGCAGCGGTAAAAGCTATCGAAACGCCGGCGTCAACGGGTGGAGCAGCGGTAAAAGCTATCGAAACGCCGGCGTCAACGGGTGGAGTAGCGGTAAAAGCTATCGAAACGCCGGCGTCAACGGGTGAAGCAGCGGTAAAAGCTATCGAAACTAAAGATCTCTTCAAGCGGTTTGAAGACGTTGACGCAGTAAAAGGAATAAATTTAGAGATTGAAGAAGGGGAGCTTTTTGGGTTGCTCGGACCCAACGGAGCTGGCAAAACGACGACCATCTCCATGCTTTGCACGATTGTAAAACCAACGAGCGGCTCAGCGAGCGTCTATGGGCACGATGTGAAAAAAGAACCCGACACCGTGCGGGGACTGATCGGCATCGTGTTTCAGGACCCCAGTCTTGACGAAAACCTCACCGGGAGGGAAAACCTCGACTTCCACGGCCGGCTTTACAAAGTGCCCAGAAATGAAATTGCTGATAGAATCAGTGAAGTCCTCGAGCTTGTTGAACTCGCTGATAAAGCCAACGTGATCGTCAAGAAGTATTCTGGTGGCATGAAACGGCGGTTGGAGATCGCGCGTGGCCTGCTCCACCACCCCAAGGTCCTTTTCCTTGACGAACCGACGCTCGGGCTTGACCCCCAAACCCGGCGTCATATCTGGGAGTACATAGAGAAGCTGAATAGAGAAAAGCAGATCACGATGATCTTGACCACGCATTACATGGACGAGGCCGATCAGTTGTGCGACCGCATCGCCATCATCGATCACGGGCAGATCGTTGCCATGGACACTCCCGAGAACCTGAAACATGACGTTGGCGGCGACGTTGTGATCATGACGGTTTCCAACGGGAGTGACCAGCTCAAGACCAAACTCGAACACCTCGAATTTGTCAAGTCAGCCCAACTCGTTGACGGCACGCTGAGGCTGAGCGTCGACAAAGGCGAGACCGCAATACCGATTTTTATGGACGTGGCGCGTCAAGAGGGGGTTGCTGTGCCCTCGATTGCGCTTCACCAGCCCACGCTTGAGGACATCTTCATCAAGTACACCGGACGGGAGATTCGAGCCCAGGAGGCGAGCGGGTTCGCTGCTTTCCACGGCCCGGGGAGACGATAGCGATGCCAAACGGACGAATGGTTTTTATGGGCGATATCTATTCGATTTGGCTCCGGGAGATGATCCGGTACGTCAGAGCTCGTTCACGGGTCGTTACCTCGCTTATTACCCCCCTGCTGTGGCTCATCATATTCGGGTCCGGGTTTAGCTCCTCTTTGTCGTTCGGTGGACCAAGCGGCACCACGAATTACATAAACTTCCTCGCGCCTGGGATCCTCGGCATGACGGTGCTCTTCACCTCGATATTCTCCGGAATGAGCGTCATGTTCGACAAAGAATTCGGCTTTCTCAAAGAAATTCTCGTCGCCCCCGTTTCGCGGACGTCTATCGTCATCGGAAAAGCCCTCGGGGGAACGACACAAGCGGCAATACAGGCCCTGCTCATACTCGCGCTGTCCACGTTCATCGGGGTGAGAATCTCGGGCACGCTGGGGCTTGCAGGCGCCTTGGTGCTTATAATTGTCACCCTGTTCTTTACTGGCATGGGTTTTGTAGGGCTGGGGATTAGCATCGCCTCTCGGCTCGAGAATATCGAGGGTTTTCAAGTCGTCGCTAACCTCCTCGTGCTGCCCATCTTCTTCCTCAGCGGCGCGTTCTTCCCGGTGACTTCACTTCCGAGCTGGATGAAGGCGCTAGTGAACATCAATCCGCTGGCGTATGGCGTTGACGCCATGCGTTACGCCGTCACCGGACTGCACACCTACGCGTTAATGACTGATCTCGCGGTCGTCGTCGGCTTCTTCGCACTGATGACGGTTGTCGGCTCCATCTTATTTAGAAACGTTCGCTGAGCTTGAGCCTGTCGACGGGAGTCCAAAAAAAGAAAAAAGTGCGCTACTGGCAGTTCGGTAGTTTGGGGCGATCCGGGTTAAGCAAATTTCTCCGGATCTCTATCGAACATCGCCTTGCAGCCAGGAGCGCAAAAAAAGTATTTTTTCCCCTTGTATTCGCTGACGTACTTCGCCGTCGTTTCATCGACGTCCATGTTGCACACGGGATCTTTTGCCATTTTTCCCTCTAGTGTACCTTGCGCTCTCAACGTTTAATACACTAACTCAGTTGACCGCGCGTGTCGATTTGCAGCTCCACAAGAAATCGAACAGTTCCACGAGCAGTCGGTAGGTCACATCGGCTGCGGGGACGAGAAATCCGCACGACATATCCGGCCCGTAACCCTCTTGATCGGTCACTCGCGGGAAAAAAATGAGGCCGCGAAGCTCGTTGACGAGGAGTATCGTGCTGACACTATTGACTTGCCGGACATCGGGGCTTTCTGTTCCGGCCGTGCTGTTCAGGAGCACTTTGACTTCGGACGCGCTGAGTCCAATCCGGTCCACGGCGTAATTCAAGACCCACAGAAACCGCCTCGCGTCATTCACGATCTCGACGGCAGCCGCGTGCAGCAGCTCACGATCCTGGAGCAGCGACTCGCCGAGGTCGGCAGGCAAACGCTTGAGATGAGCAGGAAGCTCAGCCGCACTGTGGCGCTCCCAGTACTCTAATAGGTCATGAACGTCGCTTATCCCTTCAATGAAAGTTACCAGCACCTTTCCGTATTCAGATATGACGTAGTCCCCGTTAGGGAGCTGCAAGACGAGTCCTACGTCTTCTAAGCGGCGAAGATGTCGCACTGCTTCGTGCACGAGCAAGCCAAACCGCCGGCAAATGTCGATCACTGACGTTCGTTCGTCCAGCTGGTTCAAGATGTCGAGCCGGCTCACGTCTGAAAGTGACAAAAAAAGCCTCGTCAGTTCATAGGAACTCCTTATGGGCATAGTCTCTCCGTCTAGCGTTTTGCTGCCGGCGCGTGCATGCGTACGGTAAGAAACGTATAAATAACATTCCCTTTTAGAGTTTAGTGCGGAGGTTGGCCTTGAAAGAGCGTTGCGAGGACGTCAAGCGCGAATTGTCACGAATCTTGGCAGCGCTCGATCCGCGAGAGACGCGGAAGCTGCACGTCGTGTGTACGCCCAGCTTCTACTTGGATCACTTCGTGCAGGTCGACGATCTGAACTCGTTTTGCAGCGCGCTTGATACGAAGTATGTCAGCGGCGGCGGGAACCTTCCTGGCTTCGTCCAGAGCGTGCTGTCGGGCGGCGGCGCTGCAAATACCGCAATCGCGCTGTCGCGACTCGGCCTAAGCTCCCATTTCATCGGCCGCACGAGTGAGCTTGGATATCACGTTTTGAAGTTCTTCGCCGAAAATAGCGGCGTTGACATCGCCCACGTGAAGACCGACGGCAGATTGGGACAGACCCTTGCTCTTGAGATTGGCGAGCAACGGATCAACGTCATGCTCAACGACGTCGGCTCGAACTATGACTTTGCTTTCGACAGCCTGCGCGATACCGATCTCGAACTCATCGAAAACAGTCAGCTCGTGACCGTGCACGATTGGGGGACCAACGTCGTGGGCGGCACCGATCTTGCCGTGAAGACGTTCGCCTACGCGAAGCAATACAACGTGAAAACGTACTTTGACTCGGCTGACCCAAGCCCCCGCGTCCACGACCTCACCGAACTCTATGAAAGCGTGATCGCGAGCACTGACCTTGACATGATGAGCCTCAATCAAAATGAGCTCGAGAAGCACGCGGGTGAGGCCACCCTTGAGCGCGCGATCGCATTCAGGCATCGAGTCGTCTCACGCGTTGATTACCACACCCCCTGGTATGCGGCGTCGATCGACGACAGCGTGACGGTATTCCCCGCGTATGACGTAGAGCTGCACCGATCCACCGGCGCCGGTGATGCCTGGAACTCAGGCAACATCTTCGGTGAGTTGCTCGGTCTGGCCCCTGTGCTGCGCCTGTGCCTCGCGAACGCGGTGGCGGCCTACTACGTATCAAGCAGACGCGGGGTCCACCCCACGATCGATAATCTGGTAGCGTTCGTTAAGACTGAGGAACTGCGCCCCTTGCCGGCGGAAGTCGCGAGCGTCGCAAAATAGACACTAATACCGCAAATTCCGTGCGGTGCAAATTTTGTCGTGAGACGCGGATATCACGAACGTCGTTATGGCACGACGACCAGTAACGAGCGCACGACCGCTATTCGTCCCGCTCCACGCCAATTTCAGTATAGAACCTGCGCGTTACGACCTCTTCGACGAGGCCGAGCAGCGTCTTTCGGTCCCTGACGCCCGTGAAAACGCCAAGGGGAATCTGCGCGGCAGCGGCGTTTGAATGACCGCCTGCTGAGCCGATGTCGCCGAATGCCTGGCTCATGACGGCGCCAATGTTGACGCGGATGTCCTTGCTCCGCGCGGATATGTGTATCTTTTCTTCGTTGAGTCCGAAGATGGCGACGGCCGTTACCCCCTCAAGGTTGAGCACGTAGTCGGCCGCCTGCGCGAGCGCGTCTACATTGTGCATAAACCCGACGCACGACACAAGGTAGCTTCCGGTGATGTGCTTATTATGAATGGCCTCGCCGATTATGTCAAGTGTTTCCATTGACATAGTCGGTGATTCAATCTGATTGAGAATCTCTCTGTCGGAGAGCTGCATGAGCTTCATTGCAGCGGCGAGATCTGACGGGGTCACATGCTTTTTGTAGTCCTGGGTGTCGATGCGTATGCCGTACAGCAACGCCGTTGCGAGCCGCTTGTCGATGTCAATGTCTAGCTCTTCGAGGTAGTTCGTCAATATCGTCGCCGTTGATCCCACGTCCCTGATATCGGTGTACAGGACACGTTGTTCGGGAACCCCGTGATGGTCTATGATGATTCCGACTTTGTCCAAGCTTGTCAGTGGGTTATTCGCCCCAGGCGTCCCCGTATCGACCAAGGCGAGCATGTCGTACTCGTTCGGATCAATCTCGTCGACGTGGGTCAAGTCGATGTTGAGCAGGTTTACAAAGGCTCTGTTTTCCTGTCTGCTGATCTCTCCATGGTACATTATCGCGGCTTCCGTGTGGACGCTCGCGGCGATCTGCACGAGTGCGAGTGCGCTTGCGATCGAGTCGGGATCGGGGTTATCGTGGACTAGTATGCCGAGCCTCTTTATGCTTTTGAGGATTTCGTGAAGTCGATTCGCAGACCGCTGCGATTCTGCTTTGTGGAGATCGTACAACGTGGCGATCGCGATAAGCGCCGATGGATACACAACCGCGTCGGCCCCTAACTCTTCAAGCTTATCTTTGCTCAGCGGGTCGGCGGCTCGGACGATCACAAAAACGTCTGGCTTCCTCTCCTTGATCACGCACAGCGCCTTGGTGTTCGCTTCGACGTCAGAGCTGAGAATCATAACGATCTCGAGATCAGGCGTGAGTAGCTCGGTGATGACCCCCTCTTTTGTGATGTCGCCGACGTGCGCGTCAAAATTCTGGTCACGCAGCGTCTCGACCCGTTTCGCGTTCTTGTCGATGATAGTAAACATCCTGCCGCGTTGTGCGAGTTCCTTGGCGACAAGAAAGCCTACGCTGCCTGAGCCGAGTATGGCGTACGTTATCCGTTCGTCAATTTTGAGAGGTATGCCTTGCTCCAAGCTTGTCGAATTATAAGCCGAAATAAGCCACCACCTGCTTTTTGAGCTTGCTGGATTGAAGCGTCAAATTTAGTTTGAGTAACCTATATATGTGCAAGGGGTATAAGAGCATATGCCAAATACGGGCCGGTAGCTTAGTCAGGCAGAGCGTTGGGCTCTTACGGTACTATTGTTGTGACCTGTTGACCAGAGATACCCAAAGGTCGAGGGTTCAACTCCCTCCCGGCCCGCGTGCTTCCGGGGCTGTGGCCAAGTCAGGAATGGCGACGGGCTCCAGCGGTAAAAGTTCTCGATATGATGAACAACGGGTCAACTGATGACTCGGGGACGCTTGAGTCAGGTGATGTCCCGTTGGAGCACTGATCGGAGAGACCCGTCGATCGAGAGTTCAAATCTCTCCAGCCCCATTTTTTTGCCGGCGAACACGCCGAGTTGGCGCTTGGCTCAGTGTAAATCAGCAGACTGAGCCTTTTTTGGTGAAACCTCGTAGCGCATTGCTTCGTAGCATCCGCATCAGTAAGTTGTTTTTGAATTGAAGCCTCCGATGTCGACGAATGCGCTCTTGTGAGCTGTAAAGTGACCAAAACGTTAAGTATGTATAGATCTTACTCTAGCTCGAGAGTCCCGTGGTGTAGTGGTCAATCATGCGGGCCTTTGGATTCACGTGGTCGTGCTACATTGACCACTGATAGAAGAAAGCCCGCGACTGCGGTTCGAATCCGCACGGGACTATACGCCTTTCGAGGCTGTGCCGAGGTGGGGTAGCTTAGTTATCCTATGGCCCTGTGGAGCTGTTTTTTTCAAGTTTTTCGCCGAATGAAGCTCAAAATGAGCTTATTTCTGCGAGTGCAGAAGGGCCGAAAACAAAGATACCCCACCAGCAACACCAGCAATCCCTGATGTCGCTTGAACTTGATTACGGGGAGGAAGAACTGACTGATTACACTGCGTTTCGCTGCGTAGGCGTGACTGCGGCGACTATTCCATGGATTAACAAGTGTTCGGAAACATACTGGAAGGCCACAAAGGGAGTGATAAACAAAGCCCGAGCAGAAGCGTTCCGTGCATACGTTCTCACCAAATACATAGGCATCTACTCAAAACGGAAGATGCTCAACTTCGCCAAAGCGTTCCTTCGGTATCTGACAAAGATGCGGCTCGATACGCGATATAAGGAGTTTGACCTGTTTTTAGAGATGCCTAAAACGGTCAAGGAAAGCAAACGCATAACACAGCGCATCGTGAGGATAGAAGATATCAAAAATGTGCTATCTACGATAGATGAAGCTTAAGAATGCTGAGTTTACTGCGCGACAGCGCCAAAACTACAAGGCCCTTGTGTTGTTCGGTGCATACACAGGGCAACGTCCTTACGCCACCATCCGCAAACTCACGGTCGGGCAGTTTCGTCGCGCTCTACAGCGCGACCCTCCAGTGCTTGACGTGCTGGCTCAACAGGACAAAATTAGAATGCAACACTATGTACAGTTACACCCTTGCGTTGTAGAAGCAGTGACACCCCTTCTCGAAGGCAGGAATCGAAAAGACGACACTCGCATATTTGCGCACGAATACTTCAACAAATGGGCCAGGACGAAAAAGATTCCATTAATGCACGGCGAACATTTCGTCTGCGGTGATTTGAGAAAATTCGCCGAGCAGCGTGGTGACATCATTCAGTGGGACCAGTCAAATAAGAACTATATCATGACTCACGGCGTCTCAGGGGTGGATTGGCGGTTCTACAAGCATCCTCTTTCTGATTCGGTTTATGATGTTGCATGAAGTACTGGGCAGACGTGAGCTTTGAAGTCTGAACTGATATTCTTGGTACGTATTTGATTTGGCGAAGCACCTGCCGTAGGTTAGTTCCTCCTCGCACTATAGCGAACGTTGCGCCGGTGAATAACGCTTAGGCCCATGGTAGCGCGGAACCGATTTCACTATCCAGCCGTCGGGGTCGATTGACCGCAAGACATGGTCGAAACGCTCATTTCGATGGTCGTGTGAAGTGGCTAATAGTAGTGCAAACACAGTGACTATTTATGACGACACAGGAGCGCAAGCCAAAAGAGCCCAACTTCGTCACAGGCCAGGAAGCCCTAATTTATGAAGTCGAACGGGCGTGTGGCCAGTTAAACAAGCTTAAAGAATTACAGCTAGACGAACCTTATTTACGCGCTGTAGCTGCGGAAATACGAGCGCACATGGACCATTTAGGGTTAAGCTTGATAGACTTAACAGAACCTTGCGGTTAATGACTGTAGCTAAAACGGCTCGGGCTTGCAGAGGCCACCATCTGGCGTTCGGCCCGGACGCGTTTAGTGGCGACTGTCCGTGTCGCCTCTCCTCCCGATGATCGTGCCAAGGACAAGATGCTTTCCTAAGGGGCTAAGATAAGTGTGACGTGTTTCTTTCTCCCGTTCTTCTGTCTCCGCAGTTCTGAAACTCGAAAGGAGTGCATCAAGTGCTTGGGTATCATCTAGATTCGTCTCGGACTCCTCATGGGCTTTTGTCTTGACTTCTGAAAGCGCGCGCCTTAGCAAGTCTGCGTCGTTGCCGGTTAAAATTAGTCCGCTTCCAATCATTTTTTCCCTGCTTTATCGGTACTTTTTACATGTTAACATTACATAATGCATAATCGGTTTTTTCTGATGACAATATTAGCGTCAAAATGGCCGTTATTCCTAGCGGCGAACGTTAAATAAGCTTCAATAGATAAATGGTGAATTCATTCCAGAATGTCGGCGGGAGTGGGCACTAAGGCGTGGCAGTGGGCGTTGGAGTGGGCTTTGGGGTGGGCGTTGGAGTGGGCTTTGGGGTGGGCGTTGGGGTGGGCTTTGGGGTGGGCGGTGGGGTGGGCTTTGGGGTGGGCGCTGTGGTGGGTACCGGCGTCGGTGATGGGGTTGAAACTGGCGAGGGACTGCTTGAGGGCTGTGGAATCGGAACCACTATTCCGGCAGTCAATGTTGTGTTGCCTGTAACGACGATATCGTCGCATTGCGTCACCTCAGCCGTAGTTACGTTGTTCGCACTCCGTGAGGTGCGCTGGTACGCTGTAAATACAGTTGGAGGATTCCCTGTCGCCAGCTGGTACACCTTAGCGCTCTCGTTTGCAGTCGGCGCCACGACATAGCCGCTGAGATTTTGCCTGCCGACGTATGCTGTTGCCGCCTCAATTGAAGAAAACCGGGTCAACGTCCGATTGGAATACATTGCGATGTTATTCGCTTTTAACGTGCCCGTTGCTACGACATTGACGGTGGTGCCATTGAGCCATCTCGTCTCCCACGCATTGACAGTTACGTTGCGTGCAGTGTAGTTGTGGTCAGCAGCAACAAACATTTCGAGGAGCGCGTCGTGCGTCACAGGAGCTGTGGGGGACGAGGTTGGCTGGACCGGGTAGGTGTTCGTGGATGCGCATCCAGCGATTACGACGGTGAGGAGGAGCATCGCTGTGATAAAGGAGAGTAGTTTAGCTGACTGCATGATGGCCTCCTTGCAATTCCCTCGCAGAGAGCTCTCGGACTCACCCATATCCTGTATCGCGTATGATGGTGCTTCCGCAGCCCCCAACAAAGATTAATGACCTAGCTTATCTTTGATGCGTGCGAAACTAGTTTCCAACTGGTTTCGTGCCAATCACGCTATGCTATCCTGGTTAGGGCCACAGCAGCTTTCTTCAGTTTCTGAAAAAATAAAATGTGTGGCGCAGGATTAAGAATGTACCCTTTTTCTGCCGTATCAAATGTGCAGCAGCTGACCGCTAAGGTTAGCAGATTGCAGCAGGTGCTAGGACACACCAACATAAACACGACCGCTGTTTACCTGCAGTTTAATGACCAGGACCTGCAGGACGTGTATGCGAACGTGCCGTTCTAAGAATAACAAAAAGAGGTGTACGCAGACGTGGAGCAAAATCTCGTTCTGAGGATTGTCTTGGTTGTGGCAGGGTTCTTAGCTCTCGCTTTCGGTATGGCTAATGGATTCTTGCACGGATGGCAGCTGGACATCGTGAACGTCATTACCATCTTTGCTGCTCTCGTGCTGATACTCATAGGAATTTTGTCACGCGAATGAGGTAAGAGCGGGTAACCTATGACGCTCCTTTACTGCGTGCAGCAAGTGCTGGGACATACCGACATAAACACAACTGCCGTCTACCTGCAGTTTAATGACCAGGACCTGCAGGACGTGTATGCGAACGTGCCGTTTTGAAAGCAAAAGACAAGACTTAACTACTACGCCGGATTTGCTTTTTTTCAAGTGAAGGATATCAAGGAAGGCGAAACGAATGAACAATAAACGTATTACGACGAGCATCTTCCTAGCGACTCTTATGCTCGTCTCGCTTTTTGCTGTGGTAAGCAGTGCGGCGAGCGTGAGTGGCACAACGATGGCCGGCACCGGCCCCGCCGTGACCAGCACTAAGACTGGGAACCTCGACATCTTTGCGGTCGACCCTAGTGGTACCCTATGGAACACGGCGATAGCGCCAAGCGGTATCGCTACCTGGAAATCCCTCGATGGAGTGTGGACCTCGTCACCCGCTGCGACATCACGGAATAATGGTGGGATGACAGTCTTTGCCCGCGGTAATGATAGCGCGGTCTGGTATAGGGATTACGTGCGGGGCTTTTGGGGCACATGGACCTGGGGCAAATGGACCTCTATTGGCGGGCAAATTCCTGCCGGCACAGGAGCGGCGGCCTGCTCCTGGGGCACAAGCCGTCTCGATGTCTTTGTACAAGGCACTGACGCCGCCCTGTGGCACAAGTCATATAACGGCACGTCGTGGTCCGGCTGGGAATCCCTCGGCGGAAACCTGACGTCATCACCCGCTGCGACGTCAAACACCACTAATAACATCCAGGTATTTGCGCGCGGCACCGACGGTGCCGTTTGGCAAAAGACCTATAACAACGGGTGGTCTGACGACTGGCAATCCCTCGGCGGCCAGGTTGCTGCCGGTACAGGACCCGCCGTGAGCCAAGACCTCTGGGTCATTGTACAAGGCACGGACCATCAGCTTTGGCAAAAGGCTGCCGGGGGCTACGGGGCCGCCTGGAGAGCCCCGGGTTCGCCTCCTGAGGCGCTGGCCACCGCTTCACCGGCCGCTACCCTCAACGTCGAGGACCACACCGTGGTGGCTGTCACCACTGCGAGCGGGAACGTCTGGTGGGCCTCACATGATGTTGCCGGGAACCTGACCGCCGGGAACCTGACCGGATGGTCTTCTGCGGGTAGCCCCTCATAGCATTCTCAGGGGTTGCTGATACGATATGGAGACCATATAGAAAGGTACTGAACGCCTCCGTAACGTAACGGGGGCGTATTTTTCTTTTACCGCAATTATCTTTTTTTGAGCTTTCCAGGTTCCATGCAATGTGCGCCGCTACAGGAACCGGTTCCATTGTGTGCGCGACTGAACAGCCAAGATATAAGGCTATGAGCAAACAAACTAAGAAGCACGGTCAAGTGAGTGAATTATGAACGCGGTGAACGCAGAGGTTCTTCTTCTCATTCCGCTCGTGTCCTTCAGCCACGCACGCTAATACAAGCCTGAGTGCAGTAAACTATTTGCGTCAGTTACTCGTTTGCGAGGCGGAGTCACTTTCTTTTCGCCCCGCTGGGCCTATTACTCTCTAATCAGGCACGACATGTCAGCCTCATTCTGATGGTCGGCTAAGCAGGCAAGGGCCAGACGAACTATATCATCCTGGGATAGTTCCTGCTTCTCGGTCGCCTGTATCTTGAGTTTGAGCAGAGTAAGCCACTCTCTCGTATCCTTCGACACGGTTATGGTCGTTTTATCTTGCACGCTTACCATCACTACCATCCTCACTATACTGCTTCGGCTGTAAGGTAATGCTAGTAATTATGATACTGTTCAGCATGTATATAGTTGCGGGTTGCCAAGAGGGTCTGCCATCTCAGCCCTGGGCAAACGTCCGCTGAAGATGCACAAACGACGAACGCGCCCAGGGTTGAAAGGCTCCTTGGGCAACTCCCTATTGTTAGCCTTGCAAGTTTGCGCTCACGACCCCCCATAAGCATAGCCATATTCGCGACACTGGTGCATGTGCACCGGAATCCTCTTGATAATTCGTCGCAACTGCTGACGTGCGCTGTTTGGTAGCCAGCCATCGGGGCCGCGGTCCCGCAGGTATTGATAAGCTTCCCAACTGGTCGAGCACTTCCTAAAAAGTTTTTCGGCAGCCACATCGGCGTAGTCGTTTTTGTAGTCTGCAATTTTCAATGAGGAGTTTATCAACCTCTACGCAATCGTTGTTCACAGGGCAAGATGGCGTGTATATCCGGCGGTAATTGTTAGCTAAAAGTAGTGTGTAAGTACAGCAACTAAGGCTGTTAACCGTCCCGCGCCCTTCTAGAATAAGGAAGACTTATTTGGACCAAGCATCGACCCATGCAACGGGGGCGGTCACAGCCTTAGAAACCTAGGCAACTATAGT
>Ga0116111_1000873_pt1 | contig 23002 bp, 12 predicted proteins | sample June2015DPH_8_10_FD_89720 | JGI IMG/M metagenome (GOLD analysis project Ga0116111, IMG submission 89720) | Peatland microbial communities from SPRUCE experiment site at the Marcell Experimental Forest, Minnesota, USA - June2015DPH_8_100 | ecosystem: Environmental > Terrestrial > Soil > Wetlands... | reverse complement strand
CGGCCGGGCCACCCCTTGCAGGGGCTTCCGTTCTGGCAAACGCACCAACAGCAGGTGGGTGCGGTCGACCACCTTCCAGGTGACCGTCTCGCCCGCTTCCAAGTCGAGGGCGGAAGCCAAGGGCAGGGGGATGTTGGCGTAGACCTGCACGGTGCCGCCCTGGCGGCGGATGCCTTGCAGGCGGGTAGGGTAGTGATCTTCGAGATAGGTTGCCATATCTATGCAATAACATAGATTCCATAAAAGTCAAGGGATGCTTTGAACTTTCTTGCTACGCTTCAATTCTGCCGTTCGGCCTGCCGAAACTGGAGAGTGCAGCTGCCGGGGGACTTTCCGGACGAGTCTCTAGGTTCTGTTTGATGGAGGGGTCGCGCGATTGTTCCCAATTCGTCCGCCAGATGATTGACTGGATGCCTGACGGGGTGGTGCTCGACCATTTGCAGCCGAGCCAAGCCCCAATATCCTTGAGAGCATTTGAATAGGTGGGAAAGTAGACTTGCCCGAAAAGGAACGAAAGCAGGTTTAGCGCAGACTTGATAGCACTCGCGGCCCCAGAGCCTTCGAGTGGCTCTCCGTACCGTTCGGCCATTCGTTTCAAGAAGACCGTCTCGAAGCTCCCGTAGTGAATTAAAACGGGATTCACAATTTCAGCAAGCATGTCGAGGAAGTCGCGCCATGCTTTTCCCTCACCGCCCGCGTCATCTACCCAGAAGCTCCGCTGCACGACAGAGTCAGAGGCATTGACCCGAACACCAATCAGGTAGTAGAAGTCACGATCTGGAAGCGCCTCCACATCGAGGTATACCGGCGTGGCCTCGATCTTCAACTGCGGGTTGCCGACGATATGAATCTTCTTCTGTTGGATTGCCAGAGCTTTCAATGCGTGGTGGTACTTTTCCCGTTTGTTCCTCAATCGCTTTGGCCGCCTGCGGGGGCGGAAGGTAAAGCTGAGTTGGGTAACAGTGAAAATGCCTTTGATATTGAACTTCTTGCGTCCCTTCGCAGTCATGCTGGACAACAGGCTGAGGTCGTCTTTCTCGACCGCTTTCTGTCTACACCTGGCTTGGAACTCACACTCGGTGCAGTGGCGGTTCAGGACGAGGTCCGGTGGCGAATCGCTGGAAAGTAGCATCGTGGCCTTGCGGATTAGCTTCCCTAACTCTCCTGCCAAGGTAGCGGTCCTGACTTTCGACGTGGCATGGTTGTCGCCGTGGACGATTTTTGCGAGCCTCACCTCATCCCTGGTTACCTTGGAGAACGCAAATGCGCCGAAGGCAAGGAGGAGTTTGTCGTCTCTACCCAGCTTGTTGGTAAAAACGAATCGAGTCGGAATAAACTGGGCAGGCGCGCCCCTTCCTTCGGACGGTATTCGTTCCACTGCGTGGATGGTGGATTCCACGTGCTCTCCCGCCGCCACGAAATCGACCGCCAAACGCCATATCGCCGCCTTCACGTTCTCGGTGGGTGGCGGGCCAATCGCGAGACCACCGGGACTGACTGTGTTCGCTAGCGGTAGTTTACTGCGAATGGGGTTTCGCCGAGGGCATCTAACTCCGTAAATCTTTCCAAACAAAGTCTTTGGGCTCGATGCGCTTTCGGAAATTGTGTATTACCCTACTCATAAACCCATTGTATCCAATATCTATCAATTATTTTGCTTGACAAACGACCATTTCGTGTTATATGTATTGCCCTACCATGGCTTCCCTGATTGCCAAGCGCAAAAAGAACAAACTTTACTACTACGTCGTCGACAGCGCCCGCGTCCAGGGCCGTCCGCGCATCGTCCACCAAACCTATCTGGGCAGCGCCGAAAAGGTTGCCGCGCTGCTCAAGGAGCGCACCGCTCCCCTCCCCCTCTCGGCTACGCGGCGCGAGTTGGGTCTGCCCGGGGCCCTCTGGTTAGCCGCCCAGCAATCCGGTGTCTTCGCCTTGCTGCAGTCCCTCTGGGGATCGCCCCGCTCCGGTCCCTCCCCGGCTCACTACCTGCTGCTGGCGGCGATTCACCGCATCTGCTCGCCCGGTCCCAAGACCGCGGTGGCCGACTGGTATCAGCAGACCATTCTCTCTCCCCTCTGGGGCTTCGAGCCGGAGCAATTCTCCTCTCAAGCCTTCTGGGACTGCTTCGAGCAGCTCCTGCCGGAGAAAGAAGCTACGGCGCAAAGCGAGGAACGTGACCCGCTGGAGGGAGCGCAAGTTCGCCTGCTCGGCCTGTGGAAGGAAAAGCAGCTCGTGAGCCGTCGCTTGCTGGCTTACGACACCACCAACTTTCACACCTTCATTGCCACCACCAACACCCGCAATACGGTGGCGCAACGCGGCCATAACAAGCAGGGCCGGCACAATCTTCGCCAAGTGGGCCTGAGCTATGTGCTCGATGGGGAATCCGGTCTGTCCTTGTGCCATCACGTTTATCCCGGTAACGTCGCTGACGCCGAGGAATTCCCCGTGGCCCTGGAGCGCATCCAGCGGCTGCTCGCTCGCCATGCGATTCCGCCTGAGACCGTCACCTTGGTTTTCGACAAGGGCACGGCGGCGCTGGCCAATACCGTGTTACTGAAAGAGGCGGGTTTAGGCTGGATCTCGGCGCTGCCCTGGAACCAAGCCCCGATGGAATTCCGCCAGCGTCCCGTGGAAGGTTTACCCGCTTGCAGCAGTGCCCAGCCGGGGGTGCAAGCGGTGGCGGAAAAGTTGCTGGTACATGGGGAGGAATATCTGGGGGTCTTGAAATACTCGGCCTCGTTTGCCGCCGAGCAACTGCACAGCGTGTCGGCCTCGTTGAGCAAGGTGCTGACCGCACTCAAGCACTTGGCGGTGGAGATGGCGCGGCCGGGTAATCGCCTAACCCCGGCGGGGATCGAGGCCAAGGTTCACCGCTGGCTGTCAGCCCCCTTCCTCTCGGAGTTGGTCCACTATCAGATTTTGGACGAGCCCGGCGGAAGACGCTTGGTGTTTCAGGTTGATCACGCCGCGCTGCAGGAACTCGTGACCCATCGCTTGGGCCGGATGTTGCTGATCACCAACCACCGCGATTGGACCGCCGAGCAGGTCGTCGCGGCCTACGCCGGCCAGCAGGCGATCGAGCAAGTTTTTCGGGGCCTCAAGGAAGGAGACTGGCTCAACTGGCAGCCCCTGTATCACTGGACCGACAGCAAGATCCGCGTGCACGCTTTCTACTGCCTGCTGGGTCTCTCCCTGCTGCACTACGTTCGCCGCCAAGCCCAGTCCTTCTGGCCCTCGATCACCATCGAAGAGCTGCAGCAAGAGTTAGAGCAAATCCAACAATTCGTACTCTTGTATCCCGCCCAGGGCGCGGGTCCTTATCGCACCGCCACCGTGGTCTCCACCCAGAGCCTCATCCAAAAAGGCCTGGCCGAAACCCTGGGCTTGCAACAATTCGGTAGTACCCCACGTGGGTAATACAGCCCTCTCATGCTAACTCCATGAGAATTCAACCACATCCCGCTCCTTTTAGCGTTTTCGCAGTAAACTACCGCTAGACATTTGATGCCGTTTCTCCGGTACGACTCGCTCTGGATTCGAACCCAGTCAGCGTAGGCGTTTCCCGTCCCGGCTTCACCGTGCGACCGGAGAAAGCATTTGGTTGGGCACTTAAGGTAGGCTTCGAAGAGATGGGAAGTAATGGTCACGCGGACCTCGTTTTTTGGGCTGCACATCGTTCGCACGGATGAAGCGGAATGATGACGAGAGAAGATCAGCAATCTCTCCAATTTGTGGTCCCTATGGTGCCTATACGAGTAAGGCCACTGCTTTGGAATCGTTCGAACAGATGGGCCCGTCGCCTTGCGGAAGTGCGGCGCCTCCGTCGGTCCATGCGCTTAGGCTTCATGGTTGCAGTCTAACGCACTGGGAATCCCAGGTGTAGATGTACCCTGCTTAACGCTTACAATTCAACGAGGCCCCTGCCTGATTGATCTGCTCAAAATATCTGTAAAATGCTGATCGCATTTTGTGGGTGCTTTCGGCTCACGGACTAGTTTTTTTGACCTTACGGCCTCACCTACGGGCACTGGAAGCGGTGGGGGCCATGACCTCTGGGTTCACGAAATCCTTTTCGCTGACTTTCGTCGGGGCGGCCATGACCCGGAAATGGTCGAAGTCGAAGTCGTTGTACAAATCCAGGCAAAACAGTTCCGGCGCCGAACGCAGTGCAACCGGGGCATCCAGGAGAAACCCGAGACTGTGCATACCACCGGTAATGGCGACTTCTGAAAACAACTTGGGCTCGAGCGCGGCGGCCACGAGCGCCACCACCTGGCTGCGCAGCCCCGCCGACTCCAGCCGGAGGTGGGTTTGTCCGGAAGTTTGCGCCAACCACTTCGCGGCCCCGATCAATTGACCCACTTCGAGGCCCAAAGGGCGATCCCCCAAGCTCGCCACAATCAATTCGTAATCCGTGGGATCGGGACTCTGCGGTACGGTCTCTCCATTGAAGACGACGTCCAGAGCGAGCACCTGTTCGCCCCGGTTCACGCGGTCTGATACTGCTTCGCCCGCAGCCTTGCGGCCTTTGTCGTTAATGACTAGCGTTGCCGGAGCGTTTCCGGGCGCCGCGATGCCTTTCAGCCACACGCCTAGTGCGCTCAACCCATTGGAGAAATCGAGCCGATTAGAAAGCGTTTCCAGGCCTTTGTCTTTGGTGTTCCACAATCGCCAAGTGTTGGCCACCGTCACCGGCTTGTAGCGAATGACAGACTTCAACGTTGACCGCTGCGATACCGCCCAGGTTTCCCGCGTTGCAGAGTCGGTGGGGATAGCAGGGCGGGTAATGTGCTCGGCAAGTTTCTTCGCCAGGCCCACGGTGGTCAGGTTATCGGCCGGCAAGCCCGCACTGAGCTCGTCAAAAGTCTTCAGGTCCGCACCGCTGGGAATCTCCTCCGTGGCCATGCGCAAATGAAAGTGGTCGGCGAAAAACCTGTAAGCCTGAAGGCGATTGTCGAGGAGGTAGTTGTGCGTTCCCGGATCGCGGTTTTCGTAGAAGGCCAGATGCTGTTCCTTCCCGAAGATTCGGAAAAAGGGTTTGAGATCGTCAAAAATGTAAGGCTTCACCAGCATGGCGCGGAAACAGCAATCGTCCTCGGCGTTGTGAATCAAAAGCGTCGGGCGGGGGGCGCGCAAGGCGACCAGGTTCGTGTAATCCTCGCCCGCGAGAAAATCAGTCGGTGTCTCCTCGACTTCGTCGGTATCCACCGGGTGGGTGATGTTCGATTCGAGGGAGCCAAAGCCGGCCACTTCCACCATTACGGCAACGCGCGGGTCAAGAGCACTGAGCACAATGGTCTGCCACCCGCCGCCGGAGAGGCCCGTAACCCCCAGGCGGCTCGGGTCAACTTGCGGAAGCTCGGCAAGATAGTCGAGCCCGCGGCGCATCGCCAAATAAAAGAGCCCCAGCGCGTTCGCGCCCACCAGGTCCAGGTGGGCGCCGTAGTCGTGGGCATTCTGTTTCTGGTCGAGTTCACCCATCCCGATCCATTCGGGGTCGAGGGTTACGATTCCGCGTTTCGCGAAATTGATACACGCCTTCTGCGCGTATTCCACGGCCTTACCACCAACGTACTCATGCCCCTCGACGTACACGATGGCCGGAGTCTTACCGCTGGGCTTTTCCGGCTCGTAGAGGATCGCCGTTGACCAGTAACCGGGAACGATTTCAAAGCGCAGTTTCCGCCACCGGTAGCCTTGGCCATTTTCGACCGGGCCCACTTCCTCGAACCGCGGCCGGGATTCCACCCACTCGTGCGGCCAACCGTGGAACGCAATGTCACTAAGCATGTGCTGGCGCAGCCTGGCCGCCTCGCGGGTCCACTGCTCGGGGCTTTCGGGCACCGGGAGTTTGGGAATCCGTTCCATCATGTAGCGCTGCACCTGGTACGCCGTTACCGGGACAGCCTGAATGGACGCCTCAAGCACTCGCGTAACCGATTGGGGAGTAGTCTGGGCTTGCGCAAAAGCCACGCTCAACAAAGTGGCGAGGATGAACCGTTGTATGGAATGCATGATTCCACCTCCTGGGGATCGGAGTTCACCTTATCGGTGACAGAGGGCTCCCGATCGGTCGGGATTGGTCAGGCCCTCGTATTCGTTAATGCCGCCTTCTGAATCGCGCGGCCCGGTTCCGAGCTACGCAGCCTTGCTGAAAGGACACGGAATGGCTCGTTAGAATGCACCTGACAGGGCCCGAGGGGGAGTCGAGGGTCCACCGGTGGTGGCGCAGGGCAGCGGAGAACTGGACGAGCCCACAATTGGAGGAATCGCAGCCAGGCTGCCAGGAATTCGCGCGCGCATGGGATCAACGCGAAAGCACCGCCAGCAAGGCCTGATAATTATCCACCAGGAAACCCTCGTAGCCGTGCGGCGCCCCGTCCCACGACTTCCAATCGTAGGAATTGCCGTTGGGACCAAATCCCTGGAAGCCCCCTTTTTCATATCCTCTGAGCAAGGGAAACAGGATGGCGTCGGCGTCGGCGCGCCGGCCCAATTGGTACAGGGCCTGGAGAGTGAAGTAAGTATAGTCCCCCGCGGCGCCGCCATTTTCGTAGATCTGGAAACTATCGGAACCATCCTCTTTTGTACCCCCGCCCGAACTCAGCTCGTGATGAGCGTAATCCTCCCGGCGAATGGGTACCAGGTTGCCAGGCAGGCCGTATTCAAAATAGGTGTAGCCCACCTCTTTCATCTTGGCGAGCAGGCGGTCCATGATCTGGTTCGCTTTGTCGCGGGGAACCAAACCATAGGTGATGGCCACGCTATTCACGAACAGGAAGTAGTAATCGTGCAGCTTTCCGTCGGCGCTTCGCCAGCCGCCCAGCACTCCCGTGGTGGGATTGTAGAAGGTGTCGAAATAGACCGATCGCAACTTCTCGGCGCGCGATGCATACAGTTGGGCGTCGGTGGGCTGGTGGGCTTGCCGCGCCAACTCCGCCATTCCCATCAAGGCACGGTAAGCCAACGCATTGGAGTAGGCGTCCTGATGGCCAAAACCGATAGTATCCCACCAGTTGGCCGGGCGCACGGTGAGTTCCTCAGGCCATGAGCCGGAATTGCCACTCAAGGGGTATTCCAACAGCCCCTTGCCATCGCGATCCATCGCGAGCATCTTCATAGCCCAATCTTTCAGCCCCGGATAGTTTTTACTCAGCCAGGCATTATCTTTGCTGCCTTGAACGTAGTCCGAGGCGGCGATCAGCAACGAGGGATAGGAATCCAGGAAATCGTACGGGACATCCGGCTGGACTCCCGCGATGCCATACGCCTTCATCCCGCTGAGGTAACGATCCAAGGTCTGGCGTATCAGGTCCAGTGCGGTCAGCCCTGATGCAAGGGGCGGAGTGCGCACGGCCATGGAGGAATACTCAAATACTGTGAAGGCGCACGGGTCGCTGGCGGCGTGGTTGGCCAGCACGCGTAACCGGGGGGTCAGTTGAAAGATATTGAGCCAATTGCGGCGGAATCCGTCGAAGCGGGAGTCGCGTGCAAGTTCCGGCGGGCCAGGATAAATGGCCACCACTTCCAGGTTGTAATCGATGTCGGGCATTCCCGCGGAGGCGGCGGGAAAGGTCACCTTCACGTAATCGCCCGCCCGTTTAGACTGTGGCCTGCCGGGTGACGGATCATCAGCATGCCGCAAGGCGTCGTACCCCAGCGCCAACCCCTTCGCACGACTGGAAGTAATTCGGAAGGTCCCCTGATCAGGCAGATGGAGAAGCGCCGGCAGGCGCACGCTGCCGTCATCGTTCATGAGCCCCAGCAGCGTGGCATGGTTGATTTGAGAATTGAAGTTCAGAACCAACGGCGGGGGCGGGTTCCCTTCGGCGAAGTGCGAGCGCAGGTGAATTTGTCGCGCCGTGAACTCGAACGTCCATCCCGGCGGCGCCGGGGTGCGAGTTCCCGAGACACGATACTCAAACGTCGAGCTGACACGGTGCAGTTCATATGCTTCTTGCGGCTTGGCGGGCGGCCGCAGTGCGCTCACGCTAAGCTTGTTCTTGCCCAGTGAGTCCACGGCCAGTGCCACAAAGGCAGGCTGGTCCTCAGCTAATTCGACACGCAGGAAAGCGGAATGATATTGCCGTATGTTGTTCTGCTGTCCTGCCGCGCCTAATGCGAACGCAAAAAGCGCAGGTATTAAGAGCACAAGTTTCTTGCCCATAGGTTGCTCCTTGAAGGGGTGTGTCTCAGCACATTTGAGACTTATCGAGTCTTTGACGAATCGGCAGTTCACTCCCCAATTCACCCCGTGGTTGACGATCCACTTGGCCCGGATTGTAGTGGAACCGGCGGTCGAGGTTTACCATTTTCCTTCATCCGTTGCAGGCAACGCTATCATCGTCCGCCGGCCGGGGGGGAGCCGCACCACGCGCGATCATCCGGTCGAGCGTGAGGATATTCAACATCAGTTGGCGGAGGGGATGATAGTTGTCCTGGCGGCCGACGTGCGGCTGCAAGGTCATGGGGCGGTCGGCGAAAAGCATGTAGCCGGCGGAGTAACCGCGCTTCTTCTGCCAGAACTTCTCGTTGATAATCTGGTGGGCCATGCCGAAGTACTCTGCCGCCCACGCGGCGCCGGTTCGCTCAAACACGTTCAGCGTTGCGACGAGCACTTCATTTTGGCACCACAGGCACTTCATGTATTCATATTCGCCGATGAAATGCAATTTTTGCGTGGTCCCGGGTGGGGTCTCGACCGGCCATTGATACGTGGGGTGGTCCACATTGATCCACTGGGAGAGTCCGCCGTAGATGTAGTCCCAACCTACGTTGAGGTGGTGACGAATGCCCTCGGCGCAGGTCTTCCATAGCGCCTCATCGTGGCGGCGGTTCGCTTCGTCCATGACCATCCACAAGGCTTCGACCGAGTGGCCGAAGCGCGACTTCTGGGCCTCCTCTTTAGGCCTCGTGAAGTCGTAATACAACATTTCCGTATTCAGGCCGATAGCGGGGTTGTATTGTCGATTCATGATGGCGTCCACGGAGCGGTCCGCGATCGCGGCGATTTCCGGATCGCTCCCCCGCGCGAGCATCTGGGTGGCGAGGGTGAGGTTCAGAAACCACAACCCCTGAGGCCGCACGGCGCGCTGGCTGCCCCATAGATAGGGGAAATCCGCTCCCCGGTACCGGTAAGCGGGGCTGTCGAAGTCCCGGAAGAGCTTCTTCAGGAGGGCGAAGGCAGTTTCACGAGACTGCTCGTCTCCGCTGGCGGTGGCGTATTCGTGCAGGCCTTCGGCGAGGTGGTACATCCCTTCGGTGTCGCCGCTGTAGGGCCTCAGGACTTTCCCTTCCCGCGACAACGATTCCGCCCACCAGCCGTCTTTCTGTAGCGCGTACTTAAACACAAATTCCTTGGTCCTTCCCGCCACCTCCAGAAACTGGGGGTCATTTCCAAAGTGGTTATACAGGAAACTGTAAACCCAAATGGCCCGCCCCAGGAACCAGAGGTTCTTGCCGGTATCGAGGAGTGTGCCGTCGTAATCCAGACTGCACATCAGGCCGCCGTATTGGTGGTCGATTCCGTGCTGGTCCCAGAAGGGGAGAATCACCTGAAAAAGCTGGTCGTAATACCATTGCCGCAACTCCGGAAGGCGCATGCCTGCCAGCCGCACCTCGGAAGGTGATGCCGCATCCCGGCGCGGTCCACTGACGCTCTGCGCCCTTCCCAGACGCGCCATCCCCAGTCGCACTGCCGCGGCTCCCGTCAATCCCAGAAACGCACGCCGTTTCACCTCTCCGTACTCCTCTCTGTTTCGATGTGCACGGCGGCAGCATGGTCGGGAGGGAGGGTCAAGCTAAAGACCCCGCGATTCTCCTTGTGCTCGACCGGCACGGCATGGCCTGAGACCATGTCTTTCCCGCGCAACCGCGCCTGCCCAGGCCAGGGTATTTCCGCCGTGATGCTTGATGGGCGGTGTCCCCAATTCAGCACGTAAACAAGCCGTTCATCCTCACGGCCACGCGAATGCACCACGCCTTCCACGGGTCCAGCGTTGGCGGCGGTGGCTATGTGGATGGGAGGCTTTACCCCCGCCGATTGCCAGACTGCCCGCAACAGGGCGGCGGCGCCGGGGTCATGGTTTTCCAGCAGAGGGATGCCCAGCGAGAACCCCAGCAGAATGGTCTGTCCCTTGCCCGTGCGCCGCACCACCACGGCGGGCGTCCCGGTTTTTTCAAAAACCGCTACCACTTTGCCTTCGCTCCCTTTCTCTAGTTGCAATTCTTCTCGAAACACCCGGCCCATCAATTGGTTGGGCAGGCTAACTCCCTTCAGCAACCCCGCCGGCTCCGTCACGCGGATTTCCCAGGGGATGTGACTGGCCACCAGGTCGTGCCGCCGTGCTCCGAATAGCTTCTCCATGCCCAGCCCGGGATTCACCCGATAACCCCGGTCGAGTTCGTTGATGATACCGAAGCGGGCGTCCGCCAGCACCGTGCCACCACCCGCGACGTAGGTTCCGATGGCGTCCGCCACATTCTGCCGGAGACACAGGTAGAAGGGGAAAATGACCAGCTTGTACGGCTTGAGGCTGTCCGCCGTCACTTGCCGTCCATCGAGGACGTTGATGCGCACCTGGTCGTTCCACAACGAATGATAAATTCCCATCAGATTTCGAACTGTGAACGAATCCCAATCGCCCCCTTGTATTTTGGCTTTCAGATCACCCGCCACATCGTAGACCACGGCGACTTGCGGAGCCAACGGTTTACTATCCAGGAAAAGGTCGGGGTCTGAATTCAGCGCCCGGGCAGCGTCCCCCGCGGCCACGGCGCGGCCGGTGACGCTGCCGTCGGAGGCTGCCAGTCCGCGGCCGAAGCCTTGCCACTCGTCCATATGGGGACGCCACTGCCAGAAGTAAAACGCCTTGGCGTCATGCGCCGCCATTTGCCAGGCCAGCATATGAATCCGGTTGTAGTCGTAAATGGCCCCCGGCTCGTCCCCGTAGCGGGTGAACCCGGTCTGGGGACCGGACTGCACTTCCGGCATCACGAAAGGCTTGCCGTTCGCCGCCGCCGCGTCGTGGGCCGAGGTTAGCTCCAGGCTGGTCATCCACGGTGTGTCCCACATCGCCTTCGCTTTGGCGAGCTGTTGCGGATTGTCTTCGGCGCTACGCGTCGGAATATCGGGATAATAGGACAGTCCATATTCGTCGACGAATTTCGCCATCGTCCAGTCATCCTGTCCATAAATACCCACTCCCCCATTGGTCACGGTACTGCCCACGTCATGGGTCCGGGTGGGATGCACCCGGTCGATGGATTTCACCAGTTCGTTCAGATGTTGCAGGATGTGGCTGGTGGCGTACCAGTAGAACAGCGGGCGATCAAATCCTGCGTACTCCTGGTTCAGCAGCGGGTCGTTCCACTGAAGGTACCAGGCAGCGGGGCTTCCATACTTTTCGAGTCCCCATTTCTCAAACCATCGGTCGAAGTCAGGATCTCCTTCTCCCGTTTGCCGTTCACCCGCGGATAAGGAGAACCCCTCCATATGGGGTTCGTCCCAGATGTTATAGGCAATCACCGAGGGGGAATCCTTAAAGTGTTGGACGGTGAGGATGGAGTAGTCATCGATCAGACGCATGACTTCCGGGTTGGCATAGGAAAGCCTCGCCTCGCGACCCACGCCGTCAATGATCGGCGAGAACCGGTCCGGCCATTTTGCCTCCGCGTAGTCTGGAAGCAGCCCGCTCCAGAAAACCGTGGGCATCGCGCGGAGGCTCAGGCGCTCGGAGGTCTTCAGAATGAGATCGGTCTTGGTGAAGTCCGGCTGGGGGTTGCCAGGCGTCAGCAGAAAGGACGGGCATATTTCAATTGTGTTGATGCCGGTCGCGGCGATGGTTTCCAGGTCGCGGACGATCTGTTCGTTGCTCGTCGAAGGAAGAAAAATATAAACGGTCCCTACTTCGTAGGTCCGCTGGGCGCTACGGGCACCTGCCGCAGAGAGCAATAATGAAACCACCAAGCCCACAAGATACCGTTTCATGCAGCCTCCTTGCAGCTTATTGGCCCAAAAGGCGTTGGATGTTACTCCCAAGGACTAATGCCTCCTGCTGGTTCGGCAATTTCAGCAGCTTGACGGAATAAATCTCAACGCGAGGATCCAACTCCGGCGCGAATGAACCAAACAGAATCCTGTCGGTGGGAAGTTCGCGAGCTGCCATTTCTAGATATTTGCGGCTGACGACGCTGGAGGTCCCCACATAGACATTCGGAAACCGCTTCACCAAGTCAATGGCTTCGTAATGCGCCCACCATTGCCACGAACGGTAGGCCCCCAGATGCGGCAGGATGAATTGCACCGAAGGATAAGCGGTGGCGATCATATAATAGGCCCGGCCGGGGCCGGGATATTCTCGGAGATCGGGGTAGTAAATCACGGGAATATTCAGTTCCGCCACCACGTCCAGGAGTTCCCGAGTCGGATGCCCATCCGACCTCACCCCCTTCAATCCCAGCGATTTCACTTCCGCGGTGAGCAGATGCCGTAACTGTCCTGCCTCCTGTTGCGGGTTGTGCACGGCAAATCCGATTAATCTCTCAGAATACTTCTCACAGACCTTCGCCACCTGCTGGTTGGGCAGGTCGTAGAGCGGGTTTCGAGGAGCCATGACGCAGGATCGATCAATACCTGCCGCCGCGCTGCGTTCCAGCAGTGCCTCGACCTTATAGTCTACCCCATGAGGCAGCGAGCCCCAGGTTTCTCCACTGCCGATTTGTGCGTCGGAATCAATGACCAATGGTGCCATCGACAACTCCTGACGGGTGAGATCCTATACGCGGCCTCCCAGGAGGCGCAGGATGTTACGCCCAAGAACCAGTTCCTCCTTCTCCTTGGGCAGGTTTAAAACCCGAATCTTGAAGATTTCCAGCCGGCAATCAATCTCCGGCTCGTCCGATCCGAAAAGGATTTGTTCCGCCGGCAATTCTTGGATCGCCTTTTGCAAATACTCCGTGATCACCACCGCAGCCGTATCCAGATGAACATTGGGATAGCGTTTGGCCAAGTCGATGGCCAGTAGATGTTCTTGCCAGTTCTCCGACTGGTCACTTCCCAGGTGGGGGATAATGAAATTAATCGTTGGGTAAGAGGGAAGAAACTCATTGAAGAGTTCCATATGTTGGTTGGAATCGTACAAGATTGGGATGCCTAATTCCTTTGCCGCATCCAGGATTTCCGTATTCGGTTGCGAATGGAGTTTCAATCCACGTAAACCCAAGTCGTGGATCTCATGGAACAACATCGGGCGGATTGTGCCACCACTCTCCGTCTCGGCATCGTGCCGGGCGAATCCGGCGAACCTCTCTGGATAGCGTTGGCACATTTGGGCGATATCCTCATTGGCTTTTTGATAATTGGTGTTGTCGATTGGGAAAATGATGGTTTTTTCGATGCCGGCTTCTTGTGCGTGCTGGAGGATTATTTCCGGGTCGGCCACCGTGTCCCAAGGGGCGCTCAGCTCCTCTTTCGTGCCGGGCTCCCGGGAGATCCCAACGTGGGCATGGCAATCAATGACCCTCGGCTTGCCTTGTGGGAGTTGCGCGGCGGAACCAACCGAAGCCTGCTCGCCACTCGCCCACCGGCTTGCTACTCCACTCGCCAATAAGACTCCGGTGTTGGTCAGGAATGCCCGCCGAGATGATTCGATTTTTCTGCTCACCATTCTCGTATCCTTTCGGCCGACCAGGCCTCGCGTGGCGAACTCGGGCAAGCTCCTACGCGAGCTTCAACAATTCCCTGTTCCTTAAGGGGGGGGCATATTACCGATCGAGCCGGGCGACGGCTTCCAAATGCATGTGGTAATTGATGCGGCGGGTAAGCTCAGCGGAAGGGATCGGCCTCCGAAGTCCAGACGCACCTGGGCATCTGCCGGGCGAGTATTCAACCATTGGACCACCCAATACCATCCTCCCTCCGGTTCGGGAGACAGAAAAGCCAGCGCTTGAACCCCCGCGTAGTCGCCGTCCATCTGGGCCCGCACCGCACCGGGCCGCACGAACTTGCTGAAATGTGCCAGGTAGTAATACAACCCGGTATAATACACTTTTTGGGTGTCCCGGTTAATGACCACGACGGGCTGTTGCACGTTAGGGTCAGGATCGCGGTGGACGGGTGACACCATCCAAGGCCCCCCATGTTGGTCCAGGATCATATTCCAGTAGACCCAGGCGGAGGCCCCCGCCTGGATGTCCGAGAAAATCATGTTGCCCCAGAACGTTCCATCCGCGAAGTCGTACTGCGGTAAAGGTCTCGTCTGCTGCGCCGCGGCATCGTTAGCGTAACAGACTTCCGTCATCCACAGGGGCAGGTCGGGGTAGGCTTCGTGAAGGCGTCGGATTTTATCGAAATTGCTTTGCTGCTGCAAATAATCATAGCCATGATAGGGGAGTGCCTTCACATATTGTCGAGCTTCCGAGTCATCCAGAACTGCCGGATAGTATTGGGCGGCTTGCCAACGGAACGGGGCTTCACTCAGCATGATCTTGCTCTTCACACCGGCCTTTTGGAGAAGCAGGCCAACATGGTTCTTGAGCAGGTCACGGATCTCGGGGTAAGAAATCGCCGTATATCCCCCCTCACCGGCCCTCGGCTCGTTAAACAAACTCAGGTAATCAATAAACACGCCCTGCCTTTGGTACTCCTGGAGGTAGCGCAAGTAATAGTGAGCGAGGGCATCATAATACTTCGGGTCGACGTCCTGATGCTTCTCAACATCCCTCAGCATCCAGTCGGGAGGGTAATCCATCGGCGATTGCAGCACAAATTTTCCATACTGGCGCGCGCGCTTGATGTAGGTAATGACCCCGTTCGGTCCAAGGTCCCGCTGAATGGAAAAATGGTTCATCTCCACGTCGCCCGGGGTATCGTCGTAGGTGTAATACGGTCCCGCCGACATGGAATCCGTTCCCGCTATCGGAGTCTTCATCGCGGAATAGCCTGCTCCCTCGACCGGATCAAAAAGCGACCGAAGGACGGCCTCCTGATCAGCGGGGGGAAGATCCCCCAGGCAAAGCATTCCGGCTTCGAGAAACGATGCCCCGAATCCCTCCATCCGCTGGAGCATCACCCCCGTCTCGATGTTGTAGGCCGGAGCGCTACTTGTCGCTTGGGGTTGGAAATGGACCGGGGGCTTCACGGTCAAGCGCTCTCCCGCATTCGACGAGACCACCACCTTTACTTCCTGCCCGAGCGCTGACCCCAAACACAGGCTCGCAAGGAAAATGCCCAGCAGGCAATAGAGCGCCCCACGCATCGTACGGGGGGATGCAGATTCGCGGACGTGTGAATTCAGTCTCACATCGCTCTCCTTTGCGTAAACATGGCCTCTCAGCGCTTGTACTCGTAGGCGCCGATATCATATCCGGACCCTTGCGGGCGGGGTACTCCGATAAAATCGGTTTTTACTTCTTTTAGCTCAACTCCGCTGTCCACTAGGGGGGAAGTGGGGGTCGGCCGAAGGTCCCTACCAGCGACATCCACGAATTGGGGATCGATTCCCCACAGATCGTGCGGATAGGGGGTTTGGCTGCCCTCCTTGCCGGGAGGCAGGCAATCGCTCATGGATTGCAAGTTGTATCCTACGACCCATCCCTCCTGTGAGCCCGATCGTGCGGTCAGATAACTTCGCCGATGGCTGCCCACATCGTAAAAGGCATTATTCTCGACGGTCGCGAACTTTACATCCTCCTGCAGGAAAACTGCAGAAAAGTTAATCCGATAGAAGGGGTTGTTCAACACTTGCACAGAAGTGATACTTTCCGTTGCGCTCTTGCTGTGGATATTCAAGGGCCCGCAGTCCATGAAGATGTTGTTTCGATACAACAGGTGGCTAACCGTCCCGGAGGCATTGTCGACCATCGATGCCTGTCCGCCAGGGCTGCTGGGATCAAGATCACAGAGGTTTTGCTCAAAGGTTATATTGGTGGCTGGACCCCAGGTTTGCCAGCAATCAATATGCGGATCAAGGTTGCCCAGGTCAGAAAGCATGATGTCATGGATGCGGTTGCCACGAAAAACATTGCCGGTCCCAAAAAAGCGCATGCCGTCCGCGTCCGCCCCATACCACGCAGGTCCGCCGGAAGGATATTGGATCGTATGACTGACGTCGTTATCCTCGATCAGGTTCTCCCTGCCTTCGACATGGATGCCGGAATTGTTGGCCCGATAAATCCGATTTCCTTTGATCACGTTGTGGGCAAGCCGAGGCAAATTGGGGTCGCCTTGGCCCGTCAACATGATCCCGTCGTGGTAAAGATCGTGGAGGTAGTTGTCCAGGATTTCATCGCACTGGCCTTGCAAGTACACCCCATAGCTTTCGCGCGGCAGAGTAATGTGGTTAGTGATCTCAAACCCTACCACTCGGATATAATCAGCGATGATCGTGAACCCTTCCGTCAGGGCTCGGCCTCGGGCCTCGAAACTGATCGGGCGCTGGGGAGCGCCGGAGCGCGTTACCGAGATGCGCTCCGCATAATCCCCTTCAGCTACCAGGACCGTATCACCCGGCTGTGCAGAGTCGGCGGCCTTTTGGATGGTTTGCCACGGGGAGTCAGCAGTTCCACCATTAGCATTTTTCCCCCTTTGGGCGTCGACATACAGGGTGCTCGCAGGCCCCGTAGAAACGCATAGGGCGAGCCCCGCCGCAAACATCAATCCCCTTGTAACCTCTTTACGCATGCGCTTTGACCTCTGGCATCCGAGTGTCACATCGATCTCTTTTGCGTAAACCCATCCTCTCAGCGCTTGTACTCGTAGGCGCCGATATCATATCCCACCCCTTGCGGGCGGGGTACTCCGATAAAATCGGTTTTTACTTCTTCTAGCTCAACGCCGCTGTCCACCAGGGGGGAAGTGGGGGTCGGCCGAAGGTCGCTGCCGGCGACATCCACGAATTGGGGATCGATTCCCCACAAATCGTGCGGGTAGGGGGCTTGGCTGCCCTCCTTGCCCGGTGGCCGGCCATCGCTCATGGATTGCAAGTTGTACCCTACGGTTAATCCCTCCTGGGAGTCCGATCTCGCGAGCAGATAACTTTCGCTGTGGCTACCCACATCGTAAAAGGCGTTATTCTCGATGGTCGCGTACGTCGCCCCGGCGAGGAGCAAAACCCCGGGAGCGGTGATCCGGTAGAAGCTGTTGTTCAATACTTGTACAAAAGTGATGTTCTCCCCGGTCCTTGCTTCGACAAGAATCCCCGCCCCCAGGTTCATGAAGATGTTGTTTCGAAACATCAGATGATTAACCGGCCCGGAGGAATTCTCGATCATCGCGACCTCGTCATCCTCTCCGCCATGGCGGCTGGGATTCATGTCGCACACGTTTTGCTCAAAGGTTATGTTGATCGCTGGACCCCAACTTTGAAAGCAGTCAACATGCGGATCAAGGTTGCCCAAGTCAGTAAACACAATGTCATGGACGCGATTGCGGCGAAAGATATGGCCAGTTCCGAAAAAGCGCATGCCGTCCGCGTCCGCCCCATCCCACGCCGGCCCGCCGGGAGGATATTGGATCGTATGACTGATGTCATTGTCCTCGATCAGGTTCTCCCTGCCCTCGACGTCGATGCCGGAATTGTTGGCCCGATAAATCCGATTCCCTTTGATCACGTTTTGGGCGACCCGCGGGGAATTGGGGTCATCTTCGCCCGTCAACATGATTCCGTCGTGGTAAAGATCGTGGAGGTAATTGTTCAGGATTTCATCGTGCTGGCCGTGCAAGTACACTCCATAGCTTTCGCGCGACAGCGTGATGTGGTTGGTGATCTCGAACCCTACCACCCGGATATAGTCAGCGATGATCGTGAACCCTTCCGTCAGGGCTCTGCCCCGGGCCTCGAAACTGATCGGCCGGTGGGGAGCGCCGGAGCGCGTTACCGCGATGCGCTCCGCATAATCCCCTTCGGCAACCAGGACCGTATCCGCCGGCTGGGCAGAGTCGGCGGCCTTTTGGATGGTTTTCCAGGGGGCGTCGGCCGTTCCGCCATTGGCATTGTTTCCCCTTCGGGCGTCAACATAAAGTGTCCTCGCAGACACCGTAGAAACGGACAGGGCGAGCCCCGCCACGAACATCAATACCCTTATAGCCTCTTTACGCATTCGCTTTGACCTCTGGCATCCGGTGGTAGGAATCGGGATACTGCAAAATGATCCCCTCAAAATCCTTGAAACCATAAAGCTGAAAACCACAACGATGGCGCGACCGGTCCTTCTGCCACGGGCTGCTAACCTGAATTTCTCGCCAGACCATGCCATTTTCTTCAAATGATCGGTCGGAAAGGCGGGGCTAAAACAGTTTGTGTGAATACCTGGATTTGTAGCGGCGGGCTATCACCGCCGGTTTTGAGAATCAATGACTTTGGTGCTCATCGAGTACGGCTACAGCGCGCCAAGGGATGTTTTCACACAAACCCTGAAGGGCCCTTGGCGAACCACGGTGGCTCCCCAGGGTTGCAAGCGACCGCGAGGTACACTCGGCACAGGCCGGGTTTACCTTGCGTGTTTAGAGGCTCTCCACGCACGAAGGAGAGCGGGATCACCAATAGAGTTTTAAACCCAACTGCACTTCCCGCGGACTGTTTATCTGGGAACCGACCACGCCAAATGATCCGGAATTGACCGAGGCGTTGGGTCCGCCAAACTGCGGGTGATTGAGGGCGTTGAATGCCTCAAGCCGGAATTCCAGCCGTGATCCCTCGCGCATTTTCTTCAGCGGGATTTCCTTGAACAGCGAGAGATCTCCATTCTCAGCGCCCGGGGAGCGAACGTTGGGGAGCAGCGGGGGACCGGTCCCGAGCGTAAAGGGCGCCGGCGTCACAGCCACCTGGGGATTGGAAAAGTACTGCTGCATCCAGGCGGACTCCGGCCCGCCAGCCCGGTGCAAAGGTGTGAGCAGGTTGGGCTGTTGGCCGTAGCCACCCGGAAGCGCCTTTCCGTTCGTAAGTGAGAAACCGATCGGCTGGCCACTACTTATACGCCAAATGCCGTTGGTTTGCCATCCCCCCAGGAACCCATTCACCCACGAGTTCCATTTACCCCCCCATCGCATCCCTTGGCCGAAAGGAAGCTGATAAACATAAGCGATCTGAAAGACCTGCGGGATATCATACTCGGAAAGGGCGCGCTCCAACTTCAAGTTGTTGGGGTCCTGAGAGTGACCCCATCCACCCAGGAACGCCATGCCGGCCCCCTGGATCGACGCGTCGTCAATCGACTTGGAATTGGTATAGGAGGCAAGGAATTGCAGACCCCGCGAAAATCTCTTTTCCACGCGCAATTGGAACGCGTTGTAGATCGAGTTCGCCCACGGAGGCTCGTCCAGGTCCATCCCGGTGTACTGAGGGAATGGAAGTTCCAGTTGCGCCTGCTGGACATATTGACTCGAAAGGCTGCTCAGGGAATTGGTAATAACTCCATAGAAGGGGTTGGCCACATAGGAGTTCAAGGCCGTGATTTGATCGGCCGATGCGTGCTCAACCGAAGGACCCAGATAATCGAGGCTATTGAAGCCGCCGAAGGGAAGAGCGGTGCCCTTGGTGCCGACGTAATTGGCGTCCAGGAGTATCCCCCCGCCGAGCTCGTGCTGAAACCCCACACTCCAAGTTTGCGTGTAACCTGTTTTATTCCACTGGGGGTTGGGGCCGCTGATACCCAACCCGACATTCGTCAGCGCCCCTTGGGAACTGCCTGTGGGCATAATTGGACCACCGGGGAAAGGATTGTTAATGGTTGCCCACGGTGTCGCGCCGTCGTTGTTCCAGGTGGTCAACTGCGGACTAGTCGATGTGGCTCCATCAAGTCCCATGGATTCCCCAGGGCCGAATTGGTACAGGTTAAAAAACAGACCATAGCCGCCACGCAAAACGGTTTTGGGCGTCAAGCGATAGGCAAGACCGATGCGCGGCTGGAATTCCTTGTAGTAGGGGTCGGGGAGTATCCACCGATTTTTCGGGCTCGTAAAAACATCACCGCCCACCAGGTTGGGCAGGCCTGGTACCTGGAGGGGAGAAGCCATCGTCGGGTCAAAATAATTGAAACGGTTCTCACGGTCGGTCGCCGGGAGTTCCAGGTCCCATCGCAAGCCGAGGTTGACGGTGAGTTTTTCCGTCGCACGCCACTTGTCTTGGAAGTATGCCCCATACTCCTTGGAAGTTGCCGCGGGCGCAGTCGGAATGGTCATTCCTCCATCCCCGCTATTGTCAGTACTGGTGCCGGTCATGAACGTCGCCATGCCATCGCCGCCCGATACCGAATTGGGATACTGGGAGGTCCCAAGGGCGTCGAAGAAGAACCATCCCATGGTGGGGGAAGGTTCAAAGTTATTCTGCTGCATGATGCGCAACTGCACACCAGTTTTGAAGTCGTGCTGCCCCCGAATATGGTCGACGCTAACCAAAAGGTCGAGTGGGGTTTGACGGGACACGTTGGTAACTGACCAGGCTTCTTGCCCGATGTTGTCGACGCCACCGGGAGCACCATACGGAGAGATGCTGTACATGGGAGTGGTGTTGACTCCGCCGTCCAGCATGTAAGCAGGCAGGTCGAGGGCTTTGAGCACGTTAAAGCTGGGGAACTCATTGGATATGCTGGTATTCACCCAGCCTCCACGCACCATCCCCGCAGTGATGTCGAGCACAGTGTTTGGCCCGAAGCTATACGTGGCATTGACAGCCCCCGTAGTTGACCCGGACGAGCCGGGGTTGCTTGCGCAGGGGTCCATTACATTACCGTAACAGCTCGGGGGACGGGACGGGTTCGCGTCGTGACCAAATCTGCCATTGACTTGGAGATGATCGCCAAACCGGCGATCAATTCTGAACTCGTATTGATTGGTGTCAAAAAGATTGGCGCCACTTGCGTAGAAGTTCAGGTAGGGGTTGTACGTGGACGTCCCCACACCTGCGTTGGGAGCGGGAAAGTATTGCATGATAGCGTAGGCGCTGGGATTAATCAGATTTCCGGGCGCCGCCTCCAGTTGGAAGGGGGTGCCGATCAGGTTGGGATTGCCGGGGCTCTGATAGTTTGTCAGGTTGTTGAAGGGAATAAACGCGCTCCGAACGGGCCCGCCTGCACTTGCATTGTAAATGCCAGTGTATGGGTCCCAGATCTGACCGTTGGGATTTGAGCACATGCCCTGAGCATTGAACGTCGCTCCCGGCGCGGGGCCGTTTGGCCCATCTCCGCCGCACAGTTCGCCGAAATCCCCGGTCTTTTCCGCGGCGCTGGGGACGCCGCCGCTATTATTCGATAAGCTGCGAGTCCGCGTACCCTCGTAGGAAGCAAAGAAAAAGGTCTTGTCCTTCTGGATGGGACCTCCGAAGGTCACTCCAAAGTCGTTGTACCGCAGAGGCGGCAGCCCTATTCCATAGGCGTTATTAAACCAGTTGTTGGAGTCGAGAGCCTGATTGCGGAGAAAGTCGTAGACGTCTCCATGAAATTGGTTCGTACCCGAGCGCATCACCAGGTTAATGACGGTTCCGCCGCTAAAACCCGTTTCCGCGCTGAAGTTGTTTTGCTGAATCTTGAACTCCTGCACTGTTTCCAGGGAGGGAGTCCATTGAAGAGATCGCGCTCCATATTGATAAGAGGCCAGTGTCGTGCCATCCAGCAAGACGTCCGCAACGACATTCCGCATGCCGTTCGAAATGAAGTTATTACCCCCTGATCCCGACGAGGTCGAGGAACCTGCGGTCGGAAGCGTTCCCGGCGCTAGGAATGCCAAGTCGAAGGGATCCCGGCCATTCAAGGGTAAATCATTCATAAAAGTTCGGTTGACTTCCTGTCCCGTCACGGCGTCCTGCGTGTGTAAGAGGGGGGCCGATCCGTGGACCTCTACAGCTTGAGTTGTACTGCCCAACTCCAGCTTCACATCGACGGAAGAGTTCTGGCCCACATAAAGCTGAATCCCCTCGCGAATATAACCCTTGAAGCCGGAAGCCTCCACTGTGAGCCGGTAGGTGCTGGGCGGGAGAGTTCGCAGCAAGTATCGTCCCGCTTCATCGGTGGTGGCTGCATATGTAAACCCCTTATCAACATCCGTCAAGGTTATCTTTGCGGATGGAACAACTGCACCGGAAGGGTCTGCAACCACGCCGGCCAGGGAGGCATTTGATGCTTGCGCCCACGCGCGCGGAGTACAAAGTCCTGTCAGGCAAAAAAGCGTTAAAAGTGCAGCCGTTGCAAATAGACAACGGCGTCGTAACTTGGCCCTATGAATCATGGGTGTTACCTCCATCGCGGACTGTCTGACGGAAACACGCCAAAAGAATACGACTATGAACGGCCCTGCGGTGATGGAGAGTTTTCGTTTCGGGATCGAAATACCCATTTTCTCCAACAGAGGGCCTGTGCGGTGCTTATTTACTCCACAAACCGTATATTTTCAAGATGACAAATTGTCGCTGGCAAATTGTCACATAGGCTCCAGAATCATACCCGCCCAGTTGCTGATTAGCGGGAACTACCCGCTCCTGAACCCACTCACGCAGAGCACTGATCTTCTCCTTCATGGTCACCGACAGCGGGCCGGTGGGCTGCAATTCCTTCTGGAGTAATGCGATTTTGGGATTATGGTAGGCAAATAGCCGGCAGAAATCCCTCTTCAAGGAATGTTGAAAGTGGCGCCGTAACGGAGTGTGAAGAGAATAGGCGAGGCGGCAGGGCGAATTTCCAACTGCGTCTGTCCCTGCCAGAAATCTCGATCAGATTGACATCATTGATCTTGTCGAAAGGCATTGCTGCCCTTCCGACCCTATGTTCGCTTCCCTACTTTCCGCGTTGTTCAGCCTCCGAGCTTGCTTCCGAACTCGAGCAGCACGGCAAATTGGCCACCCTTTGTGGTCGATCGAGTTTTTGGCAGGGACACCCGGCGGAAGGGTCTTATTCTAATGCGCGTTCAAGTTGAGACTAACAATCCAAGGCCAAGCCGTGAGACTGCGCAAGCGCTGCGGGTCTGCAGCGAGCCGGGGCAATCCCTGGTGCAACTGGCGGATGACGGCAT
>Ga0116111_1000866_pt1 | contig 23118 bp, 19 predicted proteins | sample June2015DPH_8_10_FD_89720 | JGI IMG/M metagenome (GOLD analysis project Ga0116111, IMG submission 89720) | Peatland microbial communities from SPRUCE experiment site at the Marcell Experimental Forest, Minnesota, USA - June2015DPH_8_100 | ecosystem: Environmental > Terrestrial > Soil > Wetlands... | reverse complement strand
TCGCTGGCGCCCGAGGCGCGCGCTTTGCTGGTTCCTTTGCTCGGCGGCGACCGCGCGGCCTCGCGCAACGAGATCCGCAAGCTCGTGCTCTACGCGCGCGATGCCGGCCGGATCGGGGTCGACGACGTCGCCGCGGTGGTCTCCGACGCCTCGACGCTGGCGCTCGACGACCTCGTCGACACGGCGTTTGCCGGCCGGCCGGCGGAACTCGAAGCGCAGCTCGCCAAGGCCCGCGCCGCCGGCAGCGCCGTCGGCTCGATCTTTTTTGCCGCCCAGCGCCAACTCGCGCAGCTGCACAAATGGCGCACGGCGATCGAGCAAGGCGGATATTTCTCGCTCGACAGCGTGCAGCCGCCGCTGCACTTCCGGCGCAAAAGCCTGGTCGAAGCGGCGCTCAAGCAGTGGAGCGCGGCCCGGCTGACCGCCGCCATGGCCGACCTCGCCGACGCCGTCCTCGCCTCGCGGCGCACGCCGGCGCTCGCCGACACCATCGCCGAACGGGCATTGCTCTCGATCGCGGTGAAGGCGCGGCGCAGCGCGGCTTAAATACCGCAGCCTTAGGTCGGATTCTCCAGGCTGAAGGTCTGCGAATCGTCGTCGTAGGCGAAGGCTTCGGCGTAGCGGGCCCAGGCGGTGACCGCACGCAGCGTCTGCTCGGCGTCGTCGGTGCTCATGTGATCTTCCAGCTCGTCGAAGAAGCGGCTTTTCGGCGCCACGTGGTTGGCGCGCTCCTGCAGCACGCGGCGGATGTGGGCGGCCAGCGGCACATAGGTCAGAAGTTGGCGCTGGAAAATCTTCTTGCGATCGTCGGTGCCGGCCTCGACGAATTGTTTGCCGGCCTCGCTGAGCTTGATGTCGCCGCCTTCGACCTCCACGAAATGCAAAATCTGCAAGGCATCCGACACCGGAAACAGCTCGTCCGCTTCCATGTGCAGTTCGTCGGCGATGACCGGCAGGTCGGCCTTGCCGTTATAGGGCTCAGCGGCGAGCGCTTCCAGCAGGCCGGACAACAGGTTGGCCGAGACCCGCGGCAGGATGGTGTCGATCGTTGCCGCCACGGTGCCCGGCGCAGTTCCGATGGGCGGTGGCGTCGGCGTGCGCGCGGTCATCGCCGCATAGATTTTTTCCACCAGCTCGTGGAATTGCGGGTCGAGCCGGTTGCGCGGCTGCTTGAGCTCGACGGCGATCTCGCGAATGATGCGGCCCGGGTTGGTCGAAAACAGCAGGATGCGGTCGCACATCAGCACCGCTTCCTCGATGTTATGGGTCACCAGCAGGACCCCTTTGATCGGCAGCTTGCCGTCGCCCCACAGCTCGAGGAAGTCGGTGCGCAACGTCTCCGCCGTGAGCACGTCGAGCGCCGAGAACGGCTCATCCATCAGCAGAATGTTCGGATGAACGACCAGCGCCCGGGCAAAGCCGACGCGCTGGCGCATGCCGCCCGACAGTTCGCGCGGATAGGCGGATTCGTAGCCGTCGAGGCCGATGAGATCGATCGCCGCCAGCGCGCGCTGGCGGATGTCCGCCTCGGGAAGCCCGAGCGCCTCGAGGCCGAGCTGGACATTCTCCAGCACCGTCAGCCAGGGGAACAGCGCGAACGACTGGAACACCATGGCAATGCCGGGCGCCGGTGCGACCACCGGCTGGCCGAGATAGGTGATGCTGCCGGCCGATGGCGGCATCAAACCGGCGATCGAGCGCAGCAAGGTCGACTTGCCCGACCCAGTACGGCCGAGCAGCCCGACGATCTGCCCCTGCGACAACTGGAAATCGACGCCGTCGAGCACCAGAAGCTCGCCGCCGTCGGCCCGCGGAAAGGTCTGCCGCAGGCCGTGAATATCGAGCAGAGCGGCGCTCATGGTAACACCTCACCCCAAGCGGAATTTGCGTTCGGCGTAGCGGTAGAGCGGACGCCAGAACGTGCGATTGACCAGGACGACGAAAAAACTCATCACGGCGATGCCGAGCACGATGCGGTGGAAATCGCCGGCCTCGGTTTCCTGGGCAATATAGGCGCCGAGGCCGATCGCTTGCAGGTGCTGGTCGCCCCAGGACGCGACCTCGGCAACGATGCTGGCGTTCCACGATCCTCCCGAGGCGGTGATCGCGCCGGTCACGTAGTACGGAAACACCGCCGGCAGCGCGATCCGCCGCCACCACAACCAGCCGCGCACGCGCAGATTGGCTCCGACCGCCCGCAGCTCGGCAGGGATCGCCGCCGCGCCGGCGACGACGTTGAACAGGATGTACCATTGGGTGCCGAGAATCATCAGCGGGCTGAGCCAAATATTCGGATTGAGCTTCAGCGCGACGATGGCCGAAACCATAATGGGGAACAGCAGATTGGCCGGAAAGGCGGCGAGGAACTGCGCCACCGGCTGCACCCGCTCGGCGACGTGCGGGCGCGTGCCGACCCATACGCCAATCGGCACCCAGATGAGACTGGCGATGGCAATGAGCACGACGACACGGGTCAGCGTCACGAGGCCGAGCAGCAGCGTGGTGCCGACGTCGGCGGCGCTGACGTCTTCGGTGGCAAAGCGCAGGACTTCATAGAGGGCCAGCGCGGCCAGCGCGATGACGAGGCCGTTCCATAAAAGCGCGGTCCAACCGTCCGGCTTTCGCGGCGCGCGTTTGACCGCTTCCGCAGCGCTCGGCGGGCGCGGGCGCATCAAGCTTCGCCAGTACGAGGACAGCGTCTGCGTCAGCCGGTCCACCAGCCGGGAGCGGCGCAGAACGTCGAGCACCCACGAATGCGGCGGCAGCACGCCGGCTTCCTGCTCGAAGCGGAAGCGATCGGCCCAGGCCACCAGCGGCCGGAACAACAGTTGATCGTAAATCAGGATCACGATGAGCATGGTCACGATCGCATAGCCGACCGCCGCCAGGTTCCGATGCTCGATGGCGAGCGCGATATAGGAGCCGACGCCGGGCAGCGTGATCGTCGTGTTGCCGACGCTGATCGCTTCGGAGGCGACGACGAAGAACCAGCTTCCCGACATCGACATCATCATGTTCCAGATGAGCTGCGGCATCGCGAACGGCACGTCGAGGCGCCAAAAGCTCATCCACGGGCTGAGCCGGAAGTTGCGCGACGCCTCCACCAGCTCGGTCGGCACGGTGCGCAGCGACTGGTAGAAGCTGAACGCCATGTTCCAGGCCTGACTGGTGAAAATCGCGAAGATCGCGGCGAATTCGGCGCCGAGCACGCGGCCGGGCGCGAGCGCCATGAAGAAGACCACGGTGACCGAGATGAAGCCGAGAATCGGCACCGACTGAAGGATGTCGAGCAGCGGAACGAGCAGCCGTTCGGCCCGCTTGTTCTTGGCGGCCACCGTCGCATAGGTGAAGGTGAAGAGCAGCGATAGCGCCATGGCGATGAGCATGCGCAGCGTCGTGCGCGCGGCATAGTCCGGCAGGTTGGCCGGATCGAGCGATACCGGCTGGCGCTGCAGTTCCGCCAACGGCTGCAACAGGTGCCGGCTGGCCTCGGCCAAAAACACCAAAAGCCCGAGGATCAAAAGCAGCGCGACCACGTCCCAGCGGGTGAAAAAACGCCCCCAGCCGCCGACGGAGATTGGGACGATCACGCGCATCGGCGATGCCCGGTTCTCGATGTTGTCATACGTTCGTCATGAAATCGCGGCCTCGATCCCCCGGCGGCCGCGAGCTTCGCGCGATCACATAACATCCGCGTGGCGTCATTCAAACATTATCGTGCGCGCGGCAGCCGCCGGATGTCGAGATCGGGTCATTCCGTACTTCCGTCACCGCGGACGTAACATGACGGATCGGCCTTGTGCCCCACCGCGCCGATCACGCCCGCTGGGCCATCGCCGCGAAGGCTTGCGTCAGCTCCATCGGGAACGGAAATACGATTGTCGAAGAGCGTTCGCCCGCGATGTCGAACAGGGTGGCGAGATAGCGAAGCTGCATCGCCTGCGGCACGCCCGACAGGATTCGCGCGGCATCGACCAGCTTCTGCGCCGCCTGCTGCTCACCCTCGGCATTGATGATCTTGGCGCGGCGCGTGCGCTCGGCCTCGGCCTGGCGCGCGATGGCGCGGATCATGCTCTCGTCGAGATCGATGCGCTTGATCTCGACCGTGGAGACCTTGATGCCCCAGCCTTCGGTCTGCTTGTCGAGGACGTCCTGGATGTCGGCATTGAGCTTGTCGCGCTCGGCCAGCATCTGATCGAGGTCGTGCTTGCCCAAGACCCAGCGCAGCGTGGTCTGGGCGAGCTGGCTCGTCGCCATCAGGTAATTGCTGACCTGGATGATGGCGCGCTCGGGATCGACGACGCGGAAATAGAGAACGGCGCTGACCTTGACCGAGACGTTGTCGCGGGAAATCACGTCCTGCGGCGGCACTTCGTCGACGACGACGCGCAGATCGACGCGCACCATCTGCTGCACGAACGGCACCAGCAGAAAGAGCCCGGGCCCCTTGGTCCCGGTGTAGCGGCCGAGGGTGAAGACCACGCCGCGCTCATATTCGCGTAAGATTCGAATGGAGGCGTAGATGAAGATCAGCAGCAAGGCGGCGATGACGATGACGGCTGTGAGAATCATGGCGGTGCTCCTTTCGGGATAGGGCGGCAGTTTTGGGTATGACGGCGTTCCTCCTGAGGTTGACACAAAACGGCGCGGGACACCGGCTGTCCTAGAGCTAAATCGCGCCGGCGTCCTCAAGCTGGCGTGCGACCGAACCGGCCTGCTTGTTGACAAGCCGCCACTTGAGGTTTGCAATTCGCCGGTTCGGTCAATTCGGGAGGAGACGATGTGTCGGCTCTTTGCGCACCAGGATCCGTCTAATTACGCGTTCGAAACAAGATCGCTGCGCATCGGGGGCCACAGCACCTCGGTGCGGCTGGAATCGCTATTTTGGACCATCTTGGAGGAAATAGCTGCATCGGAGGAAATGAGCCTTGGCAAGCTCCTGACCAAGCTCAGCGAAGAGGTGCTGGAACTCCATGGCAGCGTTCGTAATTTCGCATCGTTGCTGCGTTGCAGCTGCCTCATCTACCTCCAAACCGGGCCGCGCGTGGTGCAGGGCGACCCGCTGCCGTTGCGGGAGATCGCGCCGGCGGCATAGCGCGTCAAATGGAGCAAAACGGATGTTCCGCTCAGTCGGCACAATCCCGGCTCCAAGCGAGCGCGCTTGGGCGCTCGCTTGGTCAGGAATTGCCGGTATCCGTTCCGCTTTTGGGGTCTTGAGGGTATCTTAGATCTCGCCCCGCTGCATTGCTCCTGCGATATGGTCGGCCTGGCGGATGGCCAGCGTGACGATGGTCAGCGTCGGATTGCACGCGGCGCTGGTCGTGAACTGGCTGCCGTCCGATACGAACAGGTTCTTGATGTCGTGTGCCTGCCCGTATTTGTTAACCACGCCGTCGCGCGGCTTCTCGCTCATCCGGTTGGTCCCCAGGTTGTGCGTGCTGGGATAGGGCGGCGTCGGGAAGGTCCGGGTGGCGCCCACGGCGTCGTAAACCGCAGCACCGCGTTGATAGGCGTGATTGCGCATGGCGATGTCGTTGGGATGGTCGTCATAGTGGACGCTGGCGACCGGCATTCCATTGGCGTCCTTCACCACCGGATCGAGCGTGACCCGATTGGTCTCCTGCGGCATGTCCTCGCCGACGAGCCACATGCCGGCCATGTTGGAGTAACCGTCGATCGCGGTGGTGAAGCTGCGGCCCCAGGCGCCCGGGTTGAGGAAGGCGACCATGAATGGCAGACCGAGCGATAGCGTTTCCATCTCGTAGCCGCCGTTGAAGCCGCGCTTGGGATCATGGCGCGCCTCATCGAGGATAATGCCCGCCATCGTGGTGCCCCGGTACATATGGACCGGCCTGTCGAAAACGGCGTAGACGCTGCCGGTCATGTGCCGCATGTAATTGCGGCCGACCTGGCCGGAGCTGTTGGCGAGGCCGTCGGGGAACATGCTCGAGTGGCTGTTGAGCAGCAGCCGCGGACTTTCCAGCGAATTGCCGGCGACCGCGACGACACGGGCCTTCTGCTTCTGCATCTTGCCTTCGCCGTCGACATAGACGACGCCGTTGACCTTGCCGGCGGCGTCATGCTCGATCCGCACCGCCATGCTGTTTGGCCGGACCTCGAGCTTTCCGGTGGCTTCGCCCTTGGGGATTTCGGTGTAGAGCGTTGACCATTTTGCGCCGGACTTGCAGCCCTGGAAGCAGAAGCCGATCTGCAGGCATGAGCCGCGGCCGTCGCGCGGCTGGCTGTTGATCGACATCCGGCCGGTGTGAACCTCCTTGTAGCCGAGCTTGCGTGCGCCCGCCTCCATGACTTTGAAATTGTTGTTGCCGGGCAGGCCCGGAATGCCGTTGGTGCGCGTCGTCCCCATCTTGAATTCGGCTTTGGCGTACCACGGCTCCATCTCGGCGAGCGTGATCGGCCAGTCGAGCAGGCTGGCGCCGGGAACGTCGCCATAGACCGATTTGATCTTGAACTCGTGCTCCTCGAAACGCAGCGACGCCCCCGCCCAATGAACGGTGGAGCCGCCGACCGACTTAACGATCCAGGCCGGCAGGTTCGGGAAATCATGCGCCACCCGCCAAGTTCCGGAAGTGGTGCGCATGTCCTTCCAGGCGAGCTGGGTGAAGCTGGTCCATTCGTCGTTGATGAAGTCCGAAATCTCGTGCCGGTCGCCGGCTTCGAGAATCACGACCTTGATGCCTTTTTGCGCGAGCTCGTTGCCGAGCGTTCCGCCGCCCGCGCCGGAACCGACGATGACGACGAGACCGTCGTCGTTGAGGTCGAATTTTGCCATTGTGTCCTCCCCTGGCTCAACCGTTCGATAGCCAGTCGATGTCGTCGAAGCCGCGAGTGATGTAGCCGCCGTGCTCGGCCGAAGAGCCCTCGTAACCGAACTTCGGCCACACATCGTGATTGTTGTAGAGCGAGACGATCAGATCGCCGCGGACCTTGCCGAAGAACTCGGTGTGCTCGATGCCGCGCAAAAGGTCGACACGTTGCTCCTCCCAGGCGACCGCCGCGTACGGCAATTTATGTTTGGCGCGGGCGTCTTCATCGAGGCGGACGATTCCGTCCTCGATCAGCGCTTTGACTTTCGGGTCAGACGCGGCTCTGGCGTCCCAAGGCGTCACCGCCGCGACGTAATAATGGTCAGCGAGGTGATCGTGCGGATAGATGTCGCGCGCCACGCGCGCGAGCGTCTTCATCGTTTCGGGCTTCAGTGCTGTGGCGGCTTCGGCCCAAGCACCGTCGATCGACAAGCCCGTGGTCGCCGCAACCGCCGCGGCGGGCGGGACTGCGGCGGCGGTCTTGAGGAAGTTACGGCGATCGATTTTGCTGCGACGATCGACTTCTCTCATGGGGTCCTCCTTGCTTTGTTATGATGGCATTACGGCTTTCGATCCTTTCTGGTCCTTCAGAAAAACGATGACGGCTTTGCAGACCTCCGCGTCCTTCTGTTTGGAGAGCACGTTGCCGCGGGGTGCGGATCGGTCAGGTGAGGATCGAGATGCGGCTCGTCGCAGACGAAATCCGCCATGGCGTCACCGGCGAATAGTGGCGGCGCGCACGGAACGCCTCTCCGACTGCGCATGTCCTCCCGCCTCCGGCATTTTTAGGTTTGCTCTAGAATAGGGTCGGCCTGCATACCGCAGGTAGTATCGGGCTGTTACGGCGCTTATGGCGGCCGCTGGATTGCCGCGGCTGGCAGCGCGGGACTGAGCGGAATGAATTCTAGCCAGGCCGAATGGCTTCGACGCCAAGGACGAGACCGTCGCGGCTGACCACCTTGACGCGGCTGCCGACTTCAAGCGCGCCCTTCGAGCGAGCGCGCCAGATTTCGCCGTGCACCCTGACGCGGCCTTCGCCGTCCTGCCAGGCCACCGTCTCGCCCTCGGCGCCGAGCAGTGCGGCGGCCCCGGTTACCACCGGCCGCTTGCGCGAGCGCAGCAGCACCGTCAGGACAAAGAGGAGCAGCACGGCGCTGCCAATAGCGGCCCCGGCGACGACCGCGCCGGAGAGAGCGAAACCGGGCGCCCGCGAGGGAAACATCAGCAGCGCGCCGATGACGAACGCGGCAATCCCGCCGACGCCGAGCGCGCCGAAGGCGCCGATATGGGCCTCGGCGACCATGAGCGCGACGCCGAGCAGCACCAGCGCGGCACCCGCATAATTGATCGGCACGAAGGCGAGTGCATAGAGCGCGACCAGGAGCGAGATGGCGCCGACCAGGCCCGGCAGGACGCTGCCCGGATTGAAGAATTCGAGGATCAGGCCATAGACTCCGATCAGCATAAGGAGGAAGGCAACGTTCGGATCGGTGACCAGCCTGAGCAGATCGGTGTGCCAGCCCGGCGGCACGGTCACGAGCTTGAGCCCGGCGGTTTCCAGACGCTGCGGTTTTCCGGCGACCGTCACCGTGCGACCATCGATCTTGCGCAGCAGATCGGCGTTGTCGTCGGCGATCATGTCGATGACGTGCAGCGTCAGCGCCTCGGAGGCCGGAAGGCTTGCGGCGGAACGTACGGCCTCGGCGGCCCAGTCGGCATTGCGGCCGTTGAGCGCGGCCAGGCTGCGAATATAGGCGACGGCGTCGTTGACGATCTTGCGGGTCTCCGTATCTGCCGGTTCGCCGTTCTTGCCTTGCTGTTTTTGTTCTTTTTGATCCGCCGGCAGCAGCGGAATACCGCCAAGCTGAACCGGCGTTGCCGCGCCGATATTGGTGCCCGGCGCCATCGCCGCGATCGCGCTCGCATAGGCGATGTAGGTGCCGGCGCTGGCCGCGCGCGCCCCGTTCGGCGCGACATAGGTGGCAACCGGCACCGGCGAGGCGAGGATGGCGCTGACAATCTGGCGCATCGAGCTGTCGAGGCCGCCGGGCGTGTTCATGCGCAGAATAATCAGCCCGGCCGTTTCCGGTTTGGCCGTCCGCAATTCCTGCACGATGTAGTCGGCGATCGGGGGACCGATCGCTCCATCTATCTCGAGCACCAGCGCCCGCTCGGCCGCTCTGGCGGGCAGGGCGAGCGTGGCAAAGGCTAATGCCACCAGCATCGCATGTGCGCGCAACCGCATCATGGCAGCAACCTCGCCCGGTACCCCCGGAACTTATTCCGTTCGGCAGGCGCGAACCATCGTCATCATTGCCTCACGAGCCAATTTGAACCCGCAGCGCCGGAACTTCGTGCGTGGCAGCGAGTTCGAACTCGGTTGCGGCGGCAGGGCGCAAGCCGCATAAATCGTCGAATCATCGGTAGGGGCGCTGCTTGGGCATGAAGCTGAACGAACAGACCATCGCGCTGCCGCCAACCTTGATGAGCGAGGTCGACAAGGCGCTCAAGGCGTGGCGCTCGAACGCCAACACGCGCCGCCTGTGGAGCGCGGATGCCACGCTGTGGACCGGCGGCGATGAAAGCGATTGGCTGGGCTGGCTCGATATCGCCGAGAATAAGCTGTGCGACGTCGCGCTGTTGCAGGAATTCGCCGGCGAGGTGCGCGCCGAGAAATTCACCGACGTGCTGCTCTTGGGCATGGGCGGATCGAGCCTGGGCCCCGAGGTGCTGGCCAAAAGCCTCGGATCGGCGCCGGGCTATCCCACGCTGCACGTGCTCGATTCCACCGACCCGCAGCAGGTGCGTCGCTTCGAGCGCCGCATCGATGTCGCGCGCACGCTGTTCATCGTGTCGAGTAAATCGGGCACGACGCTCGAGCCGAACGTGCTCATGGACTATTTTTTTGCCAGAGCGTCCGCAGCCGTCGGCGGCACTTCCGCCCGGCACTTCGTCGCCATCACCGATCCCGGAAGCCACCTGCAAAAGACGGCGGAGGAAAAGGGTTTCCGCCGCAACTTCTTTGGCGTGCCAAGCATCGGCGGACGTTACTCCGTCCTTTCCAATTTCGGCATGGCGCCACTTGCGGCGGCCGGTCATGATCTGCGCGCGTTTCTCGAGGCGGCCCGCCGCATGGCGCGGGCTTGCGGTCCCGAGGTGGCGGACTTGGAAAATCCCGGCGTCGCGCTCGGTCTGGCGATCAGTGTTCTTGCCCGTCACGGACGCGACAAGCTCACGATCATCGCCTCGCCGTCGATTGCCGGCTTCGGCGCCTGGGCGGAGCAATTGCTCGCGGAATCGACCGGCAAGAGCGGAAAGGGTGTCATTCCCATCGCCGGAGAGCCGCTCGGCGCGCCGTCGGTCTATGACGCGCATCGGCTGTTCGTGTTCTTGCGCGACGCCGTGCATCCGGATCAGGTGCAGGACCAGGCGGTCGATGCGCTCGAACGTGCCGGGCACCCAGTCGTGCGCATCGGCGTCGAATCGCCCCAGCTTCTCGCGCAGGAGTTCTTCCGCTTTGAGATCGCGACCGCCGTCGCCGGAGCAGTGCTCGGCATCAACCCGTTCGATCAGCCCGACGTCGAAGCGAGCAAGATCGCGACGCGGGAGATGACGGAGGCATTCGAGAAGACGGGCTCGCTGCCGTCGGAGCCGCCGGTGTTCCAGGAGAATGGCATCGCGCTCTACACCGACAAGCGTAACGCTGAAGCTCTCCGGCAGATGGGAGCCAATACCACTCTGGAAAGCTGGCTCAGGGCGCACTTCGCCCGCCTTGATGATGGGGATTACTTCGCGCTGCTTGCTTATATCGACGGCGACGACGCGCGGCTGGCCTCGCTGCAGAGCCTGCGCACGGCCGTGCGCGACCGCAAGCGCATCGCGACCTGCCTGCAGTTCGGGCCGCGTTTCCTGCACTCGACCGGACAAGCCTACAAAGGCGGACCGAACTCCGGCGTCTTTCTCCAGATCACCGCGCAGCCGGCTCCCGATCTCGCTATTCCCGGGCGCAAGGCGAGCTTCGGCGTGATCGAAGCCGCACAGGCGCAAGGCGATTTCCGTGTGCTCGCCGAGCGCGGCCGACGCCTGTTACACGCACACATCGCGGATGATGTGGATAAAGGCCTTGCCGCCATCGGCAAGGCAGCACGGCAGGCGCTGGAATGAACGCGCCTACAGCGAAACGAATTGCCGGAGCCGCGCAAAAAGGCCCGCGGGAGACCGCAAGCCCAAATGCGCGGCTGCGATCGCCTGCGGCGTGGCGCCGATAAGCCGCGCACCGAATGGAATGCGCTGGGCGGCTAGGATGGTGATCCAGCTCAAGATCAGCGTCACGCCGAACACGATCGCGCCTTTGATAACCGCAAACAGTGTGGCAGTAAGCAACGCGTATTGCAGCCAAACGACGAAGTCGTAATGCACCAGATAAAGGCTGTAGGCATTGGCTGAGAGGCCGTCGAGAATTGGCGAGCGCTTGGCGGCAAAGCGCAGGCTTGCGGCGATCAGGAAGAGCGAGCCGCTGGCGCATGCCAGCACGAAGCTGAAATCGGCGGCAATGTCGACGGCGATCAGCGCCGGACCGTTCATGGTCAATGCGGTCAGGCCCATCCAGAGAAAAAGGCAACCGAGCGCCGCAGCGAGCCACAACGCCCAACGCCGCGGTAACGGGCCGTCGACCGCCACGACGCTGCTGTCGATACCCTCGACGCCGATCCCGACCCCAGCAAAAAAATAGACGGCATAGAGCAGCGGACGGCAGAATTGCACGGCAAGCGGCCCAGAATCGGACCACGCCCATGGCGTGAACGCGAGCGCCAACGGGACATAGGCCAGCGCGGAGGTAGCGGCGAGGACGGCAAAATAGCGGCTCGGACGTTTGCCCGCTGCGGTCGACCATCGGCCCAAAGCCTTCAGCGCGTTCGGCGCGACCCAATTGAGACCGGTCACCACGACATTCAGCGCCACGAGCTGCCAGAGGAACCATAGTTGCCCATTGGGCAGGAACGGCAGCGCCAGATAGTGCTGGCAATACGCGCTCACGCTCGGATCCTCGGCCGTCACCCGGTAAACCGGATAAATAGCGAGCGGAATCAGGAAGACGACACCGAAGACAAAGGGCAGGCCGAGCCTGAGCAGGCGGTCGCGCAAGAAGCCCCAATTCTGCTTGCGAAGGAGGCTCGGCCACACGAACAGCCCGGAGAGCAGAAACAGGAGCGACATCAGGTAGACGTCCTGCCAAGCGCAGAACAGGTCGAAGCCGAACCAGCGGTGGCTGTCCACAATCGGAAAGGCGCGCCACGCATAGGGCGGATCGTCAAAGCCGGCAGAGGTCGCCGGCGGCCACTCGACGTAAGCCAGCACCGAGTGGAAGGCGAGCACGATCAGGATGACGATGGCCCGCAAGTTATCGAGGGCCAAGCTGGAGCGGGACAGGGCGGCAGGACGCGGCATGCAGGTCAAGTCCCGATCGGCCAAATGATCCAATGACCGGCAACTCGATCATTGGAGCGTGCCGCGGCCGTTGCAAGCAGGAAATGGCCGCGTTTGGCCGGCATTTTCCGGACTCCCGGCATTTGAGCGTCCTGAAATCACCGCATTGTGGAACGAATAGTTCCGCGCCATCAATAGCAATTGGTGATTCTGGCGGGCGTGAACGAATGGAGAAGCCAATTGGCAGCGCAATTGACAAGGCTGGTTGCGGTGGGGCTCGTGGCGCTCAGCGCCGCCGTTCAGCCCCTGGCCGCGGCCGGACCACCGGCGGCGGAACCGTCGGCGGCCGGTCTGTGGCAAAAGATCGATCCTGAGACCGGCAAGTCGGTCATTTGGTTCCTGTTCGTCGAAAATGACGGAATTTACCAAGGGGTCGCTGCGAAGCTGTTTCCCCGGCCGAGTGACGGTCCGACGCCGCCGGTCTGTACGACGTGCCGAGACGAGCGCAAGGATGCGCCACTCTTGGGATTGCCGATCATCAAAGACATGAAGCGGTATGGGTTGCGGTACGTGGAAGGCAACATCCTCGATCCGCGGGACGGCAACATCTACAGCGCGTCGATGACAGTTAGCCCTGACGGCCAGCAGCTGACCGTTCGCGGCTACCTCGCCTTTGAGTTCCTTGGGCGCGACGAGGTCTGGTATCGCCTGCCCGACACTGCAATGAAGGAACTCGATCCCATCGTAGTCGCTAAGTATCTGCCGCGGCAGGTTCTGACGACATCCACGATCAGGCATCCGCAAAGCACTGCGAAATCGGCGAATCCGGTTCGTTAGAGCGCGTCCAGGAAAAGTGGAAACCGGTTTTCCGTCCGGACGCGCGATGAAACAAGGACTTAGAGCACGATCGGCGTCAATCGGTGCCGACGCCGAACTCGCAACCTGGCGCGGCATAGTAATAGCGGGCGACACCATAACGGTCGCGCTCGATGGCCGGCCGGCACCGGGCCAGCCACTTGTGATCGCGCGCCGCGAGGCGCGCCTTGTCGGCCTCGCCGAGCGCCTCCGGCACCTGCCTGACATAAGGATCGCCCGCGGTTCCCCATTGCGCCGCGCAATTGAAGCTCTTCGCCGGACCGACGCAGCTCAGATCGATGACGGTCCCGGCGTAGGCCGAGGTGAAGGCGGCGAGCGCCAGGACAATCGCGGCGCTGACCGACGCGGCCGACTGCGACGCGAACGATGCTTCAGCACGACGATTGGTTAACACCGCTCTCTCCCTGCGAGCGTGGCCAGGTTGAGGTGCAACCCCGGTTCCACTCTCGTTCGTGACGCGGCGCGGGGTTCGAAAACAAGATTTCACCTGCCGGAACAGGCGCCAAGCGTCGATCGAGAGCGAGCAAGCCCAATGCCAGCGGCCGTGCCCTATTTTGGCACAGAAGGCGCGGATTTCCGCGGCCCTGTTAACGTTTGAGGATGACCGATGATGGCGGCCGGCGCTGTTCCCATCCCACCTGCTCCAGCTCGGGCACGGTGTCTTCGAGTTGGGGATAGCCGAGACAGAAGTAGCCGATGAACTTCCACTCCGCAGGAACATCGAGTAGCGCAGCGACCGCTTTCGGATCGAGGATCGACACCCAGCCCATCCCGATGCCTTGGGCGCGCGCGACGAGCCAGATCGTGTGCACGGCGGTCACTGCCGAATATTCGATCATCTCCGGCATGGTGTGGCGTCCGACGCCGTGCCCTTGCGCAGTCCCGCGATCGGCGAAGACCGCGAAGTGACAGGGCGCCTCTTCCAATCCGGCGAGCTTAAGCTTCGCATAGCGGCCGGCCCGCTCGTTGCTCTGCGCCTCGAGCGCGGCGGCGTTGCAAGTCGCGAAATTCCGCCGGATCGCGGCGCGGACCGCCTCGTCGTCGACGATGACAAAACGCCAGGGCTGGCTCAGTCCCACCGAAGGGGCGAGGCATGCCGACTCGATGAGGGCTTCAAGCGTGCCGCTCGGCAATGGATCGCGGCGGAAGCGCCGGACATCCCGGCGCCAGACCAAAAGATCGCGCAAGCGGCCGCGAAAAGTATCGTCGAACGCGGTTGACGTCTTTGGCACTGCGGCTACCTCTCCGACTTGCGGGTCCGGCGGCGGACTCATGAGCGATGGCCCTTTACGCTTTCCAGGAAAGAAGCCGTGGCGTCGTCCAATCGCCGCCACTCCCGCTCGTTCGCCGGCAAACCGAAGCGCAGCCAGCTCGGGTTGTCCGGGAAGGCGCGCACCAAGATCCCGGCACGGCCCAGATGACGGAATAATGCGCCAGCGTCCGGCGTTTGCGCCAGCCGGAACAAGCTCGTGCCGCCGACGATGTCGAGACCCGAGTCGGCGAGAATCGCGTCGAGCCGTTTTGCCGCCTTTTCGAGCCGCTCCCGCGTCCGTTCGCGCCAGGCCGCGTCCGCCAGCGCTTTGGCGCCGGCGGCAAGCGCCGGGCCGGACACCGCCCAGGGGCCGAGCGCGGCACCAAGCCGCGCGGCCAGTGCCGGCGCGGCGAGGGCGAAACCAAGCCTAATCCCGGCGAGTCCAAAGAACTTGCCGAAGGAACGAAGCACCACGACATTGCCGCACGCCACGTCGGCGGCAAGACTCGCCTCCTGCGGCCCGACATCCATAAACGCCTCGTCGACCACGAGCAGGCCGTCCCGGCGGCGAAGGTCTTCGGCAAGATGGAGCAAAATCCTGCGGGCGTGCAGCCTGCCGTCGGGATTGTTTGGATTGCCGACGATGACGAGCCCAGCGTCTTTACAGGCGTCGATCCCGGGTACCGCTTTGACCTCGTGCCCGGCAAAGGCCGCGGCGCGGGCGTGCTCGGTATAGGTCGGCGCAACAATCGCGGCGCGGCATGGTCGGACCAGCGCGGCGACTAGGGGCAACAAAATCTGCGTTCCCGGCGCGGGCACGACATGCGCCGCTGACAATGCGCCATAGGCGCGCGCGGCGGCGGCCGCGACCACGGTGGCGGCGGCAGGCTCCGGCAAACGGGCGAACAGATCGGCAGAAAAACGCGGCAGCGGATAGGGATGGGGATTGATCCCGGTCGAGAGGTCGAGGAATGGTTCGGGTGCGCTCGGGAATAGGCGCCGGGCGGCACCGAGATCGCCGCCATGCAGCAGCGGTTCGTCTGCGCCGCCAATGGGGACCATGTCAGTCGCGCTTGCCCTCATCGCCATGCTGATCGAACTCTGTTTCGGTTACCCGGAGCGCATCGCCCGCGCCATCGGCCATCCGGTAACCTGGATCGGCCGCTTGATCGATGCGCTCGATCGGTTGCTCAATCGCGAAACGATTGGAGCGCGTGCGCGCCGCGCGGCGGGCATCGTCGCGGTGCTGATTCTGATCGTTGTCGTCGGGGCGGTCGGCTTGGTCGTGGAGCGCGAGCTTCTGCACCTTCCATTCGGTCTCCTCGTTATTGGCCTCCTCGCCAGCACATTGATCGCGCAAAGGAGCTTGCACCGGCACGTGGCGGATGTCGCCGTCGCGCTGGAGAAACGAGGCACCGAAGCCGGCCGGACCGCCGTGTCGCACATCGTCGGCCGCGATACCGAGGCGCTCGATGCGGCCGGCGTCGCCCGCGCAGCGATCGAGAGCCTCGCCGAGAATTTCTCCGATGCGGTGGTCGCGCCGATCCTCTGGCTGGCCATTGCCGGACTCCCTGGCGCCGCACTCTACAAGGCGATCAACACCACCGACAGTATGATCGGCCATCGCACGCGCCGCCACGAGGCCTTCGGCTGGGCCGCCGCCCGGCTCGACGACCTTGTCAACCTACCGGCGTCGCGGCTCTCGGCGCTCCTTCTCATCGCGGCTGCGGGCTTGAGCAAAGATGCATCCGCCAATGGCGCATGGCGCACCGTGTGGCAGGACGCGGCGCGCCACCGCTCGCCCAATGCCGGTTATCCCGAAGCGGCGATGGCGGGAGCGCTCGGCCTTTCGCTCGCAGGTCCCCGCGTCTACGGCGGCGTGCCCGTCGAGGACGCGACGATGGGCGACGGGCGCCGCGACGCCGATAGCGCCGACATTGTCCGCGCGCTTGCGCTCTACCGGCGCGCCGACGCGATTCTGCTTGCGCTCCTCGCCGTGGCGACAGTCTTTGTTATCGCGCCAAGGTAAGCACGCGATCGAGATCGAGGTGGGCGGCAAGATGGGCGGCGAGAGCGTCGAGCGTCCGCTCGACCAAGGCGTCGTAGGCGATGGTCGCCGTGCCTTGAAAGCGAGCAAGCCGCGCCGCGCGCTGCCGGTCGTCGGCGAACAGGCCGTGGACATAGGTGCCGAGCACGCGGCCGTCGGCCGAGACCGCGCCCTCCGGCGAGCCGTCGGCGAGCCGCGCGAAAGGCCGCGCGCAAGCGGGCCCGTCGGTCACGCCCATATGCATCTCGTAGCCGGCAAACGGCGCACCGTCGGCAGTCGTACCTTGCACCGGCTCCAAGCGCTTCTCCGCTGAGAGCGTCGTTGCGACATCGAGCAGGCCGAGGCCTTCGACCGCAGCGGGCGGGCCTTCGATCCCGCCGGGATCGGCGATGCTGCGTCCGAGCATCTGGAAGCCGCCGCAAAGGCCAAGCACCATTCCGCCCCGGCGGTGGTGCGCGGCGATATCGATGTCGAACCCGGCGGAGCGCAGCGCGGCGAGGTCGGCGATGGTCGCCTTCGAGCCTGGCAGCACGACGAGATCGGCGTCGCCGGGAAGCGCCGCGCCGGGACGCACGCGCATGAGATCGACTGAAGGCTCGGCGTCGAGCGGATCGAGATCGTCGAAATTGGCGATGTGCGGCAGGATCGGCACCGCGATGCGCACGCGCGCTTGCGGTTTCGACGGCCGGCTTTGCTCCAGCGCGAGCGCATCCTCGGCCGGCAACAAGCGCGCATCCGCGAAGTAGGGGACCAAGCCGAGCGCCTCCCATCCGGTCGCTTGCGCGATGCGCACCATTCCCGCGGCAAACAGCGCGGCATCGCCGCGGAATTTGTTGACGATGAAGCCACAAATGAGCGCCGCGTCTTCCGGCGCCAGCACGGCTTTGGTGCCGACGAGGCTGGCGATGACGCCGCCGCGGTCGATATCGCCGATCAGGACGACCGGCACAGCGGCGGCGCGCGCAAATCCCATATTGGCGATGTCGTTTGCCCGCAGATTGACTTCCGCGGCGCTGCCGGCGCCTTCGACGAGCACGATATCGGCCTCGCCGCGCAGGCGCGTAAAACTGTCGAGCACGAACGGCAGCAGATCGCTCTTCATATGCTGGTATGCGGCAGCCTTGGCGCTGCCGTAGACGCGGCCCTGCACCACGATCTGCGCGCCGATCTCGCTCTGCGGCTTCAGCAGCACCGGATTCATATGAATGCTGGCGGGCGTGCGCGCGGCGCGCGCCTGCAAAGCCTGCGCGCGCCCGATCTCGCCGCCGTCCGCGGTCACCGCGGCGTTGTTGGACATATTCTGCGGCTTGAACGGCCGCACCGCGAGGCCGCGTAGCGTGAACGCGCGCGCCAGCCCGGCGACGATCAAGGATTTGCCGACATCCGAGCCCGTGCCCTGAAACATAAGTGCGCGGGCGGACGCCATCCCCGGCGCTCCGCTCAGAACTCGATGCCCGGCTGGGCCTTCACGCCGGCGGCGAAATGGTGCTTCACCAGCGTCATCTCGGTGACGAGATCGGCGGCGGCGATCAGTTCCGGCTTGGCGTTGCGGCCGGTGACGACGACGTGGAGGCCCTCACGGCGCGCGGCGAGCGCGGCGACGACGGCATGAAGATCGAGATAGTCGTAGCGCAGCGCAATGTTGAGCTCGTCGAGAATAACGAGTCCGAAGCTCAGATCGGCCATGAGTTCACGCGCCTTCGACCACGCCCGCTCCGCGGCCGCGACATCGCGCGCGCGATCCTGCGTCTCCCAGGTAAAACCTTCGCCCATCGTGTACCAGGCGATTTGCTCGCCGAATTGGGCGAGCGCGTCGCGCTCCGCCGTGTGCCAGGCGCCTTTGATGAACTGCACCACGCCGACGCGGTGACCGCGGCCGAGCATGCGCAAGGCGAGACCGAAGGCGGCCGTCGATTTTCCCTTGCCGGTGCCGGTATGCACGATGAGAAGGCCTTTCTCGATTTTTTTCTCAGCGACCTCGGCATCTTGCACCGCTTTGCGCTTCGCCATCTTGGCGCGATGTCGCTCGGCTCCGGCCTTATCGATCGTTTCCGTCATGGCGTCTCCTTCAGAGCACCCTTCACCGCGACCGGCAAGCCCGCGACCATGAGGACGACGCGGTCGGCGCGCGCGGCGATGCGCTGGTTGAGAAGGCCCTGCAGATCGCGGAATTTTCGACCGAGCGGATGATCCGGCACGATACCGGATCCCACTTCATTGGCGACCAGAAAGATCGGCGCCGCGGCTTCCGCCAGCGTCTTTTCCAGGCTGCCGATTTCCGTGTCGATATCTGCGTTGGCAAGCAGGAGATTGGAAAGCCACAGCGTCAGGCAATCGACCAACACTGGCATCCCTTCGCACGCCGCAAGCGCCGCTTGCAGATCGCGCGGCGCCTCGATGGTCTGCCAGGACGGCCCGCGGCGCGATCGATGGGCCCTGATGCGCGCGGCCATTTCGTGGTCGCCCGCTTCCGCCGTCGCCACATAGACCCAGGGCGGCGCCAAGGCGGCGACCAAGCGCTCCGCATAGCGGCTCTTGCCCGAGCGCGCGCCGCCAAGAACGAAGGTCAGCGAGGCGCCCATGGCGGCCCTTCCGGGGTCATGCGTTGTATCGCTGCGCGTGCCATTTTGCGGCCCTTCGCGGAGCGGGAACCGTCAATCCGCGGTACTATAGCGATCCTGCGGCGCCATTGACAAAGGCGCACCGGCAACCGTTAAGTGCTGCCATCGACGGTCTTTCGTAAGAGAGCGAACAGGGAATGCGGTGCGGAACGAAGGTTCCTAATCCGCAGCTGCCCCCGCAACTGTAAGCGGCAAGCCCGAACCACAGAGCCACTGGAGCATCCGGGAAGGCGGTGACGGGCAGCGAACCGCGAGCCAGGAGACCTGCCGTCGATGCGGTCGCCGCCGGGCGGGGTGCCTCGGCTCAGGTCGGTTCGTATCGCACCCGTTTTATGGCGCCACGGAGCAGCACGGGTGAGCCGCATCGATGCGACGAGCGCGACGGAAGACGCCGCCAAAAGCGCAGCTTCTCCCACCGCTCCAATCATTTACGTGTGCATCACCTGCAGGCCAGTTGGCGAGCCTGACTCTGTTTTGCGGCCGGGCGCAGACCTCGCTGCTGCGACCGCCCATGCCGCCGCCGGCACCGAAGTCGAGGTTCGCCCGGTCCGCTGCCTCGCCAACTGCACGCGCGGTCCGAGCGCCGCCCTGCGCAGCAACGGCTCGTGGACTTATGTGTTCGGCAGTCTCGACGTGAGCTGCGCAGTGGCGCTGGTCGAGGGCGCGCGTCTATTAGCGCGCGCCGCCGACGGCATTCTGCCCTGGCGCGGCCGGCCGGCGCCGCTCAAGCGCGGGCTGATCGCGCGCATTCCCCCCATCGATTTCCAAGAGGTCGACGTATGAACGGTTCGCTGGCGCGCGTCCCCTGCACCATCATCACCGGCTTTCTCGGCGCCGGTAAGACGACGCTCATTCGCCACGTGCTGGCCAACGCGCAGGGCCGCCGTCTCGCCGTCATCGTCAACGAGTTTGGCGACGTCGGCATCGACGGCGAAATCCTCAAAGGCTGCGGCAATGCCGCCTGCCCGGAGGAGAACATCGTCGAGCTGGCCAATGGTTGCCTCTGCTGCACGGTCGCCGACGAGTTCGTGCCGGCGCTCGATGCCATTCTGGCGCGCGACGGCGTCGAGCACATCGTCATCGAGACTTCGGGCCTGGCGTTGCCGAAGCCTTTGGTGCAGGCGTTCCACTGGCCGGCGATCAAGAGCCGCGTGACCGTCGACGGCGTCGTCGTCGTGGTCGACGGCGCCGCGCTCGCGGCGGGCCGCGTCGCCCACGATCTCAACGCGCTGGCGCAGCAGCGGGTCGCCGATACCGCGCTGGCGCACGACGATCCGATCGAAGAGGTCTTTGAGGACCAAATCGCCTGCGCCGATCTGGTCGTGCTCAACAAACGCGACCTCATCGACGCCGCCGGCATCGAAAAGGCGCAAGCGGCGATCTCAAGCGTGCTGCCGCGCAGCGTCAAGGTGATCGCCGTCGCCGACGGCAAGGTTGACGAGACGCTTTTGCTCGGGCTCGGCGTCGGCACCGAAGACGATATCGCCAACCGGCGCACCCGGCACGATGCGGAAGCGGAGCACGACCACGACGATTTCGACTCTTTCGTCGTGCCGCTCGGCGAGATCGCCGAGCCGTCCGAGCTGGCCGCACGCGTCGCCGGGCTGGCGGAGAATTTCGACGTGCTGCGCGTCAAAGGTTTTGCCGCGGTGGCCGACAAGCCGCTGCGCCTGCTGGTGCAGGCGGTCGGACCGCGGGTCACGTATCAATATGACCGGCCGTGGGCTGCTGCCGAGACCCGCCAAGGCCGGCTGGTGGTGATCGGACTGAAGGGGCTTGATCGCGCCACGGTGACGCGCGCGCTCGTTGGGTAGGCATGAGCATCATGCGCAAACTGAAATCGGTTTAGGCGATGCACCTGCTGACGACGACGTCAACCAGCCTCGACGAGATCGTCGGAGCGGTGGATCTCGGCCAGCCGCCGGGCGACATCGCCGTGCTGTCGTTCGCCGATAGCGACCTCGCCGGCCTTGCTGCCGCCTGGGAGGCGGAACGAGCAGCACTGCCCAGCGTTCGTCTCGCCCATCTGCGCGACTTGCGCCATCCCATGTCGGTCGATCTGTGGATCGACCGCGTCGGCACGCACGCCAAGGTGATCGTGGTTCGCCTGCTCGGTGGCCTCGATTGGTGGAAATACGGGATTGAGCGCCTATCGTCGCTGGCGCGCGCGCGCGAAATCACGCTCGCCGTGTTGCCGGGCGAAGATCGCGATGACGTTCGCTTGGCCGCAGCTTCGACGCTGCCGCCGTCGGAGCTCGACATCTTGCTGCGGTTTTTCCGCGAAGGCGGCCGCGAGAATTTGCGCGCCTTGTTGCGGCGGCTGGCGCGCCACGCCGGGCGCGACCTCGAAGCGCTTGAGCCCACGCCGGTGCCGCGGCTGGCGGGCTACTTGCCGGGCACGGGCGCAGTCGATCTCGAGCGGCTGGCGGCAAACCTCCAGCCCGGGAAGCCGGTTGTGCCGATCATCTTCTACCGGGCGATGCTGCTGGCAGCCGACACCGCGCCGATCGATGCGCTCTGCACGGCGCTGACGGCACGCGGTCTGGCGCCGGCGGCGCTCGTCATTACCAGCTTGAAGGATCGCGAGGCGGCCGCCTTCCTGCGCCAGGCATTCGCCCGGCTCGATCCCGCGGTCATTGTCGCCATGACTGCATTCGCCGCGGGCGGCAACATCGGCGAGCCGACACCGCTCGACGAACCGAACGTTCCGGTGCTGCAGGTCGTCAGCGCCACCACGAGGCGCACGGCCTGGCGCGACAGCGTCCGCGGGCTCGGCGCCGCCGATCTGGCGATGCATGTCGTCCTTCCCGAACTGGACGGCCGTATTCTCGCCGGCGCGGTCGCCTTCAAAGACCCGTTGCCGGCGCAGGATGGCCTCGCCTTCACTGCGCTCGCGAGCCGGCCCGAGCCGGACCGCATCGCGATGGTCGCGAACCGCATCGCCGCGCTCGTCCGCCTGCGCGCGCTGCCGCGCGGCGAGCGGCATGTCGCCGTGCTGATGCCCGATTATCCCGGGGCCCCGGGGCGCACCGGCTATGCCGTGGGGCTCGACGTGCCGGCGAGCGTGATCGCGCTCCTCGACGATCTCGCAGAGGCCGGATATTCCGTGAGCGCCGCGCCGAAGACGCCGCGCGACTTGCTGGATGCGCTGGCGGCTTCCGCCGATGACGCGACGCTCACGGTCGAACGCTACCAACATCTGCTTGCGGGCGTGCCGAAGGCAGCGGTCGCGCGGCTGTTCGAAGCCTGGGGCGAGCCTGCTGACGATCCAAATGTGCGCGACGGCAGCTTTTGTTTCCGGGTGCAAAAATTCGGCAAGCTTTGGGTCGCGCTGCCGCCCGATCGTGGCCGCTCCGCAGAGCGGCGCGCCGACTATCACGATCCGTTGTTGCCGCCGCGGCATGCGCTGGTCGCCTTTGGCCTTTGGCTGCAACACGTGGCGAAGGTCGATGCGCTCGTACACATGGGCGCCCACGGCACGCTGGAATGGCTGCCGGGCAAGGCGGTCGCGCTCACCGCGGAATGCTTTCCCGAGATCGTCACCGGGCCGCTGCCGGTGATCTATCCCTTCATCGTCAGCAATCCGGGCGAGGCGGCGCAGGCCAAGCGTCGCATCGCCGGGTTGACGATCGGTCACCTGCCGCCGCCGCTGGTCGCTGGCGGGCTTTCCGGCGCGGCGCGCGAGCTCGAACGCCTGATCGACGAATATGCCCAGGCCGATGGGCTCGACCGGCGCCGGCGCGAGCGCCTTGCGCGCCTGATCGTCGAGACCGCGCAACGGACCGGCTTGGCGCGCGAAGCCGGCATCGGCGGCACGGTCGCAGCCGACGACGCGTTGCGCCGCATCGATGCGTGGCTGTGCGACCTCAAAGACCTTGCCATCAAGGACGGCCTGCACATTTACGGCCGCACGCCCGCCGGCAGCGAGGATCCGCTATGGCGAGCGAGCGCCGAGGCTGAGCGCGCAGCTTTGATCGCGGCACTCGACGGCAGCCGCGTCGCACCTGGCCCGGCCGGTTCGCCGACGCGCGGACGGCGCGATGTGCTGCCGACCGGCCGCAACCTCTT
>Ga0116111_1000856_pt1 | contig 23361 bp, 18 predicted proteins | sample June2015DPH_8_10_FD_89720 | JGI IMG/M metagenome (GOLD analysis project Ga0116111, IMG submission 89720) | Peatland microbial communities from SPRUCE experiment site at the Marcell Experimental Forest, Minnesota, USA - June2015DPH_8_100 | ecosystem: Environmental > Terrestrial > Soil > Wetlands... | reverse complement strand
ATGATCCCGATCGCCGTGCTCTATGGTACGCCAGAAGACGCAGCGGCGGAGATTGCTTACATCGAAAAGCGTGGTTACCCGATCTCCTACGTCGAAATGGGAGAAGAAGCCGACGGGCAGTACACACTCCCCGAAGACTACGCCGAGCTGTATCTGCAGTTCGCGGCAGCCCTGCATCGCGTCGATCCCAATCTGAAGTTGGGTGGACCGGTTTATACCGGTCAGAATGAGGACATTGTCGTATGGCCGGACGCGCAGGGGAAGATCTCATGGACGGGGCGCTTCCTGGATTACCTGAAATCTCACGGACGCATTCAAGACCTGGCGTTCTTTCCGTTCGAACATTATCCCTATGAGCCTTGCAAGATCAGCTGGAGCAGCTTGTACGATGAACCTACGCTGGTAAGCCACATTCTTCAGGTCTGGCGGGATGACGGTCTACCGTCCAATGTCCCGATGTTCATTACAGAATCGAACAACACCTGGAATACCGGTGAATCTTCGGTGGACATTTTTGGCGCACTCTGGCTGGCAGATTATGTGGGAGCTTTTTTCAACGCGGGCGGAAAGGCGCTCTATTACTTCCACTATCTTCCTCTGGGGGTACACGAAGGTTGCAACGATTCGATGGGCACATTCGGCATGTTTACCACCACTGGAACTTATGAGATTCAGCAGCCAACGTCGCAGTTCTTTGCCAGCCAGCTCATCAATACAGAATGGGTGCAGCCGGGTAACGGCGTGCATAAGACGTTTTCCGGTTCCGGAGATATCTCGGATGCGGCTGGACATTCCCTCATAACCGCTTACGCGCTGCTGCGGCCGGATGCCCAATGGTCGCTGATGCTGGTGAACCGGGACCAGGAGAACGCATACAAGGTGCACATCGAATTTAATGGTGAAGCTGCAGGTGGCAAGAGCTTCTTTACCGGCCCGGTGACCGTGATCACATTTGGCAGCGCGCAATACCAATGGCACCCAACGAAAGAGGGTGGCTTCCCCGATCCGGACGGGCCGGCGGTGAGGGCCTCGGTAAACGCCAGCGCGGACACGGTCTACGAACTTCCGAAAGCCTCGATAACGGTGATCCGGGGAACTATCGCGAGTTCGACGATGAAAACTCACTGAACCGAAAATGTCTTGCGGAGGAAGCAAAATGCGGTCATTCATTACGGTTTCATCTCTGGCGGCGTGTTTTTTGCTTTTCAGCACGAACGGATACGCGAGTGAATTCAAGGTTCTTACCAATCATCTCGGATATGACCCGACCGGCCCGAAGCATGCTGTGATTCTGGGCAAAGCCAGCGATAGCGTCTCCTCTTGTGCGTTGAAAGACTACCGTAGCGATCAGGCGGTTCTCACCGTTCCTACTCAAGCCGCTGGCCCGATAGAGAAGTGGCGAGACTGGTACTTCTGGACCGTGGATTTCGATTCCTTCACCACGGAAGGTGAGTACTATCTCGACTGCGCGTCGAACCAGGGTGCGATCCGGTCGTTCCCCTTCCATGTTCAGCAGCTGATTCTGGAACGGAATACCCTGTCGGACGTCATCTACTATTTCAAAGATGAGCGCAGCTCAGGGAGATTGGACCAGGCCGACCGGCACCTCCCGTTTGATGGGAGCAAACCAGGCACTCTGGATGCGCACGGCGGCTGGTGGGACGCCACCGGCGACTACGGCAAGCACTTCTCCCATCTTTCTTTCTCCACGTACTTCAATCCTCAGCAAATTCCGTTGGTGGTGTACTCGCTTTTCAAAAGTTACGAACAAGTCCGCCAGCGTGGCGCGCCTGAAATGGTCCGCTACCAGGACAGGCTGCTCGACGAAGCCATGTTCGGCGCAGATTACCTGACTCGGGTGAAAGCCCCTTCTGGTTCCTTTTACCGCTCAATGTCGACCGGCGGCGTGAAACAGATTCCCGAGGAGCGCAAGGTTGCCGGAGAAATGAAGCGGTTCGGCATCTATCAATCTGCCAGTCAGGAGCCGCGCGACCTGGTCGAAAATGCCACTAGCGATCTTGAATACCAGGTGAGCTACCGCTCGGGTGGTGGCGTTGCTATTGCCGCGCTTGCCATGGCGAGCACTTTTCCTTTTTCCGGGGAGTATCGCAGTGTGGATTACCTCAGGGCAGCCGAAGACGCGTTTGACTTTCTGGAGAAGAACAATCTCAAGCTGGTCAATGACGGCAAGGAGAACATCCTTGACGACTATTGCGCGCTTACCGCTGCAACAGAACTCTATAAGGCCACTAAGAAAGATCAATACAAAGCGGCAGCCGATCGGAGGGCCAAAAGCCTGATGGCGCGGCTCATCTCCAGCGGTCCGTATCACAACTACTGGCGCGCGGATGACGGCAATCGGCCGTTCTTTCATGCTTCCGACGCGGGATTTCCGGTTGTGAGCCTGCTTTACTATTCCGAAATTGCCGATGTAAATACCAAGCGGGAGGTCCTCGATATTGCCAAGAAGTCGCTGACCTTCGAGTTGGCACTCACGGCGGAGGTGACCAATCCTTTCGGCTACAGCCGCGAGCTCGTGCAGGACAAAGCCGGCAATCGCCGCGCCAGCTTTTTCTTCCCGCATAATAGTGACGCGGCGCCGTGGTGGCAGGGAGAGAATGCCCGTCTGGCATCGCTTGCGACTGCGGCCCATTTGGCGGAGAAATACTTCAAGGACGACCCGCAGTTCTACCATCAGCTTGAAGTTTTCGCCATGAACCAGCTCAATTGGATTCTGGGTCTGAATCCGTTCGACACTTGCATGCTGTACGGCGTCGGCCGCAATAATCCTCAATACCTGTTCTTTGATTCCTGGGAGTTCACCAACGCGCCGGGTGGGATTTCCAACGGAATCACCAGCGGCTTCCGCGACGAAAGCGACATCGATTTCAACCTGACCTACAAGCAAACCGGCGCTGACAATGACTGGCGCTGGCAGGAGCAGTGGCTGCCACATGCCTCGTGGTATCTGCTGGCTGTTTCATCACAGGGTGGCGGTTTCAGTCACTGAGGAAGATGCACCCTAAGCAGAAAGGTTCTTTCGTGACAGCTTCCAACGGACGTGATCTCGCGCTGGGATGTTCTGCAAGCGCACCCTCGTGCCACGGCGCGAACTGCGACTCAGTTCCTCGACCTTGCAGCACCGCGTGCCCTTTCCCATTCGCGCCGTGCAGGTCGACGGCGGCAGCGAGTTCGCCGCCGGCTTCGAACAGGCTTGCCAGCAGCGCGGTTCGCACCTGTTCGTGCTCCTCCCGCGCTCGCCCACGCTCAATGGCGCCGTCGAACGCGCCAACCGCACCCACAGCGAGGAGTTCTACCAGGTTACCGCCTGTTCGCTGGAGATGAAAACACTCAATCGCGAGCTGCGGCATTGGGAAAAGATCTACAACACCGTCCGCCCTTATCAGGCGCTCGGCTACTAACCCCGCGGCAGTTCCAGCGGCAGAACTCATCCCAACGAAAGGAATGAAAGTGTCACTCATCTCCTGGACGAGTACCGGGCTTTGCACGTTAAGTCCTGACGCAGCTATAATTTGGAAGGAACAGCCCGGAGGAATTGGACTTACAGGTCCGGCTGCCACAAATTGTTGTTTCGTTCCCATGGAGAGAACGAGCCCTCGACACCGACACAGATGACGCGAAAGACGGACAAAACTAAGAAGACGCCGGGAACGTGGCGCATCAATCCCGAACTCGCCCGTCAGATCAAGGGCCAGGCGAGCTCTGGTCAGCCGCGCCGGTTTCGCAAGAACGAGGTAATTTACGACCAAGGGACCATATCAACCAAGTTCTACTTCGTGGTTTCGGGACTGGTTCAGGTTTCGATTGTGCGGGAGGATGGAGTGGAGGTGGTACTCGAATTCATGGGGCCCGAGACGATCTGTGGCGAAGGGGACGCGTTCGACCGGCTGCCGCGGTTTTCCCGAGCGGTCGCGCTGGAAGAAACCGACACCATCGAGTTCGACGCGGCGCGGATGGAGAAGGTGTTCTCTCAGCACCCGGAGTTTGCCTCCGCGTTGTTGCGGGTGATCAGTCTCAAACAGCGGGTGCTGGCAGTGAGACTCGAGCATCTCGCCTCGCGTGAACCGGAGGAACGGATTATGGATCTGTTCCATCGACTCCAGGAGATGTTCGCGATCGACCATCCGGGCGGGAAACTCCTCGTCACGCGTCTCACTCATGAGCAGATCGGCGCCATGACCAGTACGTCGCGGGTCACCGTGACCCGCGCCTTGCGGGCCTTACGTGAAGCAAACAAGATAGACATTCTCGGCGGTTATATTCTTTTGAGAACTCCCCGCAACGAGTGAGATGCCGCTTCGGGTTTCGCGTCCATCGGCGCGCATCGATTGGTTGTCGCGGTCGTGTCTCGTCCCTCTGGCGTTCGCCTCTATTTATTCTCAGCTACTGCCCCGCCGGATGATTGCAGAGAACGATCGTCTTCACGCCCTGCTGGTGAACAAGCTTTTCCATAGCGTCGATAGTTGCCTCTAACGGTACCGAGGCAGTCACCAGGCGCATGACGTCGAGCTTGCCGCTGGAAATCAGCTCCACGGCCTTGCGGAAGTCGTTGGGACCGAATCCGAACGAGCCGGTGAGTAGAACTTCGTCGTAATGGATCCGATTGATCTCAACAGGGAGGGTGGAACCCGCAGGCATACCGGCGAACAGGTTGATCGCGCCCCCTTTGCGGACAACAGCCAAGGCGGTCTGCGCGGCCGCCACGTCGGCAACCGACACGACCACCTTGTCGGCGCCTTCGCCCGCGGTGGCCCGGCGAACTGCGTCTCCCGCGTCTTCGTGCCGCGCATCGATGACGACGTCGGCGACTGCGGAGGCCACCTTCAGCCTTTCCGGCGTAATTCCACTTACGATGACGGGATGCGCTCCAATCCACCGCCCGATCTCGGCCTGGAGCAAGCCCATCACCCCGTCTCCGATGATGAACAGCGACTCTCTCGCTTTCACGTCGATGGAAGAGAAAGCATGCAGACAGCAGGCCACAGGCTCCGCAAAACAGATCGCAGTCGAGTTCGATGATTCCGGCAAGGCAATCATGCCTTGCGAAACCAGACGCCGAGGAACCCGGACAAACTCGCTGAAACCTCCGGGATCGAGGGCTTCCTCGAAAAGATGAGGACACAAGCTGTAGCGCCCGCGCAAGCACTGAGGGCACGAACCGCAGGGGACGTAGGGTGCTACGACAACCCGTGCTCCACGCTGCCACTGGCCGGACCCCGGCGCCTCGACGATGACTCCGGAGATTTCGTGGCCCAATCCGGATCCGGGACGAATCTTGGGGTGGCCGCGCTGGAACGTCTTGATGTCGGTCGCGCAGATGCCGCAAGCTTCCACCGCCAGCACCACTTCTCCGCTTTCGGCTTGAGGTACCGGGATTTCCTCGATACGAATATTGCCAGGACCGTAATACTTGAGCGCCTTCATGCTGACCTCGGATTCTTTCGGAAGCGGACCCCTCGTACTGCGTCCTTGCGAACAGAAATGACGATGCGGTCCGACTGGTTTAAGAGGCGCAAGGGATTGCCGTCGACGCACAGTGCGGCGCCGTCGCGTACCTTCTCGACCGCGATGCTGACATCCTCAGAGAGTGTGACGTAACTGGAAATCATAGGAGCTGCGCGCAGCAAGGCGGAGGCACTCATTTGCACCTGCACCAGTGGCAAGCTGCAGACCAGGCATCCCGCAGGAAGACCTGCGAGGGCGGCGAGACAAATACCACCAGAAACGGCCTTTCCGAAAAAGGCAGGCTCGGCGAATCCGGCCACGACGGTGCCAACGGACTCTCCCTCGGCAACTACGGTCTCCCCGTCTTTGCTGCTTCTCGTCACTCTGGTTTTCGAAGTCGCAACCGGTCGAGGCGTGCCCAGTTCGAGTTTTCCACGCAAGCATGCAGCGGCATCAATATCCCTGACCTGCCCATCGATGGTTCCAACCACCGTATAGCCGATCACCACGTCATTGAACGCTCGCCCCAACAAGTCGTCGTTCACGCTGGCGGTGAGGCAATCCATGTTCCAAGTTTCGAGCTTGTCCGGGTGCAGTTGCGAAGCTTCGCTGGCACGGCAGGTGACCAGACGCCCGACATTGGTGGAACCAGCACCGATTCCGAGGATTGGAGTCCGGCAACCCACCTCGATGCAGACTTGGGCAACATCGGCGAGGGTTCCATCGCCGCCCGCCACGACCAGAGCAGCGATGTTCTGCCCGGCCATCCACCGCGCCAGAGCACGCGTTTGATCTCGGCCGCTCGCCGCTCCGACGTCGTGGACCACCACCCGGCCGCTCCAGCCTGACAGGGCTGCCGAACCTGTCTGCCCGGGTCCGGTCAAGACTTCTTCCGCCCCGATGCTGGAGAGAGCGTTTCTCATGGCCTGCAAGGCCAATTCAACACCGCTGCCCGCCGATGGGTTCACAATCGACCCGACGCGCCGCCACTTCTCAGCCATGGACCGCCTCCACCAGCGATGCCGTGATGCCGCCAGGGTCCGCCGACTGCCAGACGTTGCGGCCCACTGCCACCCCTTTGGCGCCAGCGGTCAGAGCTTCGCGCGTTGAGGAAAGAAGTTGCTCCGAGCTCTGTTTCGACCCGCCGAGCACCACCACCGGACGGTAACAATTGTTCGTAACGGTTCGAAAGCTTTCGACGCTGCCGCTGTACCGGATTTTGATCAGGTCTGCTCCGACTTCTGCTCCGACCCGCGCAGCCACCGCGATCTGGTCGACGGAGATTTCAGACGCGGCAAATCCTCCAGGCAACATTTCCGCCAGAAGAACTACGCCCCAGCGGTCGCAATGACTGGCAAGATTGGCCAGCGCTTGCAGGCTGGCCGATTCGCCGGGGGCGCCCACAATTCCCATCGCGGCCACGGCGTCCGCACCTAACCGTACCGCATCCTCGACCGTCAAAGCAGGTTTGTTATCAGACCACTCGCCCGTGAGGGCGGTAGGACCACAGTCAACACGAACAATGATTCCGACTCTGCCGAATAGGCCCGAAAAACTTCGCGCCAGACCGGGAGTAACGAGCAGCGCATCGGCGCCATTTTCCGTGAGGGCGCGAATCAGATGTTCCGGGTGCTCGAGTTTCGCGAGGGGTGTAATGCCGGCGATCCCGTGGTCAAGAGCCACAATGACGGTCTTGCCGTCCTGACCCAATAACCGATTCAACCGAATTTCCTTTCCTGGACTCATTCTTGGACCTTTCCGCTCAAAGCGCGAACTTCAGTGCACGAGCATCGGAAATCGCGCCAAGAGCTAAGCTCGCAAAATATGCCTCTTCCTCGACCGGGCATTTTGTCTCCGGGGCACTGATTTTCCGCGTTGATGCCTGGGTCTCAAGGCGGCGACTGAGTTTCTGATCTTGAGCTCAGTGGCCAACACAATTTTCCGCGCCGGTTCCTCGTTACCGCTGATGCGGCTTAATAACAGACGCGCTGCCGTCCGCCCCAACTGATATCCCGGCTGGTAAACGGCCGTGAGTGCTAGATCAGAAAACTCAGTGATGTCGAGCCCATCGAAACTGACAATCGAAATATCGTCGGGACAGGTAAGCTTGAATTCCCGTACCGCGGAAAGGGCCCCCAATGCCATCAAGTCATTGGCGGCAAAGATTGCAGTCGGGCGGGGAACCAGGCGCAGCAGGCGTACCGTACAGGCGTATCCACTGGCCCGGTCGAACCGGCCTTTCTGCACATATTCGGGGTCGATCGAAATTCTGGCATCACGCAATGCCCTGCGGAAGCCTTCGAGCCGGTCCCCTGCATTCGTCAGATGGAGAGGCCCGGAGATGATCGCGATCCGCCGGTGTCCCATCCGGATAATGTGTTTTGCAGCCTCGTACGCGCCTTTGTAATTGGCCACGACGACCACGTCGCCCTTCCAGCCCTCGGGCACGCGATCCAGACAAACCATCGGGGGACCGGAGTTGGATGAAATGGTACTGCCCACGGCGGGAATGATCAGAAGTCCCGCGGGCAGGAAAGACCATAGGTCATTCAGGTACGAAATCTCTTTCTGCGGATCATCGTCTGTGTTACAGAGGATCAGCCTGTAGGAATTCTCATAGGCGATGTCCTCGACGCCGCGTACCACCGACGGGAAAAAGGGATTTGTAATGTCGGGGACGATCATACCAATGATGTTCGTACGATTCAGGCGCAGTCCGCGCGATAACTGGTTGGGCTGGTACCCGAGGTTTCGAATCGCACCCAGTACGCGCTGGCGCAATTTCTGACGCACCGACAGGCTTCCATTGATCACGTTAGAGACGGTACCGATCGACACACCCGCGGTTTCAGCGATCTGGTGCATCGTGATCCGCGCCGGCGTGCTGTTCGTGTTCTTCCCGTTATTCGCCACAAGTAAACTCGCAACGTCTCCCGAGCAAAGTCGGCAAGAGCTTCCATTCTCGACAGGTGATGGTGAGGAGCATATAACACAACACTCTTAGTGCCCCGCTGGTTCCGAATCCACTACGCACCGAAACCCGATTGCTCCCGAGCGATCCAGGCTGGGTGCCATCAGCAAATACTTTCCGTGTTCTGAAAGCCGGTATGCCTGCGGGAAGTACCAGCGCGAGCCTTGCGGCTGGTAGTGGCTGCCACCACGCAGAATCGCGGCGCGAGTATGTTCGTCAATGTACTCGTCTGTCCACTGCCATACATTGCCGACCAGATCCATCACGCCAAAAGGACTAGCTCCTTTCAGGTGCGCTGTGACATCGCTCGGTGGGGCCATATCGCGTCCTACATCAGGCTTCGGAACAGCGTCCTCGATCCAATCATCTCCCCAGGGATACACTCGCGCATCGGTGCCTTGGGCGGCATACTGCCACTCCCATTCATGCGGCAGGCGCTTGCCGGCCCACTTTGCATAGGCGCGAGCGTCTCCCAGCGAAACCCAGGTCACCGGCTTGTGCTCCCATCCCTGCGGAAAAGAGCCGTGCTTCCAGTCCTTCAGAAAATTATGGTCATCGGCTGGGCGATACTGAGTGAAATCGAGGAAGCTTTTGAACTCAGCATTGGTGACCGGATACTTGTCGATCCAGAACGAACGAATGTGAATTCGCTGTGTGTGATAGCGGCGCGGCGACGGTTCCCAGGGATATTGAACGTCGACTCCCTCGTCGTTCATGCCTTCAATCTCGATACCGTTTACGCGAAAGGTGAAGTCAGCTTCGGGAATGTTCACCATGCCGGCCGGATCCTTGGCGGTTCTTGGCGCGGGTGGAATCTCGACCAGTTGTTGCGGGAGAGTACGCCATTCCCGGGAGAATGCGCTGAGCGGTTTCTGACTGAGGTTTTGCATTGTCATCAGCAACTTGGTCAGCCCGGCATCGTCCACTGCCGAGATTTCCAGCACGGCACCGTATCCTTCGGCTTCCAAATTGAACTCGAGTACTAATTGGTCGCCCTCGCGCTTGGGCTGGAGTTGCGCTCCGTGCCACAAATCAAAGTAACGGGCGCCCTGCTTGTACGGCAGCACCAACTGACGTCCTTTAACGTCATAGTGATTGCGGTTCACAATTGTCCATAGAGTCGCGTCTTTTCCCGGCCATTTGCTGGCGAAGACTCCAAAGTTCTCGGTGAAAATATGCGGCTCCCAATCCGGACTGACCAGCAAGGAGGCGAAGGCGCGTTCGATGGTTGCAATCCGGCGCAAGGCCTCTGCGTCGCGCGGAGTCATCTGGTTCCAGATTCCCCAGATGTTCTCCCAGCTCTCAAAACCAACGCCGTTGAAGAACGCTTGTTGGAGGTCATCGAGGTGGTCGTGCTGCCACCGATTGCACATGTTCACCATGTGCCGCGGTTCCAGCCACTTGTAGCGGCTCACGGAGGGAACAAAATCATATTTCCAATAGCCCCAACTGAAATTGTTGTAGGCCAGCATTTCGTCGGCCGCAAGGGGCGCCTCCGGCTCCAGCGCCAGCGGGTGACTGGTTTTGTCGGAAGCGCGACGAAATGATGCCGGCATCCCCTCCTGCGTATCGCCGTTGATTCCATCGGCATCCACCGAGGCAACCTCGCGGGCAATCGCTTCCGAATCGGGCACGCCCTCATTGTGTGTGCCCTGGTCCCAAACCATTACCGGGAACAGGACGCGGATGCCGCGACGGTGGAAGTCACGCAACATCTGGCGAACGGCATCCTCGCCCCCAGGGAGATCACGGAACAGATCGTACTGGCTGCGGCTGTCGATACCCATGTTGGGGTACGTGTGCCAGATGAGCACACTGTCGATGCCCCCATAGCGCTTTTCGAGATCGTCCACATAGCGATCCACAATGTAGCGGTGGTCATCCCGATCATAAAAATAAAGGTCATGGACCATCATTTGGGGCTGGACGAAGGCGGTCTGTGTCCACTTCAGCTCGGGCCGATCATACTGCGAGCCGTCGTACCCCATTCGGATGAGGTGCTCCGAACGCCAGTGGCGGATGTCCGCAAGCCAGGCACCGATTTCAGCCCGGCTGCAGGTCTTGGGTTTTGCCGTCGAATTCCACTGCGGGACCGGAGCACAGTCTGGACCGGGGATTTGTTCCCACACCGGGGGATATGCGGTATCTTGGGCCGCGGCGGCGGATGCGATCAGCAGCAAACCGATCCATGCCAAACGAGCGAAAAAAGGTGCCAAGCGCCAGACCTCCCGCCGGGAAAGATTGAAACCGTGAGCCAATATAAAAGCTTTCATTTGGGAAAAAATGTATCCAGAGTTACTGAAATGGTGCCTGAGCCGTATTATTTTAGCTCCGTCCCAAGACAGGGACTGCTGTATGCGCCCAGCGCAAATGAATGCTTTCATTTGGTGGGCCGGGATTTCCTGTCACTGATCGAGAGCTCATTAGCTCTACGGGGAGGCGTTCATGTACTCCGTCTCAGCGTTCAAGCTGTCAACTCTGTTGGTTCTTCCTCTGCTTTTTCTGGCACTCATGACTTCGAGCACGCCCGCTCTTGCCCAATCCACGTTCGGATCGGTCATCGGTACCGTCTCGGACATGTCTGGCGCCTTGGTAAAAGGAGCGTCCGTTACCCTCGTCAACGTAGGAACCTCTGCACAGAAGAGAATGGTCACGGATGAAACCGGTTCATTTTCTTTCATCAACGTGGAGGCGGGCAAGTACTCGCTTACGGTAGAGGCGCAGAGTTTCCAGAAAGTCGAATTCACCGATCTGGAACTGCAAGCCCGTGAGACAAAGCGGGTGAATGCGAGTCTGAAGGCGGGTGCTGCGACCGAAACCGTGGACGTACAAGGCGGCACGCTCGGTGTCATTGCAACGGATGTCTCCAACATCGAAGCCAATCGAACCGGGCAGGAACTGGTCGATCTGCCGGTGGCAATCTATTCGAGGTCCACCGGTTCCACCAGTCCAATCTCGACGTTGACCACGCAGCCAGGCGTGCAAACCGACGGTAGCACGCTAGTCATCGCGGGCACCACCACGGCCCTTACTGCCGTCACGCTGGACGGGATCAGCACGATGTCCATTGAGTATGCTTCACCAATCACCGAACTCTTTCCATCCTTCAACTCCATTTCCGAGATGAAGGTCAGCGGATCTAACAACAACGCCGAGTTCAGCGGCGTGGCCGATGTCACGACGACATCCAAAGCCGGAACGAATGCTTTTCACGGTGGAGTCTTTGAGAACTATGAGGGTGCGGCGTTGGATGCTGGGAATCCGTTCGCCCGGACCAAGCCAGCGCTGGTCATGAACGACTTTGGCGGATTTCTGGGCGGCCCGATCATACGCAACAAAACCTTCTTCTTTTCCAGTTATGAAGGGTTGCGTTTGCCGAGGCAGACGCCGATGACCACCAATGTGCCGTCCGCGGCGATGCGCAATGGCGATCTCAGTTCCTACTTGACAGCGGCGTACGGCCCCAGCAAACAGATATTTCAGCCGGATGGAACTGCGATCGATCCCGCCGCGGTGCCCTTCTCCGCCGTCGCTGCGAACTTCCTGCAATACCTGCTGCCCTCTCCCAATTACGGACCGGCGGACAGCTATGCCAACAATTACCAGATCAATATGCCGACGCCCATTTCCAGCAACCAGTTCGATGCGCGCGTCGACCAGAACCTCGGGTCGAAACAGCAGGTATTCGGCCGCGTGAGTTACAAGAAGCGGTCCGTTGTGACTGCGCCTCTCCCGAATTGTCCGTGGTTTTGTGAGACGGCAGGTTCACCCTCCACCGGACCGTTCTCGCAGCCAGAAAACGACACAGCGCTGACGGTGGCACACTCCCTCTCAATCTCTTCCGCGCTCCTCAACGAACTCCGAGGTGGATTCAGCCGTTATCATCGCGCGACAACCCTGGATGTCAACTCCCAAACCATGCTGAACAACATCGGGATCACCGGCATTCCCAATGTGAGTACATACGGCGCCGTCCCGAGTGCGCTGATTGGCGGCGCGGCCGACTTCCAACAGACCGGGGGAGCGAACCCCTCGACGCAAATCAGCACCACCATTCAGATTTCCGACAATGTCACCTGGATCAAACACACCCACACGTTCAAGTTCGGCCTCGACTTTCGGCGCTTGAGCGATCACGACGATAATGCTTTCGGAAGTCTCCGTTCCGGACAATACGGCTTCGATGGCTCGTCCGCGGTCGGGCAGACCATCGGCGACCCGTTCGCCTCGTTTCTACTCGGCTATCCAGACTGGGAAACGATCACCCTCATTAGTAATGACAAGATGAACGGCCTGGGTTACTCATGGGGAGTTTTCGCACAGGATGACTGGAAGGTAACTCCCAGCCTTACACTAAACCTCGGTCTTCGCTACGAACTCCATCCGCCGATGACCGAGGGGAGTTCGAATGTAGGGGCATTCCTGCCCGACTATGTGGGTCCAAACGGGCCGGGTGCTTTGGTCGTTCCGAATCAGCAGGCGATTGCGATGGCCAATCCCGGACTGCTGGGCTCCGTCCCGAACACACCGCTGCTGACTGCGGCGCAGGCGGGAATCCCATCCGCCCTGCGCTATACATATAAGAAGGATTTCGGTCCGCGCATCGGGTTTGCGTGGCGGCCATTCCATAATGACAAGACGGTCGTCCGCGGCGGTTATGGCAGGTTCATTCAGGCTCCGCTCGGCTTCGCCCTGGTCGCCGGTTGGGCAGCGACGTCGAGCTACATCCCTTACTACGGAAACTACTACGCCGCGTCAGGGGCGCCGGCGTTTTCCTTCCCTGCCCCCTTCCCGAATCCAATCGGTCAAGCGCAACCAGGCTCCGCCAGCTTCTACTATGCATTTCCAGTTCACTACAAAGACCCGAATGTCCAACAGTGGAACTTCACGCTGGAGCGTGAACTCGGCTTTGGGACCGGCCTTCGCCTCTCCTACATCGGGAACCACGGCAGCAATCTGGAAGTGATGCAGGACCTCAACCAGGTTCACGCCAACACTCTGGGGTACTCCAACGGCCCCTATCAGGGGCGCCCCTTCCAGGACTGGCAGATTCTCGAGAGTGTCACCAACGGCGCGCGGAGCAACTACAACAGCTTCACCGCCGATGCGCACAAACGTTTCGGCAACGGTCTTCAGTTCGAGGGCAGCTATGTGTTCACCCGGGACCTCTCTACCGCAGGCGGCGATAATCCCACTGCCTTGGCGACCGAAGGGGGTAGTAATTGGGTGACGGATCGGTTCAATCCCAGTCTCGATTATGGGAATGTGACCTTTGATCGCCGGCACCGTTTCCTGGCCACCTACCTCTATGAACTTCCCATCGGAAAGGGCAAGAAATTTCTCGGGAATGCCAGTGGCGTCCTCGACCGGATTGTGGGTGGCTGGGAAACCGGTGGCGTATTCTTATTTCAAAGCGGCCCGTTCTTGACTCCGGTTCAAACCACGTGCGACTCCTCCGGTACCAACCTGATTAATGTCACGGGAGCGGCTCGCGCTGACATTGTCTCTGGAGCCTCACTCTACGCGCCACACAGCTCGATGAGCGGATCGAATCCGCTCTATCTGAATCCCCAGGCTTTTGCCGTACCCGGATACAATACCGGGACAGGTATCTGCAGCGCCATTGGAAGATTCGGCAATGCCGGAGTGGGCAGCGTGGTGGGGCCGGGAACCAAAGCCGTTTCGATGTCTTTCATCAAATCCGTTTCCTTCGCGGAAAAAGCGAAGTTGCAGGTGGGCGCAGAAATCTCAAACATCTTCAATCACCCCAACTATGCGCCGCCGAACATGTACGTAACGCCCGGGACCAGTGGCTTTGGCACGATTAGCGCGGTACAGACTGCCGAGGGGGCAGGCCCGCGGATGGTGGAATTCACGGCGCGAATCACCTTCTAAAGGCCTCCGCAGCCCACAAAGTAGCGCTCACCCCGCGAACCAGCGGCGGTGAGCGCGGGGCGGCGGATTTCCGGAACGGGGGTGATTTGTATCGCAAGCCCGCGCGGGGAGAAAAGCGTGGCGGAGTCAATAACCCGGTGTACTCTGTAAGCACCTGGGTGCTGCCGCCATTTTGAAGCGTTCGAAAGGGGCGCACATGTATCAGCCAGAAACCTACTGGGTTGCCTTGCTTTTCATGATCCTTTCCATGCTGTGCTGGGGATCGTGGGCAAGCACGATGAAGCTGACACCAAAATTCCCTTTCCAGCTCTTTTACTGGGACTATGTCATTGGCGCCCTGGCGACGAGCGTTTTCTGGGCATTCACGTTGGGCAGCGCCCGCGGAGGGGAGCTGTCATTCCTTCCTAACCTTCACCAGGCCGACACCGCCCACATCGCATGGGCCCTGGCGGGTGGTGTCCTTTTCAATGTTGCGAACCTTCTGCTGGTGACGGCCATTGATCTTGCCGGGTTGGCAGTTGCTTTTCCTGTGGGCATCGGGCTGGCCCTCGTGGTGGGTGTGTTGTTGAATTTTCTGATCTCTCCAAAAGGAAATCCTCTTCTGCTCTTCGGTGGCGTAGCGCTGGTAGTCGTGGCAATCGTGCTGAACGCAGTTGCCTATCGGCGCCGAGAGATCCAGAGAAAGACTCTGAGCTTGCTCGGGATCGAAATCAGTGTGGCCTGCGGCATTTTGATGGGGATCTCCTATCCATTTATAGTGAAGGCGATTACAGGCAACCATTCTCTTGGGCCTTATGCTGTTTCCTTCATCTTCGCTTTGGGCATCGCTTTTTGCACTATCCCGGTAAATTACTTCCTTATGCGGCGGCCGCTGACGGGCAGTGCGCCGGTGGACATGAAGGGCTATTTCGATGCCCGGGGCCTGGACCATTTCTGGGGAGTTGTCGGCGGAACGATCTGGTGCACTGGAACCACGCTGAACTTTACGGCTTCCCACGCTCAGATTATCGGTCCAGCAGTCTCTTACGCAATTGGCCAAGGGGCAACTATGGTGTCCGCTATATGGGGTGTATTTGTCTGGCGTGAATTCTCCGATGCGCCTGTTTCCGCTCGCAAACTGATCTTACCGATGTTTCTCTTCTTCATCGTCGGACTGGTTGCGGTGGCGATCGCCCCGGTTTTGAGGCACTGAGCATCTCGTACAAAGGACAAAACTCCATGAAGAGTACAACTGCCTTTTCCGGAATCGATCTATCCCAGTTGCAAACTCGCATGTTGATCAACGGCGAGTTGCGGAACGCCTCCAGCGGCAGCACATTCACTCTCCATGATCCGGCGACCGGCCAGGAGATTGCGCGCGTGCCGCAGGCGACGAACGCCGATGTTGACGCCGCGGTGCAAGCAGCACGAACGGCGCTGCAGAATGTGAGTTGGCGGGAAATGTTGCCGGCGGCGCGCGAGCGGCTCTTGCAGAAGCTAGCCGATTTGCTTGAACGACATGCCGACGAACTGGCCAAGCTCGAAACGCTCAACCAGGGCATGTTGCTGGGTGTGGCGCAGGCGGTTGACGTGGGTGCAAGTGTTCAGTGGTTGCGCTACATGGCTGGCTGGGCAACGAAAATCCATGGCGATTCTATCGACATTTCTTTCCCGATGCCGCCCGGCACCAAGTATCAGGCGATCGTGAGACGGCAGCCGGTTGGCGTCGTGGGCGCCATCGTACCCTGGAATTTCCCTCTTCTGATGGCGATCTGGAAAATTGCGCCGGCCCTGGCTTGCGGCTGTACGGTTGTACTTAAGCCGGCGTCAGACACGCCCCTGACGGCCCTGCGCTTTGCCGAGCTTGCGCTGGAGGCGGGCTTTCCGCCGGGGGTGCTTAACGTCATCGTAGGCAGCGGCAGCACTGCCGGCGCGGCCCTGGTTCAACATCCTGACGTCAACAAGATCACCTTAACCGGTTCCACCGAGGTCGGCGTCTGGATCGGCCAGCAGTGCGCTAATACCGTGAAGCGCGTTGCCTTGGAACTGGGCGGGAAAAGCCCCGTTATCGTGCTCGACGATTGCGATCCGGCGGTGGCGGCGGCGGGCGCCAGCGCGGCCATCTTTTTCAACCAAGGCCAGGTTTGTACGGCCGGATCCCGTCTGTATGTGCAGAAGAAGCAGTTCGAGCGCGTAGTCGAAAGCGTTGCAGACACGGCCCGCAACGCGGTGCTCGGCTCAGGGTTCGACCCGGCAACGCAGATTGGGCCACTTGTCTCCCAGCGCCAGCGGGAAAACGTATTGCGGTTTATTGATACGGGCGTGAAAGAAGGCGCCCAACTTGTGGCCGGAGGTACAGCTGCGGACCGGGATGGCTACTTCGTCCAGCCTACCGTGTTCGCCAACACCACCGGGCGCCCGCTGACCCTGACGCGCGAGGAGGTGTTCGGACCAGTCTTGATCGCTCAGCCCTACGACGATCTTGAAGAAGTCGTGCGCGAGGCGAACAACACTGTCTACGGGTTGGCCGCAAGCGTCTGGACCTCAAACATCAGCAAAGCTCTCAGGGTGGCGGAGCGCCTGGATGCGGGCACAGTCTGGATCAATTCGCACAATGTGGTCGATCCTAATATGCCTTTCGGCGGTTTCAAACAGTCTGGCATCGGGCGCGAACATGGACGCAGCGCGATCGAGGCGTACACGGAGTGCAAGTCGATTTGTATAGCTTACTAACGGTGTTGGGCGTCCAAGCCGGTGGGGTTACAACAGAGGACTGGAAGGTTTCTTCGCTGTGTGCCTCGTTACAATTATTTGCCCTCATCGTCCATGCCCTCAGATAGTGTTAACAGGCTCCCGAGGAATCCTAGAAAGACTGCGTCGTTATGTCGAAACCGATAGTTGTCGTTGGAAGCATCAACCTGGATTTGGTCGCAACCACAGAGCGAATGCCAGCCGTTGGAGAGACCGTTGCTGGAAGAGCATTTCAAACTTTTTTTGGTGGCAAAGGAGCCAATCAAGCTGTTGCGATTGCGCGACTGGGATATCCAGTTCACATGCTGGGCAAGGTCGGAGACGATGCTTTCGGTTCGCAGTTACGTCATGCTCTCGAAATCGCCGGAGTTAGCGCCACCGCAGTCGAAACCGCTCCCGGCTCCTCTGGCGTGGCAGTAATCCTTACCAGCAACCACGGAGAAAACATCATCGTTGTGGTAGCCGGCGCCAATGGAGAACTGCAGGCAGCCGATCTGGACAGACACCGTTCTTTGATCGAGGATGCGGGTCTTGTCCTTACACAGCTTGAGATCCCAATGCCAGCCGTCGAGCGACTGGCACACATCACGCAATCTGTGGGTGTTCCCCTGATGCTAGACCCCAGCCCCGCGCAGCCGCTTTCCAGCGCTCTTCTGCGATGTCTGGATTGGATCACGCCGAATGAATCAGAGACACGCGTTTTGCTAGACCTGGATGAGGGCGAAGCTATTCCGGATGTCGCTCACAGAGCTGCGGAAGAACTCCTCCAGCGGGGACCCCGCAACGTTCTACTCAAACTGGGTGAGCGTGGAGTGTTTCTGGCGCTGCAGAACGGCGACCGGTTTTTTGTCCCAGCCTATCGGGTGGAAGCTGTGGATACCACGGCGGCGGGGGATGCCTTCAATGGCGCGTTTGCCGTGAGTCTGATCCGTGGCAAGTCCCCCAAGGAGAGCGCGGATTATGCTGCGGCAGTAGCCGCAATCTCTGTGACTCGGCATGGCGCCCAGCCATCCATGCCCAACAAAGACGAGGTGGAGCGGTTTCTGGAGCAGCAGGTTGGCGGTGACCAGTGATCACCTTTTGGCAAGGAGCGGGCCCATTTCCGTTGTGACTACGTTACACACAATTACAACGGGTTGACTGACGTGTCTGATCTCGCTCAGACAAACAGTTGTTGATCTGGTCTTGACGCCGAAGCAGCCTGCAACATCAGCCTGACGTTTGCGCAAAACGACGGCAGGCAACGCAAATGCGATGGTCACATTCATCCAGGATGGCTCTCAGAGTCCTCAAACAAATGGGTGTGTCTCGCCGAAATGTCATCGGCCGAGAATGGCGCGAGTCTTTCTCGTCCGAAGCATGAACTTTGAGTCTGCACTGACCAAGTCGTCCATCTTCACGCGGGTGTGCCAGTCGTCCATGTTGCTGACGCAGAAATGGACCAGATCGCGCAGGTGGCGACGCGCCAAAAAGAAAAGTATTAGCCGCCACAGAAACAGAGAGTAGTACCGGCCCAGAGCCAAGGTAACGGGAATCGCAGAAATTTTGGGGCATCATCCTCCGGAATGCAAGATTCATCACCGCGCCGCAGTTATGGACGCCCGGCCGACTACAATGGCGGCCATGAGGGTGCCCCTCTGGCTCAAGATCGGCTGGACCGTCTGGGTGATCGCCTGGGTCCCGTTCTACTGGAGGCAATACGGCCTGCAAAACTTCCTGTTCTTTTGTGATCTGGGAAACCTCTTCCTCATGCTCGCCCTGTGGTTGGAGAGCCCTCTGATTTTCTCCTGGCAGGCGACCGGACTGCTGCTGTTCCAGACCCTCTACACCATCGACTTGGCTGGGGCTTTCAGCACTGGCTCGCACATCGTCGGCGGCACGGAATACATGTTCGATCCCAACCTACCTTTATTCATTCGCCTGCTCAGCTTGTTTCACGTGGCCACTCCTCCGCTGCTGCTGTGGGCCATCCGGCGCCTGGGTTACGACCGCCGAGGATGGCTCTACCAGACGCTGACCGCCTGGGTGGTGGTTCCCGTCAATTATTTCTGGCGTCCGCAGTTCGACGTGAACTGGGCCCGTGGCCCCTTCTTCCGCCAGCAACACGCTATGCCCGGCCTGCTTTACCTGCTGGGACACCTAGTCGTGGTCACGCTGTTTGTGTATTTTCCCACCCACCTGCTGCTGCAATGGTGGGCCCGACGTGGAGGCTTCCTGCTGGCCGGAGGGAGAGGCGACGTCCATGACCTAAAACCAGTTTAGAGAAAATGAGAGCACGCAGTTTAGGTCTCTGCTCGAACATATAACGGCACAACTCGAATACGCGCCTCACATAGCGGCGAGATCTTCCCCCAAGACCTCGGCATCGTGTCCCCGTGCGCGCTCTACGGAGCATCACGGCGTCACCCGATGGCCGGACGCTCTATTACGGCGCGCGGCTGGTGGAAGCCAACATCTGGAAGGTGGAGCGGCCCGAAGGCCGCCAGCGATAGCCGTGGTGCTTGCCTCTGATTGCGGGCGTATGACGTCGGGGTTCTATCGGGACTGCTCCGGCGAGATGGTGTATTTGGGCGGAGGAGTCGTAGCGGAGCAGTTTCGATAGATGCGTGAGAAGGAAGCCGCTGGTGCGGTCGGGGCAGGACGCTTCGGCCTATGGATTTCAACTGCTTCGGTAGCCGGGTTGGTTGCGAAAGGAGCGCGGCGCCGAGGAAAGGGACGGAGGAGAGTGTGCGAGCGCCAGGCATGCAAGGCCCTTCGGCTCGGGTGGTTGAGTCGGCATAGCAGTTTTTTTCACCCTCAAGGAACACAGGCAGTGAGCATGGGGAGACGCATGCGAGAGTGGTCGGGTCTAGCAGGCGATCGGGACGTGTCATAAATACATGCAAGTCTGTGACCTGATCCCCTGAATCCGCACGAAATTGAATATGATTTCGTCGAAGGAGCGGAGCGTTCTAGTCCGTCGCAATCGACGCGCACAGGTGCGATGGGATCGTCTTTACCCTCGCTTGCCCCGTGGATTCCCCGACCCCGCATTCTGCACCCTTATCCTGCCGCCCGCTTTGCCGCCACTCATCCATGGTAAGAGCCGTATGCGGAAACGCGCGTGTACGGATCTGTGCGGGGGGCGATCAGCGATGGTCGGCTCTACCGCGACAGTAACTCCAGGGGACCCGACTTGCGCCCTTACCTCCGGATCCCTGATGATGCTCTCAAGAACTTGTCTCTTGCTAGCACAAGCCATGGCTAATGCTCCAACGTTTTGAAGAACTGCATGCACCCCCAGCGGGGCTTATTTGTTCGCGCAACAACTCTTTCCCTCTGGTACCCTGCATACACCTATGCGCCTTCACCATAGCCTGTTTTTCTTAGTCGCCATAGCCGGTTGCGTCTTTGCCCAAAACGTCCAACCAGTTGCCGACCGCCTCGCCGCCCAGGACGCACTTTTCGAAGAGCAATACGAGTCGGATCTCCGCAACTTTCCTGAGCGTGCTACCGCCGTCGGCGACTACCGCTACAACGACAAGCTCGCCGAGTACTCGCTCGTTGCCATCGTCCAGCGCCACAAGACCGACGAGGCCTTCCTTGGCCGACTTGAAGCCATCCCGAGTACGGGCTTCTCCGAGCAGGACCAGCTCTCCCACGACCTCCTGGTTCGGGTTCTTCGGCAGCACATCGCCGACTTCGACCTCAAAGAGTATGAGATGCCAATCAACCAGCAGAATGGCATCCATACCAGCCTTGCGGATCTGCCGCTGTCCGTTCCTCTCAACTCGGTCAAGCACTACGAGGACTACATCGCCCGTCTTCACCAGATCCCGCGCGTCCTCAGCCAGACCACCGAAGTCCTTCGCGCTGGCATGAAGGACAAGCTCATGCCCGTCCGCTTCCTCCTGGAGAAGCTTCCCGTCCAGTGTCAGGGCATCATCGATGCCGACCCTTTTCTCATTCCAACAAAGAAGTATCCTGCGAGCATCTCTCCCGAAGACCAGAAGCGCTTGACCCAGCAGATTACTGATGCCATCAACATCGACGTCATCCCTGCGTACAAGACTTTCGCGAACTTCCTCCGCACGGAATACGCCCCCGAAGGTCGCACTAACCTCTCTATTACCTCTCTGCCAGACGGCCAGAAGCGCTACGAAAACTACATCTACGCCCGGACCACCACCCACATGACGCCGGACGAGATCCATCAACTCGGGCTCCGCGAGATCGACCGTATCCAGGCCGAGATGACGGTCATCGCCAAGAAAAAGGGCTTCGCCGACCTTGCTTCATTTCGGGCCTCACTCAAAACCAATCCCAAATACATCCCGACCTCCTCGGAGCAGATTCTCGAAGATTTCCGCCGCTACATCGCTCAGATGGAGCCTAAACTTCCCGAGCTCTTTACCTTACTTCCGAAGTCGCCGGTCACCGTCGAAGCCATACCCGCCTTCCAGTCCGCGGCTGCCACCCACTACGTCACCGGCACGCCGGATGGCAAGCGCCCCGGCCGCGTCGTCGTTGCCACTTCCGACTTCGCGCAGCGCTCGCTCATCGACGACGAGGCGATCGCGTACCACGAAGGCATCCCCGGACATCACATGCAGCTATCTGTGCAGCAGCAGCTCACCGGATTGCCTAAGTTCCGCCTCCATGGTCTCGGCTTCAACGCGTACGTCGAAGGCTGGGCCCTGTACGCGGAGCAACTCGGCAAAGAGGTCGGCTTCTACCAGGATCCCGTCTCGGACTACGGCCGCCTCTCCTCCGAGCTCTTCCGCGCGGTACGTCTGGTCGTCGACACCGGAATCCACTCCAAAGGATGGACCCGCGATCAAGTCGTGGACTTCTTCCGCAAGTCCGGCGCTGTCGATGAGCCCACAATCCAGTCCGAGACCGACCGCTACATTGCGTGGCCGGCACAAGCCCTCAGTTACAAGCTCGGCCAGCTCAAGTTCCGCGAACTCCGCGAACGCACCCAGAAAGAATTAGGCCCTAAGTTTGACATCCGCAAATTTCACGACGAGATGCTCGACGGCGGAACCCTCCCCCTCGATCTCCTCGACGCCCGCACGGACAAATGGATCGCGCAACAGAGATCAAAGTGACATTACTGGGAAATAGCTGCGAAGCGTAGAGCTGTGTAGTAAGGATTTCCAACTTGGCGGGTGTAATTGCGGATTGGGGAAGAGTTGCCGACAATCCAAAAGTTATTTGTCCTGGCTCGGACCGAAATGCGGAGTACGGCCACTCGTACAGACAGTCCTGTCATTCGACGAAATGTCCCTTGTCCCTCGAAATGGCATAGCTGAGTGGCGCGAAAGAAAGCATCTGCAATCTGACCCTTGACAAATCGGGCTTTCAGGGCAATGATTACGACTAATAGTCGTATATGGGCTTTGGTCGATAATGGCTAACAGTCATAAATATCATTCTGCCGCTCTCATCGAAGCTCTCGCTTCCGAGAACCTCCCCCACTTGCAAAGCATGGGACGCCGCCAGCGTCGCGCCGCCGAAACTCGTGTGCGCCTGTTCCGTTGCGCGCTCCAGCTTTTTGCCGAGCGCGGCTTCCCCAATGTCACGGTGGAAGACATCACCGAAGCCGCGGATGTCGGCAAGGGCACTTTCTTCAACTATTTCGAGAGCAAAGACCACGTGCTGGGTGTGATGGCTGAAATTCAGCTGGGCAAGGTGAGAGAAGCCGTGACGCTCACCGAATCTGGCAAGCAGACTATTCACTCAGTGTTGCACCGTCTGTTCCTTCGCGTCGCGGAGGAACCTGGGCGCAGTCCCGACCTCGCCCGTGCCCTGATCTCCTCTTTTCTGGCAAGCAAGCGAGTTCGTCATCTTATCGACCGCAACCTGTCCGAAGGCCGCAAGATGGTGGCCCAGGTTGTGGCCGCAGGGCAAAAGCGCAGAGAGATCGACTCCCGCTTGGAAAAAAAGAAAGTTGCGCTTCAACTCCAGCAGGCGTTCATGGGAACACTCCTGCTTTGGTCGCTGGAGGGCCAGCCTGCGCTCGAAGCTTGGATCGAAGAAAGCTTTCAACACTTTTGGAGGGCAATCGCCATCTCCAGTTAAGAGCAAAGGCCAAGAGTCAAAGCGATGAAATATGATTTCCGTACTGTCGTTATCCTTTGGCTGGCCACTCTGATCTGTGGCGCGATCAGCGCAGCCCAGGAACTAACGCCCTACCGCCTCACGTTACGTGATGCTATTCAGAAGGCGCTACAGGCCAACCTCAACGTGCTCGTTGCCGACACCCGAGTCGAGGAAGCCGAGGGCACTCGCATGCGCCGCTTATCGGCCGCGCTGCT
>Ga0116111_1000854_pt1 | contig 23460 bp, 24 predicted proteins | sample June2015DPH_8_10_FD_89720 | JGI IMG/M metagenome (GOLD analysis project Ga0116111, IMG submission 89720) | Peatland microbial communities from SPRUCE experiment site at the Marcell Experimental Forest, Minnesota, USA - June2015DPH_8_100 | ecosystem: Environmental > Terrestrial > Soil > Wetlands... | reverse complement strand
TCCTGCGGCAGCGGGCTGTGCAATGTCTGCCTGGCGGTGCTCTCGGTGCCCGTGATCAGCTTTAGCGCGCCCAAGGCTGGCGATTTCATCGATGCCAATGCGGCCGACGTCACCGGCGATCGCGCCAACCGGCTACGCATCCTGAAGGAACAGTCCTTCCAACTCAACGGATTCTCCACGGACCGTGTGCAAAACGCGCTGACCGTTTACTACCAGGAGATGATCACCAACCTGATCAGTTCGCTGCGCAACCAGATTTCGTCGGCGCAAAAGTTGCCGAAGCTGGAACAATCGGTTCCGCTGGTACTGAGCGGCGGCAGCATGATGCCCAAGGGCTTCCTGGAGAAATTCAACAAGACGCTCAACGCCAGTGAATTTCCTCTGCGCCTGTCGGAAGTCCGCTTGTCAAGCGACCCGCTGCACTCCACGGCGCGCGGAGCTCTCATGGCGGCCCTCTGCTAATCGGCGATCCCGACGAAGGGGCCTGGTTATGCCGGCAGTTGCATGGTCACAACGTCGCTATCCCGTGAAGTCAGGATGGATGCGATGAGCCCGGAGAAGTGGACCGCGCGACAAGGAAGGTAGGAGGGAGAGAAGTGGTAGGGACGGGCAGATTCGAACTGCCGACCTGTCGCTTAGGAGGCGGCCGCTCTATCCAACTGAGCTACGTCCCCACTGGTAACTTCATTGTACCGTGGCGGGCAGAACGCTGAAGGATCTCCAGCCGCACCAAACATACCTGCGCCGCATTCCTGACTAACTTGAATTTAACCAGGTGCGGCACGGGTCCTGTTCCATCGAGCGTAAGGCGTAGGTGTACAGGATCACGGCCGCGGCGGGCGAAGGAAGCGCTGGCGTGAAGCCGGCGAACGGCTGCCGATCAACCCCCTGCCGCCGATGTCGCGGCGGTAGTGCATTCGCTCGAAGCTGATCGGCTCCACGGCTTGATAGGCGCGCGCGATGGCGGTCGCCAGATCGTCGCCGCCGGCGGTCACACCCAGCACGCGTCCGCCGGATGTTTCCAGGCCGTTGGCTCCTGTACGGGTGCCCGCGTGAAACACCGTGGCGCCGGTGGCTTCCGCCGCTTCCACGCCATGGATGGGCTTGCCGGTTTCGTAGGAACCCGGATAACCGCCCGACGCCAGAACCACGCAGAGGCTGGGACCACGCCGCCATTCGAGCGTGGCACCGGCGAGCGAACCGTTGGCCGCGGCCATCAGGACCGGCACGAAGTCGGAAGCCATGCGGTGCATGAGCGGTTGCGTTTCCGGGTCGCCCAGGCGGACGTTGAACTCGAGGACTTTCGGACCGGCTTCGGTCATCATCAGGCCGGCATAGAGGAAGCCGGTGAATTTGGTGCGCTCCACGGTCGGGTAAATCACGCGGTCGAGAATTTCACGCGTCTCGATCTCGGTGAGGATGGCGCCGTCGCAGTACGCGCCCATGCCGCCGGTATTGGGACCGGTGTCACCATCGAAGACGGCTTTGTGATCCTGCGTAGGGGCCAGCGGAACGACGTTGCGGCCGTCGCACAAGGCGATGAAGCTGACTTCCCGGCCGCGCAGGAATTCTTCGACGACCAGGCGCCCGGTGAGAGTCTGGAGAGCCGTCTCGGCTTCGGCGCGATCATGCGCGATCACCACGCCCTTTCCGGCAGCCAGGCCGTCGGCCTTGAGCACCACCGGAAAGCCGAAACGGTCGAGGGCGCGGCGCGCTTCGTCGGCGCTGGCGCTATTCACGGTAACGAATGCGGCTGTCGGAATATTACTTTGTATAAAAAAGTTCTTTGCGAATATTTTACTACCCTCGAGCTGCGCCGCCTGTGCATCCGGACCAACGATCTTGCGGCCGCGCGCACGGAACTCATCCACCACTCCAGCCACCAGCGGCGCTTCGGGCCCGACCACCGTCAGGCCTGCGTCGATCTCCTCCGCCAGGCTCAGGAATGACGCGCCCGGCGGCAGGCACGTGGCGACGCGCGCGATCCCCGGGTTGCCCGGCGACGCGAAGACCTCGACGCCCTTCGACTGAGCCAACTTCCACGCCAGGGCGTGCTCCCGCCCGCCGCTTCCCAGGACCAGGATTCTCATTTCGCTACAATCATAATAATGCAGGAGAAGTACGACGTAGTTGTGGTGGGAGCGGGTCACGCGGGATGCGAGGCGGCGCGGGCGTGCGCGCGCATGGGCCTGCGCACCGCCATGGTTACGATGAACCTGGACCTCATCGCGCAGATGTCGTGCAATCCCGCGATCGGGGGAATCGCCAAGGGCCACTTGGTGCGGGAGATCGACGCCCTGGGCGGCTTGATGGGGGAAGTCGCCGATGCCGTGGGCATCCAGTTCCGCCTGCTGAATACCAGCCGCGGGCCGGCGGTCTGGTCGCCCCGCGCGCAGATGGATAAGAGGATGTACCGCGCGCGCATGCGCGAGGTGTTGGAACAGGAGCCCAACCTGCGCATCAAGCAGGCCGAGGTGGCGGCGCTTGCCATCGACGGGCGGCGCGCCCATGGCGTGTACCTGCGCGATGGACGCAGCCTCGAGGCCGGCGCGGTGATCGTGACCACCGGGACATTCTTGAATGGCCTGGCGCACGTCGGCGAAATGCAGTACAGTTGCGGGCGGAATGGCGAGGCGCCGTCGCAACTGCTCGGCGACCAACTTCGCACAACTGGTCTGCAATGGGCCCGCTTCAAGACCGGAACTCCGCCGCGGTTGGACCGCCGAACGATCGACTGGGCGCAATTCGAGCCCCAGCCCGGCGATGCCGATCCAACGCCGTTTTCCTTCCTGACGGCACGCATCGACCGCCCGCAGATCGAGTGCCACATCGGCTACACGACAGAGGCCACGCGCCGCATCTTAAAGGAAGCGATCCCGCGTTCGCCGCTCTATAGCGGGCAGATTGAGGGGGTGGGACCGCGGTATTGCCCGTCGATCGAGGACAAGATCGTTAAGTTTCCGGATAAGGCCCGTCACCAGATTTTTCTAGAGCCGGAAGGCTTCGACACCAATGAGATTTACGTGAACGGCATGTCGACCAGCATGCCCATCGACGTGCAGGCCGCCATGGTGGCTTCGATTCCCGGGCTCGAACAGGCCGAGATGATCCGGCCCGGCTACGCCATCGAGTATGATGCCATCGACCCGCGAGAACTGGATCACACTCTGGAGGTGAAGTCGATTGCGGGGCTGTATCTGGCCGGACAGATCAACGGCACCTCGGGGTACGAAGAAGCCGGTTGCCAGGGGTTGGTGGCGGGCATCAACGCCGCGTGCCGCCTGAGCGGCAAAGAGCCGGTGATCATCGGCCGCACGCAAGGCTACACGGGAATCCTGATTGACGATCTGATTACCAAAGGCGCTGATGAGCCATACCGCATGTTCACTTCGCGTGCGGAATTCCGGCTGCACCTCCGTATTGATAACGCGGACTTCCGTTTGACACCCGTGGGCCGCCGCGCCGGCCTGGTGACCGACGAGCGGTGGGAAACGCTCAACCGCAAACTGCAGCAGAAGGAGCGGCTGACTAAAGCCCTGGAGCAGCATCGCAACGGACAGTGGCTGAAGCGTCCGGAGGCGTCGATTGCGGAAATCTCCGGCTGGGTGCGCGAGATTCTGGGCGAAGAGCCGGTGCGGGGGCTGGTCGCGACGGTCGAGACCGAGGCCAAGTATAGCGGCTATATCGCACAGCAGGAACGGCAGATGGAACGAATGAAGGACGCCGAACGCCGGCCGATTCCCGCGGCATTCGGCTTCGGCCGGATCCCGGGCCTGTCACGGGAAGCGCAGGATAAGTTGGAGCGAGTGCGCCCTGAGACGTTGGGCCAGGCGGCGCGCATCCCCGGTGTGACGCCGGCGGCCATCGCCATTCTGGATGTCTACCTGAGCCTGGACCGTGTTTGCTGATTTCCCACTGTCGGCGGAGCAGCAAAGCGCGCTCGAGGCGCATCTGGAAATGCTGCTGCGGTGGAATCAGAAGCTAAACCTAACGTCGATCCGCAATCGGGAAGAGGCGATTCAACGCCACTATTGTGAATCGCTGTTTTTGGGAATGCGCTTGCCACCGGGGGCTTGGAAGATCGCAGACGTTGGCTCGGGCGGTGGCTTTCCCGGTTTTCCCGTGGCCGTGTTGCGTCCGGATTGTCAGGTGACCCTGATTGAGTCCCACCAGCGAAAGGCAGTCTTTCTGCGGGAAAGTTCGCGGAAGCAGGCCAACATTCGGGTCTTGGCGAAGCGGGCTGAAGAGGTCGGGGAACGGTTTGACCGTGTGATCTCCCGCGCCGTCAGCTATGAAGATTTGGCTTCGTTCCTACAGAAACTTGCCCCTGCTGCCGATCTATTGACTGGAGGAGAAGAGCCTCCATCGGGAATTGGGTTCGTTTGGGAAGCTGCCGTCCCCCTGCCATGGGGGAAACAGAGGTTTGTCCGGACCGGAGTTGCGGTTTCACGTGAAACAGTGAAGTGATGAAAAGTGAAGTCTATTTCGGAGGAAACACCGTAAACACCGTAAACCTCTTGTTTCACGTGAAACGGCAACCATGCTAGTATGGCCGATTGAGCCGAGTCTTTGCCATTACGAACCAAAAAGGTGGCGTTGGGAAAACAACTACCGCTATCAACCTGGCGGCAGCCTTAGCGGCCAACGACTTCCGGGTGCTGGTGATTGATTCGGACCCGCAAGGCAATGCCACGACAGGACTTGGCGTAACCAAGGACACCAGCCGGCCGAGCCTTTACGATGTTCTTCTGGCAGACGCGGTTGCCAAAGACGCGATTGTGGCGACTGAGTTCGAAGGGCTTCACCTGATTTCCGCAGATAAGAACCTGGTTGGTGCCAATCTGGAGTTGGTGGATCTGCCGAATCGCGAATTCCGGCTGCGAGAAAGGATGGCGACGATTCGCGAAGACTACCGCTATGTTTTGATCGATTGCCCTCCCGCGCTGGATCTGCTTACGCTCAACGCGCTAATTGCGGCCGATTCGGTGCTGGTCCCGATCCAGTGCGAGTTCTTCGCACTGGAAGGCATTTCGGAGCTGATGGACACGATTGAACGGATCCGCCAGGGCTTCCAGCACCCGCTGGCGATTGAGGGAATCCTGCTGACATTGTTCGACGACCGAAACAACCTCACCCGGCAGGTGGCCGCCGACTTGAGGGAATTCTTCGGCGAACTGGTGTTCAAAACCGTGATTCCGCGGAGCATCCGGCTCGCGGAAGCGCCGAGCTTCGGCAAGCCAATCCTCGCGTATGACCCCCGCTCACGGGGCGCGGAAAGCTACATCAAGCTGGCGAAAGAGATTCTGGACCATGAACAAACCCGACAATCCGCGCAGGGCGCTCGGTAGAGGCCTGGGGACGCTGCTGCCGACGCGGCCACAGCCGGTTCAAGCCCCCACCGGACCGGTCACGGAACCGACGGCGCAGACGGTCCCAATCGATTCCATCGACCCTAATCCGATGCAGCCGCGGCGGGTCTTCCAAGCCGAGCGCCTGGCGGAACTGGCGCAATCGATCCGCACCAACGGCATCATCCAACCGCTGGTGGTACGCCTGGCTGGCGGCCGCTATCAATTGGTTGCGGGCGAGCGGCGGTGGCGCGCGGCGAAGCTGGCGGGGGTCGAGCAGGTTCCGGTCACGGTGCGGGTGATTCCGGACGATCGGTTGCTCGAAGTCAGCCTGATTGAGAACATCCAGCGCGAGGATCTCAATCCTATTGATACAGCCCTGGCCTTCTCGACGCTGTCGACTGAGTTCGCTCTGAGCCCGGAACAGATCGGCCAACGGACCGGAAAAGACCGCACGACCGTGATCAATTCCTTGCGGCTCCTGCAGCTTTCCGAAGACCTGCAGCAACTGGTGGCGGAGCGGCGCCTCTCGGCCGGACACGCGCGCTGTCTGCTCACTTTGCCGACCCTGGCGTTGCAGCGGGAAGTTGCGGAAAAGGCCGTGGCGCAAGGCTGGTCGGTGCGCCAGACGGAACGGACCACTCAGAAAATGATGGCCGGCCGCCAGCCGAAGCACGTGGATGAAGTGCAGATCGATCCTAACGTGAAGGCGGCAATCCAGGAGATGGAGCGCGTGCTGGGGACTCGCGTTCGCATCACCGAGAAGCGCAAAGGCGGGAAGATCGAGATCGAATACTACTCGGCGGAAGACCTCGACCGCATCTACGACACCATTGTGGGTGAGACGAAGTAAGCCGCCGCGCTCCTATTTCAGGAGTCGCAGGATGTCGGCCAGTTCTCTGCGGATTTCGGGTAACGGATCCTCGGAAAACAATTCCTGTTGAGCCTGTTTTGCGATGCGGGGTGGCTTGGGGGCGCGCGCTTCGGCCTGCAACGACTGCCGCGCGCCTTCGATGGTGAAGCGCTTGTCGCGAAGCAGGTGCTTGATGCGCAGCAGCAACTCGACATCTTTGCGGCGGTAGAGACGATGGCCGGTGCCGGATTTCTTGGGAGAGAGCACGGGGAACTCGGTCTCCCAGTAGCGCAGAACATAGGGCTCCACGCCCAGAAGTTCGCTCACCTCGCCGATTTTGAAATAGAGCTTATCGGGTATCTCGGGAGCACCGGTCTGCAACGCGACATCCGTCATAAGCCATTCGACATCCTAGCTCAACCCGGCGGCAAAGTCACTGGTTTCCAGTAATGATCGTGACGAAGTGTTGGCCGCGGGGCAGGAAAATCGTCTTGGGGCCGGCCGGTTGGAGCGGTTCGCTCGAGCCATCCACCTGGAGCTCTAACGGCGCGCGATCGAGGATGGCGATGGCGCGGGCGGTCGATTGATAGGAGAATTCAATGGTGGTGGCGTTCACGGCGCGAGCCGATTCGAGGTCGGCGGTGAGGCGCAGCAAATGCGGGCCAGGCACGCCGACGGCGGGTTCCAGGCTGTGCGCACCGGCGGGGAGCCAGATAGTTTCGCCGTCGGCTACCGGCCAGCGCGCGCCATCCACCATCGCCTGCCCTTTCCAGGGCACACCGGCTCCTAGGACCGAATCGATCACGGTCTTCGGCCCCACTTTCTCAATCCGCGTGACGGCAGCGGCAGCGGACGGCAGCAAGCTCAGATCGGGCGGAAGCAGGGAGTTCTCGAAATAGAGAGCCACGCGCTGGAAGCTGGCGGCGGCCTGGTGCACAAGCTGGAAGAGCTCGGTGCCGGTCTGCTGCTTGGTGGGATAAACATTTTGGTAGCGATCGACGATATTCAGGTCGATTGCTAGTTTTTCGCGGTGGGGAGTCAAGGCCTGGTAGCGTTCGGCGATGGCGGCGTAACGTTGCGGGCCGAGGTTCCAGACCGTGGCCGGGTCTTCGATGAGGAAAGTGAAAGTGTGGCTGTCGAGCAGCGGCAGGGCCCGCGCGGCGTCGGCGCCAATGGCATCGCGCATGCCGTTGTCGAAGCGATCATCGACGTGCGTGAGGACGAGATCGAGGTAGGGTTTCCGGCGGCGGGCGGTCTCCAATTCGCCGATCCACTCCTCCTGCATTTTGCCGGCGAGGGAGGCGCGGAATTCGAGGAAAGCGGCGCGGGAAGCCGGTTCTTTGCGGGTGGAGAACAGCTCGATCGGGTCGACGCCGCTCCGCTGCCGGAACAGGGTTCGAACGTCATCGTTCATGGGGGTGAAGCGAGACGGGTTGCCCATGCCTTCGAGCGATTCGAAATAGAGCTCGGCGAGGTTGACGCCATCCCAATCGAAGCGGGCGGTTAACTCTTGGACGCCGGCGGAAACGGCCCGGAAGCAGTCGCGATTGGTGAGGTTCATCAGCTTGCGCCAGTCGAGCTGGGCATCCTGCAGAACGGCCGTTTTCTCGCGCCACTCCGGGTGGTCGTTCCAGAACTTCTCGCTGACGTGGGGAAGTTCAAGCCAGGCGTATACCAGAATGCCTTCGCGGTGGCAGGCTTCGATCAGCTTGGCGAGGTAGGCGTCCTGTTCGGCGTTTGGCTCATAGAAGTGCCAGGCGGCGACGTGCAGGGCGGAGATGCCGGAGCGGCGCCAGCGCGCGGCGAAGTAATCGAGGTCGACGCGCGAGCGGTAGGCGGAATCAAAGAAAGCCCAGAGGCGGGAGGAGCGGAAGGGCGGGTCCATGCCGAGATCGCAGAGAGCCTCGAGCAGATAAGGGAAGCGCTCGTAACCGTGCTCGCCCGGCGGGACGGCGATCCACAGGACCGCGCCAGCGCCGCGGCGCAGGCCCGCGGCCATGGGAGCGCCGTCCCAACGCGCCCGCGTGAAAACCTGCGCGCCGGCGGGGAGGTCGAAGACCGGGAGCTCGAGACCCTTATCCCACACGATGGGAAGGGTGGGGCGGTGAACGTCGGCGAGGCTGGTGACGCGGACGCTCTCGGTGCCGCGCTTGAAGCCAAACATTTCAGCGAGCGACGATTCGCCCTCGAGGATGAGGATGGCGCCTTGCTCGACCCGGCCATTCCACTCCGACGATGCAGGCGCTCCGGCGCGGGCCACGAAGACGTGCGAGATGGAAGCGGGCTGCCGAAGGAGGCCGATGGAAGAGAGGATATCGGGCCAGGCGCCGGCGTCGTCGGAGAGCACGGCGAAGTAAGGGAGCGATGCGCCGCTCAGGGCGGCCGCGCAAAACAGCAGCCCGCCGAGGATGGCGCAGCGCTTAACGAGTGGTGTAGGCATACCAGAGTCCCAGGCGAAAGTCGGTGAAGTTGGGGCGGCGAGGGTTGGCGGTATTCGTGAGATAGGCGCCCCGCAAGAAATTGAACGAGATCCACATCGAGCGGGGTAGGAAGGTGGCGGAAAGGCGGATGCCGGGGCCGGTCTCTGCGAAATCGGCCCAGTATTGGCGCTTGATGTCGCCGGTGATATTGGCGTTCCAGTAGAGCTGTGTGTAGCGGCTGAGAGCGTAGCCCAACCGGGATTGGCCGTAGACCAGGAAATCGTCGTCGAAGCGGCTGATGAAAAGAGCATCGAGGCTGGTATCGACGAACCAGCCGGCGGATTCGGGTAGCCTGTGCCATTGGCCGGAAGCGCCGCCGCGGTAATCGGGGAGCATGTGGCCGGTGACGTAGCTCATGGCCGAGCCGGCCTCAAACCAGCCAGTGAGGCCGTGCCAGGGAACGGTGCGGACGCCGGCGCCCGCAATGAAGGAGCTTTCGGAAAGATATTGGGGAGCGGCGGCGCCGATGGTGAGGCGGGTATCGCCGATGAAGCGGACCGAAAGATAGGGCCGCAGAAACGAGCCGGCTCGGAATTCCGTCTTGACCTGGCCATACGAGAAGAAGTCGTGCCAGCGGGTGGAGAAGAGCGGATAGATCCAGGCGGTGGTGTGGAACAGGCGCGCGTCGCTTTCGAGATTGCGCCAGGCCTGGGAGGCCTCGGAGGCCACCTGCGGGTCCGGACTGCGGCGCGCCAGATCGAACCAGGGAAGCGCCAGGCGGTCCTGGTGCGTGATATTGTAGGCCCATCCGAGTTTGATCATGACATCGAAATCGCCGGGGTCGGCCTCGTGAGCTACCTGCAGGTATTTGAGGGCGTCCTTCATGTATCCGGCTTTCATGCTGCGTTCGGCCATGACTTTGGCGTCGATGGAAGCGGGCTGCGATTCGGGGCGGGCGCGCAGCACCTGCGGCATGCGTAGGACGGCGCGAACGCGGTTGGCAAGATCTTCATCCGGGCCGGCGAGGACCCGCTCGAACAGCGGCATGGCGGCATCGCGCGCGTCGCGGCCGTATAGCAGGAAGCCGAGTTGGGTGGCGGCCAGCATGTCGTCCGGTGCAGCTTCGGTGATGGCGCGAAATTCCTCTTCGGCTTCGGCCTGGCATTCCATGCGGAGCAGAAGGTAAGCCAGCTCGCGTCGCAGTTCGACGTTGGCTGGGTCGAGTTGGAGGGCGGCCTGAAACTCGGGGACGAACGGATAGCGGTCGGGGAGAAGCTCCCGGGCGAGTTCGGCGGCGCCGGGCTCGCCACCGCGGGAGGCGGCCAGCAACGCCGCGGTGGCATCTTCGGCGCGGCCCATAGCTTTCCAGACGCGGCCGAGCGCGACCAGCACCGAGCGGCGGTCCGGAAGCAGGCGCCAGGCCTTCTCGTAATGCTCGGCGGCGAGCGCGAGCTCGTCGCGCTGCTCGGCGAGCATGGCGAGCTCGAAGTGGGCGCTGAAGTTATCGGCGCCCATGGCGATGGCGCTTTTCCAGCGCTCGATGCCGGCGGCCAGCGGAGCGTCGATGTTCTGGAAGGCCTGTTCGGCGGTAGGGTTGCCGGCTTTGCGGATGCGGTCGAAGATGCGCCGCGCCTCGGCCTCGAGCTTGGTTTCGTAGGCCAGGAAGGCGAACTCCATGGCCACTTGGGCATCGGCCGGTTCGAGCTCCATGGCCGCGCGGAACTGTTCGCGGGCCAGTTCGTTTTCGCCAACCTTGAGATACGTGTAGGCCAAATCTTTGTGGATGGAGGCGCGCTTCGGTGCGAGCTCGATGGCCTTTTGAAAGTTGGCAATAGCGTCGTCGTAGGCGTGGGCGCGGAGCTGCTCGTAGGCGCGCGCCAGAGGCTCGTAGGCCGGGTCGGGAGCCTGGGCGAAGGCCATCGGAGCAAGCATCAATAGGATGAGCGTTCGCAGTATCACTTTAGAGAGATAGTGCGCAGGCGGGCCGGGGAATCTCGGAAGAATTCGACTGAAGGAACCAGAGTGGGCGGGAGTTGTGACAGCAAATCAGGCTATTTGCGGGCGGGTCTTAGCTAAGCTGGTGTAGTTTCTGCGAAATAACTAGACAGTTCATCTTTTCCGCTTTCTGGACTTGGGGCTGGTGCAGCCGGGCTTGATCTGCTCCAAGGTCCGGCGACAGCGAGTGAGCTTCTCCTGGATGGAGTCGACGGTCGCGGTCCACACGAAGGGTTTGGGGTCCTGATTCCAGGCCCAGAGAAACGCCTCGATGGACTCCTGCAGGTCGGCTACGCTGAGGAAGACGCCGCGGCGGATGGCCTTGTTGTCCAGGTGGCCGAACCATCTCTCGACCAGATTCGTCCAACTGGAACTGGTGGGGACGAAGTGGGGCACGCAGCGAGGATTGCGTTTCAGCCACGCCTCCCTGTAAGGTGTCCAGGGCAGCGAACAAGGTGGTCGTGCCGTTGCGCCTGTTATTTGTTGGACTCCACACTAGCTTCACCTGGCACCGCAATGGTAACGGTGAAGTTTCCCTCCACACCCGAATGGGTATCGGGGTAGGCGGTGCCGACGCGATAGGGCTGGATGCCGGAGTCAGTCCTGACGTATTGCCAGTATCCGGTGGTTTGCGCCGAGCCGGTGCCTGCGGTGCCGAGTAATAGAATGACTGCACACAACAAGAACACAACGCGGGTTCGTCTCATGCTTCGGTCTCCTGAGCCCAGACCTGGAATCTAGCCCTTCCCCTTCGCTGTGACCAGTGACTCACTGTGATAAACCCCGCTTTCGGGGTCCGTTTGCAGCAACGGTTGGTGAAGACCGGCGGCAGACAGGTCAGGTACGCGCGGTACTACTGGCTGGTACTGGCTGAGCGCCATCTGACACGGCGGCTATTCGGAGCGACGGTGCGAAGCATTGCCGCCTTGCCGGTGATGGAGCGAAATCAAGCGACCGGGCATCGACTCGGTAGAGCGGAGATGCAAATCTCCGCAATCCCTTACGGAATGACACGCTCCAAGATCTGGATTTGTCACAGTGAGTCACTGGCGCCGGACCAGGGAGGAGTGTAGGCTTGCTGCTGAACTCTATTTGTATCTCAGGGCTGCTCACCGAGGAAGGTCCTACGCAAAAGGAGAGTACAATGCGATTGTCAGTTGGTAAAGATCTAAGGTTTGCTGGTGCTTGCCGTTGTGGGGATCGCATCCCGCTTGAATGCGGGGATCATCACCGTCCCGCCGGGTCTCAGCCCGGGCTCCCAATACCAACTTGTGTTCTTCACGTCCGGGGGCACCATGGCGGTAAGTTCACCCAATATAAGTGATGACAATGCTTTTGTTACAACGATGGCCAACAACGTGCCCGCATTGGCTGCCTTGGGTGCCTCGTGGCGGGCCATCGGTTCCACGTCAGCCACGAGCGCCCTCACCAACATTGGGTCATCCACCGACGGGATCTACAATCTCAACGGCAATCTGGTGGCAAACGGGACCGCGGGCCTCTTTTCCGGCTCGCTCTTCGCTCCTATCGACATAGACGAACTAGGGGATGTAGCCAACGTCGTCGTATTCACCGGCTCAAATTCGGACGGAACATCGTACCCATACAATGGACTCGGTGGCCCTCTCGGCCCCTACGATTGGGTCGAGAACGGAGATTCCGGCTCCACGACCAACTCCTGGATTACCGGCTCCCAAGTTGACCCGTCCAGGGGCGGCATTCTATACGCCATCTCCTCCCCGATCACGGTCATCTTACTCATAGAGCCGGACAACACGTTCCTGAAATCTTCAAAGCGCCATACCCGCGCGGCGGGCATTGCGAGTCGATCCGATGGCGGCATTGAGCAACGAGTAAGTCAGGCGCACAGCAGGCAGACTGCCCCGCGAATAAATTGAGCTGGTACACCCTCATCAGCTTCGGAAACAATTTGCGAAGGACGCGGAAGCTGGTCCGTATCGGCCAGGAAAGGCGCGGCTTCAAAGGCTCCGGGACGTCCACCGGGGTGCGGGATTCCACCAGGCGCAGCCCGATATTCCAGTTCTCAATTTCGCGCGGATCGTCGCAGGCCCATGCGAAACGGGCCGCCAGTTTCCGGCGCGCGTGATCTTTGTTCGCGCCATTTACGGCTCGGCGGCTGGTGGTATCGAAGGCGATGCTCACATACGGAAAGTTCTCCGCGATCTGCGCCAGCGCCGCCTTGACCTGCTGCTCTTTCAGGTAGACGAAGACGGTTTCCGCGACAAAGAAGTAAGGTCCGGGGCTTTGGCGCACGGTGGCCATCCAGCCCGGATCGAGGACCGACCTGGCCAGGGTCGTGCGCCGCTCGGTATCCGTGAAGAATTTCCGCCGCAGTTCAACCACCTCCGGAAGATCAAGGTCGAACCAATGGAGGCGGCCGTTGTCGAGCCGCTCGAAGCGGGTGTTGAGTCCGGAGCCGATCTCGACTACCGTGCCTTCCGGATGGCTGCGGAGAAATCCTTTGACCCACTCATCGAACATGGCGCTCCGCAACGTACAGCCAACGACGCGCAACCTTTGGTTGAACCTTTGGAAATCCCAATCGATGGATTCCACCATTCCGATGGCCCTGGAATCATCCAGGATGGGGCGCTTTCTGCGGCTCTCGACCGCGCGGGCATAGAGCGGAACCAGTAGGGTCTCCGAGGCCATTGGCGGAGCGGTCGCGCGCGTGGTGGCGAGCGACGGGTTCGGCAAATCCAAGCGGTTGCGACGGTTTCCTAAATTCTTCCTACATCGTCCTCGTAATCTTATGCAGCATCCGCGGCCGGTCGGGGTTCAAACCCTTGATCTCCGCCAGTTGCGCCGCGAACAATTGCGCCGGCACGATGTAGGGAATGGGCGTGTACAAATCCTGCGGACCGCCCCAGTGGCCCGGCGGAATCGGAAGCCGGATCAGGCGCGCCGGCTTGGCGCAGGCCTCCCTGTTGTTCTCGTCGGTGATCACCAGCGTCTCGGCCTTCACTTCCTCCAGCATATCCAGTACGGCGGAAATGGATTGCCACGTGACCCCCGCTGGCGCGAACACGAACACCGGAAACGCGCGCTCCACCAGCGCGATGGGCCCGTGCATCAGGTCCGCCGACGAGAACCGCTCCGTCACTACGTAACACGTCTCCATCAGCTTCAAACCGAATTCCAGGGCGTTGGCGTAGTTCAAGCCGCGGCCCACGGTCACCGCCCTCGACATGAACATGTAACGCTCCGCGATTTCGCCCACGCGCTCTTCCGTCTCCAGCGCGTCCTCCACCCATTGCGGCAACCGGCGCAGCACGTCGAAAGACACCTCGCCGCCCAGCGCATACGCCACCAGGTATAGGGCCATAAGCTGGCAGGTGTAGGTCTTGGTCGCGGCCACGCTCTCTTCCTTGCCGGCTCGCGCCAGCAGAGTGAACGCCGCGATCTCCGCCATGGTGCTGTTGGGTTCGTTGGTGATCCCCAGGGTGGTCGCTCCGCGGCTGCGCGCGTCCGCCAGCACCGCGCTGGTGTCGGTCGATTCGCCCGATTGCGAAATCCCCACCACCAGCACCTCCCGCAAATCCACCGGGCTCGAGTACAATGTCAGCACCGAGGGCGCCGCCAGCGACACCGGGATGCGCGTCGAGATCTCGATCAGATACCGGCCGAACTGTGCCGCATTGTCGGAGGTGCCTCGCGCCACCAGAATCACCAGCCGCGGCCGGTTGGCTTCCAGGTGGCGGCGCAGTTCGCGCAACTCGACGGCCCCGTCCTCCAACGTCTTCGCCAGCGCCTCCGGCTGCTGCCGTGTCTCTTCCAGCATCTTTGACATGGTGCTCACGTCCCAAACTGAGCCATTGGCAGCCTGCTGTCCAGTTCCGAACGGTTGCGAAGCTGTTGCAGCCGGTTCGTTACCGCAATCGAACGCTCTTGTTTTCAGCGCGTTTTGAGCGCGTCCGGCACATGCAGTGCATCTGGTAGAATCGGACCAGCATTCACGCTAAAGTGTGGGTTGATGTCGCAAGGACATTCCCAGGGAGTTCCTCCAATGCCGGCGCCGGACGGGGGGCGAGCCACATCCGTGACTGAAGAACAGGTCCGCGAGGAACTGAGCCGGGCCCTCGCCAGTCACGAATTCCGCACCAGCAAACGCAGCCAGGACTTCCTCCGTTACGTGGTCGAAAACACCCTCCAGGGTCATGGCGACATGCTCAAGGAGCGCACTATCGGCATCGAAGTTTTTGGACGGCCTACCAGCTACGACCCCAGCGACGATGCCACCGTCCGCGTCAAAGCCGGCGAGGTTCGAAAACGGCTGGGCCTCTACTATTCCGATCAGGGATCTCATAACCCGGTACGCATCGAACTGCCTTCCGGCACCTACGTCCCCGAGTTTCACCTGGTGAATGCTCCCTCATCGGCTTCGCCGCACCGCTCCTCCGACGTGCCGCCGGCCGCCGCGCCGCTTCCGGCCGCGGTTCCCCAGCGTCAATCCGTCGTGACGCTCCGCCGCGCTTCGCTCGCCGCCATCGTCCTGGTCGCAGCCGCGGCGCTCATCTGGTTCTTGACTCGCACCGCGGTCACGCCGCTCGAACAGTTCTGGGCACCCGTCCTGAACGGCTCATCGCCGCTGCAGTTGTGCGCCGCCTACGTGCCCGTCTATGGCGTCGATATCGATCCGTCCCTCACCCCGCCGTCGCGCGTCGAAGATTTCACGCTCCTCACCGACCAGTTCGTGGGTGGCGGCGACCTGATCGCCACCTCCCGCCTCGCCGCGATGCTCACACGGCTCCGCCGCCCTTATCGCGTCAAGCTGGGCAACGACGTCTCTTTCGCCGACCTCCGTTCCGGCCCCGCCATCCTGGTCGGGTTCTCGTACACCAAGTGGAACCAGATCAGCAACCAGATGCGCTTTTTCGTCGACGGCTTCCGCCGCCCCGCCGGAATCACCGACAATGGCAAACCCACCGAGTGGGTGCTCCCCAGCCTGCCGCGCGACCGCCGCACCACCGAGGACTACGCCATCGTCTCGCGCGTCTTTCATCCCGATACGCACGCCATGTTGGTGGAACTCGCAGGCATCACCCAATACGGCACCGATGCCGCGGCCGACCTGGTCACCAATCCCGACCTGATGGCCGAAGCGCTGCGCGGCGCTCCCCCCGACTGGCAGAAAAAGAACCTGCAACTCGTCCTGCACGTGAAAGTGATCTCCGGCGCGCCCAGTTCGCCGAAGATCTTAAAGCAATACTTCTGGTAGTCGATGTGGAGCGGCCAATCCGGGCCGCAGCCGCCTTCAGGCGGCTCTTTCCCGCTGTATGACTGGACCTCTATTTCTTTGGATGCTCCGCTAGAAATGGACCACGCGAACCAGCAGGCCGGCCAAGCTGCCGCCTAGCAATGGCCCGACGATCGGAATCGCGGCATATCCCCAGTCCGATCCTTGTTTGTTCGCAATCGGCAAAATCGCGTGGGCGATGCGCGGCCCAAGGTCGCGCGCCGGATTGATGGCGTACCCAGTGGTTCCGCCCAGACTCAGGCCGATGCCCCAAACCAGGCTCCCCACCAGGTAGGGTCCCAGCCCCGCCACCGGTCCGGTCGCCGCCACGGCTTTGGAGAAGATCGCGCCCGCCACTAACACCAGCACGAATGTGCCAATGATCTCGCTCAACAGGTTCGCCATCGGATTCCAGATCGCCGGAGCCGTGCAGAAGCAGGCGCGCTTCAAGTCGGCCTCGGGCGTCACCCGCCAGTGGGGCAGGAAGTGCAGCCACACCAGGCACGCTCCCACAATGGCCCCCGCCATCTGCGCCGCAATATATGGTCCTACCTTGCTGAAATCCCCCGAAGTTACCGCAGCCCCCAGGGTCACGGCCGGGTTCAGGTGGCCTTCACCCCCGCAGGCGATCGCGGTGAACACGCCGGCCATCACCCCCAGCGCCCAGCCTGTGGCAATCACCATCCACCCGGCGCCTTCGGCCTTGGATCTTTTAAGCAGGACGTTGGCAACCACGCCATTTCCCATGAGGACCAGCACCATAGTCCCCATGAACTCTCCGAAAACTCCGTTTGGCATTTACTCCTCCAGCCAGTCGAACGACCGCGTGACTGCCTTCTTCCAAAAGCCGTACATCCGTTCCCGCCGCTCCGGATCCATTTGCGGTTTCCAGGTGTGGTCCACCGACCACTGCGCGCGCAGGTCCTCCACGTTCGCATAGAAACCGGTGGCCAGGCCGGCCGCGTACGCCGCTCCCAAAGCCGTGGTCTCCTTTACCGCCGGACGCACCACCGTGCGGTTCAGTATATCCGCCTGGAACTGCATCAGGAGCTCGTTCTCCACCATGCCGCCATCGGTCCGCAGCACGCCCACGGGAACGCCCGAGTCCTTCTCCATGGCCTCCACCACTTCGCGCGTCTGAAATGCCGTAGCCTCCAGCACCGCGCGCGCCAGGTGACTCTTGTTGGAATAGCGGGTCAGTCCCGCAATCACGCCGCGGGCGTTATGCTTCCAGTACGGCGCGTACAGTCCCGAAAAGGCGGGAACGAAATAAACTCCGCCGTTGTCTTCCACCAGACGCGCCAGCGATTCAATCTCCGGGCTCGTGGTAATGAGCCCGAAATTATCGCGGATCCATTGCACCAGCGCGCCGGTGATCGCCACGCTTCCCTCCAGCGCATAGTTGGCCGGTTGTCCCTTGAGCTGGAACGCCACCGTGGTCAGCAGCCCGTAATGGGACTGCACGATCGCGGGACCCGTGTTCATCAACAGGAAGCAGCCCGTGCCATAGGTGTTCTTCGCCTCGCCCGCCTGGAAACAGGTCTGTCCCACCAACGCGGCCTGCTGGTCCCCCAGGATTCCGGCCACCGGAACGCCCTCGACCGCCTCCAACGCCGCGGTTCCGTAGACTTCGCTGCTGGAGCGGATTTCGGGCAGTATCGGCCGCGGTATCGCGAACGCGTTCAGCAGTTCGTTGTCCCAGTCGAGAGTCTGCAAATTCATCAACTGCGTGCGGCTGGCGTTGGAGCAGTCCGTGATGTGCAGGCCCGTCAGGTGCCACAGCAGAAAGGTATCGATATTGCCGAACAGAATCTCGCCCGCCTCGGCCTGCTGGCGCGCGCCGGGGACATGGTCGAGCAGCCAGCGGATCTTCAGCCCGCTGAAATAGGTAGCCAGCGGCAACCCGGTCTTCGCGCGAAACCGGTCCGGTCCGCCCTCGCGCGAGAATTCGGGAATGTAGTCCGCCACCCGCGTATCCTGCCAGACCAGTGCGTTGGCCAGCGGCTTGCCGGTCCTGCGATTCCACAGAACCGTGGTCTCGCGCTGGTTGGTGATGCCCAGCGCCGCCAGGTCGCCGGGTTTCAGGCCGCGCTGCTCCATCGCCTCGGCGACGACTTCCCGCGTCCGGAACCAGATCTCCTCCGGATCGTGCTCCACCCATCCCGGCTGCGGGTAGATCTGCTGGTGCTCCTTCTGTGCGCTGGCAACGATGCGCCCGGCCCGGTCAAAAACCAGAAACCGTGTGCTGGTGGTGCCTTGATCGATCGCTCCAATGAAGTCCGCCATGTCTCCCTCGCTTGGGGATCTTCCAGCTTAGCTCCAAAGCTGCCCGGAAAAGCACCGTTTTTCACCACGCGCCCAAGACGGCGATGGCCAGAGATCTCACAGGCGGAACGTCCTCGGGTTAACGAACAAAGATCATCGTTGGCCGCCCCTTGTATGTCGTCAGTTGCCATTCCCGGTACCCGCATTTCTCCGCGACCCGAATCGACGGGAGGTTCTCAGGGAAGATAATGCAGGCAGTCTGGGATGCTCCGAAGTGCGCATCACCCCACCGAATGGCGGCGCGAACGGCCTCAGTCGCATAGCCCTTACCGTGGAATTGCGGGTCCAACACCCAACCGCTTTCCGGCTTGTCGTGGATCGACGGCTCCAGGTCCCGCTTGTAATCGGCGAATCCAATCTCTCCCACGAACTTGCCGGTCGCCTTTTCCTCGACTACCCAATAGCCGAAGCCGAGCAACGTCCAATGGCCCACGTAACGCAGGAACTTGGTCCAGGCCTCCTCTTCGCTAAGAGGCTTGCCGCCAATGTGCCGTGTGACGTTGGGGTCCGCCCACATGGCGGCGCTGGCGCTGAAGTCGTCCAGGCGATGGCCCCGCAGTTTGAGCCGCTCGGTTTCCAGGATCGGCACTGGTACAGCGTTATGAAGAGGATTGGGCATAGGGACATTCTACTGTCACCAGCCCGGCTGCTTACCGCTTCACCGGCGCGCGACGCCGCAGTTCTTCAAACCAGTTGTCGACACCGACCATCCGCCGGCCGAACGGGTCCGTGCCTCCGATCAGTTCCACCAGGAATCGCTTGCCGTCCGGCGCCACGTCGAAGGTAGTGCCGAATCCTCCCTTCACCAGCGCCTTGGGCAACCCGAGGTGTAATTGCGGGCCGGGCTGAAAGTCCACGGCCATCACTCCGCCTTCGCCCATCACCACCCTGTAGAACAGCTCCCGGCCGCTGCGGGCCCACCGCACTGAATCTCCCCCTTGGGTGGAAACCCGCTCCTTGCCGCCCGGCCCGGGGAAGGTCGGCGTCGCCTCAGAATCGGTGGCCAGCAGTTGCTCCGGCTTTCCACTCCCGTCCGCCTGCACCCAATAGATCCCGCTCTTCCCGTCTACTGTGGCGCTGTAGGTAATGCGCCGGCCGTCCGGGGTCCAGATCGGAGTTGCGTTTACTCCTCCGAATGTCACCCGTGTCTTGATTTTCCGTTCCGTGTCGAAGACCCAGATATCTTCCGGACTGCCGTTCGTCGTGGTGTTCGTGTAGATCCCGTTGGCGATCCGCCGGCCGTCGGGCGACAATCTACCCGTCCCCCATAACGCCGTATCCGAGATCGCCTGCTGTTGGCCCTGCCGGTCCGCCCACCCCATGGTCGTTCCGCCGATCTGCCCGGTCGTGCCTTCAATGTAGACCAGCAGGCCACTATCGGAAAATGCGTATTCCGCTATGCTCGAGCTCGGGCCGTTGAAGGAAATGCCCTCTACCACCGGCGCCTCGGAGCCCGTAACCGCCAGCTTCTCCGCGTCGAACGACGCCGCGAACAACGTGGCTCCGCGCTCGTATACCAGGTGGCCCGTAAGCACGTAGCGGCCATCCTTGCCGTTGTTCTCGACCACACGGTAAGCGCGCTTTTTCAGGTCGAGCACCGCGATCTGGCTGGCCGTCCCCGACCCGATGGTGAACAACAGCGCCCGTGACCCGGGGAGAAAGTGCGGCGTGCGGTGCGACGTTTCTCCTTTCTTGCTGTCCAGCGTGGTGAGTGTTTCCGGCGTGGAGGCGCGCCATGCGGCTGGCGTCGTCGGCCAGCGCCGCCGGCAAGGTCTTGATGGCCACGTCACGGTTCAAGCGCGAGTCGTGCGCGCGGTAGACCTCGCCCATCCCGCCCGCGCCAATCGGCGCCGTGATTTCGTAGGGCCCCAGGTGAGTGCCGGCAGGTAGCGCCATAAGGAGATCTCCGATTGTATCCCAATCCTAAAAGCGGATCCCGGTGAGGCGGTCCGTGAGTGGCGCCGACAGCCGCCGTACCCCCTACCGCTGTAACCCCCCTTGCACCCGGGGGCGGTTTTCGCCATAATACGGCCAGATCCACCTAAGAATTGGTATAGTTTCTCACCGACAGGAGATCTGCCGTGCGCAGCAGTCTGGTAGCCGCCCTGGTTTCGTGTGTTGATAGACCCCTGAAGACCCGCGCTCGCCGTTTCCTGCTCGGCTTGTCGTCGGACGAACTGCAGTTCATCGCCGGGTTTCTGGGCTGCTGCATCCTGGAATCGCCCGAGGACGCCGGTAGCTCCCGTGCCCAACTGGCCAGGCGCATTGCGGAACGCCAACAGACCCGTGCGCAACGCTGCTCCTGGGATCAGGAGCACAAGATGATCCTGCTGCTCGAATACCTGGGCCGCAGCTCCGCCGCGCCGGCTACTGCACAATCCCGCCGCCGGCCTGCGGTTCCAGCTTGATTTCCCCGAAGGCCGACTCGTACTGCGTGACGTTCTCGCGCAGCACGTTGAACAAGGCTTTCGCCTGTTGCGGGCTGAGATAAATCCCCTGGAAGTTCTGGATGGCGACGTTTTCGGGGCTCGACTGGCTCACCCGGCCGAACGATAAAAAGAAATCCCACAGGCTGACCCGCACTTGCACGCTGTTGGCGTAGCTTTCACGGTACTCCGGTCCCTGTATGAGCTGGATCTTGGCTGCTGGTGGCTGCGTCATATGCCTTTCAGCGTAGCACCGCACCATACAGATTTAATATTCTTTACGATTTTCGGTACAACCATCGACCCGGTTCCTGCGTCCCATGGAGTGAGGCAACTCAGATGAAGCCACTCGTCGAAAATCACACACAGGGTTTAGCGCATTGCCCGATCTGTACCCACACCGTGCCCGCCGAAATCGACTTGAGGGGAAAGTACCCGCGCGTGACATCCGGCCAGAAGTGCCCGCGCTGCCGCTCGGCGTTGGATGTGGCCGCCGTCGTACAGATACCGGAAGCTGCTTAGAAAGCAGGTACTCCGGGCGGGGTTGTTTCCTGGCGGTAGTTCTGCCATAGTGGAGACAGGCTGGACACAGATGAGACGGAAGCTACAGCCCAAACCCGAGACCGTTGTCCCGGCGGAAATGCTGGAACAGGCAAAGCGTTCGATTTCGCCCGACCGCCTGACCCCGGTGATGAAGTGCTCGGTTTGTGGCGCCGAAACCACTCTGGCCTCCAGCGAACCGCTTTGCTGGGTCTGCCGCCGCTTGAAGATCAGCGCCTGGCGCGAGATCGAACAGCAGATGCCTGCTCAGGAATAGGGCTCTAAGTGTCCTGTCTCCTGTGAGAATCAAAACACTAGGTTTCGTCGCGAGGCGCGGGAGAAGGCGGCTGTTATCAACAGGGTCACGAGGCGCGCGCCGCTCAGCGCGCGCAGGCTTACGTGAACAGTACGTCGAGCACGGTGAGCAAGCGCAACGAAGTAGACGCGGCCTTATCGCGCTCCGCAGCAGAAAGCTGGTGAGAAATGCGGCCTAGGGAAGCGCCGAGCCTTCCGGCGGCAGCAGCACAATCACCTCGGCCTGCGGATTCTGGAAATCGCCCGGCACATAAGCCGCAATATTTCGCGCCCGCCCGATGGCTTCCCAAGCCACGCCCGATTGGTTCAAGCTGAAATACTGGTGGTTCAGCTTGATCGGAATGGTGGTGGGCGGCGACATCACGTGCGTCAGTTGCACGCCCGGCAGCGCCTGCCGGATCAGGTGTTCGATGTGGCTGGCCGAGCAGATCTTGATCAACTGCGGCGCCTTTTGGATGAGTTCCCCCTCGTCCATATCGGCTTGAATCGCCAGGTACAGCCGCGTGTTCTCCAGAAACCGGTCTTCGAATATCGACGCCGCATAAATCGATGGCCGGATCAGCTTCAGCGGCAACGACACGTAGTTGCTCGGAATCACCGTCTCCAGCAGATCCCGCAGCTTTTCGTCCAACTCCTCGAAGCAGGCCCCCAGTTGCTCGTGATCGTACACCGGTAAATCGCGCGGCTGCAGCCGCAGCGAAAATGTGGTCAACGTCGAGGCCAGCGAAAGCATCAGCCGGAACAGCTCCTCCGGATGCCCGTGCTTGGTTTCAAACAGGTGCCGCAGGTGCGGAAAATGCAAGTTCATCGTATACAGCAGCCAGAAGTTCGCGATGTCCGCCGTGGTGAATTCGGCCAGACTCTGGTTTTTCTGCCGCCGCATTCCCGCCAGCGCGCTCGATTTCGCCGACAGGATTTCGATCAGCCGCCGCGCGATCGAAAGGATAAAATCGTTCGCTGAAAAATCCAGCAGCGGCGGCGCGAATTTCGCGTCCAGTTGAAAGCTGTCGCCCGTCCGCAGCACCCGCGCCAACGGCATCGTGACGCAGCCGCCCTTCGGTTCGCCTTCCACCAGCACCCGGAAATTCTTACGTGCGTACTGCACCGGCTTCTCCGATGCGCCCGAGTTCTCGTCGCGGAACGATGCCACTTCCGCCAGGTAGCGCGTGTCCATCCCCCGTTCCCGCATCGACACATTGACGCCGCTCACGCGGTAATCGGGAATGGCCAGAAAGATGTCAAGCGAAGTCTGGCTCGGCTCGAAATAGGCGGCCAGCGGCTTCACCGGCGGAGCCGCGTCGGATCCCGGAATGTCGAACGGCAGGCCATCCGGGAACAGTCCCTCGGCCGCATGCACCGCAAAGGCTCCCGTGGCCAGCGCTTCCTGGTTGATTTGCAGCTTGCTGAAGCCCCACGGGCGGAACTGCAGCGCTTCCATGCGGAATTGCAGAACGCTTTCCACGAAGCGGTCCTGCACCTGCAGATGTTGGGGGCTGAGAAACGTCCCCTTAGCCCATATCACTGGCTGCAGGATGCGCATGTTGAAACAAAGTTAGCAGAGAGCGCGGGAAAAGGGCAATGATTCCTTTATTCCCACGGCCCCGCCAGCGGCGCCGGCGGGTCGGCCACCGATTGGAACCGCATCAGCAGCGCCGAGTCGCCGTTCTTCGACGAAGCCAGCGGCATTACGCCTTCGTCCGCGATGCGCTCCGCCACGCGGTCCGTCAACCAGGTTTCGGCCGGCGGTGTCATCAGCGATTCGCTCCCCCGTCGGTAGGTGTGCACCGGCAGCCCATCCACTTCGCTCACCAGGCCGGGATGCAATTGCCATCTCCGCCGGTTGAACGCCTGGCCGATCAAACAGGCGCAGACCACCGCCGGGCTGCCCCACAGGTACGCTTCGTGCGCCGGCGCTTGTGGCATCTCCTCGAAATCGAAAGCCTCCACGGGCGATGTCTTCCGCCCGTACGGCAGGCGCAGC
>Ga0116111_1000846_pt1 | contig 23605 bp, 16 predicted proteins | sample June2015DPH_8_10_FD_89720 | JGI IMG/M metagenome (GOLD analysis project Ga0116111, IMG submission 89720) | Peatland microbial communities from SPRUCE experiment site at the Marcell Experimental Forest, Minnesota, USA - June2015DPH_8_100 | ecosystem: Environmental > Terrestrial > Soil > Wetlands... | reverse complement strand
CCCAGAGTTCCATCGTGAGATTCGATGAGGCGAGCCTTGGTCGGCATGAGCCCAAAACGAATCGCACAGGGGGAAAGGCGCGAGAAAAACCCAACCGCCACCCCCACGGAGAAGTTTTGCTTGGCAACGCCGATGCCGTTATAGACGCGCTACGCCCTCAGTTATCAGTTTTCAGCCACCAGCAAGTCCCATTACGGGGCCTAACGACAACTTACTTCTATCCACAATCAACTAGCCACTAACCACTGCCTTATTCATACCGCAACGCCACCATCGGATCGACTTTTGCTGCGCGCCGCGCCGGCAGATAGGTGGCCAGCGCCGCGACACCTGCTAAGATCAACAATACGGATGCAAACGTCAGCGGGTCGGTAGGTTTGACCCCGTACAGCAGGCTGGACAAAAGGCGAGTTATCCCCAGCGCGGCAATGATTCCAAGGCCCATCCCTATCGAGGCCGGCATCATTCCTTGGCCGACCACCAACCGGAGCACGTCACTCTTTTGCGCACCCAGCGCAACGCGGATTCCGATCTCTTGCGTTCGCTGCGCGACGATGTAGGAAAGAACTCCGAACAAACCCACGGCGGCCAACGCCAGCGACAATACGGCGAACGCCACCAGCAGCGTTGCTTCAAAGCGGTGTTCAAGGGTGGACTTCCCGATCACTTGGTCCATGGTCAGGATATCGGAGACAGCCAATTCGGGGTCAAGTTCCTGAACGACCCGCTGGATCGGCAAGGCTAAGCTGGTGACATCGAAGCTCGAGCGCACGGCCAGCGTCGCGTAGTTGGGAACCTTACCCCCGTAAAGAGGCACAATGGGAAAGTACATGATGGGCTGCACAGGGTTGGCGACATGGAAGCGTGTATCACCCACCACGCCGACAATGGTGAAGGACTGACGGCCGATGGTGACCAAGTGTTTGCCAATCGGATCCTCCCCGGGGAAATACTGGCGGACAAAGGCCTGACTGATAATGGCCTCATGCGTTTTCTCCGGCCGCCGGTTGTCATCGAAAGTCTGCCCGCGCAGCAGGGGAATCCCGAGCGCCGCGAAGTAGCCTGGATCGGCCCAGCGAACGATGGCATACGCCATCTTGCCCAGCGGCAACGGGGGATGCTCGGCGATGGCGAAGCCGCTATCTCCGCCGTAACCTTCCCCCGGCACGACTCGGACGACTCCGGCACCCTGGATGCCGGGAAGTGATCGCACGCGCTCGAGTAGCGCGTCAAAGAAATTCACGCCCTGCGCGGCCTGACTGTACTTCGTCTCGGGAAGACCGAGATGCAGGGTCAGCACGTTTTGGGTGGCACAGCCCAGATCGACGGAACGCAGCCGCGCGTAACTCTTCAGCAACAAACCCGCCGCGATAAGCAATACGACGGCAAGGCCTACTTCCAGCGAAAGCAAGCATTGGCGCAACCTGACCCTCGCGGTCCCCGCGCTGTGTGAGCGCGATGAATCCCGGATGGAAGAAAGAGCCGGATTGCCCCTGATAGAAAGCGAGGACGTCGCGCCCGCGAAAATTGCGCAGGCGAGGATCAACCCCAGTACAAAGGCCACCACCATCCCATCCATATGGATGGCTTCGACGCGGCTCATATCCGGCCGCGTCGCAACGAACCACTGAATCATGGCATACGCAAGCATCAGGCCTGCCGCGGCGCCCGCGGCTGAGAGGAGGAAACTCTCGGTCAGATGTCCGGCAAGCAGCCGCCAGCGGCTCCCGCCCAGCGCCGCGCGGATGGCGAACTCTCTTCGCCGGGCCACCCCGCGCGCCACCAGGAGGCTCGTGACATTAAGGCAGGCAATCAGCAGAAGGCAACCCGTCGCGGCAAGCAGAATGTACAGAGGTGTCTTGATATCTCCGACGACATCCTCCAGCAGAGGCCGACTGTTCGCGCTGTTGCTGATGAAGGGATCATCGAGATGCTGGTCGTGCATGCGGCGCACGATGACGGACAACTCCGCCGTTGCCTCCGTTTCGCTCATGCCGGATTTCAGGCGCCCAATGGCCACGAAATCGTGAGAATCCGGGGCCTGCATCTCTTCTGCCGGAGCTTCATGATAAATCGGGGTCCACAATTGGGTGGACTGGTCCGGATAGGCAAACCATGCGGGCATGACCCCCAGCACCGTGTAAGACTTCGCGTCAAGATGAATGGTCTGGTTCAAAATTGAGGGGTCGCCGCCGAAGCGTCTCTTCCACAGTCCCCAGCTCAGAATGACGCTTGGAGCGGCCGAGGGTCGATCGTCCTCGGCGGTAAAATTCCGCCCGAGAGCGGGCTCCACCCCCAGCGTGGGAAACGTGTTCCACGAGCATTCGGCGGCGCTCACTTTTTCCGCAAGCTGACCGCCCGCTCCCGACAGGTTGTACCGAGCATCGGTCGAAACGATCGCCAAATCGGAAAAGCCATGGCTCTGCTTCCGCCACTCGGCGAACACCCCGCCGGCCACACTGTTGTATGGAAACTTATCGTCCGGGCTGTGTTCATAGAGCCTAACCAGTCGTGCCGGGTCCTTGAAGGGCAGGGGCCGAAGCAGCACCGATCGCACCACGGTGAAAAGCGCGGTTGTGGCGCCAATTCCTAGCGCCAGCGTGATCATAGCGACGACGGTGAAGCCCGAATCCTTATAGAGCGTCCGCAGGCCGAAGCGGAGGTCCTGCCAGAGCGTCTCGACGGCATTCCATCTCCACATTTCCTTACTCCTCTCTTGCGCCAAGGTTACGTTCCCAAAGCGCCGCAACGCGGCATAGTGAGCTTCGTCGGGCGGCATGCCGGATTCCAGGTTCTCCTGCTCTTCCATTTCGAGATGAGCGCGGATCTCTTCCGCGAGATCGTCCACCGGCTTCCGCCGCCGAAACAGAGCACCGAGTTTGGAAAGTTCGCGACGCAAGGTCATACTGAGCTCTCAGCTATCAGCCTTCAGCTACGGCCCACCCCATTCTTCCGGGCAAACTTGGCGCGGACCGGTTTTGTAGGGCCAGCGCCGCTGGCCCCTACAACGCCCCCGCGACGTGGTTTGTACGGCGCGGCCTTGCCACATGCGGAATGCGTCTACAGCTTAAGCTCAAGAAAGTTCCCCATTTTGCGGCGTGGAAAGAATCCACGCCGCTCGAAAAGCCGCAGGGCCGGACTGCGGGCCCTGCGCTCCCCCAATCCTGACCACTATCCACTGCCTTACTCATACCGCACTCATACCGCAGAGCCACCATGGGATCGACCTTGGTCGCGCGCCGGGGTTGACGGCAGTTTCCGTTTGTGTTACCTTTCTGCCGTATGAGTCATACAATAAGCGTTCGTCTTACACCGGAACTTGCCGAGTGGCTCCAAGAGAAGAGCCGGCGGACGGGTTTGCCCGCCGGCCGGATTATCCGTCAGCAACTTGAGCGTGCCCGGTCCGAAGCTGGAAACCAGCGCTTCCTTCGCCACGCAGGAAAAATCAGCGGCCCCCAGGATCTCTCCTCCCGCAAGGGATTTGCGCGTTCATGAAAGCCATTGCCGACACCGGCCTGATCGTGGCCTTTGGCAATCGCACCGACCGTTTTCATTCTTGGGCGGTGGAAATCGCCAGCAACATGACGGAACCGCTCCTGACCTGCGAGCCGGTCTTGGCGGAGGCGGCTTTCCATCTTCGCTCCGTATCGTACGTTCTGTCCCTGATCGAGGACGGAATGTTGCAAGTCTCCTTCGAGATACCGAAGCATCAAAAGCGCCTAGCGGAGCTGGCGGAACGATACCAGGACCGCCAACCCGACCTGGCGGATCTGTGTCTCATCCGGATGAGCGAACTGTTTCCCCAACACACCGTGATCACCGTGGACGAGGAAGACTTCCGTATCTATCGCCGAAACAATCGTGAGACGATCCCGCTTCTCTGCCCACCCAGAAGTTCACGACGGTAGTACGGGTCTCCTCCGACAAGCGCTGGAAGTTGCGATTCTGCCCATCATGCACCCCTAACCACTATCCACTGCCTTACTCATACCGCAACGCCACCATGGGATCGACTCTAGCTGCCCGGCGTGCGGGGATGTAACTGGCCAGCAGCGCGACTCCCATAAGCAGTGACGGAATCATGAGCAGCGTCAACGTATCGTAGGCGCTGGTCTGGAATAGCGTCGCCAGGATCAGCCGTCGGACCAGGGGAAGCAGCGCCAATCCGACCGCACAGCCGGCGACTGCAAGTGCTGCGCCGCGTTTCATGACCGTCCAGTACAGTCCCGGCCGGCCGGCTCCCAGCGCCATGCGGATTGCCATTTCTCTCTGGCGCTGCGCCACCAGGTACGACATCACTCCAAACAACCCGATCAGCGCCAGGGCCAAAGCGATCAGCGCAAATGACAGCATCAGGACCGTTGTGAACCGGCGCTGCGCTACCGATTCGGAAATCAGTGTGTCGAAGGTGGTGAAATTGTAGACAGGAAGGTCGCGATCGAGTGACCAGACCTCTTGCTGGACCTCGCGGAGGAGCCCTTGGCCGCCCTGCCTGCCAGGCCCCGTGCGCAGGAGGAGGGCAGTGCGCTCGCTCGCGCCGCTTTGGACTTGGAACATCGAGTGGTAGATCATGGGTGGCGGCTCAGCGTCGAGGGCTGAAATACGCACGTCCCCAGCGATGCCGATGATCGTGAACAGCCCGCGATCTCCCCAGTGGAACCGCTGGCCCAGCGGATCCCGTCCCGGGAAGTAGCGGCGCGCCAGTGTTTCGTTGATGACGGCTGCGGGTGGGGCATCAGGCCGGTCCTGCTCGGTGAAGTCCCTGCCACGCTGTATCGGGATTCCCATCGCGCGGAAGTAGCCAGGGCTTACCAGCGAGTTCTCCGCCCAATGAAAGTCGTCGGGCGCAGCGTGTTCGAGGCGAAAGCCAATCTGCCGGGAATCGCTAAGCGGCAGATGACTTGCTTCCGCCGCGATCTCGACACCAGGGAGATTCCTGACCCGTTCGATCAACTCCTTTTGCACTGCCGCTCTCTTGACGGGATCGGGGTAGCGCGCCTCGTCAAATAGCGTGCGAATGATGTATACCCCCTGGGGACGGAAGCCAAGCGGAACATTTAAGACGCGCACGAAACTCTGGAGGACAAGGCCGCCGGCCATTAACAAAACCACAGCCATGGCAATTTCCGCCGCCGCGATGAAGCTTTGTAAGCGCTGAGTTGCGCGGGCCTGCCCTGCCCGCGAAGACTCCTTCAGTGAATCCTCCGGTGATGTGTGCGAGAGTCGCCAGGCGGGAACAAATCCGAAGAGCAGGGTAGTCAGAAGCGAAAGGACAACCGTGAACAGGAGCGCCGAGGGGTCGACGGCAACTTCTTGCAAGCGCGGCACGTCTGCGGGGCCGAAGGTTCGTACACCCTCTACCAGCAAGACCGCTAAAGCGAACCCGGCGCCCGCTCCGAGTATCGACAACAGGAGGCTCTCGACCAGGCACTGCCCCAATAACCGGCGCCTTGCGGCTCCGATGGCGCTCCGGATCGCCATTTCGTGGCTGCGGTGGCTGCCTCGTGCCAGCAAAAGATTCGCGACGTTGGCGCAGGCGATCAATAAAACGCACGCGACCGCCGCCATAAGTAGCATCACCAGGGGCCGCGCCTTCTGCACCGCATATGCGGCGAAGGGGTGGACGTGGGGAACCACCAGCAGCGTGCCGGAGTAATGATACTGCTCCATAAATCCGGCGGCGATGGCTGAGACATCGGCCTGGGCCTGCTGCGGGCTCACCCCCGGCTTGAGCCGGCCAATGAATTGGACGCCAAATTCGCGCAGCCGATCCTGCAAGCGATCCGGAGGGAATATTTCCGGTACCCAGAGATCCACTCGTTCAGAGAGTGGCGCACCGTCAGAGGGAAACTGGAATGATGCCGGCATGACGCCAGCTATCAGGTAAGGTGTTTCATCGAGCTTGATGGTCTTGCCCAGAATCCCGGCATCAGCCCCGTAGTGATCGTGCCAGAGGGAGTAGGAGAGCACGGCCACGGGTGTGCCCCCCTGTCGTTCATCGTCGGATGTGAAAGCATGCCCGAGTCGCGGCGAAACCCCGAGCAATGGAAACACTGAGGCGCTCACGGCCGCCGCGTTCACCCGGAGAGGGGTCCCCGCGCCGGTAAGATTGAACCCCGCCGCCTCATACGCCGCCGACTGGACAAAGGAGCGATTGCGGTCGCGATAATCCAGATATTCACCGGCCGCCATCCCAATTTCATTGTCATATCCCATCTGTGGCACGGTTTCGGATACCACCACCAACCGTTCCGGATTTCGATATGGGAGCGGCCGCAGAAGGATGGTGTCCACCAGACTGTAGACCGCCGTATTCGCGCCGATGCCGAGAGCCAAAGTGAGCACCGCAACGATTGTGAATGCGGGGTTCTGCCGCAACTGACGAAGACCGTAGCGGAGGTCCTGCCCGAGTGCCTCGACGGAATTCCATCCCCACATTTCACGGCTCCTCTCTTGTGCCAGGGTTACGTTCCCGAACCGGCGCAACGCGGCATAGTGAGCTTCGTCGGGCGGCATGCCGGATTCCAGGTTCTCCTGCTCTTCCATTTCCAGATGCGCGCGAATCTCTTCCGCGAGATCGTCCGCGGGCTTCCGCCGGCGAAACAGAGCGCCGAGTTTGGCGAGTTCGCGCCGTAAGGTCATTTGAAGTCCTCAGCGATCAGCAACCGTAGCGCGGACCTGTTTTTAGGTCCGCGGCTCGCCCCCAAGCGATCGGAAAAAGGCGCGGACCTAAAGAACAGGTCCGCGCTACGCCCCATTTCGCTTTTCGGCAATCGACAATCGAAAATCGCCAATCCCTCACTGCCCTTCCTCGGGCTCGGCGGGCCGCAGAACGCCGGTAATGGCCCGCACAAAACGCTCCCAGCGCGAGGTCTCAGCCACCAATTGCCGGCGCCCCGCCGCGGTCAGGCGGTAATATTTGGCCCGCTGTTTGTTTTTCGACACGCCCCAATCGGCCGAAATCCATCCTTCCTGTTGCAGGCGCTGGAGGGCGGGGTAGAGCGACCCGTGCTCCACTCTGAGGGTCTCCTCCGATAGGCGCTCGATGGACTTGGCAATGCCGTGTCCGTGAGTGGGACCCCACAGCAAGGTGCGCAAAATCAGCATGTCGAGCGAGCCATAAACAAGTTCGATTCGGTCTCCCGAGAGTTGTTTCGTCATAGTGGCAGGTAATCTACCACGTGAGGTGGTAGATTGTCTACTAAAATAAACGGGGGGAGGGCTGATCTAATTTCAAGGTGGGGCACCGATCTTTAGGCCGGCACGTGCGGATGTAGCGCCGGGCTTCAGCCCGCACGTGCTGACGTAGCGCGGGCGTCTCGCCCGCTGGCGCGGGAGCGTCCCGCTCCCGCCACAACCGCGCGGGCAGGATGCCCATGCCCCAGCGGGCGGGACGCCCATGCCCCAGCGGGCGGGACGCCCGCGCTACGCCTCGTGCCCTGGCCGTCCAGGCCATGCCTTCCATGGGCTGATGCCTGCGCCAGGTTCACGAAGTTTTTCTGGAGCTTGTACAGGCTTTCACGGCGGCGAAAGGAATCGCAGGATCTCGCGCATCACGCGGTCTCCTTGATCCGTCTGAAAGAGGTATTGCGCCTGGGCAGAGCCATCGAGGATGATCAACTCCTTGGGTTGCGGCGCTTTCTCATATTGCTCGCGAATCCTCGGGAGCCTCGGTCCATCCGTTTTAGCGTCGTCGCGGGCCTCGATGAACAGTGTGACCGCCTTGAGTTTCTCGGCGGGCCCGTTCGGCGACGCGCCCATGAGGACCAATCGATCGATCTCTCCCGGTCCGGAGGCGATCGAATTCCGCTTGGAATTCGTCACTCAGGCTGGGCGTGCAGCCGAAGCCAAGGTTCCAAACGCTCTCGGCGGAACTGGTTGCTCTCGTAAAGCTCCATCAAGAAATGATAGGCCTCGAGATCATCGAAGTTCAGCGTGAAACCGTTTATGCGCAGGAACCCGGCGGTGACCGCAATAGCCGTTCGCTTGTTTCCATCGACAAAGGGATGATTCTGAGAAAGGCTCTCCAGCAACGCGGCCGCCTGTTCGATGACGTCGCGGTAATAGCCGCTCTGCGGCCTGCCCAAAGCCGCTTCGAGGGCGCCGCGGTCACGGATGCCTTGTGCCCCGCCAAACAGAGCTATCAGACGCGAGTGAGCTGCGAGCACCTCAGGAAGGGAAGGGTAAAGCGTCACTGGGCGAGCCGACGGAGCAACTCGGGGTGAGCGGAAATGAATTCGTCGACCGCCGCCTGGAAAGAGGTTTGCGGAGCGTTCCCGTTTCGCTGCTTCAGGAAAGTGATGAATTCTTCCACCGCGGATCGCTCCGCCGGGGACAGCTCCGAAACGAGTTGACTCAAATCTGCAGGACTCATGCTCCACCAGAACAAGAAAAAGTATACACCGGCGATAACCCGCCAGCAACAAGGTTAAAGCCAGGCAGCGGGTCGAGGCGCAAACGCGGCTCTTAGGCTGCCACTTTCCTTGTGAAACCGGCCGCCGTGGGCCAGCACCACGCCGCGGTCACCCTTTCGCATAGGTCGGCAGAGACGGGTCCCTCCGTCCGCAGTCGCAAAGGGAACGTGCTCCGGTGCCACAGCAACCCCGGTAAAGGCGAGAGCTGCAATGATTGAAAATAAGTTGACGAAAACCCGATACAGCACGGTGGCTTCCACCATTTCCGCCGATGGGATATTCCCCAGACACTCTGGCAATTTCATCACCGCGCCAAAAGCACTATTAGGTCCGTGTCTCAATTCAGCCTTCAAGACGGGGAAGCCATGAGGTGGCAGCACCTCCCGATTCAGTTCGTTTTGGGTCGGGTTTGGCTCCTTCCTCTACGGATTGATCTTGATATTCGATCCCGGGAGCTTATAGTTCGAGTACAGATGCTCGTCACGAAAGACTATGCCATCCCACACGGTGGTTACGATGACCTGAAGAGGAACCCACAGGGGAGTAGAATCCGCATCAGAGATATGGACTTCACCGAATTGAATTTCGGTTGTCTGCAGTTCGAGTTTGACGTCGAGCCGAGGCTTCAAGAGATCCGCCCGCATTTTCAGTATCTCGTTCGTGGCCGTGTCGATCCACACCACGCCCTGCTGCAAAACCAAAACGGGTGGACCCTCCAGGCGGGGATTTACCAAACCCACGCCGATGGCCCAACCCGGCCTTTGTGCGAAACCAATGACAAGCGCTAGATGCGTACCGGATCGCTGCTTGCCGAGATACCGAAATTTCGACCCAACCTGGTTTCCGGTATGGAACAGAGCCCACATCGACGCAAACCCTTTGGTAAGAAGATCCCCTGACTCTGAGCCTTGAGCGGGCTTTCCATCGATGCCAGTACGGTACTCTTCAATTCGCACGGACCCGGCGTCGTAACGGGGGAGTATCAAGTAACTGAACTCGTGGTGGATGGTTCTTTCCAGGTGACCGTTAGAGCCGTACTGCTTTTGCGTAACCTGTTCATTCGCGATGATCTCGGTAAACCTCTGATAGGACACTTCGACGGTCTTGCCCACCGCGCTCAATATGTGAGGTAGTTCTTGCTGGTCGGCAGCAGGCGCTAGTCCGCGCAGCTCAGGCAGGGCCTTCACCAACTCTTCCGAAGGCAGGTCGATGAGAGTGTAGGCGTTTTGATAATAAGCCTGCCCGCTGGTGTCCAATATTTCTTGCGGCATGAGCTCACGAGCCCAGGCGCCTCCTTGGCCATATGCCATCCCGGCGGCAAACGCGATCAAGACACTGGCCGCCACCTGAGCACGGTTCAGGGAGTAGCTGGACTTTCGACCCCTGATGTTCAGATTCATTGCCATCAGCCGCATCTGCGCACGTTCGAATTCTAACCGGTCGTGGGCACTCTTCGGCCCAGCGCCGCCGGAGGCACTGTCAACCACCGATTGCTTTTACGTCCTTGACCAGTTTTGAGAACGGGCTCTTCAGCAGCGCTACACGGTTTGCTGCGCGATCTTTGACTTCGGTTCGATAAAGCAATCTTACAGACGCGCGATCGTAAACGAGCAACACGACCTGGGTCACCGTTTCGACAGAGTCTGAGGAGGTCGTTCCCCCACGCTGGTCTTTATTAGCCACTGTTAGATAACTCTCGCTGTGGGCGAAATATATTCTGATGACGGCGTCAGCCGCTGCGCATTGGTCCACTAGTTGCCAGTTCAAGTGCTTCAGCAATCGACGTGGCTGGTTTTCCTTTGCCACGAACGTCTTGATGTCGGAGGCCACCTCCGCTTGTAAATAACTCGTGTCCACGCAGAAAGTTCTTACCCCACGGAGGGCTTCGCGATCAAACAGAGCCAATCTCCGCAGTTCGGCGTGCGCGGGTGCAGAACTCGTCGAGATATTCCCCGCCGGAGCTCGCGCGGATAAGCCCTCTGGTTCGCCGTACGTTCTGGCGGCAGTCGTCGGAATATTTGCTGCCGGCGCTGGCGGGGCCGTGCCTCCTAGTCCGGCGTCGGTCGTGGCCGTAGTCATCGGGATGTTTCCTCTCGCCGCTGGCACGGCCAAGTCCCCTGGTTCGGGGTGCGATGTGGCGGCAGCAACTGTATTACTTCTTGCCGACGGCCAGTAACCGCTCTTGGCTCGAACCATGAGGATCTTGCCCTTAACCTGCACTTTAATGGTCCGGTATTTGCGGTCTGATATTTGATTGGTTGAATTATAGGCCAACACGTAATACTGGCGCCCGTCGGCAAAAGCGCGGCGCATACCCTTGAGCGAGTCGTTGCTGTTGCCAAAGAAAAGGCCGCCCGTAGCTTCCGCTAATTCCCTCAGCCCATCATTTTTTTCCACCGCGGACGCAGTTTTTTGACCTTGAATCTCGGGCATGGCCCTAGGCGCCGTCTTCGACGACATGGATGGGCCGGTGACGTCGTACCCTCCTTGGGGCATCACATAAACACCGCGTGAGTCGACGGTATAAAAGACCACGTTAAAACTGTCGGCTAGCCGCAACACCGCGTCCATTTCGGAATCGACACGCGCGGTGGGATCGTGCAGCGCGATTTTCGGGTCACCCAGGTAGATGGCGATCAACTCGAAAAGGTCGCGGCCAGGTTGAATCGTGAAACCATCAGAAACCAGTACGATCGTCCGCTTGCCCGATACCGTTCCCAATTGCTCCACCAAGCCTCGAAGCCGCTCGAGAAAGTCTTGCAATTGGTGAGCATGTTCCTCACCGGCTGAGGCTGCAAACGATTCGATTTCCTGCACGGCCGGTCCCGTGGAGCACTTACCCTCACCGCACGGACATTTCTGGCAGTAATCCTCCAACATCCGCCTGAGTTGGGCTTCCTGCTGTGCACGGCTGGTCTGTTCACTCGCGAGAATGTACTTGGTAAATTGCTTGTTTTCGAGCGCGCGTGATACATCTGAGGGGTCTGTCGTCAACCGCTGAACCACGCTCGTGTTTTGCGATAAAGCGACAAGCGCATAGAGTGCTGAACCGGGCCGCTCTTCGGCAAAGAGCTTCTTCAAGGCGCCACGAATTTGCACGAAGTTGCCAAACTCGGAGTTCAAGGTGTCGATGACCACCAGGTAAGCCGCGTCCGGTCTCCCGATCTCTTGCGGTGACGGAGTGATGGCTTGGGTGCCGGACGCGGGAACGGCAGGCTGGGCCTCGAAAAGTTTGGCGGCGCCATCGGCTTCCGAAGTCAAGGAAACCACCTTCTGTTCCACTCCATCTTCAAGCACCTCGAAATCGCTCGAACGGAGTCCGAGCACACTGTGTCCCTTGGAATCCGTGACGACCACGGGCACTAAAACCTGTCTTACTTCGATATGGATGCCAGGAATTTGCGGACTGGGCTGCGGTTGCTGCGCTGAAGCATTGTCTGTGGTCCCGCTCAGCGGGACCGACGGGGCTACCTGCCCGGCCACTGCAACAGAATGAAGAGGAATTAACAAGAACATCGAGAGTGCTACTTTCACAGAGCACCTCGAACTACGAAACTTCCTGACGCCGCCGGTATTTCGGCTGCTTCACGCGAGCATTGTAACTAAGTTGCGCAATATAACCAATTGGTTTTCCCAAGTTGACGGCTTATGTGCGCGCTGAAGAGAATCGGCGATTTCGCGCCTTCGGTTCTGGACGCGAGGGGGTTAATCGAATCCGCTTTGGGTTCCAGTCTCTTCTGCGCACGTCCACGCAGTTGCGCACCACTCATACCTCGGATGACGGATGGCTAGGCCTCGCGGACAACCCTACTGCGCGTCTTCCATCACATCGTGGTAAGGCTGTTGCGACTCATAGAGTTTGATTCGCGTGTTCAGGCCATCCACAAGCGGCGCCCGGTTCTGGTGTTCGGCGAGGTCCAGGGCCTTCTGCGCGGTCGAAACAGCCTCGGGAAATCTTCCCGCTTCGGCGTAGGCTGCCGCCAGGGTATCGAGGTAGGCGGGATTGCGTCCACCGGAGAGTTGCACGGCGCGCTCGGCAAATCTCACCGCTTCCGCGCCGTTGCGGTCGGAGGGGTTGGGGCTCGCTGCCAGTGCGTGCGCGGCGTCGTTCATGGCCGGCACGTAATTCGGGTCTACGCGCAGAACTTCGCGCCAATGGGTGAGCGCCTCCTGCGCTCGGCCCTGGGAATAGTACAGCGTGGCTCCCAGATAGTAGTTGGCTTCCACCAGATCAGGCCTGATCGCGAGCGCCTTCTGCAAGTGGGGCAGGGCCTGATCGTACTGCCCCTCAACCACCAGAAGGCGGCCGAGGTCGCTCTGGGCCTCCGCGAAGGAGGGATTGATTTCCACGGCCTTCTCAAAGTGAGGTCGAGCTTGGTCAGGCCGGCCGGTCATCGCCAGCGCCCGGCCCAGGTTGCGGTGGGCGTCGGCATAGTTGGGGTTGATTTCCAGCGCCTTCTCGAACTCGGCCTCGGCCTCATCGATGCGCCCTTTGCTGCCCAGGGCCAGGCCCAGGTGGTCGTGGAGCTCGGCGGACTCGGGGTAATACTCCAAGCCTTTCTCGAAACTCTGGATCGCCTCATCGGGCCGGCCCGCCGCCAGCAGGGCGCGGCCCAGATTATTGTGAACGGCGTGGTATTGCGGATTCAGTTCCAGCGCCTTCTCATACTCGGGCACCGCTTCCGTAAACCGGCCACTCAGCGCCAGAGCGGCGCCCAGATTGTTGTGGATCCGCGTATCATCTGGATTGGTCGAGGCAAGTTCCTTCCACGCGGCGATCGCTGCATCATATTGGCCCTTGTTGGCCAATTCCATCGCCTGGTCGAATTTCTTGTACATGTCGACCGCGGGCGTGTTGATCGCTTCGATGCCATCTTGCGGAATGTTCACAAACTCCGGGAGGTTTACGGCGCGATTGGAGGCCGTGGAGTTTTCCACCAGAATCGCCGGGCTGTCGTTGCCCTGCTCGTCGATGTGGGTGAGGTACATCTGGGTGTAAGGCGAGCGGGCCTTGGAAGAAAACACCAGCCAGCGCCCATTCGGCGAGAAGCTGTGCCAGGAATTCATGAGCGGCGTATTGCAGCGCATCCGCCGGGCCTCGCCGCCCTGGGCCGGGACGATATAAAGCTGACTGTCAGGCCGCATCAACTGGGCGTTGCGGCACTGGACGAAAACGATCCAGCGGCCGTCGGGCGAAACTTTGGGAAACGTGTTGCTCATGCCGTTGCCCGACGCTCCGGCGATCGCCTCCGGCTGTCCGCCTTGCCCGCCGTTGAAAGGAACCCGATAGAGATCGTACTGAATTTGCACTTCCTCGGGATCGTTGGCGTACGTGGCCATTTTTCCGTCGGGTGGATAGGGTTCTTTCGCCTGCGCCCGGGCGAAGACGACGTAACTGCCATCGGGGCTCCACACGCCGTCAGTCTGCACCAAGCTCGGATCATCGGCGCCCGCCAGGGGCTCGCGATGGCCGGTATCACGGCTGTACCAGGCCAGAATTCCACGCGTGGGATAAAAAACCTGGAGAAATTTGTAGTTCTTGAAATTGACCACGTAGTAGTTGTTCTGCGGGGCGCGGTCCGCCGTGTTCACTGTGGTGAGCACATACTCTCCGTCCGGCGAAACCTGCGACATGAACCCCACTCGGTTCAGGGCGAATTGCCTGTCCTGCGAAGGATTCCAGTTCACCATGTCTGCGGTGTTGATGGTGATCTGCTTCTTAATGGGGACCAGCGCGTAAAGCCCCTTGTCGTTCGAAGGGCCGTCCATGTCCATCCCCATCGTCTTGCCGTCGCGGGAAAAGGAATGGCAATTGGCGCAGGTGTACATGTCCTTCAACACCACCCGGCTCTCGGGCTTGCCGATGTCGCGCAGGCGCCAATTGATCAGCGGAATCGCGGTCGAGGCCAGAGGCTTGATGATTCCCTTCTCCGTTTCCGAGGGCATCAGCGGCACATCGCGATAAAAAATGGGCGCGCCGACGGGGTCTTTGGAGGTGTGGAGGGTCACGCGCCCGGCCGATACCGCGTGCTTCGCGTCCTGCGCAGTGAATCCGCTCAGGGTCACGACCGCGGGACTCTCGACGGAGTGCTTCTTGATCGCCTCCCAGACCTCGGGGGTGGGAACCCAGGTGTGCGCCGCGGCTTGCTCCGGCGTGAGCTTGGGCAACTCGTTTGTCGAAGAAATACAGCGCGGGTCGATCTCGCCAATCGCCATCGGCGGGCCGGGGGATTCAACTTTTATTGGCGCCGCGCCATCGCTGAACGCGATGTCAATCCGCCAGCGAGCGGTCGACTCGGCGGGGTCGCGCCAAATGAACGTGGGGGGAATGATATCGGGCGGGAAAATCGATCCGTCAAGGGGGTAGTCGATCGTAATCGCGGGCAGATGCGCCGCGACCACTTGGGCGTGCTTCGCGGGCCCGGCATTAACCCTGTTTACCCCTGACAAAGCCACAAGGATGGCGACGAAAATCAGGCGAGCGATATCGCTCCGCCTGGGACCGCGCTCGCTGGGGGCGGATACCGGGCATCCTGGGAGGAACATCCCCTCTGAATTGGATGGGACTGGCCTATCACTACGAATGCCCATTTTGTCCGAAAACTCCTGGTTCAATTCCGATCGCCCCTCCAAGTGTCCCGCCCCACGGAGTGCATGTCAATGGTCGAATTGTCCACCCCCTCCGCCCCTTTTCAGACCCTGGCCGCCAGTCTTCCCCCATCTCGTCGGACTTCTTGTCGCTTTTCGAAGCGACGCCTACTCCCCCCCTGGCCAAGCCTTACCGTCGGCGAGTCGCGGGGAGTGTTGGGCATTAGCCCTTTATCCACAATCAACCAAGCCCAAAGCCGCCTGGGCCTCGTTCAACCTGCGGAATGGATGCGCCCCACCTCCACCGACGCGCTACTGCCCCTTAGCCAACCAGTTGTAGCTTGCCAATACTTCTCCCGTATCGTCGACCAGCAACAGTGCCGCTCGCCCGGGCTCAAGCTTGCCGGCAAAATCCTTCCCGCTCCTGGTATCGCGAAATGACATATCCGTCGCCGACGATTCGGAAGTCAGCACGTAGAGCGTGGCGTGCTCGAATTGCGTTGGGCAGATCAGCATGCCGGGATCATTCAATGTTGTGGTGTACGGTTTCTTGGCGTCGGCCACCTTCAAAGCATGGCGATAAACGTCGCCGACAGCTTTGAGGTTGTCATTAAGTTCGAGGGGCAAAGCAACGATAAGGATTCGGCCTTTGCCCAGTGTGTTCTCCAGATACGTCGCGCCATTGGGCAAAACGGCTCGCTCCAGCTCAGTCGTCTTCATACCGGAAAAACTCAACTCTGCTCCACCACCCGGCCAAGTGAGAGGATTTTCGCGCGTGTCGAGCAGGCCGGAGTGTAGATCGAGCCCCAATTGAGCTGCCCGCGCGGTAGCATGAAAATGCTCGTCGTTATCAAATGCCCCTGTGACCAGCAATGTAGAGCCATCGCGGACTTTCGCGAGGATCGCTTGCCAAGCCTGTTCATTGAGCACCCAGGGAGACGGCAGCAGGATGAGCTTGGGGTTGCCGAGTAATTGCGTCTGATACTCGCCCACGACATACGCCGAAGAGCGGGCGTATTGATAGAGCGCGCGCACGCAATTTTGCTGGGCTTGGAGCGCGGTCGGGTTGTACACCGAAAGCTGGAGCGATTGCGGCAACACGATCGCGACTTCCGGCAGCTTCAACCCCGTGGCGTGGGCCTCGGCCTTGGCGGCGAACTCGCCCATGCTGCGCATCATGTCTTCCCAGGTTTTATTCGAACCATCGCTGCGCTTGATGCCGAAATCGCCGCCCGTCCCCCATTCCCATTGCAAAGAACCGCTGTTAGCAGCGGCAAAGCCCAGCGCCCACTTGCGTTCGATCAGACCATAGGATGTAAGTTCGTCGAATCGCTGCGCGCCATCGGGCCGCCAAACGGGCTGGTAACCCGTCTCGCCCACAAAGTTCGGAACGCCCACGCGCTTGGCGGCAACTGAATCCCACAGCAGCGCGTCGTCCTGCCAATAGGTGTGATTAACGGTAAAATCAACGCCGGCATCACCAAAGAATTGGTTCAGCACGCGATCCGTGACGCCTCCCTCATCGATGCCGACGTCCACGAGTTGATGACTCCCCGTCGCGCGGATGCCTGCCACCATTCTGCCCACCCAGCGGCGAAACATCTCCTGCGCAAACAGGTTGTAATCGACGGCCCGCACCAGGCGCGGATTGCCGTACCGCTCGTGCATAAGGTCACCACCCTCCGGCAAGGGAAGGCTTTCAAAACTTCCCAACTCTTGCGGTGTCAGGTTCCATGCGCGCCCCAGTTCATCCAGCGTCACGTATTTCTCGCGCAGCCAGGAGCGCCATGCGGCGATTTCGGTGGGATCGTTGTTCGGCGTATTGCCGCGCCACAGGTGCTTGGGATTGGAGAAGCTTGGCTCGTTGATCAGGTCCCAGCTCAGGTTTGGCACGCCCTTGAAGCGCCGGACGATGGAAAGCACGTATCGCTGTTGGGCGCGGATGGCCACAGGATCGGTGTAGGGATTTGACCCCGGACCGGTGAGGAACGATTCCTCGCCGGGATGACGCATGATGGTCTGCGGGTCGAACGCGGAAAAGGTGAAATTGACATGAATGTGATGGCGCGCCGCGGAGAGGAGAAACGCTTCCAAGTTGCGCAGAAATCGCTCACTCACCTGCCCGGTCTCTCCGTCAAATATTTCCAGGTGGCCGTTCCATACGCCGGTGCGGATAAAGCTGACGCCGTGGTGCTCCATCTCGGCAAAGTCACGCTCCCACATCCAGGCGTTGCCCGCGCCATGAAAACCCCATCCTTCGTGTTCCGTGGTGAAATAGTTGGTGCCAAAGGGGAAAAAGGGAGCGCCGTCGCGGGTCAGGAAATCGCCCTTCGCGCCATACGTGGACCCGGAGTGCAGCAGTCGATCGTCGCGCACCCAGAAGCCGGTCTGATAGATCTCGCGCGCTTTGCCCGAGTCTTCATAGGCGCCGCGAACTTCGTAGAGTCCCGGCGCGAGCGTCTTCTGATCCTCAAATGCCACGAGCTCATCCACCGTGCCGCCGGAACATTTCACTTGCCGCGTGGCGAGAGTCTTGTTGCCTGCCACGAGTTCGATGCGCACGCTTCCCGATTGTTCCTGACCCAGGCGCTGCTTGCGCGCATTCGTCAGTCGAACCACCAGTTGCGGAATCTCCCCCCCCAGCAGCGTGGCGTTTTGCATTTCGACGCGAAAGGCCGTTGCCCCCTGGCGGGCGTATTCAGCGGACTCGCGGACGATGGTGAGAGCTTCCGGCCGCGACCAGTATCCGGGCTCGGGTTCGAAGCCGAGCACCACAACGCGGGTGCCCGCGGGTCCCCTACCTTCACCTTCCGAGCGGGAGAAGTCCGTGGCCACCACCGGCGCCGCCACGCGCTCGCCGGAAGCGTTTTGGAGATAGCCCAAGCCCCGGCTCACCCACTCGATCACAAAAACGCGCTTGGCCGCTACGTCGCCGCCGCTGAATGTTGCATCCCTCCAAACGAACTTCAGACCCGTGCCAAGCGGCGCCTCATAGGTGTGCTCGACGCCAATCGAGCGTGAATATGCTGTCGTCGCCCGGTCCGCGACGAACCCACCACGTTCCTTCCGCACGGGGATGGTAAGGGGCCGGCCTCCCAGGACGAGCAGATTCCCGCCGGCTTGCAAATACTCCTGCACGGCAGCCCATGCATCGGTGGGAACAGCGGAGCCATAGGGGAGAACCAGCAACTCCGCCCCGTGGAGGGTCGCGGGCTTGATCAATTCATCGAGACTGGTAAACTCCGGCTGAAGCCCGTCCAGAGCATTCCGCAGGGTCTCCTGGGGAACTGGCTGGCTTTCGAGAGTTGGAAACCCGTCCTGCCAGAACACCACGACTTTACCGTAGGCTGCACTTATTGAAATGCATAATGCCAGAATGATTTTTGCTATTGTTCGCATGTTCCTACTCCTAAAATGCTAAGAATCCTTCTTCCCACTTCCCTCTGAGGGAGAGATGGGATCCGTCAGGTGACGGATGGGTGAGGGGGTCTCGCGAAGACATAATGAACAATTTCCTCAGACCTCTTATGTGAAACATACTCGTAGTGCCGACCTTCAGTTCGGCATGTGCCGTGCCAAAGCCCAGCGCTACAAAACTGACCCTTACCTGAGCAAATGTCCTCCGATGGGCAAGGAAGCGCCGCGGACCTACAGAACAGGTCCGCGCTACGATTCCTTCGCGTATCCCATGTCTCGTATCCCGTGTCCCGTTTTTTCACTCCCCGGCGAGTTTTTGCGCCGCCAGCACATCGAAAATGTACGTCGCCGCGCCGCTCAATACATATTCCGTCTGGTACCAGAGGAAGGGGAAGTCTTTCAGCTCCATGTAATCCGGCTTCACCAGCGAGGCGCCCGAGATAACGCCACCGGGAATGTGTGACCAGTCCGCGCGATTAAAGCCATACGCGATCATCGGCGATACGGCCCCAACGCCCGAAACGTAGCTGCGGTTATTGGCGGGATGCGTGCCCAGAACGAAGTCCACGGTGGAAAAGATGAGTTCTTTCCCAAACAGATCAGGAAACGCTTTGTGCAGGTAGTATTGGCGGAAAGCGTCTTCCTGCAAGTTCCAGCCTTCACCCCACACGAAGGAAGAGTGGATGCCCGTGCGCGCTTCCAGCTTGTAATCCGGTTTCAAAATCTCCGGCGGGTATTGTACGCCCCAGGGATTCGCAGCGACTCGCTGGTCAGCGACCGCCTTCCATTTTTCCGCGAGCGTCCGGAGAACCGATTTGCATTCCGTACCTTCGAGCTTGGGGAGGGCGCGTACCAGCACCCACCCCGGCCCGGTTCCAAATTGCTCGCCCGAACCCCCCTTCAGCACCGGAACTAACGCCACGATCCGGTCGCGGTACTTCGCCTCGCCGGTCGTGATCAGCAGTTCCGCGGTTGCCTCCAGTTCCTGGCTGTGAAAGCCGTCGTCGCGCGGTGGAACATAGGAGTTGGGGGTAAATACGGGAGGGTGGGTCTGCTCGTATTGCCAAAGCTCCTCCGCCGTCCGTAGGCACTCATCGGCAAGCTTGTCGTTGTGTCCGTGCAGCACGCGACTGGCCGCCGCCAACGCCTGGGCCACCTCATATTGCAGGCCCGTGTTGCGGTTGGTGAACACCCAGCGGTCATCAGGTTTCCCGGAGTACTCGCCGCGCACCGCATGGGGTTTCAGCTTCGGATCATAGATGTGGTTATCGGTGATGTTGACCGGATCACCCACGTAGGAGTACGCATCTTCGGTGCTCTCTATAATTCCCGGAAAAATGTGGCCCGCGATCCGGTAGGACGCCAGCATGCCCTCCACGCCATATTCGATCTGTTGCAGCATGTCCTGCTTGCCGTCTGCCTGGTGCAACAGAACTTCCCTTTGCGAGCGGTGGATGGTGGTTTCGTCGAGGTTCGGATGGAATTCCTCCTGGGCCAGGGCCAGCGGCAGGGTGGTAAGCGCGAAGCTTCCGGCCGGCAGGTCAAAATCCCCTGCGTCGTGCCACCCGCCCCAATCGAGCCCGGGAATGTGCTCGTTGTCCGCGTACTTCGTTTCGTGCTCGCCCTGCTGGTATCCGTCGATCCAGACCCGGTTGGCGGGCGCCTGCCGTGCGTCGTCCAGGTGGCACGCCCCGTGCCAGGTGCGAGTGCCTTCCTTGACCGCCACATGGCACATTTGGACGGGCAGGAAATACTCCAGGGTCGGCTGCCAGGCTTCGTCGGAGACCTTGTCCGCAATCTGGAAAGGTCCTGCCTCCTGTCCGCGGAATTCCAGAAAGTAGATACCCGGTTGCTGGACATCGCTGAAGTCAAAGGTCAAATATTGATATCGGAGGAACTTGCCCCATGCCTTCGGCACTTCCGATTTCACCAACTTCCGCTCGCCAGCAGCCTGAAGTTGATAAAGGTTCACGGCATCGCTCGAGGAATCGCGCGGGTCCAACTCCAGGATGGCGCGTTTCGGCTGACGCGGCAGATATCCCACTTGCGAAACACCGATGACGGGGGTTCGCCGCCAGCCGGGAGTGAGCTTCGGCGTGATGGTGAGGCCGATTTCCGTGGCCTGGCTTCCGGGCTCAAACGGCGCCTCGAACATGAACCACCCCTCAGGGCCGCCCTCGCGAGTGTCCACCAGCGTTAGCGCACCGTCTTGCCGGGAAATTGTGAAGTTGTGCAAAGGGTCTTCCTGGGCCACGTTCAACATCCTGGCCGGGCCAGAGAGAAGACCCTTGCCAATGTATTGTTCCGGAAAAACCCCGCTGCCGGCGTCACCCTGATACGACTTGGTATAATACGTGCCGGGGTAAAGACTGATTTTGAAACCAGCATGCTCGACTTTGCTCCAATCGAGAGGGTGGCCAAGCTTGAGCGTAATCAACATACTTTGGCCATCAGTTTTCACGATCAACTGATAGCCGGAGTCCCATCCTTGAATACGTCCGAAGACGGTAGCGATCCCCTGGGCGCGGTCCACTTCCCGTCTCAGAACCTGAAGTTCCAGTCGAGGCTGGCCTTGCTTGGGGGCGAGGTACAGGTCGCCGGAATCCAGCACGCGTTCAGCGTTCATGATCATCTGCAACCCACCCTGATACCCCACTTGGTAGTTGTTATGAAAGAGCAGGAATGAGAAGCCGGGGCCGGAAAAATACTCTTGTTCGTTGAGAACGATTCCCTCGCTGGCAAGGCACAGCGTCCCGGCCAGAAAGATAAATGCAAAAATTAAGAAGAATGCGAAACGCCTAAGCATGAAAACTCTCCTTTATGAGCGATCTGCTGCACTTCACGCCCGCCGGGGCATTGTTTCGGCCGGTGTTTCCGTTTTCATTCTCCGGCCGGTGGGCAAATTACACCCGACCACCTCTGAATGCAAGGTCCAAGGGTAAATCGGACAACTTGACATGCTGAGAACAGGTCCAAACGATAACTGGCGGTGACTCATTTTGAAACAGACCGGCCGGATGGAGCGTGGGACGCCCGCGCTACCTCCCATCAGGGCTTGAGCTGGAGGAACGTCACGCCGTAGCCGTCCAGTGTCAATGTCATCCGCGGCGCGGGAGTGACGGGCGTGGCGGCGGGGCCTTGCGCGGCGCTCGTGCTGGCGTCGATCGTCAACTGCGTTGCGGAGGTGAAGGCGCCGAGCGCGGAGACGTCCACAATCACGGTTCGCGGTGCGCCCGGACCATTATCATCGGTCGCCGGGTTCAAGACCGCGCGGTCCGCAACCATTACCACGATGGAGCCGTCGGGATTCTTGGTGGCCAGCGTTTCCACCGTCGCCGTTTCGGTGGAGTTCAAATTCAAGATGCTCTGCGGCGCGCCGGGGCAGGATGCGACTCCGAACGTACAAGCCGGGTAATACCGCTGTAACCAGTAATCCACCCAGTAGCTGAGGTAGGTGTCACCGGTGTTGAAGTCCGCTTCACCGTACTGTGGGTCGGCATCGAAATCCCAGTGGTAAAGCGACTGGGCTCCCGCCTGCGCGAGTTGCGAAAAAACGTAGGGACGCCACGCGGCAAAGAAAGCGCTGGTGCCGCGCTGATCGGGGACGAACTTCTGGCTGGGATTGCACGTGCTATTGCCACTGGAGTTCGCGTAGTCGGCGTTGACGTTGTTCTCCGTCACCCACACCGGCGCTTTCGCCAGGGCAGCGTTGGTCTTCAATTCCGAAGAAATGTATTCAACGTCGGAAACGAAATTGGGGATGGTGCTGAAAACCGTCGTGTCCAAATCCGACTGGTTGCAGGATGAGTAGAAGTGTGTGGCTACGGCATCGACTTGTGCCGTAACGCCGGAGACGAACGTGGGCAAGTAGTTCCGAGGGTCGCCCTGACCGCCGCAACAGTAGTCGGAGAGTTCCACCGCCACAAACTTGATGGGCACCGTTGATTGCGCCGCCTTCATCGCCGGCACCACGGTGTTATAAAGGCTCAAATACTGAGACGCGGTGAGGCCATTGCCATTGGGCTCGTTGAAGATGCCCCACCAGGTGACCGGCGTGACGGCGATGGCCGAGTGGACGTGATTCATACCGTTGGCAGCGGTGAAGCCGGCGCTGGTATTGTAGTACTCCACCACGTTCGCGGCGTAGTTGGCAAAATCCTGGTAGTGACTCTGTTCCAGATAACCGGTGCTCGGATCGTCCATCCAGGAAGGCCCTACGGCGAGCTGAAGCTCCGGGCTATTGTCCGCCACGCTGATCACCGGATTCATAATCGCATCCAGTTTGCTGAAATCCCAGGCGTTCTGGGTTAATTCGGGCGTGGCTTGCGAAACCGGCTGTAATCGGATGTGCTGAGAGTTCAGATTTTTGAGCGTGGTGGTGGTGCCGGGCTCAGGATTGCTGGTGAAAAACTGATAGTCCCACTCGGCCGGCTGAAACGAAGTGGACATGAAAGTCTGGAGAAGGCCGCCTTCTTCCGCGCTGGTGTTGACCGTGGATTCGACCGTGGCCACGACGGCGATCACCAACGTCAGGTTAGCGCTGGCGTTGGTTGTGCCATCGGTGGCGCTGATCGTGACGGAGTAACTCCCAGCAGCCGGAGCGCCCGGCGTCTGTGGGGTAAATATCACCGTGCCGCTATTGCCGCTGCCCGGCGAGTCGATCTGCGTGTTCACTCCCTGGGGGACTGAACTCGCGGTCACCGTCACCGCGGCCGTGTCCCCGGCGGGACGAGTGACATTGACGGTAATGGACGCAGGAGTCCCATCCTGACCGGCGGTCACCGTGCTTGCCGAGAGGGTGATGGAAATGGGGGTGGGCGGAGGCGGCGTGTTGACCGTTCCTCCCCCGCCGCCACACGAAACGACAAACAGGACTACGAATAATGGCGAAACCAAAAGCAGTCGCAATGCGTTCCTACCTTAACTTTGTTCCACCAGAAAGCTGACTTGATGGAAGGGGGGACTATACGCGTCCAAGCAGCCCACGTAAAGGTAATCGTGAAGGCAGGCGGTCGGAGCGTGGGCCCGGAGTGTGATAGGGGTAGGGAGAACCGATTGAATTCGGTCCCCCCTCCCTCCGAACCGGACAGGCGGGTCTCCCGCATCCGGCTCTCCAGTCGGTGGTTTTACCTCGAAGAGGAGTGATGAGCAATCGCCCCGTCGCAGCAGAGAGCAGGGCAGGAGAT
>Ga0116111_1000845_pt1 | contig 23606 bp, 22 predicted proteins | sample June2015DPH_8_10_FD_89720 | JGI IMG/M metagenome (GOLD analysis project Ga0116111, IMG submission 89720) | Peatland microbial communities from SPRUCE experiment site at the Marcell Experimental Forest, Minnesota, USA - June2015DPH_8_100 | ecosystem: Environmental > Terrestrial > Soil > Wetlands... | reverse complement strand
TTTGCGAACTTCGGAATCGAAGGACACTAGCAACGTATTGATCTAGTGTGGCTTTGGTTCAGAAGTCCGCATGACGAGTTCGCGGCAAAAATGATGCGGACTTCTGAACCGCCACACTAGTGTTTGTGACCCGGGCCGCGACGGAGGCAGTATCTTGGAGCATCACGCCGAAGTGCTCAGCGGCGGACTCTGGCGGCAACGGCCTCCGAATTGGCGGGATCTGGCGGCGCTGGTGCTGATCGTCGCCGTTATCCTGCTGATCGGATCGGGCGCGCGGCAAATGCTTGCGCCCTTTCCCGTTGCACAGCAACCGGAAATTTCGCTCTCCCCCGGCGTTCTGCCGAATTATGCGCTGCGCACGACGATGCGGATGCTGGCGGCGCTCGTCGCGTCGTTTATCTTCACATTCACCTACGGCACATTGGCGGCAAAGAGCCGCCGCGCCGAAATGGTGCTGATTCCGCTGCTGGACGTGCTGCAATCCGTACCGGTGCTCGGCTATCTCTCGTTCACCGTCGTGTTCTTCGTCTCATTGTCTCCCAATAGGGCATTAGGAGTGGAGTTCGCCGCGATATTTGCGATCTTCACCAGCCAGGCCTGGAACATGGCTTTCAGCTTTTTCCAGTCGTTACGCACCATTCCGTACGATCTCGACGAGGCGAGCCGCGGTTTTCGCTTCTCCGGCTGGCAGCGCTTCTGGCGCCTCGAGGTGCCGTTCGCCATGCCGGGCCTGATCTGGAACACGATGATGTCGATGTCCGGCGGCTGGTTCTTCGTGGTCGCCTCGGAAGCCATCGCTGTCGGCGATCTGCATGTCGCGCTGCCGGGCATCGGCTCCTACGTCGCGCGCGCCATCGAAGCGCGTGATCTTGGAGCGATCGGCTGGGCGATCCTGGCGATGACCGTTACCATCTTGATCTACGATCAGCTGCTGTTCCGTCCCCTGGTGGCGTGGGCGGACAAGTTTCGTTACGAGCAAACCGCCGCGGTGATCGTGCCGCGGAGCTGGATCATCGATTTGTTCCGGCGGACCAGCCTGCTGCGCACGCTGGGTGAATCGATCGGCGCCATGGCGCAGGCCGCAGCGCGGGCCCGGCTCTCGACACGGTCGGTCGGCACGCCGTTGCAGGGCCGGCTACTTTCGTCAGGCTTGCTCGATGTCATTTGGTACGGGCTCGTCTTGCTGGCGATCGCTTACCTCGGATCGGTGCTGTTGCGATTTGCCGGGACGGAACTGTCCTGGACGGATTTATTCACCGCGGTCAGCAATGGCGGCATTACTCTAATCCGCGTCGCCGTCCTGATCACCATCGCGACCATCGTCTGGGTTCCGATCGGAGTTGCCGTCGGCTTGCGTCCGGCGCTGGCGGAAAAGGTTCAGCCGGTCGCGCAGTTTCTCGCGGCATTTCCGGCAAACCTGCTGTTTCCGCTTGCGGTCTATCTGATCGTACGGTTCCAGCTCTCGCCCGTCATCTGGTTGAGCCCGCTGATGATCCTCGGAACGCAATGGTACATCGTGTTCAATGTTATCGCCGGCGCCAGCGCTTTTCCGACCGACTTCAGGGAGGCGGCGGCAACATTCAGGATCCGCGGCTGGCGTTGGTGGCGCGACGTGATGCTCCCGGGAATCTTTCCGTACTACGTGACCGGCGCGATCACCGCGTCGGGCGGCGCTTGGAACGCCAGCATCGTCTCCGAGGTGGTCAGTTGGGGTCCGACCAGGCTCAACGGGTCAGGCCTGGGCGCCTACATCGCGCAAATGACGGAGACCGGCGATTATCCGCGGATCGCGCTTGGCATCGCGGTCATGTCGGTGCTGGTGGTCGGCATGAATCGCCTGCTGTGGCGGCCGCTCTACGCGTATGCCGAACGCCGCACGCGGCTCGATTGAGCGGAGCGTACCTTGGTCGACGACAACAGTGCCGTTATCGACCTGCGCAACGTGTGCATGGCGTTTGCAAAACGCTCCGGCGAACCACTGCCGGTCTTGGACAACATCAACCTGTCGATCCGAGCCGGCGAGATTCTCGGTCTTCTGGGCCGGTCGGGCTCCGGCAAATCGACGCTGCTGCGGATTGCAGCAGGCCTCATCAGGCCGACGTCCGGCGAAGTCATCTACCGCGGCGCGCCGCTGACCGCGCCGACCGAAGGCATCGCGGTCGTGTTCCAGACCTTTGCGCTGTTCCCGTGGCTCACGGTGCTGGAAAATGTCGAGGCCGGTCTCGATGCGCTCGGCTTGCCGCGCGATCAGGCCCGCCAACGCGCGCAAGATGCCATCGATCTGATCGGGCTCGATGGATTCCAGTCCGCCTATCCGCGCGAGCTTTCCGGCGGAATGCGCCAGCGCGTCGGCTTTGCCCGGGCGACCGCGACCCGGCCCGACTTACTGTTGATGGACGAGCCGTTTTCGGCGCTCGATGTTTTGACCGCCGAAACCTTGCGCACGGATTTTCTCGATCTGTGGGTTGAACACCAGCTGCCGACCAAATCGGTGCTCATGGTGACGCACAACATCGAGGAGGCCGTGCTGATGTGCGACCGGCTGGTCGTACTGTCGTCAAATCCGGCGCGGATCGCGGCGGACATCCCGGTCACGCTGGCGCGCCCGCGCAACCGGCTGGAAGAGGAATTCGGCAACATCGTCGATCATGTCTATGCGGTGTTGACGGCGCGGACGGTCGCGTCGCTCGGCGCTCTCAAGCAAACGCATGAGGCGCTGGCTCAGCCGTTGCCGCGGGCGTCCGTCAACCGGATGAGCGGATTGATCGAGATTCTCGCGGCGCCGCCCCATGGCGGCGGAGCCGAGCTCGATACACTCGCAAGCTCGCTTTCACTGGAAGTCAATGACCTCTTCCCCATCGCCGAGGGACTTCACATTCTTGAATTTGCCGAGCTCAAGGACGGTGCTTTGAAGCTCACGGCCGCCGGAAATGTCTTCGCGCGCAGCGACACGGAGGAGCGGAAACGGCTCTTCAGGGAGCATCTGCTCCAGTTTGTGCCGTTAGCCGCGCACATCTGCCGCGTGCTGCGCGAGCGGGAGGCACGCCAAGCGCCACGAATGAGATTTGAGGTGGAACTCGAGGATCATTTGACTCACCAAGACGCGGAAAGCACGCTGCGCGCCGTGACGGCATGGGGGCGCTATGCGGAGCTGTTCGCTTATGACGATGAGACCAGAACCTTCGCGTTGATCGGAAACCCGGCGTGACCGCAATAGCCGTCACGCCGGCGGTCAAGACGCTCCGCGTCTGCGAAGGACCATCGCTTTGATCCAGATCAAAGCATCCGCAACTGCAGCGCGACAAGCTTTACGATATGCAGTGGCAGCCTATCTCTACCGCGCCGTTCGATCGCGAGCTTGAGCTGGCGGTCTTTGAGAAGGATGGCCCTCACGTTCTTGCCTTCGCGTGCCGTCGTATTGCCAGCGGCTGGATTAGCGCAGAAACCAAACAGCAGATTGACGTGCGCCCGACTCATTGGCGGGAGTGGAACGTAAAGCCCTAGTGTGGCGGTTCAGAAGTCCGCATCATTTTTGCCGCGAACTCGTCATGCGGACTTCTGAACCAAAGCCACACTAGATCAATACGTTGCTAGCGTCCTTCGATTCCGAAGTTCGCAAACGAGGGTGCCGCATAATGATGCGAACTTCGGAATCGGGACACTAGGTGTCCGTTCGTTGGTGGCGCACCTCCGCCGGGCCGCCATGTTGCCCGCCGCGCGATATTCAACAAGGTGGCTCGCCTCCGCTGTGAAAGCTCGGCTTGTCGTGGCGCTGTTGCCCGAAACTGCGGGCCGCCGAAGCCAGCGGGACCAACGGCCGCGTTGCCAGCGGTCGGCCGGCCAAGCGTCAATCCCAGCCCACCCGCCGAGGGCAATTTCGCCTGGTACCAAGGTGTTGGTGAGGGATTGTTAACCATACCAGGCGTTAATCGGGCCTCGACGTGTGCTGGATCAGGGCCGGATTACGCGTATGCGGGTGACCCGCTCTTTCATCCTCTTCCTGGGCGTAGCGATTGTGGCCGCGGGGTGCGTGCGGCAGCCCGTGGCCTACGTGGCGGCTCCGACCGTCGCGGCGCCGTCCGGCGTCGACAACGTGGTCTATGGCAACGCCATGCCCGCGCCCCCTGCTGTCCAGACGTACGCTGCGGCGCCGTACGCGGCGGCTCCCGCTGCGGCGGCTCCCGCCGCGGCCGCTCCTTCCGCAACGGCTTCTTCTACAAGGGGCCTCTATGCGATGGTTCCTTCTGCAAGGGGCGATGCCGCGGCTCCTTCGACAACGGGTTCCTTTGCCGCGCCCCCTCCTGCAATAGACGCCTATGCGGCCGGCCCTTATGCCTATGCGTCCACGGTTTCCGAGGGGCCCTACACCCTTGATTCCGGCGACCGGCTGCGCATCGTCGTGTTCGGTCAGGAGGGACTCACCAACTCCTATTCGGTCGACGCCAGCGGCCACATCGCCATGCCGCTGATCGGCCCGGTGCTGGCGCGCGGCGCGACCACCGACCAGCTTTCCAGCCGGATCGCCGAGAAGCTGCGGGAAGGCTATATCCGCGAGCCGCACGTGGCGGTCGAGATCGAAGCCTATCGGCCGTTCTTCATCCTCGGCGAAGTCACCGCGCCTGGCCAGTACCCGTTCGTCGCCAATATGAGCGTGGAGACGGCGGTGGCGATCGCCGGCGGGTTCACGCCGCGGGCTTTCCGTAAAACCGTGATGCTGAACCGCAACCTCAACGGCCGCCCGGTACGCATATCCGTCCCGGTCACTTTTCCGCTGCGTCCCGGCGACACGATCAACGTGCAGGAACGCTGGTTCTGATATCAGTGGTCAGTGATCAGATGTCAGTAATCAGAAAGAGCTTCTGATTACTGACCTCAGCTCCCTATTTCTTCAGGTGCTTCTGCAGGAACGCAATCGAGCGCCGCCAGGCGACCTTGGCGGCCGCCTCGTTGTAGCTGCCGCGTTCATCGCAATTGAAGCCGTGCTGCGCGTCGGGATAGGTGTAGATTTCACAATCGGCGCCGCGCTTTTGCTTGATCATCTCGACGTCGCTCATCGGGATCGAGGCGTCCTTCTCGCCGAAATGCAGCTGCGTCGGCACTTTCGGCTTCGCGTCGGCGTTCTTGGCGATCTGGCCGCCGTAATAGCCGATGGCGGCCGACAGCCCGTCGAGCTTGGCGGCAGCCATGAACGCGATGGTGCCGCCCATGCAGAAGCCGATGATGGCGACCGGGCCGTCCTTCTTGAGATCGTCGATGGCCGCCTGGGTGTCGCGCATCATCGCTCCCCAGTCGGGATTGGCGACGAACTTGCGAGCGTGGGCAATCTCGTCCGGCGAATAACCGCATTCGAAATTCGGCTGCTGGCGATCGAACAAAGCCGGCGCCTCGGCGGTGTAGCTTTCGGCTGCGAGGCGGTCGCACACCGCGCGGATGTGATGATTGACGCCGAAAATCTCCTGGATGACGACGACACCGCCTTTTGCCGGCTCGCTGGGCTCGGCGCGATAGGCGCCGAGCTTGAAACCGTCCGACGCGACCAATGAGACATGCTGACCCAAGATGATCCTCCTTCGACTGACAAAACCCGCCCCGCCGGTCCAACATATACCGTCACGGATGTCGGTTGAATGGCGGCGGAAGGCGGCGGCTTTGCGGCTGCTTCGCCTCAAGCCGATCGCGCGAGCGCAAAGGCCTCTGCCAGGAGCTTGTACGAGCGCCGGCGCGCGGCATGGTCGTAGACCATGGTGGTGATCATCAATTCGTCGGCACGCGTCGCTTCGATCAGCGGCAGCAATCTCCTCGTCACGGTATCGATGCCGCCGACCGCCAAACGCTCCCGTTGCCGCGCGATGCGCTCGCGGTCGATCGGCGTATAGGGATAGGCGGCGACCTCGGCAGGCGAGGCCAGCGGCAGATATTCGCCCTTGCTGCGGCGAATGAAATTCAGATCGGCGCTGACGGCGATGCGCTCGGCCTCGGCATCGCTATCGGCGGCGATCGCCGCTGTGGCGAGAATGGCATAGGGTTTTGGCAATGCCGCCGACGGCTTGAAATGCGTGCGATAGCTCAGCATCGCGCTTGCCGCATCGTACTCGGCGAAATGATGCGCGAAGGCAAAACCCATGCCGGTGGCGGCGGCAAGCTCGGCGCTGTAGCCGCTGGAGCCGAGCAGCCAGACCGGCGGCAGCGCCACATCCGCCGGCATGGCGTGCACGCTGCGAAACGGATGGCCTTCGGGAAAGCCGCCGCGCTCCAACAGCATCAGTTCCTGAAAACGTTCGAGGAAGTCGTCGCCGTCCCGCGCGTCCTGTCGGCGGCGCAGCGCGTAGGAGGTCACCGGATCGGTCCCCGGCGCGCGGCCGAGGCCGAGATCGATGCGGCCGGGGAACAGCGCCTCCAGCACCTTGAAGCGCTCGGCGACCATCAGCGGGGCGTGGTTGACCAGCATCACGCCGCCGGAACCGACGCGCATGCGCGTCGTCGCCGCCGCGATCTGTCCGATCATGATCTCGGGCGCGGAACTGGCGATGCTGGCGAGGTTATGATGCTCGGCAAGCCAGTAGCGCTTGTAGCCGAGCCGGTCCGCCAGCCGCGCCAGGTCGAGCGAGTTGCGCAGCGCCGCCGATCCCGGCGTGGCCGTGGTGACAGGCGACAGGTCGAGAACGGAAAGCGGGATCATACTAGTGTCTCGATTCCGAAGTTCGCAAGGGGCTTGCGGCATACTCTCATGCGAACTTCGGAATCAAAGGGACACTAGCAAATTTATGATTCTAGTGCGGCTTTGGATTTGAAGTTCCTCCGCGAGCTTGCTGCCGGATTGTAGGAACTTCAAATCGGCCGCACTAGCGGCGGTCAATTCTGACTCCGGAATCCGCGTCTACGAGCGAACGCATTGATGACGTGAAAATCGCAGCGGCAAAACGGTGAGCGCAAGTGGGGCGCCGGTCAACCGGACGCGAGCTCAGCGGCCCGGCGGGTTGACAAACGGGCCGCCGGCCACGGAAGTCGCATCTTCCGGGGGCCTGGAACTATCTTTCGCGCGACGATGCTGCCTTGGGCCGGTTTGAAAGTTCCGCTGCGAGAATGCGGTATCCTGGTTCAGGTATTGCGTGTCGAACTGAGCGACACCGTTGGCGCGCGGCCAACGTGTGCGGTATCCCCCGGCGACGACGCGCGTCCGCCTGGTCCTGCTCACCGCCGCTTTGCGGTCGGGCTTATGCGCCACATCCTCGGCCGCTTTTATGATGCTCGCGGGCGCGAGTTCGCTGTCCGGTTTTGTCCGCTCGACCGGGAGCGCCAGCTCTGTCGGGGGCGCGATGACAGCGGCGGCCGGCGTTTCTTGCGGCAGCGGAGCGGCGTCGACGGGCGCCGGCGCCGGCTCGGCGGCGCCAAGCGCGTGGTCTTCCGCAGTCGGCGCACCGGCATTTGTGATCGGCGCTGTGGTCGGTGGCACGGCGGGCGCAGCGGCCACGACCGCTGTCTCTGTCGATGGCGCAACCGCGGCTGGCTCCTCCGCGCCGGCGGCAGCGTGCTCCGGCACCGCAGCCGAGGCGGCGGGCGCCGATTCGACGCCATCGCGATCATCACGCCGGGGCGTCGGCGGCTCCGTCGGCCGAGCGGCGCTCTGCGGCGGGCTGGTCTGAAAGCGACGATCGAAGGGCTCTGCCGCCGCAACCGCGACGGAAGCGGTATTGCCGGCGATGAGTTGCAGCGGCGCGGTGACGGGCGGCAAGCGCACGAGAGGTTCGTGGTTGACGCGGAAGGCGGCGAACACGCCGAATCCGCAGCTCAACGCCACGATCGAGGCAACGATCGCCGCGATCATCAGGCGGATATTCGGAAACATTCGACCTCGCCGAACCCCCGCGCGATCCGCAGCAGCACGCATCACAACGGGCGAGAGATCATCGCGAGGGCATATTGCGTTCGCGTCGGCCGCGGCCCAGCGCCCGACGCATCACTGGACCGGGGGCGATTCGACCGCCGAATCCAGCACTTGCGACGTTTACGTGAGTCGCTGAAAAACCAACAGGAGAAATTTGCCGGCTCGCCGCGTTGCTGAGATCAACGCGCGGTCATCCTCAACGCGCGACCGCGCCTTGCGCCGACGCCGACGTTGCCGGCGATCCTGCCAAGACCACAACGCGGGTGCCGACATTGATCCTGTTGTAGAGGTCCTCGATGTCCTCGTTGGTCAGGCGAATGCAACCTGACGACACGAAGGAGCCGATGGTTGAAGGCTGATTGGTGCCGTGGATTCGATAGAGCGTGTTGCCGAGGTAGAGGGCGCGCGCGCCGAGCGGGTTGCCCTCGCCGCCGGCCATGAACCGCGGCAGATAAGGCTGGCGCTCGATCATCTCCTTGGGCGGATGCCAATCGGGCCATTCGGTCATGCGGCTGATGCGCTCGCCGCCCGACCAGGTGAAACCTTCACGCCCGACGCCGATGCCGTAGCGCAACGCTTTGCCGCCGCCGAGCACCAGGAAAAGATAGGTGTGCGGCGTATCGATGATGACCGTGCCCGCGGGCTCCGTGGTCGGATAATCGACGAGCTGGCGGCGCAATTGCGGCGGCAGCTCCTTGGCTGGGCCACCTTCGGGCTGATCTTCCGGCGGCAGCGCTGCGACCACGGTTCCGCGGTCCGGTTCCGGGCCGGCAACCGGCCGCTGGGGGTTACTGACCGTGCCGGTGATGTCGCCTGGCGGACGCGGAACCGACTCGCCGCCGCGCGAGGGCTGGGCTTGGGCCGCAGCGCGGTCTGCCGGTGTGAAATAGGGCGGTCCCCCCGGCGGATAAGCCCCCGGCTGGTTTTCGTCGGCGTCCGGACCGTAAGGTTGTACCGGCACGCCATTTGCGTCGCGATAAACGGGGGGCGTACGGTAAGGGCCGCCAGGCTGTTCAGCGGCGGGCGCGCCGACGTCGAGCGGCGGCAGCGGCGCGCTGCTATAGGGTTGCAGCGGCGGCTGATGATACGCCGGCGGCGGCGGGTAATAACCCGGGGGCGGCGGGGTGTAGTAATCCGGCGGCGGGTATGATTGCGCGGCCGCCTCGCCGAGCGAACCGACCAAGGCCAACGCGATGACGACCCAAATACTGCGCACGGTGAGGCCCCCGATAAACCCCAGAAACATGGCATTGGTTTGCAAGGAAGATTTGGCGGGAACAAGGCAATACCGCGGATGGTGTGGCCGAAAAGGGTTGTGCGGCCAAGCGGCGGTGCTGTCGGACGAGTTCATGGGTAATCAATCGTAAAGGAGCGGAACCGGCACTCCGCGACGCGTGTTGGGCTCGGTCGTTGCTCCTGTATCATGTCGATGATTAGCCGGATTGGACGGCAGCCATGAGATTCCTGGGAGACCCGACGCGAACCGCCTTGCTTATAGCGCCCTTGCCCTGGTTTTGCTTCCCTGGTCCCCGCTGCACGCTCAAAATGCCGCCATCGACGAGCTCAAAGGCAAGATTTTCGACGCGCGCATGGCCCAGCAGACGTTTGCCAACGGGTTGAAATACTGCAGCGAGCTGAACGGCAAGAGCTTCTATTATCAGTTGCGCAATCGTATCCTCAATTTGGAGGAGTATTTTCACTCGTTGGAAAATCTGGTGAAGGCGCAAGTCTTCAATCCCGACAAGCGGCGCCCCTGGACTTTGCAGGATGCCAAGGAACGCTGGGAAGAGGTGAAGAAACAGGCGCAGGCCGACAAGGAGAAATGCGAGCTGGTGCAGAGCCTGCCGGAGCTCGAGAAGCGCCTCGCGGAACTGCAAAAGACCAGTGCGGCGTCCGACAAGAAAGAATGAGCGAACTGGGGAGCGATATGGGACGGCGCCGGCCAGCGGGTTTTAGCTCAGCGTCACACCGGCTATCGCGTCCGCAGCGAAGGAATGTCAGATGGCGTCCGTGAGCGACTGGAAGGTGCCGTCCTCCGTGCAGCCGAAGCCGGAGGATTATGCCTACGATCTCGATCGGGCCTTGGCCTGCATGGTGGCGCTGCGCGCCACCGTTCCGGCGGACGCGTTCACCGCGGAAACGCTCGGCACCGAGCGCGCCGGCAACGGCGTCATCATTCGCGGCAACGGCCTGATCCTGACCATCGGCTATCTGATCACCGAGGCGGACACGATCTGGCTGACGCTGAGCGACGGCCGTTCGGTGCCCGGCCACGTGCTCGGCTACGACCAGGAAACCGGGTTCGGCCTGGTGCAAGCGCTCGCCAAGCTCGCCATGCCCGCGCTCGCATTCGGCCAGTCGGCGGCGACCTCGATCGGCGAGCGCGTCGTCATGGGCGGCGCCGGCGGCCGGCAACACTCCGTCGCCGCGCGCATCGTCGCCAAACAGGAATTCGCCGGTTATTGGGAATACGTGCTCGACGAAGCGATCTTCACCGCGCCGGCGCATCCCAACTGGGGCGGGACGGCGCTGATCGGACCCGCCGGCGACCTCATCGGCATCGGTTCGCTGCAGCTCCAGCAGGCGGTCGACAAAGGCCCGCCGCAGAACATCAACATGGTCGTCCCCATCGACCTCTTGAAGCCGATCTTCGACGACCTGCTCAAGTTCGGCCGGCGCAATGCGCCGCCGCGGCCGTGGCTCGGTCTTTATGCGACCGAAGTGGAGAACCGGCTGGTCATCGTCGGGCTGGCGGATCGCGGACCGGCGAAGCGCGCCGACCTGCGCACCGGCGACATCGTGCTGGCGGTGGCGGGCATGGAGGTCAGCGATCTCGCCGGCTTGTTCCGCCGCATTTGGGCGCGCGGCCACGCCGGCGTCGAGGTGCCGATCACCGTCTATCGCGACGGCGAGACCATGGAGCTGCGCGTGAAGTCGAGCGAGCGCGATCGCTTCCTCAAGGGGCCGAGCCTGCATTGAGTGCGCGTAACCCCTCGCGATACGTCGGATAAAGCAGGGTGACGCCGAGCTCGCGCTTGAGCTTGTCGTTCTTCACGCGCCGGCATTCCTGCCAAAAACTCAAGGCCATCGGCGACATCGACGGTGCGGCTTCTGCGAAGGGAATTTCCGGCGGCGGATCGCGGCCCAAAAGCTGCGCCGCGAACACGATCGGATCGCTGGGCGGGCTCGGCTCGTCGTCGGCGACGTTGAAGATGCCGGCGGCCCCGCGCGCCAACGCCGCATCGATCGCCTGGGCGATGTCGGCGACATGGATGCGATTGAAGACCTGGCCGGGCTTGACGATGCGTCGGACATCGCCGCGCGCGATCTGCACCAGCGCGTTGCGCCCAGGTCCATAAATGCCGGCGAGCCGCAGGATGGCGACGGCGACGCCCGACCGCTGGCCGAACTTTTGCCAAGCGTGTTCGACGGCGAGCCGCTCGCGCGCGCGCTCCGAATCCGGCTGCGGTATCGTCTCCTCGTCCACCCAGGCGCCGCCGCGGTCGCCGTAGACTCCGACCGTCGACAGATAGACGATCGACCGCAGCCGGCTCGCTTGCGCCAACGCTTCGCCGAAAGCCGCAAGCACCGGATCGCCCTTGGCGGTCTGCGGGATCGAAACCAGCGCGACGTCGGCTTCGCCGATCGCGCTTTTTACTTCCGGGGTGGCGAAAGTGCCGTCGAAGGCGAAAGCCTTGAGCCGGCCGCCTAAACGCGCATTGAGAACGGCGGCATGTTCGGCGCCGCGCACGGTTCCGATGATGCGCTCGAAGCCGTCGCCGAACATTCCGACAAAATGTTCCGCCGAATAGCCGAGACCGAAACACAGGAGCGTGGACATTGGACCCTCAACCATCGTGCGCGGAGGGTGGGGGAGGGGCCAAAGCCGCCGCCCATTCCGCGATGACATCGGGGTCGGCCTCGGCAGCGCGGTGCGCGCCCGCGCAGTGTTCGAGCCGCGCGCGGTCGAGCCGGCCGAGCGCCCACACTGCCGCACCGCGAACGAGCGGCGCTGCATCGTCGAGCAATCGCTCGGCCTCGCTCGCCAGCGCCGCTTCTCCGGAATTGCCGATCGCGATCAGCACATTGCGCACAAAGCGTGCGCGGCCGATGCGCTTGACTGCGCTTTTGCTGAACAACGCGCGGAAGGCGGAATCGTCAAGCCGCACCAATTCGGCAAGTGGCGGGGCGCGCAGCGTGGCACGCGCGGCCAGCCTGGTTTCGCGCCCGGCTTGCGCGAATTTGTTCCACGGGCAAACCGCCAGGCAATCATCGCAGCCGTAGATGCGATTGCCAATGAGCGGACGCAGCGCGCGCGGGATCGGGCCCTTGTGCTCGATGGTCAGATAGGAGATGCAGCGCCGCGCATCGAGGCGATACGGCGCGGGAAATGCCGCCGTCGGGCAGATGTCGAGGCAGGCCTGGCAGGTGCCGCAATGGTCGCGCTCCGGCGTGTCGGGCGGCAGATCGAGCGTGGTGAAGATGGCGCCGAGAAACAGCCACGAGCCTAATTCGCGCGAAACCAGATTCGTGTGCTTGCCTTGCCAGCCGAGGCCGGCTGCTGCGGCCAGCGGCTTCTCCATCACCGGCGCGGTATCGACGAAGACTTTGACATCGCCGCTGGCCTGTTCGATCAGCCAGCGTCCGAGGCTTTTCAGCCGCGGCCTGATCACCTCGTGATAATCGTCGCCTTGGGCATAGACCGAGATGGCGCCATGCCGGCGCTCTTGCAGGATCGCCAGCGGATCGCCGTCCGGGCCGTAATTGACGCCGAGCATGACGATCGAGCGCACGTCCGCCCACAGCGCGCGCGGGTCGCCGCGCCGATCGGCGTTTTTCGCCATCCAATCCATGTCGCCGTGGGCGCCGGCGGCGAGGAAGTGGCGCAACCGCTCGGCCGCGCGCGGGATCGCGTCCGGCCGCGCGATGCCGATGGCGTCGAAGCCCTGCGCGCGGGCGGCCGCGGTGAGCGCCGTCTTGAGCGCGGCCGGGGTCAGAAGTCGAGGTTGGCGTAGTGCGGCGACGGCGGCAGACCGGGGAGCGTCTCGCCAAGGAGCGCGCGGAACGAGGGTCGCGATTTGATCCTCGCGTACCAGGCCTTGGCGGTCTCGTCTTCGTCCCACGGCACATCGCCCAGGTAATCGACGGCGGAGAGCTGCGCCGCCGCCGCCAGATCGGCATAGCTTAGGCTATCGCCGGCCAGCCAGTCGCGCCGGCGAATGAGCCAGCCGATATAGCTCAGATGGTATCTAATATTGCCCTTTGCCGCCCGCATGATTTCCGTATCGGGCGGGCCGCCGCCGCTGCCGGCCGGGATGAAGCGCTTGTAGACGCGCTCCATCACCAGAGCACCGCTCGCCTCGGCGAAGAACTTGTCGTTGAACCAGCTCATCAGGCGGCGGACCTCGATACGTCCGGCCGGTTCGCCTGGCATGAGCCGGAACTGCGCCGCCGTCGCCCCACGGGTCTCGTCGATGTATTCGGCGATGATGGCCGCCCCCGGCACCGGCGGCACGCCTTCTTCCACCAGGACCGGCGTCGTTCCCGCGGGGTTGAGCATGAGAAATTCCTCGCGCCGCTCCCAGACCCGCTCCTCGACGAGCCGGGTCGACAAGCCGAGCTCCTCGAGAATGAGCCGCACAAATCGGGAATGGGGACAGAGCGGATGATGAAATAGCGTCAGCATGCCATCGTGGGCGCGTAAGAGAAGATATCTGGTCGAGCCGCGGGTTCCCCCTCAGGACGAGCGGCGCGACTGCGAATCGTTCTCTTATAGGCGAAGCGTTCCCGCAGGCAAATTGCGGGCGGCGCGCCTGTGCAGGGCGCGCCCTTTGCCGTTGCCAGAATCCCGGTCCTGCGCCACAAGTCTGCCAAACCGTCCTGCCAGGTCCGCCGCACCGGCGTACCGCGCCTGCCTCCGCCGTGGAGCTCTTCCATGATATTCGATGTCATCAAGGCGACGATCCTCGGCGTGGTCGAGGGACTGACCGAGTTCATTCCGGTCTCGTCGACCGGGCATCTGCTGCTCATGCAGCAGTTTTTCGGCTTCGGCGACGACGCTTTCGGCAAAAGCTTCGCGGTTTTGATTCAGTTCGGCGCGATCCTGGCTTTGCTGTCGATCTATTCGGGGCGGCTGTGGCATCTCGCTACCGGCATGTTCAACGATCCGCAGGCCCGGCGTTTCATCATCGGCGTGCTGTTGGCCTTCCTGCCGGCGGCGGTGATCGGGGCGACGGCCTACAAATTGATCAAGGAGGTGCTGTTCAATCCCTGGGTGGTGTGCTTCTCGCTGATCGCGGGGGGCGCGGTGCTGCTGTGGGTCGATCAGCTCGATCTCAAGCCGCGTTTCCATGAGGCCACCAGGTTCACGCTGCCGATGTATTTCATCATCGGCGTTGCCCAGTGCCTCTCCATGGTGCCCGGCGTGTCGCGTTCGGGGGCGACCATCGTCGCCGCGATGCTGCTCGGCGCCGATCGCCGCGCCGCCGCCGAATTCTCGTTCTGGCTCGCCATGCCGACCATGGCCGGCGCCTTCGCCTACGATCTGTACAAGGACCACGGCCAGTTGAGCCACAGCAACCTCGCGATCATCGCCGTGGGTTTCATTGTCTCCTTCATCTGCGCCTGGTTCGTGGTGAAGACTTTCCTCGGCTACGTATCGCGCCACGGTTTTACGCTGTTCGTGTGGTGGCGGGTGGCGGTCGGCACGCTCGGCCTTATCGCGCTGGCGCTGGGGTTGTGACAAGCCCGTCGATCCAGGCCGCGAGCGCGTCGAGCATTTCGCCGCGCACTTGCGCATCGCTGCGGCCGGTCCGTGCCGGCACGTGGAAGGAATGATCGGCGTCCTGGAAGAGCTTTAACGTCGCGCGGGCGCCGAGCGCGTCGCAAAGCGGCGAAAGCTGATCGAGCGTCGCCAGCGTGTCGCGCGTTCCTTGCAGGAACAGCATCGGGATTTGCACGGCAAAGAGATGCTTCGCGCGGTCCTGCGACGGTCGGCCGGCAGGATGCAGCGGAAAGCCAAGGAATGCCAGGCCGCGGACCCCTTGCAGCGGCGCGCTCGCCTGCGCCTGCGATGTCATCCGGCCGCCGAAGGATTTGCCGCCGGCAATAAGCGGCAGGCCCGGCAGCAGCCGCAGCGCCGCGGCAGTCGCGGCGCGGACGGTGGCCTGCGCCAGGTGCGGCGGATCGGGCCGCTTGGCGCCGCGCTCCATCGCCGGAAACTGGTAGCGCAAAGTGGCCATGCCGCGCTGCGCGAGTTCCGCCGCCACGGCCGCCATGAACGGATGATCCATGCCTGCTCCGGCGCCATGCGCCAGCACATAGCAAGCGCGTGCGCCGGGCGGCATTTGCAGCAAGCCGGAAACGCGAACGCCCTCTTCACTGGCAATAGTGACGGGCTCGGCATGAGCAGATGACACCGGACGCTCCTTGAAGGCTGCGGCACGCCAACAATTTATCGCCGCGATCTTTGTTTCCCAAGAAGCATTCCAGTGCTCCCGGATTTCGCTTTGGCTCGATCCGGACTACGATGTCGGACGAACCGAATGGGAAGTCGCGAGGCAGCCGTCACTGAACCGCTCCACGCGAGGCAATTTCATGGCGACAGCGGACGTGAAAATAGGGGGCCGCCGGTCCGCTTCGTTACGAGCGGCCGCTCTGTGGCTGGCGATTGTTTGCTATCTTGCCGCAGCCATCGCGTTTTCCTGGAATCCGACTCCCCTGGCACAAGCGCTGGCGGTGATCTTTATTGCCAGCGCTGTCGCGCATGCCAGTTGCGCCTACGGCTTCAAAGACGCACTGGTCCTTGTCCTGATGTGCGTCGCGATCACTTTCGTTATCGAGAATATTGGCGCTGCCACGGGCTTTCCCTTCGGGCGCTACCATTTCGAAGTTGACCCCGAGCTTATCCACGTTGGCGCTATTCCGATCATCGTCGGGCCGCTGTGGTTCGGTGCAGGCTATTTCTCGTGGGTCGTTGCCTCAATACTGCTCGACGGCGCCGACCGGCATCTCGATCGGGCTTTCGACTTCTTCGCCTTGCCCGTCGTCGCGGCTTTTGTGATGACGCAGTGGGATGTCGTGATGGATCCGCCTGAATCGACCGTCGCCAAGGTATGGATCTGGCATGATGGCGGCGGCGATTTTGGCGTTCCGCTGTCCAATTATTTTGGCTGGCTTCTGACGTCGTGGCTCTTCTTTCAGGCCTTTGCCATCTATCTGCGGCGCCGCACCGTGACGCGGCCGCGGAGGCGCCAAAGCCGCAGACTTGGACTGATCGCCATCCTCTTTTACGCCAGCGCCGGACTCACCCACATCGTCCCTTGGCTCATGGGGCAGTCCGGAGAGGTCGCCGACGCTGCCGGTCACGTTTGGCGCATCCATGACCTGCGTGAAACAACGGTCGCGGTCATGTTGTTCACGATGTTCTTCACGGCCATGCTGGCTGGATTGAGGTTGGCAAAAGATAATCGGTGATCGAAGGAGGTGACCCATGTGTCGTAACATCCGCACGCTCTTCAACTTCGAGCCGCCGGCAACGGAACAGGAAATCCGCGCTTCGGCGCTGCAGTTCGTTCGCAAGCTGAGCGGATTCACCAACCCGTCACAGGCCAATGAGGCGGCGTTCGAGCGTGCGGTCGATGAGGTGACGGAAACAGCGCGCCGGCTTCTGGCATCGCTGGAAACGGCGAGCCCGGCCAAGAATCGCGAAGCGGAAGCGATGAAGGCGCGCGCTCGGGCGCGACAACGATTTGCCCGAGCATGATCCGCGATCGCCTACTTGCGCCGCGGCTTCTTGCCCTTATTTGGCTGCAGCTGATGAATCGACGCCGATATGCCGGCGCTGCGCCGTAGCGCTTCTTTCAGGTCGACGGGGCAGTCGTGCTTCCGCAACAGATCGCGGAAGGCCTCGTCGGCCAGTTCTTGAAAGTCCTTCATCTGGTCGCGGCCTAGCAGGTCCAGCTGCCGCCAGGTCTCTTCATCGAACTGCACGCGCTTGCCCGGCATCGATGAGCCTCTTTGCGCCGCCCGACGGCGGCGCCTTTTACAGCTTTCACCTTTCGGCCAAGCGAGTCCAGCGCCGGAAGCCATCGACGAGGTGGCGTAGCTTGCTCTAAGCTAAGCTGATCGCGCAGCGGTGTTGATCGCGCGAGGACAGCGTGGCCTCGAAAGGGTTCATCCAATGGCAAAGAAACAATCGGATAGCGTCTACCGGGTTATCGACGTTGTCGGCGTCAGCGAAAAATCATGGGAGGATGCCGGTCGCATTGCGGTGGAGACGGCTGCTGGTTCACTACGCGATCTACGCGTCGCCGAAGTCACCAAGATGGACATGAGGGTGGAGAACGGAAAGGTCACGGCCTTTCGCACCCGGGTCGCGCTTTCGTTCAAGTACGAGGCGTGATCCCATTGCAGTCGCCGATCAATCGATCTGAAAGCGATTGCGCCTAATATCTTGGTGGAGCATGATCTTTTCGGAAAACCGGATTCCACTTTTCCGGATTATGCTCTAAGCCATACGGCTGCGGAATTGGCCGGTCCTGCGGAAGCGCCAGAGGTAAGACGGCACGACGACGCCGATCGATTCGGGCACGATGCCGAGCGCTTCGAGGGTGCGGGCTTGCTCTCGCGCCGCGGGCGAGACGACGTTGTCGCGCTTGAGGAGCTCGACCTGGTCGGGCGTGATCGGCGGCTTCGGCAGGTATTGCAGATACATCGCGTGCAGCTTCATCCACGCGAACGGCACCGGCAACAGCAGGCGGCGGCGTTCGGTGGTGGCAAGCACGAATTCCATCAATTCCTTGAACGTGCGCACGTCCGGCCCGCCGAGTTCGTAGATCGCGCCGGGCCTGGTTTCGCCCTCAACCGCCTTGGCGATCGCCTGCGCGACGTCGCCGGCAAACACCGGCTGAAAGCGGGTATGGCCGCCGCCGGGGAGCGGCAGCAGCGGCGAGAGACGCGCCAGCGCGGCGAAGCGGTTGAAAAAATCGTCCTCGGGGCCGAACACGATCGACGGCCGCATGATGGTCGCTTCGCTGTGCGCCGCCAGCACCAGCTGTTCGCCCGCGGCCTTCGCGCGCGCATAGTGCGAAGGTGACTCCGGGTCGGCGCCGATGGCCGAGACGTGGACGAGGCGGGCGCCGACGGCCTTGGCGGCCCGGGCCACCGCTCCCGCGCCTTCCGCCTGCACGGCGTCGAAGCGCTGGCGGCCTCTTTCGAACAAGATCCCGACCAGGTTGACGACGATGTCGGCGTCGCGCACCGCCGTCTCGACCGATTGCGGAAAGCGCAAATTCGCCTGCACCGCTTCTATCTGCCCGACCCCCCCGAGCGGCTGCAAATGGAAGGCCAGCTCCGGGCGGCGCACCGCGACGCGGATGCGGTAGTCCCGGCTGGCCAGCGCGCGGACCACGTGGCGGCCGAGGAATCCCGAGCCGCCGAACACGGTGACAAGCGTGTCAAGCTTGCTTTTCAGGGTCATCGGCTGCGGGCATACAGCATCGATTTCGCAATGTATAGAGCCATTATCCCGCTGCCGACGGGGAAGGGGAATGCGCAAAGCGCGGGGCTGTTCGTGAGCTCGCGGGCGACCGGTGCCGGCGCCAACCCGTTGAATTGACAACGCGGGGACCGCTCCGTACCTATCCGGCACGGGCCCAGGTGGCGGAATTGGTAGACGCACTAGTTTCAGGTACTAGCGCCGCGAGGCGTGGAGGTTCGAGTCCTCTCCTGGGCACCATCCCCGAAATTCGGCTTTGATTTTGCTGAACTTTTTTCCGAGATTGTCCCACTCGGCATTTCGGTGGGACACGATTTTGTGTCTTTTTGTTCTGGCGATCCGAGCATGTGCATTGCGACTTCCGCGAGGCGTTCTTGATCGGCGGCGCGTGTGTAAGCTTCCGCCATTTTGAGCGTGTCCCAACCGAAAATCGCCATGAGTTGATGCGCCGTCGCACCATTGTTTGCTGCGATGGTCGCACCCGCTTTGCGCAAGCCGTGCGCGGTGCAATGGCGAAGTCCTGCTTGGTTACACCATTCGCGGAACTTGTTTCCGAAACCGGGGTCCGTGAAGGGCCGTCCTAGGTCGTTGACGAGGAACGCGAGATCGCCACACGGCGATGCGTCGATTACCTGTTGCAGCGCGGGCAGGATCGGTAGGACCAACCTTTTCGGCTTGCGATTCCGCCCCTTAAATTGCGTGAACGTGACTTTTCCGTCCCTAGTGTGTTGACGACCAAGACGGGTAATGTCCGAACGTCGTTGTCCCAGAAAGAGCAGGAGCGAGAGCGCAAGACGCGCCTTTGTCCCGATGGGATGACGCGCTTCAAATTGCCGAACCTCTTCCGGTGTCCACGTGTGATAGCCGGAAGGGTTATTGCTCCTCAAATACGGAACATCGCGAGCGAGGTTGATCGGCGCGAGCGGCTTCCCATCCGATCCTTTCTTCCTTACGCCCCATTTAAAAACCGCCCGGATTGCCTTCACTCGATTGTTCGCCCCTTCCGGGAAGGCCATCTTTCGGTCCCGCAAAACTTCGATTGCGTCGGCCGTCATTCTTGATAGTGGGAAATCGCGGAAGAACTTCGAAGAGCCGGGCGCAATTGGTTCATCGAAGGTGGCCTCCAAAATTCCTCGGCGCACACGCTTCGTTCGATCATCGAGCCGAAGGTAGTCCGCGCACTCCCCGAAATACTTGACGCAGAGCCAGCGCCAGGTGCCCGCCGCAATGCCCGGTTTTCGTGACGGTTCCGCCGCCGCGCCTTTGGCCGCCTCGTATGCTGCCGCAAATTCCGGCGTCCATGGCGTGCCGTGAATGCGAACCTTTGGGCGTCCTTTGGCCCGGTAGTAAATGCGGATATTGCCGTGACGATCACGGTCCTCCGAGCAACCGGGCGGCAGTCTGCGAGGCATGGAAGAGGCTACCGCGCTCATACGCGAACCGTCCAGTCTTCGGCCGCCTCATGGTTTTCGTCGGGAAGCGCATCGAAGAATTCGTCAAGCGCCTCAATGGCAAACAGCTTGCGGCCGTCGAGGATTTTGGCGGGACCGATCCGTCCGGCCTTGCGCAATTCATCGAATTTCGACGGTGAAATTCCAAGGTACGCCGCGGCCTCAACGCGCGAAAGGCCGCGGCGCGGGATTGGCCGGACGGCGGAAAGGGCGGTCGAGCGCGTCATATCAAATCGCCCTAGTGCCCCGACGTCGAGCCGTCCGGAAACGCGAGTGCAGCTGCTAGGCGCAGCCGGAGAGGCGTGTCGGGCGCGATTTCCTCACGCGGTGGAAGGACTGTGTGCCTCATGGCCTTTGTCCACAGATGCTGCCGCCAAAGGGGGCGTTGGCACCAATGACGGCAGTATCGGTTTTGCGGTTTTCCGCTTACTTGCGTTTTTTGAGATGTGGGCCGTTTGGATCCGGGCTCGGCCTTTTCTTCTTGAAGACGAGCTCGATAGAGCGGGGTCGCGAGCCATCGGGCCAGATAAATTGCTCTTGCGGCCTGCGCTCGGTGCCCTTTTTCGGTGTCGCCAAGGTGATATGGTTTTTTTCGATCAGACGGTTCGTGATTTGGTGGCGTTGCTCGCCGCTTACGAACATGCGGCAGTAATGTTCGTACCTAAAGCGATACCGGTTCTCTTCAGCCGTTGAGAATCTGTACCCGATAAGCTTCTTATAATCGCGATTCTTATCGCACTTCTTCAGGGGTGTAGAAACCTTCGGCAACTGACGGCGAACTGTCGTCAGCATAGAGAGGCCAGACCGCAGCAAAACCCCCGAATCTGGAAGAAGTTCTCTCGCGCCGAGAAAGCTCTTCAGAATTGCGTCACGAAGCTCGGCTTCCGTCCAAGGCAGTAATCCGGATTGGATGCCGAACAGGCCGCCAGTAATCAATCCCCGTGGGAACGCTTGATCGAACGAAAACATGACACTAAACGTCGCCAATTGCTCGTCGTCTACGACGAAGGTCATAACCTCTCGGATCAGCAAACCGAGTTGTTAGCCGAACTTGAGCCGGACGCTTATTTGCTGGCGAGCGCCACGCTGAAGCTACCTTCCAATTTCCAAAGGTCAGTTATTCAGCCGATCAAGCTTTGGGTTGAGGAGGTCGATGATCCCACGCCCTTTGCAGCGCTCAAGGCGAGCGATGGACACGGCAAACCTGAGCCCGAGCGTTTCATCACGACTGTAGTCAGCAGCGACAAGGTGGTCGAAGCCCAACTGGTTAAGAAGGCGATCCAGTTCGATGGCACCACCGCTACGATGGAACGGTGCCTAGATGATCTTATCGAGCGCATGCACGTCCTCGACGGTGAGATTGCTGACCGCGGGTTGAACTTCAAGCCGAAAGCTATTTACGTGTGTAAGACGAATATCGCAGATGATGGTGAGAAGGACGATGCCCACAAGCCCTTTGAGCACCGCAAGGCGCCGCCAATTCGTATCTGGCGGTATCTCGTCGAAGAGAAAGGTGTATCGCCCAAGGATATCGCGATCTACGCGAACCTGACTTTTGTCGAAGGGAACAAACCGGACGAAGTAAACCTGTTCTCGAAGGGCGAAAACGACTTCGATGATTTCAGCAATGGCGACTATCAGCACATTATTTTCAATCTTTCCTTACAAGAAGGTTGGGACGATCCCGCGTGCTATCTGGCTTACATCGACAAGAGCATGGGCTCCTCCATTCAGGTAGAGCAGATAATTGGCAGAGTGCTGCGACAATACGGAGCGATGCACTACGAAAATCCGTTACTCAATAGTGCCCATTTCTTTCTTCGCGTTGATAGGCAGAGTGTCTTCACTGACGCCATTCAAAAGGTGAAGGCAAAATTGCAATCGGAAGGTGCGCCGATTGAGATTACTCATAATTTTGGTGGAGCGGGTGGTGGCGCGGATGACTTGCAGCCAAAGGAGGATGTCAGCGTAGAATTACACCACATTTTTGTGAATTCTGAAGCTGCTCGTGAACGTATTGTGGAAATCATCGACGATTTTCCCACTTTTGCTGAAGGCGACCTGAACACCGTCGGAGAGGCGCACACCACAACTCAGGTTGTAAAGCTCGAAGAGCTTGGAAAAGATGTTGGAGATGTCGAATGGAAGATCGATGGTCACACTAACCCCATCCGTCTTCGTTGGCTAATCAACACTGCAATTAAATCACGTTCGTCGCGCGCGTTAGCAGTCGTGGACTTGAAGGACGTAAAATTTGACGTGCGGGTTCAGGTGCAAAGCAAGGCGGATAAACTAACGGAGAAGTTGGCGCAAGAGATCGTTGAAGCCTTCTATCAGCATTCTGACTTGGTTTACGAGAGCAGTAAGCCGTTTAAATTCGGCACTTTGCGGGTCCCGAAAAACGCGACTGCTTTCACTAACAGCTTGTATGAGAGGTACACTGGTTTCAACAAATTTGAGCTGCCGTTTGCGAAAGCACTCGATGGAGTGGGGCTCCCGTGGCACCGTAATCCATCCGGCGGCGGCTTCTATATCCCGTTGCTGTCGGAAGGCGATACCTCCTCCTTCTACCCTGATTTTATCGTCTGGAAAAAAGGTAACATTTTCTGTCTGGACACCAAGGGCGGACACCTGCTTTCCGACGCCGTGGCTCGGAAACTTTTTGACATCAAGGAGGATGGGAAAACAAAAGTTCAAGTACGGTTTATCAGCGAGGGTAAGCAATCAGAGTTGCGTGGCAAAGCTATCAAAGGCGGCTACACCGTTTGGAAGATGAAGAGCGGATCACCGACGCCTATCTACGTTGATACGCTCGATAAGGCCGTTACGGAGTGTTTAAAGTAACGGAATTTTCTGCGCCAGCTTGGCGCTGGGCTAGACTTGCGACGGACGGCAGCGTGCGCAGCACCTTTTTCCAAACTCCTGCGGAGAATTACCGGTATTTTTCGCCATTCGCAGCATCAATCTCAATTTGACTTCAAGCGTTCCACAAGCTGCCTAGAGAGTTCAAATGCCAACGATGCTTTCTGGCACCAGCCCCAGATTGTTTATGGATTCACTGACTAATTCTAGAGCTTCGTGTACCTGCAGCACCTGTTGCGACGCAAGCCACGTCGGCGCCTCCCTACGCATTGCTCCCCGCTGATCACGCTGTCATTTCCAATCAAGTTCCTTGCCTCCACATTTGCACGTAATCTTCTGCTTGCCCGGCAAGACATTCTTTGCCTCGACATATCGTCCACACCTTGCACATGAAAAGAGTGTTGCCAAAGTTTCAATATCGCTTAGCGAGACATCAATATCTCCGCCCGTAATAGCTTCGACGTTGTCGTGGGAACCGACCGTCGCAATCAAGTTCGATCCTTCCAGTTGAGAAAATATCGCAGCGCCCTTTAGCTCGGCGCACTTCCGATTGACTGTTGAGCGCAATTCGCTAAGCAATTCACCGCTCATGCGACGTTCGTTTTGATCGTTGTATCGAAATGCCAACTTCACGTCGCAATTAAAACAAATCTCCTTTAAGGTCGCTTCCAGCATTTTTCGCAAATCATTCGACACATCGTACTTTTGCCGCTTCGTTACAATCAAGGTCTTTATGTCTTTGGCGCTTGGCTCTATCTGTATCCCGTTATCATTATCGCACACCAGATCCCGCGCAATCCATCCTTGTGGCAAAAGTTCCTTCTTTATCATGTCGAACCAAAATGCTTCATGGGTGAGTAAAATGATTTGCCAATCGGCAAAATTATCCTTGAGTAGCCGCAACAATCGC
>Ga0116111_1000827_pt1 | contig 23902 bp, 25 predicted proteins | sample June2015DPH_8_10_FD_89720 | JGI IMG/M metagenome (GOLD analysis project Ga0116111, IMG submission 89720) | Peatland microbial communities from SPRUCE experiment site at the Marcell Experimental Forest, Minnesota, USA - June2015DPH_8_100 | ecosystem: Environmental > Terrestrial > Soil > Wetlands... | reverse complement strand
TCCATCGTTCACCCTCCGGGTGTGGGTCTAGATTTCTTCGCAAAATCTCTATAACACACATCCCGTGAGGGTGAACGCCTTTTCTGCGGTCTCCCGCTCGTTTCAATCGCGATTCTTGGGTTTGACGGAATCGGCGCTCCGGGCATACACTAAAATCATCATGGCAGCCATCGCAAAAAAAGGAACTCCACTCCTGGTACCGTCAGCGATTCGCCGCAAGGCAGGTTTTAAGAGCGGAGAAGCTCTGGAGTTTAAGGCGTCCGGCGGGGTCATCACCATCGTGCGTAAGATTCCCGTCGCTAACGACGAATACACGCCTGCCCAACGGCAGATTATTGATGCACGGTTGACGGAAGCCCGCAAAGGCCCCTACCTTGGACCATTTGAGACCGCCGATGAAGCTATAAAGTTTATTCGTAAGGAAATCAGGAATCGGAAATCAGTGAAGCGGAAGTAATACCCCTGCCTCATGAAGATTGCCTTGTCGAACCGCGCGATTGAGTCACTCGGTGACGCCCCACCGGATGTCCGGCGCGCTTTTGAAAAGCAGTTACGATTCCTAGCGACCAACCTGCAGCACCCTTCCCTGCACGCCAAGAAGTATGACGAATCAAGAGATCTATGGCAGGCACGGGTGAACCAGAACTGGCGCTTATATTTTACGATCACCAATGACACCTATTGCATTGAAGATGTGATTGCGCATCCCAAGTAAGCGCCACCCCACAGCGCATGATGCATAGACATCCCTGAGGAAGCTTCATGATGAAACGTATAGTTGCATTGGCGTCAGCTATTGTGGTGTTGTGGTATATGGCACTAACGGTTCCTCGCAATATGCGCGCTGGAAGCCCCAAGAACCCGGCCGACTTCAATCGACTCGTCGATAACTATTTCGATTTCTACTTTCAATTTCACCCCAAGGAAGCAACTGCCGCAGGGTTTCACCAGTACGATTCCAAGCTGGAAGACTACTCCCGCGCGTCGCGCGAGGGCGAGATTTCCAACTTGCGGACTTTCGGGGCAGAGTTTGATCGCCTTGACCCGGCGAAACTCCCCGCGGAAAGCGCCGGTGACCTGGCCTTTTTGCAAAACACCATCAAAGCACGATTGCTAGAGCTCCAGTCGGTGCAAATGTGGCGGAAAGATCCAGGCCTGTATGTCGGCGACACCACCGATAGCATTTTTGTGCTCGTCAAACGCAGCTTCGCGCCGCCGGAGGAGCGCCTGCGTTCAGTCATCGCGCGCGCGCGTCAGATCCCGGGTGCTCTCTTGGCCGCCCACGACAACCTTTCGAATCCACCGCAAATCTACACGCAGATAGCGCTTGAACAAATGCCCGGGATCATTGAATTCTTTCAAAAGGACGTCCCCGGCGCCTTCCAGGGTGTCAAGGATGCCGCTCTCTGGGTAGAGTTCCAACGCTCCAATGGCGACGTGGTGAAAGCCCTCGAAGATTTCCAACTTTTCCTCCAAAACGACTTGCTTCCCCGGTCCCGGGGAGACTTTCGCATCGGCGAAGACAATTTCCGGAAAAAACTTCACGATGAGGAAATGGTCGATATTCCCCTTGATGAGCTCCTCAAGATCGGTTACGCCGACCTGCACCGCAATCAGCAGCAATTCAAAGATACGGCGGTGCTGATCAACCCGAATGCCGATCCGCGCGAAGTGCTTGCGACTCTCGAAAAAGATCACCCCGCGCCTGATCAACTCTTGCCGAGTTTCCGCAATCTTCTGGGGAGCCTGCGCGAATTCATCGAGGCCAAGAAGATCATCACGGTCCCTTCCTCGATCCTGCCTCTGCTGGAAGAAACACCCCCCTTCATGCGCGCCACCACCACCGCTTCCATGGATACGCCCGGCGCTTATGAATCCAAGGCCACCGAGGCCATGTTCAACGTGACCACTCCGGAGTCCGGTTGGACACCCCAGGCAGTGGAGGAGTGGATGCAAGGCTTCAACCGCGGCACCATCCTGAGCACGTCGATTCACGAGGCTTATCCCGGCCACTACGTTCAGTTTCTGTGGGCCAAACGCTTAACCTCGAAAGTAAGGAAGCTCCTGTATTGCAACAGCAACACGGAAGGCTGGGCGCATTACACCGAGCAGATGATGCTGGATGAGGGCTATGGCGGCGGTGATCCCAAATTGCGCATGGGGCAATTGCAGGATGCGCTTTTGCGCAATTCCCGATTTATTGTGGGAATTGAAATGCATACGGGAAACATGACGATGGAGCAGGCCAAGGAGTTCTTCGTCCGCGAAGGATATCAGGTTCCCGCCGTCGCGGATGTCGAGGCCAAGCGCGGAACCTCCGACCCCACGTACCTGGTGTACACGCTGGGCAAGCTCCAGATTATGAAGCTACGCGAAGACTATAAAAAGAAACTAGGTGACAGTTTTGCACTGCGGGATTTCCATGACCGCTTCATGGAGCAGGGCGGAGTGCCACTGGTCATCATCCGCAAAACGATGCTCGGCGACAACAGCCCCACGCTGTGAGAATCTAGGATTCAGGATTTAGGATTTAGGATCCAAGACCGGGGATTTCAAACTCTCGATTTTGAATTTCGCTTTCGAATCTTGAATTTTGAATCTTGAATTTACCCTCGGTTTCCCCATGCTCCGTGTTATTGGGTGGCGGGGCCGGGAGGGCGGCCGCGCATCGCGGCACTCTCCACCCCGTATGGAGAAATTCCATTTACGGTACCGGGGTCAGAGGGAGACCCTGCGCAGCCTCCTCCGCTGTGGGGAAAATTTCAATGCTGCGGTCGATTCGGGTGAGCTTCAGCACTCCCTCGACCATACCTTTCACCCCAGCCAGGCGCAGAGTGCCACCCAACTTTTTCAGCTTGGACAGGCTTCGAACAACAGTTCCGATACCGGCGCTATCGATATAGGACACGCCATTGAAATCGAGAACCACCCACGTGCAGTCTTGGCTAATGATCTCCTCGAGCGCCCGGTCGATTTGCTGGCAATTGGGACCGACACGGATGCTGCCGGTCAACGCCAGGACCACCACGCCCGGTCGGACTTGTTTCTTGATGAATTCCATTTATTTTGACCCTCATTTCGCCAAAGGCGAAGCATTCGCCCCCCGACCTAACCATGACAACGGGGCCCCGAATTCAGTTCGCGCGATCCCCCTCATAAGGAAATTGGCGGATCATCCGCAGGCAGCCTTCCAGGGCTTCCCACAGAGAATCCCCCCAACCTGAGGGCAGCAGCGGAGCGCTCTGCTGGTTTACCTGCTTATCGGCCTCGGCAAAAAATCGCACGCGCTGGCCTGCCGGGGGCACGGCATACTCCTTCACCGTGATCCGAAAATCCACGTTTCCCTCAGGCTGGCATTTCGTCATCGAGAAGAAGCTGAGTTGAGCCAGTTGTTCAGAACGATCCGTCTTCGTAAAGTGCCACTCCACCGCTCAATCCTCCCGCCCGCATGTTGTCGCGCTCAGACGTGTGTGATGATCTGTATCAGTATCTTAGGATGTGTGGCCACTGGTGTCAACGTATGCATCGGGATGGAAAACTCTGATCGAGTGCAGGGCCATCAGATTTCGCAAGTCCGGGCACTCGACCGCGCACTCTCCCGGGATCATTCACTTAGCCCTTAAATGTTGAGCGCACTTCTGGTAGAGTCACGGTTTCGCGTGGCGGCCCCACCGTCACTGGCGGCGAGGCACGTGTAACGGCTTGTCATGGAGATAACAGGCCGGGAGGAAAACCCTAATGAAATATCGCAAATTGGGACGCACCGGTTGGATGGTAAGTGAGATCGGATATGGTATGTGGGGCATGGGAGAATGGACCGGCTCTGACGACGCGGAATCAAGAAACTCCCTCCAGAGGGCCCTCGACCTGGGTTGCAATTTCTTTGACACCGCTTGGGCTTACGGAAGCGGCCACAGTGAAAAGTTACTGGGGGGATTGGTGCGTGACAACCCGGGTCGAAAAATCTGCACGGCCACGAAGATTCCTCCCAAGAATCTCGCTTGGCCCAGCCGCCGGGAGTTCACACTCGAGGACTGCTTTCCTCCCGATCACATTGACCATTATGTGCACTCCAGTCTCGAAAATCTGGGGTTGGAAAGCATCGACCTGATTCAATTCCACACCTGGGAGGACTCCTGGCTGGAGGATGATCGCTGGGTGAAAAAGATCGCTGATCTGCGCCGCCAGGAGCTTATCGAGGCAGTGGGCATCAGCATCAATCGCTGGGAGCCCTGGAATGGCGTGCGTGCCGTCCGGTCAGGGCTGATCGACGCGGTGCAGGTCATCTATAACATTTTCGACCAAAACCCCGAGGACGAACTCTTTCCCGCATGTGCTGCCATGAATGTGGGCGTCATCGCGCGCTGTCCATTTGATGAAGGCACGCTCACCGGCAGCCTCACCCTCCAATCCACTTGGCCTTCGGGCGATTGGCGCAACACCTACTTCGTCCCGGAGAACCTCAGCGCGAGCGTGGAACATGCGGAAGCCTTGCGCCCGCTCATCCCTCCGGGCATGGACATGGCAGAGATGGCCGTGGATTTCATTCTAAATAATCCCACGGTGAGCACGATCATCCCCGGGATGCGCAAGCTGGCAAACGTGGAAAGGAATATACGCGCCGCCAACAAAGGTCCGTTACCAATCGACCTGCATACCGAATTACGCAAGCACCGTTGGGATCGGACACCCACCGATTGGTCACAGTAGGAGTGAAACGGGGAGACTCCATCATGAAGTACCGCCGATTTGGGCGCACAGGCTGGATGGTGAGCGAGATTGGGTATGGGATGTGGGGAATGGCGAGCTGGACAGGGTCCAGCGACACCGAATCCGCACAATCCTTACAGCGTGCTGTCGACTTGGGCTGCAATTTCTTTGACACGGCCTGGCATTACGGCAGTGGCCACAGCGAACGTCTGCTCGGGGAGGCGGTGCGGCGGAATCCTGGGAAAAAGCTTTACGTGGCGACCAAGATTCCTCCCAAGAATTTTGTTTGGCCGGCCCGCCCTGAGTGCACGCTCGACGACTGCTTCCCACCGGAACATATTGACCACTACGTGCACGCCAGTCTCGAAAACCTGGGATTGGAAAACATCGATCTGATTCAATTCCACACTTGGTCGGATACCTGGCTGGAAGACGACCGCTGGGTGAAGAAGATCGACGAATTGCGCCGCCAAGGACTGTTTCGCGCCGTCGGCATCAGCCTCAATCGCTGGGAACCCTGGAACGGCGTGCGCGCAGTGAAGTCAGGACTGATTGATTCCGTGCAGGTCATCTATAACATTTTTGACCAGAATCCAGAGGACGAACTTTTCCCCGCTTGTGCCGCCCGGGATGTAGGGGTCATTGCCCGGTGCCCTTTGGACCAAGGCTCGCTGACGGGCACGCTGACCCTTGAAAGCAAATGGCCGGAAGGCGATTGGCGAAACTCTCGCTTCCGTTCCGAGACGCTCAAGGAATGTGTTTCGCACGCCGACGCGTTGAAGCCGCTGGTCCCCCCCGGTCTATCGCTGCCGGAGATGGCGCTGCGCTTCATCCTGAACAATCCGACCGTGAGCACCATCATCGTAGGGATGCGCAAGACAAGAAATGTGGAAGAGAACCTGTCTGTCAGCGAGCAAGGACCCTTGGCGGTGGACCTCAACGCGGAATTGGTCAAGCATCGCTGGGATCGAAAAATAACCCAGCGGCCGAACTAAAAGGAACCGGTGCCCCGAGTGCGGCTCAACAGTTGGTCAGGGTTTGAAAACTCCGGTACGGTTACGAATTTGTGGACAGATTTAGAAGCTGAAGCACGGCAAAGTACGTAACTTCAATACACCATCGTCATTCTGGAAGGAGAGTCTTCGCATGAACAAGAAAACGGAAATCACCCGGCGGGAATTCCTGAAAGACACGGCCCTTGCCGGTGCCGGCGCAGCCGTGCTAGGCGGCTTGGCGCCGGCCCGCGTGCTGGGCGCGAACGACCGCATTCGCGTCGGCGTGCTGGGAAGCGGGCACCGCGCCCGCTATGACATGGAGATGTTTATGAAGGTTCCTGGCGTCGAGATCGTGGCCGTCTGCGATGTCTTCGCGCCCGCCCGCGCCAAAGCTTTGGAAATCGCGGGCCCTGGCGCCCAGGCGTATACGAACTACCGCGAAGTTCTTGACCGCAAGGATATCGACGCCGTGCTGATTGGCAGTCCCGATCACTGGCACAAGCAAATGCTCATCGACGCCGTGAATTCCGGCAAGGATGCCTATGTCGAAAAGCCCATCTGCCATTCCATCGAAGAGGGAATGGAAATGGTCAAGGCGGTGGACGGCAGCCAGCGCATCGTCCAAACCGGCACCCAGCAGCGCAGTTGGGATCACTGGAAACTCGGCAAAGAGATCATGACCTCGGGCCGCCTCGGTAAGGTCACCATGGTTCATACTTACTGGTATCAGAAATATGGGGCTAAAGAAGACCTGCGGAAAATCGATCCGGCTGACCTGGACTGGAAAAGCTTTTTGGGCGACGCGCCCGACCAGCCATTTACCGAGGAGAAATTCTATTGGTGGCGGTGGTATTGGGATTTCGGCGGGGGCATTCTCACCGACCTGCTGACGCACTGGATTGACGCCATCCAGTGGTACATGAATCAACCCGCGCCCAAGACGGCCACGACGGTGGGCGGCATTTACACGATGGATTGGCAGTGCCCCGATACCCTCACGGCCATTTATGAATACCCCAGCGATTTCATGGTAACCTTCACCGGCTCCATCAACAGCACCGTGGATGACGGCGGCGTGATGTTTTGCGGCAGCGATGCCACGCTGAAGATTGATCGTTCCCGCCTGGCGGTATACCCGGAGGGCGTATCCTCAGTACCCGGCTCGCTCGCGCCGGAGCCGGAAATCTTTATGCGTAGCGAGCACGACGGAACACTTGACAACGTCCTCAACTTCGTGGACTGTATGCATAAGCGGAAAAATCCCAACGCCAACATTCACGTTGGCTTCGAGGCGGCACGCACCTCGTGGATAGGCAACGCCGCTTTGAAGCGGGGTATGAAAGTAGCCTGGGACGGAACGAAAGGAAGGGTAGCATGATGAAGACCACGCATTTCTCGCACATCCTGTACAAGAAACTGGGCGGCCTACTCCTTCTGTTCGTCCTCGTCAGTCTGCCGCTGCGCGCCGAGGAGCCGACGCCGTCCAAGGCCATCTACAATTCCTTTAGCGACGCGGAAGAGATGGCCATGGGCCGCAAGGCGGCGGAGGAAACCGACAAGCAAGTGGTGCTCCTGAATGCACCGCTACTCACGGCTTATGTGAACCACCTGGGACAGAAAGTGGCACAGTCCTCGCGGCGGCCGGAAATTCAATACAACTTCAAGATTGTGAATACTGACGATGTTAATGCCTTCTCGTTGCCGGGTGGGTATGTCTACGTCTACCGTGGACTCCTGGACTTTGTCGACAGCGAAAGTGAGTTGGCCGGCGTGCTGGCGCACGAGGTTGGCCACGTTGTGGCATATCACAGCATGAACGATGTGGCGCGCCGCGCGCTGGTGGACCAGGGAATGCAACAACTCCAGAAGGCTGGCGTGCTCAATGACCAGCAGAACGTCGAGATGTTGCAACATTACGGCGGGCCGATCCTGCTCTTCGCCGACCGCAAGTTCAGCCGGGAAGAAGAATCCGAGGCTGATATGCTTGGCATGTACAATGCCATTCGCGCCGGGTACGATCCGGAAGGATTGGTCACTGCACTCGCTCGCCTTAGCCAATTCACGGGGAACCCGACGCTCGTCGAGGCTCTCTTGATGAATCACCCCCTCCCGGCTGAACGGGTGAAGGATCTCAAAGCGGAACTCAGGCAAAATCCGCCCCCGAAAGGCCTCGAGAAGGATAGCCTTGCGTTTCGGGCGGCAAAGTTACAACTAAAGGCACTGCCGCCGGCACCTCAACCACCGAAAAAACAGCAGTAACGGATTCGCGCGGACCTCAGGCGTGACGAGGTCCGCGGAGAATTCGCGCCGGAAGAGTAATAAGTGCCCAAAGTAGTTCGAAGACCCCACCCACGGCAATTCCTACCAGCCGGAACGGAAGTGTCAGAATCCAGACCAGCGGATAGAGCACCAACGCCAGAAGCGCCAGCGGCCAGCAGAGGACAAGAAGAATGCACCAGAGCAGAAACTTCACCATGCGACTCGACTCCCAGGGAGAATGCACGACCATTTTACTCCGGTTGCCACCCAAACACATGGATTCCGAACTGCCCGATTGCGCCGGCTTGGGCGTTACCGCAACAACCCTCCGCTTCCCTTCACGGCCTTCCCGCCAGCTTGAAAGCTAATCCATAGGATAGAGGCTGCAACCTCCATCCACCATTAGCGTCGCGCCCGTCATATAATCGGATGCATGGGAACAAAGAAAAATGAATGCGCCTGCCACCGATTCCGGGGGCTGCATGAAACCGAGAGGAATGGCTTTTTCCGCGCGGCGGCGGTAATCGGGTTCTGTGTCCCATTGCCGTTTGGCCATACCCACAGCCACAATGCCGGGAGCAATGGAATTCACGCGGATTCCTTTTGCTGCCAATTCCCGCGCCATTCCCCGCATCAGCATTTTCATCCCGCTCTTGGTAACGTTGTAGGGAGTAATGTCGGGCCAGGGCGTATCCTGCACCCACGAAGACGTGAAGATGATCTTTCCCTCAGTCTTTCTCGCCACCATGGCATGCGCAGCCGCCTGCGCCACCACAAACGCGCTGCGAAGGTTGACGCGCACGATGCGGTCCCAATCCTGTTCGGCATAGTCGAGAATGGAGCAGGACTGGGCCATGCCCGCGTGGCACAACGCGATGTCTACAGCACCAAAGGGCTGGATGGCTTTTTCCACTAGTGCCTGCGCGCCGGCCGTTGTGGTCACGTCGGCGCTGATGTAAACACATCGATCGGCCGCGCAGCCGGTGGCCTGCATCCACTCCTGCGCTTCGTGTTCCGCCAGGATGTCATTCACCACTACGGACGCAGAGTGCGCCAGCAGCTTACGGACCACGATTTTCCCGATGGCGCCCACACCCCCCGTAATCAGGATGACCTTGCCTTGGAGACAATCCGATGCGAATGCCATGGATATTCCTCACCGGAGTCATGACTCAGGTCGATTTCGTGTCGAGATGCTCAATGCCCGCAAAGCTCTGCGAGGAGCGCCGCCGACACGGGTGAATCAAAGGCCGAGGCCAACGGCCGTCACGCCAAAGAACCGAGTCATTCCCCTTATTCAGTTTGAATTTAGTGCGCTACGATTATAGCCCAAACACGCTGGGGCCAGGTGTCGCCCTGTCAGCGCGCAAATGCTCCTTTACTTTCCCACCAATCTTTGATATTCCGCTGCTGGGTGAAATGCGGAGAGTAGACATCGATGAAGATCACTGACGTTAAAACCCTTGTCGTTAACGCGCAGATGCGCAATTGGCTATTTGTCAAGGTTGAGACCGACGTTCCCGGCCTCTACGGTTGGGGCGAGGGCACGCTCGAATGGAAAACGCGCGCGGTCTCCGGCTGTGTGGAGGACTTCAAACCCTTTGTGCTGGGCAAAGACCCGACGCGCATTGAATTCTTGTGGCAGATTATGTATCGCCACTCCTTCTGGCGGCTGGGAGTGATCGGGATCACAGCAATTTCTGCAATCGAACAAGCGTGCTGGGACATTACCGGAAAATCGCTGGGGGTTCCCGTTTACAAATTACTGGGCGGCCGCGTCCGCGATAAGGTGAGAATGTACACTCATCTCGGCATGGGCCAAATGAAAGCGGTGTATGAAACCTCTGCCGTGGAGCCCCTGATTGAGCGCGCGCAGGAGGTTCTGGCAAACGGCTACGGCGCGTTGAAGGTGGTGTTTGTGCCGCTTTCAGAACCGCTGATGGGACTGCCGGCGGTGCACCATTTCGCCAACCTGATGGGGAAGTTGCGAGAGGCCGTGGGTGATGCCGTGGACATCATGATCGATTTCCATGGCCGCACGACTACGGGACAAGCCATCGAATACATCCGCGCCGTTGAGCAGTTCCACCCCTTTTTCTGCGAAGAGCCCGTTCCGCCGGAGCAGCCCGATGCCCTGCTCGAAGTCCGGCGCAGCGTGTGCGCCGCCATTGCCACGGGCGAGCGGCTGGCCACTCGCTGGGAGTTTCGCCGCGTCTGTGAGCTGCAGGCCTGCCATGTTTTGCAACCGGACCTCTGCCATTGCGGTGGCTTGCTCGAAGCCCGCCGAATTGCCGCGATGGGAGAAACCTATTTGATGGGGATTGCTCCGCACAACCCCAATGGCCCGGTCGCCAATGTCGTCGCGCTACACTTTGATCTTGCCACGCCGAACTTTTTGATCCAGGAGGACATGGTGGGCGACGTTCCCTGGCGGTTCGATGTGGTCCAGACGCGGTTGAAGGCCGAAAAGGGTTACTGGCTGCCACTCGATGAACCCGGCTTGGGCGTCGAGATCAATGAAGCGGAAGCGCGCAAGCACCCCTTCGAGCAAGAGATACTCGCACAAATGGTTTTTCACCCGGACGGTTCAGTAGCAGAATGGTGAGAGGGAATTACTTTCCCGCCCTCTAGATCTTCCCCGACAGTTCCTCGCCTGATTGGGGTCTTAATACCGATGAACAATCATTTCTGGTTTGGTATGACCGTTATTCTTGTCAGTGGCGCAATGAACGCCGCATTTGCGCTGCCGATGAAATACTCTCGCATTTGGAAGTGGGAGAACCTCTGGCTGGTATTTTCCGTGGTCGGGATCTTTCTCGTTCCCTGGACGATGGCCCTTGGGCTGGTACCGGGGCTTATGCAGGTTTATTCAGGGATCACGCCGCGCGCATTGTTCCTGCCCGCCCTTTTCGGCCTGTTCTGGGGTTTTGCGCAAGTGACGTTTGGGGTCAGCCTGCGGATGGTCGGGCTCGCCTTGACTTATGCCGTCGTGTCAGGCCTCGCCAGTCTCTCAGGATCGCTTGTCCCAATGCTGGCCTTTCATCCCGAGGAGCTGTTCCGGCCGCGAGGGCTGCTGCTGCTTCTCAGCATTCCGTTTCTCATCGTGGGTCTGGTCTTCTACGCCATCGCCGGCCGCAGACGGGAGAAGGAGCAGGCGGACCCCCATGCTGGGCCCTCAGCGCCGAAGAGTAGTTTCGCCACAGGGCTGGCGCTGTGCATTTTCACGGGAATCTTCGGATCGAGTTACAACCTGGGATTCGCTTTTGCCGGGGATATACTTCAAGCGAGCAAGGCGCATGGCGCCGGCCCCCTGACCTCAACTTATGCGGTGTGGAGTCTCGTCCTGGGAGCCGGGTTCATTCCCAACCTGGTTTACTGCATTTACCTTCTGGTGAAAAATCGGACGGGGAATCTGTTCGCCCGCAGCGGGTGGCCCCGGGAAGCTGTTCTGGGTGTCACCATGGGACTCACGTGGGTTACGGCCGTTCTGGTTTACGGGATCGGAGCCACGCTCGTGGGCGCGGATGGAACCTCGGTAGGTTACATGCTCTTCCTCGCCGCGAGCATCCTCTTTGCCAATGCCTTCGGACTTATGGCCGGAGAGTGGAAAGCCTCAAGCCCCCGAACGAGGAAATTCCTGTTCGCGGCCGTCGCTTTCATCCTGATTGCGGTCATTGTGGTAAACCTCGGAGGCCTCTTCTCATAGCACCCCGAGCAACGACCGGACCGCGATTTCGGATGCCCCCCCCCGCTGCGGGTTTATCCCGCCATATCGTAGCGGCGAGTTTCCGTCACCACGTGTTTTTCTTGGCGAAAATCTTCGCGCATTTCGTATGGCCGAATGGCGTTCGCCCCGGGCCAGCGCTGATAATCCGTTCCTCGGCCTCGTCCGCATCGACCTCGACCGTAGCGGAGAATACTGCGCAGCCACATCCGCACCCAGTCGTCGACATGCTCGAACGTGAAACATTGACTATGTTGGAAGTAGCCAAACCAGCCCCGCATGGTCCGATTCAGATTCGTGACGATGGCCGGCATGCCCTGTCCTTGCGTCCGTCGGGTCATGGCCCGAATCGTTACCTGGAGCTTCCTCTGGCTCTTCGCGCGCGGCCAGCGACGGCCCGCCTCGAAGTGATACCCCAGGAATTCAAAACCGCCCGGCTGCCGGGCGTCCACGATCCGCGTCTTCGTGGGATACAACGTCAATCCCACCGAGGTGGTCCACGCTCGCATCCCCGCCAGGGCCGCGCGGGCTTTCGCTTCGCTACGGCAGAAAATCACGAAGTCGTCGGCGTACCGCCCCATCTCAAATCCGGACTCGGCCATTTGGTGGTCGACCGGGTCGAGATAGATATTGGACCGCAGCGGGCGGGCCAGCTTTCCAGGTTCGCTTCCAGGTGGCGCTCGAACTCCTTCACCGTCACGTGGTCTACTCCGGCCGCTCCGCGCTTGGCTTTCACGCGTTCGCAAGCGTGCCGCACATCCGGCAGGGCGTAAACCTTATCAATCAGCCGAAACCATAGGCCGCCTTTCACCTCATCTTGGAGGGCCGTCAGCATCCGCTCCTTCCGAACCGCCGGCTCCGCCAAGTCCCACCGGGCACGAATCGCCCAAGGGTTCGGAGCTTCTCCTGCGGTGACCTTTCTCTCCGCCAAGCCTTTCGCCCTTGTGCTCGAGCCTTGGGCCCACGCGTTCCCCTGGGTCCCGCAGGCGGAACCATTGTTGAGCATTGTAAGTGCGGCAGGCCCAAGACACGTCGCAGCGCGCTTTCTGCAAGCCGCGCACGCAGAACTGCCGCAGTCCGAGTTTGGTTTTCAGCCACAGGTTGCTAACGCGCCGCTACGAAAGGACGGACGTGATAGACCAAGAAAAACCTCCACCTTCAATTTCTATGTCGCGAACCTGGCCTGTAAGACCATTCTTTACTGAGCGGGCCTCCCGTGCTAAAGTTCGATAAGGGATCAGGGCTAATCGCTGGAAGACTGTGAAGTGCAGCGCCTCAGAAATGGAGGGACGTCCATGGAGTCAACTGACCAGACACGCTCACCTTTAGGAAGCCTCGATGAGTGGGAAGACTTCCTCAAGCAACGGTATCCTGAGGCGCCCTCAGACACCGGGAAATCGGCATCGGCGAAGCCGTCGGTGGGTACTGACCCCGACAAGAAGCCGGAGGAGTTCCGTGACCACGGCGCCGAAGCGCGTGCCTCGGTGAAGGAGTTCTATCACCTCAACCACACCTACCAGACGCGCGAATTCGTCCTCACCAAACAGCGCGAGTTCGTTAATCGGGGAAAGACGCAAATGGGGATTTGGGAGGCCATGGAGTACCTCAACACCCTCATTGATGATAGTGACCCGGACACCGACGTCCCGCAGATCGAGCATCTGCTCCAGACCGCCGAGGCCTGCCGGCGCGACGGGCAGCCACGCTGGTTCATCCTCACTGGCTTGGTTCATGATCTGGGGAAGATCCTGTGCCTCTGGGGTGAGCCGCAATGGGCCGTCGGCGGCGACACGTTTCCCGTCGGCTGCGCCTATTTTCCAAAGATCGTGTTCCCCGAATACTTCGCTTCCAACCCGGATTCGACCGTGCCCGAGTACCAAACCAGGCTGGGCGTCTACGAGGAGCACTGCGGACTGGACAAGGTGGACCTGTCGTGGGGCCACGATGAGTATATGTATCACGTCGCGAAGGATTACCTGCCGGAGGAAGCTCGCTACATGGTTCGCTATCACTCCTTCTACCCCGCCCACAAGGAGGGCGAGTACGAGTACCTGATGAGCGAGTGCGACAAGACGATGTTCAAGTGGGTGCGCGAGTTCCAAAATTACGATCTGTACTCGAAGAGCCAGGAGCGACCCAATCTTCAGGAGCTTCGGCCCTTTTACGAGGAACTGATTGCCGAGTACTTCCCGCCCCAGATTTCGTGGTAGGAACCCGCGAGATCAGAACCACCGGCTCATAATAACCTTTTGCTCGGTATAGAACGCTACGGCGTCTTTGCCGTGGGCATGGAGGTCCCCGAGTTTTTCCATCCGGCGAAGGGGAAGAAGGCCATGGGGGCGGCGACGCCGACGTTGATCCCCACCATGCCCACTTCAATTCGCGACGAGTACTCGCGCGCGGACTTACCGTTGCTAGTGAATATCGATGTTGCGTTGCCGAAGGGCGAACGGTTCACCAATTGGATGGCCTCGTCCAGCGTTTTGACTCGAATCACGGAAAGAACGGGTCCGAAGATCTCTTCTTTGGCGATCGTCATGTCGGGCTTGACGTGGTCGAAAATGGTGGGCCCGAGGAAAAATCCGCCGCTTGCGGATTTATGCCGGCGGCCGTCGCAGAGTGGCGTGGCCCCCTCCGCGATGCCCTTTTCGATATAGCCCGCAACGCGCTTCCAGTGATCGGAAGTTACCAGCGGCCCCATTTCAATTCCCGCCTGCGAACCGTCACCCACGGCCAGGGCCTCTGTACGTTTGGCCAGCAAATCGAGCAGCGGACCGGCGGCCTCGCCCACCGCCACCAGCACGCTGCCCGCGAGACACCTCTCACCCGCGGCGCCAAAGGCCGAGCCGATGATGGCCTCCACGGTCTTGAGCATGTCGGCGTCGGGCATGACCACCAAGTGATTCTTCGCCCCGCCCAGCGCCTGCACGCGTTTCCCTTCCGCCGCCGAGGTGGAATAGATGAATTTGGCCACCGGCGTCGAGCCCACGAACGACACAGCCTTCACCAGAGGATGGTGTAACAGTGCGTCCACCGTTTCCCTGCCGCCATGGATCAGGTTCAGAACTCCCGCCGGAAGACCCGCCCCCGCCAGCAGTTCGACAAGCCGCGTCGGCGTAAGCGGAACTTTTTCCGAGGGCTTCAGCACAAACGCATTGCCGCAAGCGATCGCGAATGGGTACATCCACAGCGGCACCATGGCGGGGAAATTGAAGGGTGTAATACCGACGCACACGCCGATGGGCTGCCGAATAGTTTTGCAGTCGATCTCCCGCGCCACATCGTTCAGCGAATCGCCCATCATCAGGCTCGGCATGCCGCACGCCACTTCCACCATCTGGATGGCGCGGCGGACTTCCATCTTGGAGTCCTCCGCGGTCTTGCCGTTTTCGCGGGTGAGGATGGCTGCCACTTCCGCCGCATGGTCCTCCAGCAGCGCTTTGAAGCGGTAGAGGACTTGCACGCGGTCCACTACGGGCACGTCACGCCATTTCAAAAACGCCTCGTGCGCGGTGCGGACGGCGCGGTCAACGTCAGCTTCGCTCGCGTAGGGGACCTCCCCCACCACGGTGCCAGTGGCAGGATTGGTGATCGGCAGGGTCCCGCGGCCCTTCTGCTTTTCCCACGCGCCATTGATATAAAAACCGACCAAACCAACGGCAGATTCAGTTGTAATCATCCTTCTCCCTCCAATTCCGGAAACTCTACGGGCTCGGAAGATCGTTGCATCAATGCGAGGTAGAGGCCCCCCGCCACCGCGAACCCCACGAACCATGAATAGTCATAAAGAAAGCGCAGCGGCGCAACCACCAAGCCCAGCAACGCGACGGCGATTCCCACTCCCAGAGCGACAACGGCGCGCCAGTTCACCCCGCCATCGTACTCGTAAGCGCCGTTCCGCCGGTAGAGGTCATCCAACTTCAGCCGCGCGCGGCGCAAAATAGAGTAATCCGCGATCATCACACCGGCCACTGGCCCGAGCATGCCGGAATATCCCACCAGCCACCCGAAGATGTAAGCGCTGAAATCGCTCAGCAGCTTCCATGGCATCATGCACACGCCGACGACTCCCGTGATCAGGCCGCCGGTCCGAAATGAAATCAGGCTGGGTCTCAGGTTAGAAAAATCGTTCGAGGGCGAAACCACATTGGCCGCGACGTTGGTGTTGAGCGTGGCAACCACCAGCGCCACCAATGCGACGAGCGCGACGGCGGGGTGATTGAATTGCCCCAGCAGTTGCACCGGGTCCCAGATTGCTTCTCCGAATAGCACCACCGAGGCAGACGTGACGGCCACGCCGATAAACGCGTAGAGCGTCATCGCCGTGGGCAGGCCCAGTGCCTGGCCGAGCATCTGCGCCCTTTGCGATTTGGCGTAGCGGGTGAAATCCGGAATGTTCAGCGCTACTGTGGCCCAGAAGCCCACCATGCCGGTGAGCGAGGGAACAAAGAAGCGCATGAATTCCACGGTCGTCTGAAACTTGCTTGGCGTACTGAGCACCGGACCGAGCCCTCCGGCTTGCCGCGTGATCCACCACAAGAGCAGCAATCCAATACCCAGCATGAAGGGCGCGCCGATGCCTTCCAGGAACTTGATGGTCTCGATGCCACGCCAAATCACCACCATGTTCAACGCCCAGAACGCGAAGAAGCACAGCCACGCGCCGCCTGGCAAATGCGCGGCTCCCGGCCAGAAGATCCTCAGCATGGAGTAAATCGCTTGCCCGCCAATCCAGGTCTGGATGCCGAACCAGCGGCAAGCCACGAGCGCGCGCAAAACCGCGGGAATGTTGGCGCCCCGCACGCCGAAGGAAGCGCGCACAAATACCGGGAAGGGGATTCCATACTTCGCGCCGGCGTGCGCGTTGAGCAGCATGGGGACGAGCACGATGAGGTTGCCCAGCAGGATGGTGCCGATAGCCTCCCACCAACTCATGCCCCCCGCAATCAACCCCGAGGCCAGCATGTAAGTGGGGATGCAGACCGACATCGCCACCCACAGCGACGCGTAGTTGTACAATCCCCAACTCCGGCGCTCCGGCGGAATCGGGGCTAGGTCCGGGTTATAGAGTGTGGGGTCGGTCACTTCCACGCCCCTCCGCGTGCCGCGCGCTTCAGATATTGACCACGGCCGGGCTTGCCGTAAAACTGGCCGTTGTCAATAATCACTTCCCCGCGCGAAATCACCGTGCGAGCGTTGCCGCGGATTTCGAAACCCTCAAACATCGAATAGTCCACCCGCATATGATGCGTCTTGGCACTGAGCGTGTGGACAGCTTCGGGATCCCAAATCACCACGTCGGCGTCGCTGCCCGGAGCGATTTCGCCCTTGCGCGGATACATGCCAAATATCCGCGCGGGCGTGGTGGAAGTGATCTCCACAAAGCGATTGAGCGAGATTTTCCCCGCGTTCACGCCGTGGTGATAAATCAGTTGCAGACGATTCTCGATACCAGGGCCGCCGTTGGGAATCTTGGTGAAATCATCCTTCCCCAATATCTTCTGGTCGGCGAAGCAGAACGGGCAGTGGTCGGTGGAAACAACTTGCAAGTGGTCATGCTTGAGCCCGTCCCAGAGTTTGGGATGATGCTCCTTGGGGCGCAGGGGCGGAGTGAAAACGTACTTGGCACCTTCGAAGCCCGGTCGCGCCAGGTCATCGATTGAAAGCAGAAGGTACTGCGGGCAGGTTTCAGCAAACGCGGGCAACCCGCGGTCGCGCGCCTCGCGCACTTCTTTCAAGGCGTCCTCGGATGTGAGATGCACGATGTAAACCGGCACGCCGGCGATTTCCGCGAGCGCGATGGAGCGGTGCACCGCTTCGGCCTCCGCTTTCACTGGCCGCGTGAGCGCGTGGTAGATGGGCGCGGTCTTGCCCTCAGCCACCGCGCGCGCCACAATCACGTCAATCACGCTGCCGTTTTCGGCGTGCATGCAGATCAGCGCGCCGTTCTTGGCGGTCTGCGAAAGCGCCTTGAAAATCGTTCCGTCATCCACCATCAGCACGTTGGGGTAGGCCATAAACAGCTTGAAGCTGGATACGCCTTCGCGCACCATATCGTCCATGTCTTCCAGGCCCGCGCCCGCGAGGTCGGTGACAATCATGTGCAGGCCGTAGTCGACGGTGGCGCGTCCCTCAGCCTTCTTCATCCAGATGTCGAGCGCGTCCCTCATGCGCGTGCCGCGCGCCTGGATGGCGAAATCGACGATGGAGGTGGTGCCGCCGAACGCCGCGGCGCGCGTGCCCGTTTCGAAATCGTCGCTCGACATGGTGCCGCCGAAGGGCATATCGAGATGGGTGTGGGCATCGATGCCGCCGGGGATCACGTACATGTCCGTAGCGTCAATCACCCGGGCGTCCGCGGGGGCATTGAGCCCCAGACCAACTTCACTTATTCGTTCACCCTCAATCAGCACGTCGGCCTTGCGCGTTTCCTGTGCAGTAACAACCGTGCCATTGCGAATTACTGTGGTCATTGGGCCCTCTTAAGGTTTGAGTGGTCCGATGATCGGGTGATCGGGCAATCGAGTCATTGAGCCATTTGGTCATCGGGTCATTTAGCCATTTGACGATTCTTCAATGATTCAATGACCCGATGACTCGATGACCCGATTCTTTCGTTCACCCGATCACCCGATTACTTGCTCGCAGTACGCTGCGCCCAAGATTGAAATGGCCGGCCGGTTTCGACCTTTTCCATCGTGATCGAACCCGGAACCGGGCACACCAGCCAGCACAGGTTGCAGCCCACGCATTCGTCTTCATCCACGCGCGGGATTCTCTCCGGCGGCGTTTTGCCGTCCAGCCCCGCGTGCGAATCGAGTTTGGCGATGGGCGTTACGGCGATGCGGGCACGGGTAGCCGCCTCCGCCGCTTCCGGCTGGGCGTAGCCGTCGCGGTGGATGCACTGGTGCGCGCCATCCCAGCAGGCGATGTAGCAGAGGTCGCAACCGATGCATTTTTCGGGATGGATGCGCGCCACGATGCGGTAATTCAAATCCAGATGCTTCCACTCCGTCACGCGCGCGAGCGAGAGGCCGCGGAAACTGTCGAGGGAGGCGAAGCTCTTCTCATCCATCCAGTGGGAAAGGCCGTCGATCATGTCCTCCACAATGCGATAGCCATAGTGCATTGCGGCGGTGCACACCTGCACGGTAGCGCAGCCCAGCAGGAAAAACTCAGCGGCTTCTCGCCACCCGGAAATGCTGCCGATGCCCGAGATGGGAATGCCCACTTCCGGGTCGGAAGCAATTTGTTGCACCAGGTGCAGGGCAATGGGCTTCACCGCCGGACCGCAATAGCCGCCGTGGGAGGAAGAACCGCCCACGTCCGGCCGCGGCGAGAGCGTGTCAAGATCGATGCCGGTAATCGAGTTGATGGTGTTGATGGCGGAAAGCCCATCCGCACCGCCCCGCTTGGCGGCCCGCGCCACGGCGCGGATGTCGGTGATATTGGGTGTGAGTTTCACCAGCACCGGCGTGCGTGCGGCCTCTTTCACCCATTCGGTGATCATGCAGGCGTAATCGGGCACTTGGCCGACCGCCGAGCCCATGCCGCGCTCACTCATGCCGTGGGGGCAGCCGAAATTCAGTTCCAGACCGTCGGCGCCCGCGTCTTCCGCGCGCTTCACCATGTCGTGCCAGGTTTCGCGTTTGGATTCCACCATCAGCGAAGCAATGACGGCGTGGTTGGGGTAGCGCTTTTTCACTTCTGCAATCTCGCGCAGGTTCACCTCAATCGGCCGATCGGAGATGAGCTCGATATTGTTGAACCCCATCATGCGCTGGTTATTCCAATCCACCGAGGAGTAGCGCGAGGTCGTGTTCACGATGGACTCACCGATAGTCTTCCAGACAGCGCCGCCCCAGCCCGCGTCGAAAGCTCGCATCACCTGGTCGCCACAATTGGTGGGCGGGCCGGAGGCCAACCAGAAGGGATTGGGGCATCGAATGCCGGCAAAGTTGGTAGAGAGATCAGCCATGGTGTAAACCATCCGAGCGCATGTGGATGTATTCCCTGTTCCCTGTTCACTGTCCACTGCTCACTGTTCTTTGCGCCTCCATCTGTGCCGCCATGGCGAGGGCGGCGCGCTTGCCATCGGCCACGGCGTCAACCACTTCGCGACCGCCATTGACGCAGTCGCCTCCGGCAAAGTAGCGCGGGTTGGTGGTGCGGCCGGTGGGGCGGTCCACCACCACCATGCCGTTCTTCACGGCAATGCCGCGAGTGTTTTCGAGCAATGTCGCGAGACGTGCCTGCCCGATGGCCGGAATCACCATGTCGCAAGCAAACTCAAATTGCGATTCCGGCACGGGAATGGTGGCGCAGCGCCCATCGGGGTCAGGGGCGCCCAAACGCGTTTCCACAAACCGCACTGCCGCCGCGCGCCCTTCGACGCCGAGGATCTCCCGGGGTTGAGCCATCCAGTGGAAACTCACACCCTCCACCTTGGAGCGGTCGTACTCGGATTTGAACGCGGGCATTTCCCGCTCTGAGCGGCGGTAGAACAGGTGGACCTCGCCGGCGCCCAGGCGTCGCGCCGCGTTGGCAGCGTCGATGGCCGTGTTGCCGCCGCCGATTACCGCCACGCGCCCGCTCACTTGAAAGTCGGGGGATGTCTTGTAGCGTTCGATGAGACGCAGAGCGTCAATCACCCCGTGGAGGGATTCGCCGGGAATGCCCAGGCGCTCCATTGTTCCCAAGCCCATGCCGAGAAAGATGAGCGCAAATTCCTTATCAATTTCTTCCAGGCTCGTCACCTCACCCACCAGGGCTTGGCGAAAATCCACGCCCAGCCCGCGGATCATCTCCACTTCCCGCAGACTGTCTTGCGGACGGAGTTTGTATTCGGCCACGCCGTAGGTATTGAGTCCCCCCGGGAGGGGGCGGTTGTCAATGACGGTGACCGCGTAACCCCGCCGGCGCAATTCCGCTGCGCAGGCGAGCGATGCGGGACCTCCGCCCACGCAGCCCACTTTCTCTGCGTGGCTGATGGGGGACGGGGTGCTCCAAACGGGGTCGGGCTTCTCATAAAACCGGTCCATGGCATAGCGCTGGAGGCGGCCGATTTCAATGGGCTTGTAGTTTTCGCGCACCATCACGCATGCGCCCTCGCACAAAACGTCCACAGGGCACACGCGCGAGCAGCTCAGCCCCAGCACATTGGAATTCAGAATCGTAAGCGCCGAGCCGCGCAGGTTGCCGGTCGAAATCTTCTTGATGAAGCGCGGCACATCAATGTGGGTGGGGCAAGCCGCAGTGCACGGGGCGTCGTAACAAAAGAGGCACCGGTTTGCTTCAATGGTTGCGGCATTCGCGTCAAGCGCGGGATGGATTTCTGGAAAGCGGTCGTTATAGGATACGGGATACGGGATACGGGACACGGGGCACGGGGTTCGGGATTCGGGACTCGGGCCCGCGGGCGTGAAATCTATCTTGTTCATATCAACCTGTTCGGGCCTCGGGAATCGTTACTCGCGGGTGGCACATACATTGCCTTCCATGTATGCGCTTTGGCAGCACACGCAACAATTTTTTCCTGTCCGTGCGTCCTAACACTCGCCTGTTCTGACCCAAAGGGTCTGTCGCTGTTGCTCGTCAGTTGTCACTCGTCACTGCTTCACTAAAGCTTCGTACATTTCGGGACGGCGATCCCGGTAGAATTGCCAGGTCTTGCGCACTTCACCGATCATGTCGAGGTCGAGATCGGCGGTCAGCACCTCATCGCGGTCGCGGGAGGCCTGCGCGATGATGCGCCCGCGGGGATCGCAGAAATAGCTTGAGCCGTAGAACTCGCCGATGTTCCATGGCGCCTCGGTTCCTACACGGTTGATGGCGGCAATGAAGTAGCCATTGGCGACGGCGTGGGCGGGTTGCTCCAGCTTCCACAGGTATTCGCTCAAACCGGCCACGGTGGCCGAGGGATTGAAAACGATTTCCGCCCCGTTCAATCCTAACGCCCGCGCGCCTTCGGGGAAATGGCGGTCGTAGCAGATGTAAACGCCGATCCTGGCGAAGCCCAGGTCAAACACCGGGAACCCCAGGTTTCCGGGCCGGAAATAGAATTTCTCCCAAAAGCCCGGCGCGACGTGGGGGATGTGCGTCTTGCGGTACTTGCCAAGGTAGGTTCCGTCGTTGTGAATCACCGCCGCGGTATTGTAATAAACGCCTTCCTGCTCGCGTTCGTAAATGGGGACGATCAGCGCCAGGTGATGGCTCCGCGCTTGCTCCTGCATCAGGCGAATGGTGGGACCGTCAGGCACCGGCTCCGTGAAGTCATACCATTTGGTGGTTTGTTCCGCGCAAAAATAGGGACCGTAAAAAATCTCCTGCAAGCAGACGATTTGCGCTCCGGCGTCTGCAGCGACGCGGATATAGCCGAGGTGCTTTTCAATCATGGAATGTTTGGTGGCTTCAAGCGAGGCTTCGGGGGGCGCCACGTTGGAAGCTTGAATCAATGAACAACGAATAATGCGCGGCATGGTTCCTCCACGAAGTGATACCAGTATGAGATGATACAGCCCCTCAGTCCGGGATTGCAGACGGTAACGAGCATTATGAAGCGTCTAGCAAAAGGAATCAACCGGATGGGATTTGCGGTAGCCGGTTGATTCGATGTAGAGGCGGCTATACGCCGCCACATGGCGGGGTGAACCCGCCGCTACGGAGATGTGGCGGGGTAATCCCGCCGATACAGCTTCAAAGACGGGAGTATACCCTCGCTCTTGACTTTCAACTTTTTGCTTTCAACGCTTGACTCTCGCTGAGCGATCCTTGCCCTTTCTGCGAGTGACATTTTGTAGCCTCCAATACTTGAAGATTATTCTTGACAAAGATAATGTAGTATGATATATTAACCGAGTGTTACTGGACGGTGCTGGGGACTGGCTGGATTTATGATTGTCGGTTGAGGCGGCAGAAGCCAGGGGGTAGGAGACCTGAATCGAAGTGCAATGGCCAGCGAGCGCCTTTTGCCAGTCCCGGCGGCGGGCTTTGAATGGCGATAATCATCTGCTCATGCAAAGAGTGCAGGAATCAAACGTTCGCCAGGTTTGGCGAACGCCGGACCTACTCATGAGGATTAAACGGTGGGCCCGCCAAGCAGAAGTCGGGAAGTCCCCGCGAACCTTATAAGTTTATGAAAAAGCAGCAGCTTAGCTGGAAGCAGGTGGATTGCGATGGCGTACTCAAGAAATCAAATACCTGAAAACAGGGAAGTTAGATTGATGAAGTTCAGCAACGAGGTGCTGGACCAAAGGAATGTTAAAAATGAAGAGTGCTCCTCAGAGTTTGCTGAAAATAAAGGGGCAAAAAGAATGCTCCTTATGAGTTGGTGAAAATAGGCAACTTATTGTATTTTCGGGATGAGTTATTGAAAATAAAAGAGATAATCTTCGAATCGGGCTCGATGACCGACGATAGCAGGCTGGGCGGTGCACGGGCCGGACTCCGGCCTCCCCGGCTCGGTCTGGATCGCAGATTTGAAATGCCGGACTTGAAACGGACAAGGAAGCACAGGGCAAAGCGCAGTTCAGCACTGCAAAATTGATGGGGAATCAGGGCTCAACGGATGCAACGGGGCGCACGGGAAGGCACGGCTACTTTCCCACAATCTCTTGAATTCTGGTAACGAGGATGTTGGGATCGTAAATGGGTTTTTCCAAATAGGCGTTGGCGCCGGAGGCGGCGAGAAGGCGCTGGCGGTCGCCTTCCATGGCGTGAGCGGTGGCGAGCAGAATGGGCAGGGACTTCCCCTCGGGGACTTGGCGAATCAGTTGCGCGATTTCCAGGCCATCGACCGGCCGCCCCTTATAGCGGCAATTGCGCAGGGATACATCCAGAACCAGGGCGTCGAAAGCGGAGCTTGCCACCTGCGACAAGATGGATTCCACGTCTTCGTTGAAGCTGACTTGGAAGCCGCCAGCGCGTTCCAGCGCCATGCGATAGAACTTGGCGACCAAGGGGTTGTCTTCCACCACTAGAATGCGAAGCATCGTGATTCCGTTGAGTGGGTGGTGCTACGGAACGGCCGTACTCCGATTGCGCGGCCTTCCAGAAAGAGCCAGGCGATCCAAGATTCAAAATTCAAGATTCAAGACTAATTCTAATGCGCGTTCAAGTTGAGACTAACAATCCAAGGCCAAGCCGTGAGACTGCGCAAGCGCTGCGGGTCTGCAGCGAGCCGGGGCAATCCCTGGTGCAACTGGCGGATGACGGC
>Ga0116111_1000820_pt1 | contig 24075 bp, 24 predicted proteins | sample June2015DPH_8_10_FD_89720 | JGI IMG/M metagenome (GOLD analysis project Ga0116111, IMG submission 89720) | Peatland microbial communities from SPRUCE experiment site at the Marcell Experimental Forest, Minnesota, USA - June2015DPH_8_100 | ecosystem: Environmental > Terrestrial > Soil > Wetlands... | reverse complement strand
CGGAAATATCGCAGGTGCTCACGAAATCGAAGGGCGCGATCAGGTCGAGCTGCGCTTTGGCGTCCACCCACCGCTGCGGCAGCTTGAAGGGCTCCTTCGGACCGGCCAGGTGAAAGAGGCCGCCGAAAGTGGTGGCGAAGACCACGGAAGATTCGGTGCGGTCGTGATAGGCCTTCACCGAACCGAAGGTCACGCGCGGCGTGGAGGTGGCGTCGGGGTAATCCGCCGGGCCCCAGATGCGGAAACGGTATTGCGCAATCTTCTCCGAAGCCGAGGCGGCCAGTGCCTCGATGGTTTCCTGGTGTTTCTTGAGCAGCTTGCGGGCCGGTTCATCCAGAGCGCGGACCAGCCGCAGCATGCCGTCGTCGGATTGCAGGGCGGCCGCTTTGTCGCCGGCCAGCCGTTTTCGTTCCGCCACGTCCTTCAGCTTGCTGGTGGACACGAACTCCGCCGCCATTTGAGCCGGCGTTTTGGAGCCCAGGACGGCTTTGAGCGGAACCTCTTTTTCACCGAGCGCTTTGAGCTCTTCCAGATACTGCGTGAGCAGCGCGGTCTCCAGGGCGTCGTCGATGGGGGCGGGGGAGTAAAGCGCCAGCTCGAGGGAAGCCAGGGCGGTGTCGCGGTATTCGGGCAGGCGCTGCTCGTTGGGCTTGGCGCGCTCTTCGCTTAACCGCAGCACCTGGCGCGCAATGCGGAAAAGCGCCGAGCCCTGCGCGGCCGGCTGTTCCAGAATCTGGTACGGCTTCTCGAACGGCGTCCAGGTCTTGTAGGCGGCGGCCACTTCGTCCCACACCTTGCCGCCTTCGGTCCCCAGCTTGGGATCGTGTTCCACGGCGTTGCGCAGGCGCTTCTCGAAATTCACTTTGCGGATCAGCAGGCGCTCATCGCGCAGGCCGATCAGCAGGCCGGCGGTGGATTTGTAATTCAGCCCGAGGCCGGAAAGCCCCCCTTCGGCGATGCGCCGGCTGTCGTCGGTCTTGGGCGTGAAATTGCGCAGCCTGTCGATGCGCGCCGCCAGCCTCTGCGCCTTGAGCGGCATTTCAGTATCCCGGTAGAAAGTGAGTTGCGCGCTGGTGTCCAGGCGCGAAGTGGCCGCCGGGTTCCCGGCCACGAAGAGCAGGTCGGTATCCTTGACGCCCTCGGCGCTCCATTTCAGGAAGTGCGGGGTGACGGCCGGCTTGCCGTTCTCATAGGCGCGCAGAAAAGCGATGTCCAGCTCATACCGCTGATAAGTGAAAGTGGCGGCGTCGCCGCCGAAAAAGGTCATCGCGCGTTCCGGCGCGAACACCAGCCGCAGATCGGTATAGTTCTTGTAGTGGTAAAGGTGGTATCGTTCGCCCGAAGAGAGCGCCACCACTATGCAGACGTCCCCGGTTTTTTCCGCGCAGGCCTTTTCCACCCGCGCGATGGCGGCGTTGCGTTTGGCCAGCGTATCGGCGGCTTTCTCGGCTACGGCCGCGGCCTTGGCGTTCTTGGGCGCTTCCTTCACCGGCTCTTTGATCTGGCTGGTGACGTCTTCCAGGCTCTCCAGGACGCTGGCTTCGAGGCCCGCGCAGGCTCGTTCGTCCGAGCCGGATGCCGCATAGAACCCATCCTTGACATAATCGTGCTCCGGCGTACTGAGTTTGGCTACGCAGTTCGCCACAGCTTCGCGGTTCGTCAGCACCAATCCGCCCGCCGATACGAATGAGCCGGAAGAGCCGCCGATCCGCAACGTGGCCAGCCGCAAGCTTTCCAGAAACGCGTCCGTCACTTCGAAACTGTAGGCCTTCTTGACCGCGTCTTTCGGAAACTCGTTGAAAAGCCACATGCCCTCGTCGCCCAGAACGGGCAGGGCGAGAGCGCACACCAAAAGCACAGCGGGGATTTTCATGCAGACTCCAGGATATATTGATTCCGGGGCGCGGGCCAATTAGTTCCCGAAGTTCCCTGCCGGCGGATTCCGCTTGACAACGCTAATGAATTAGTACTAAATCACATCTATGCCGCGTATCGTTGTCTTTCTTCTCATGGCAGCCGCCTGCCTGATGGCCCAGGACCAAACGACGACGCCACCACCGCCGCCTCCGGCCATTCCCGACCTCATCAAGACCGGCCAGGCCGGCTACATGAAGGGCGATTACGAATCCGCCCGCCAGAGCTTCCAGCAGGCGTGGGACATCGCCCGCATGGGCCCGATGGACGATCCGGTGCGCTACGACATCCTCAAGCGCCTGGTTTCGGCGCGCGCCGCCGCCGGAGAATTCGCCGACGCCGACGATTTTCTCCAACTGGCCATCTCCTGGCGCGAACAGAACCTCGGCATGAACGACCCGAAGATCGTCGACGACGTCCTGCTCTCCGTGGGCTTCGCGCGGGCCATGAAAGATTTCGACAAGGCCCGGTTGGTGATGGGCCGCGTTCTGTCGATGCATTTTCGGAAGGCGGCCGGCGCCGACAGCATCGAGGTTGCCGACGATTTCAGCCGCATGGGGCAGATCTACGCCGAAATGGACAAGAAGGAGGATGCCATCAACTGGCTCAGCAGTGCGCTGGATCTTCGCACGAAGATTCTCGGGCCGCTCGACGCTTCGCTGGTCTACGACCTCGATCGCCTGGGCGGCTTGCAGATCGCTTCTCGCGCTTACGAAAAGGCGGAAGCAACCTACCGGCACGCGTTGGTGATCCGCGAAACTCTTTACGGCAAGAAGCATGCCGACCTCATCGCCACCGTCGATGGCCTGGCCTACGCCTTGTTCGGGCAGAAGAAGTTCGACGACGCCGAGCCTTTCTATCTGCGGCTCCTGGACCTGTGGAAGGCTTCGGTGGGTAGCGAAACTCATCCCATGGTGGCCATGGCGTACGACAAGATCGCGATCTTCTACGGGGCTCAGAAAAAATGGGACCAGGCCGAAGAGGCCACCACGCACGCTAACGCCATTCGCGCGTTCCAGTTGGCGGATGGCCTGTCCGGTGAAGCCTCCCAGCGCATCGACGAGAGCAAACTGGCCGAAGCGCTGCCGATCTACGAGCGGGCCATCAAGATTCTGGACCCACCTAACGCCCTGTATGACTCCGAGCGCGCCGACCTCGAGAACATGGCCAACGAACTCAAGAAGGTCGTGAAGAAGCCCACGACCCAGCCTCCGCCGGCGAAGAAGAAGTAGTGCGGGCCGGGGCAGGGCGGACGCGCCGGTCGACGAGACGCATGGTGGAAACGCACGGGAACGTCCCCGGTTTCTCGCGGGGGCCAGATCTAGCAGGCATGTACGGAGTCAATGAAGTGCTGGAAATATGGGCAACGCTGCTTGATGCGGTCGAGGTCGGCGGTGGCGGCCACCTCAGCGTACACTGCCGGGTCAGCCGGGAGCCGCGCTTGGGAGAGCATACGTAGGAAAAGGGCCTTCGCATTGGTTGCTCCTTCCAGAGGGTCCGCAACGGGCTGAGCAGACGGAGTCTTGCCCCGCTTCCGTGCAACGACATTGACCGCGTTCTCGTCCGCCAGCAGCCCAGGTCTCCACCATGCACCTTGTCGCATAGAAATGAACAGGCAGCGTCAGCTTCCCACGAAATCCCGACTGGTCAAGGATACGAACTAATTCGTCTTCCACGGCCTGCGAGTCGCGGCAGTCGGAGTCGCGAACTACGAACGCCTTCCCGACGTTGTAGCCCGAGTGCCACTGGAAGTTTTTCAAGCACGCAACGAACTTCCGGCGCACACCCACCACATTTTGGCACGGCCTCGCGAGCACGTCATCCACGTCGGTCCGGATTCGCCGGATTAGAGTCGAGTAAACAACCGAGTCGCGTTCAGCCTCCACAACGATTCCGAAGACCATTATTCGCCGAGTGCCCCTGTTAGCATGAGGTCCCCAAGACCGAGGTCCTTGTCCTCGACTAGCTTTCGCAGGTGAGTCTTGTCGCTGGGGCGAACCACAACAGTCTCGCCATGTTTTTTCTCGATCCAGAGTATCTCATCGAGATTCATTTGATCGAGCAGGTAAGGCGAGTGAGTGGTCAGTACAATCTGGGAGGGCGGGACGTTGCGGTCCGACACTTCCTCCTGAACCTGCCGCAACAGCGCGACAAGGGTCTCGAGAAGCCTGGGATGAAGGTGATTCTCGGGCTCTTCAACGAGGAACAAAGTCCCGCCGAGATCGTCCGGAGCGCAAATAAGCGAGAGGAAAGCGATAAACGCCAACTCACCGTCGGACATCTGGACAAGCGGAGTGGGGCGAGCCAGAGCCTGCTCTTCGGACGCGAGGTAAACCGTCCCCTGCTGGGTAGGCCAAGTCAAGAGACGACGAATGTCCGGAAAGACATCCCGAGCAACCTCCGCAATGCGGTTGAAGGTTTCTGGCGCCCTGGTTTGGAGCCACATCAGCCAAGCTGATAGGTTCTCTCCCTGGGGCTCAAGGACGCCTCCCGCCGTCACCGGATTGAGCTGCTTCATCCGGCTGGGAACCAGATTATAGGAACGCCAGTTTTGGGCGGACCACTTTAACGGGTAGCCCTCCCAGTTCTGAGGAGCAAGCTCCATCGCGGACCTTTCCGGGCTGACGCTCACTAGGTGCTGTCCGTTTGCGTTAACCAACCAACGGCCTTCGCTTTCGCGCGTGATGAGCGGGTATTGTTGTTCGCCCTCCACGAGAACGAGCTGCTCCGCTTGAATGTTGACGTAGCCACTGGGCCCGCCCACCAGCTCAATCCCATATTTGAAGCTTCTGTCTGGTCGGGCTGGGTCCGTAAATTCAACACCTACCGAGAGAAGTCTATCCGGCCCTCCCTTCCACAGAACCTCGTCTATCCCTCCGCGTCTGACGAGAGCGTTCACGGGGCCGTATGTTCCCGCCTGAGGAAACCAGGATTCATAGAGGAAGCGCAAGGCGTCAAGAAGATTGCTCTTGCCTCCCATATTAGGGCCGACCAGAACGTTGAGCGGGCCCAGGGGAAGGTCGAGGCTTCGGAGGCTCTTGAAGTTACGGGATAGCAATCGTGTCAGCACGGAGGACCCATTGCTATCGTACTCCGGTCCGCTTCCTACCTCAAGCTGCGCTCGGGGTTGAGTCATACGCCTTCGCCCTTTGTACGCTGGATATCCAAGAGGCTGGCGGCCCGACAGGCGGACTGTTAGTCGGCTGAGGCGCTGCTCACTCCACCCGATCGACGATCCCTCGAGGATGACGGCGCATCCGGAGGTTGGACCGTCAGGCCCGGTTGTGCCCCCGGCCTCTTCGTCTACAATATACATAATGTCCAGATCGCTGTTTGCCATCATTGCGTCCGTGCTCATGCTGGTTGCGGCCAGCACCGCGCAGAGCGAGAAGAAATGGGCTTTCAATAAAGCGGAAGTGGAAGCCTATGTGCGGCACTTGTGGGTGCTGCCGCCCGCCTTGGGAGTGACCGTGGGCGACCCGAAGCCCGCGGCGGACCTGCCCGGCTTCCAGGAAGTCGTGGTCAAGATCACCCAGGGACAGGCCTCGCAGGACATTTCCATCTACATCTCGAACGAAGGCAAGATCCTCCAGGGCAACATTTACGACATTAATCTCAACCCTTTCAAGAAGGACCTCGACCGCCTCAAGACGCAGTTCCAGCCCAGCCTCGGGACGCCCGGCGCCACCGTCGTGCTGGTGGTCTTCAGCGACTTCCAGTGCCCTCATTGCAAGGCCGAAGCGCAGATGCTGCGGCAGAATCTGGTGGCGAATTATCCCACCCAGGTGCGCCTCTATTTCATCGACTTCCCGCTCGAGCAGTTGCATCCCTGGGCCAAGGCCGCGGCCATCGGTGGCCGCTGCGTTTTCCGACAGGATCCGGGCTCGTTTTGGGAATATCACGATTGGGTTTTCGGACACCAGGAATCCATCACTCCCGAAAACCTCAAAGAAATCGTCACCATCTGGGCCAAGGACCGCAAGGACATCGATTCCCTGCAACTCGGCCAGTGCATGGACACCAAGGCTACCGAAAAGGAAGTCGATGCCGAAATGGAACAAGGCCGAACGTTGCGGATTGAAGCTACTCCCACTCTTTTCATCAACGGGCGGCGGGTTCAGACATCCCTGACGTGGCCCGACCTGAAGGCTACCATCGACAACGAAATCGAATACCAGAAGATCGCCAAGAACGCTGGCGAAGACTGCGGCTGCGATTTGCAGCTCAACGTGCCGGGCCTGCCGAAAACCGGCGTGCCGGTGGTCAAGAAGAACTGATTGGTCAAGAATCGAACACCCATGAATTCTCATAAGAGCCGGCTCGTGTGGCTGGTTTTGTGCGTAGCGCCGTTAGCTTATGGCGCCGACGCCAAGATTGATCCAAATCTTTATCTGAACGATGTTAAGTTTCTGGCCTCGCCGGAGTTAAAGGGACGCGCGACTGGCAGTCCGGAGCTCGAAAAGGCGGCCGCCTTCATCGCCGGCAAATTCCGCGAGTTCGGTTTGAAGCCGGTCGCGGGCCACGCTTTTCTACAGGCTTTTCCGGTGACCACCGACGCCAGGCTCGGCAAGCAAAACCACTTCGACTTCCGCGAAGATGGCCGCGTCACCACGCTGCGCTGCCCGGACGATTTCGTGCCCTTCAATTACTCCTCCACGGCGAAGCTGAGCGGCCCCGTGGTCTTTGCGGGCTACGGCATTACGGCCCCGGAATACCATTACGACGACTATGCCGGCTTGGACGTTAAGGGCAAATTTGTGTTGGTGATGCGGCATGAACCTCAAGAAAACGATGAGCACAGCATCTTCGCCGGAAAGATGTTCACGCAGCACGCCCAGTTCGTCAACAAGGCCGCCAACGCCAAAATGCACGGCGCCGCGGGGCTGATCCTGATTGATGATCGCGCCGCCCATCCCGGCGAGCCGTGGGAGATGCAGAAATTTGGTTCCACTTCGGGGCCGCTGGATGCCGGAATCGCCATCCTGCAGGTCCAGGAGGAGCGCATCGACGCCTGGTTTCAAGAGGCCGGCAAGAGCCTCCCCGCGCTGGAAGCGGCCATCGATAAGGACCTCACGCCGCAGTCCTTCGCCTTCCCCGACGCGCTTCGCGTGGACGCCAGCGTGGATATCGCACGCATCGTCAAGACCGTCCACAACGTGGTCGCTTATGTGCCCGGCGAAACCGGCGAATACGTCATCATCGGGGCCCATTACGACCACCTCGGCATGGGCGGCCAGTATTCCCTGACGCCTTCGGTTACGGCGATTCATCCCGGCGCCGACGATAATGCCTCGGGGACCGCCGGCGTCATCGAGCTGGCGCGCTGGTATTCCAAGCAGCCGAAACAAAAACGAGGCGTTTTGTTTTTGTCGTTCGCGGGCGAGGAAATGGGCCTGCTGGGATCGGCTTACTACGTGGCGCACCCTGAGCTGCCGCTGGCGAAGGCCGTGGCCATGATCAATATGGATATGATCGGCCGCATCCGCGGCGGCAAGGTCTATATCGGTGGTGTGGCCACGGGCACCGGCCTGCGGCCGATGCTGGAGCAGGTGACGCCCAAGTATCAACTGAAGGTGGATTATTCCGAGGGCTCGGAAGCGGGATCGAGCGATCACACGTCGTTTACCAGCGGGCAGGTGCCGGTGTTGTTTTTCTTCTCCGGTCTCCACGCCGATTACCACAAGCCCGGCGACACCTGGGATAAGATCGACGCGCCCGATGCCGCCCTTCTGCTCACCTTGGTCGCGGAAGTCGCCGACGATCTGCGCGCTGTCGCCGTGCGCCCGGAGTTCGTGCATGTCGCGCCCCGGACCCCGCCCATGGGCGGCACTTCGGGCTCCGGCTACGGGCCGTGGTTCGGGTCGATTCCGGATTTCGGCGAAGGCATCAATGGCGTCAAGTTCGCCGATGTGCGCGAAGGCTCTCCCGCCGCCAAGGCCGGCTTCAAGGCCGGAGATGTGATGATCGAATTCGACGGCAAGAAGATCGACAACCTCTACGACTTCACCTACGCCTTGCAGGCCAAGAAGCCGGGCGATGAAGTCCTGGTGAAGGTGCTGCGCGACAACCAGCCCGTGGAGGCCAAAGTGCTCCTGGCGAAGCGGCCATAGTATTACAAGTTGTTTGAATGTGCCGCCGCTGGGAAGATTTCGTTGCCCTCGTGGCGCACGCACTCGTGCGCGCCGCGTCGACACTCGTGTCGACGCCTGGCGCCATCTCACATTGGTTGCGGCTGGCTGCACTGCGGGGAGGCCAATCTTGGCCGCAGCCGCCTTTAGGCGGCTCTTTCCAGCGGCAATAGCCGCGGCTGAACCCGCGCGGTACACATGGTCCCTTTACAGTTCGGGCAACAGTTGCTTGAGCATTTGGACCAGCACGGAAGGGAAGAACGGCTTGCGCAGGAAGCGCACGCGGGGGGATTTGGGAGTGTGCGGGCCCTTGTCATAGCCGGAAATCAGCAACACCCGGGCCTCCGGATGCAGCTTGAGCACGCGCTCCGCCAGCTTGTTGCCGTCCATTTCGGGCATCAGGACGTCGGAGATCATCAGGTGCACCGGGTGCTGTTCGCAGATGCGCAGGGCTTCGGAGGGCCGCGGAGCCAGCAAAATGTTCACGCCGCGCGGACGCAGCATCTTTTCCATCAGCCGCAGGATTTGCGGGTCGTCATCCACAATCAGAACGGTGCGCTTTTCTGTGCTCATTCGAACATCTGATTCTACGGGTGGCTGCTCGCTTCGCGCAACCGGGCTCCGATTCTGCGACAATGCGGCCAATGCCCTGTCTGTTTTTCATTTTCATTCTGGCTTTCCCCCGCGCCGTCCTGGTCCTGATGTTTTTCTTCTCCAACTATCTCGGGCGGGCCTACCACGGGCTGCTAATCCCCGTGCTCGGTTTCTTCTTTCTGCCGCTGACCACCATCGTGTACGCGTGGCTCATGAATTCGCATCGCGGAACCGACGGCATCAATTTGATTTTTCTGATTGCCGCCGTAGTGATCGATCTGGGCGGCCTGAGTGGCGGCGAGCGCTATCGCCGGACAACCCGCTAAAGGTGCTCCGCTCCTTACCAGAGCCGCGACCGTGAGGCAGCGGAGGCCCGGAACACGCAGCTAAACTATAAACCTAAGCACGGCCCGGCAGCCGGTCCACCCTCCGTAGCGCTGGGAATAGCCATGCCCAAACGGCCACCACCACCATCGTGCCGATGCCGCCATAAACCACCGCCGGCACGGTGCCGAACCACTGCGCCGTCAGGCCCGATTCGAACTGCCCCACCTCATTCGACGCCCCAATAAAAATCATATTCACCGCGCTGACGCGGCCGCGCATCTCATCCGGCGTGCCGAGCTGGATCACGGTGTGGCGGATGATCACGCTCACCATGTCCAGAGCCCCCAACGCAGCCAGCGCCGCGAGCGACAGCGCCAGATTCCGCGAGAGTCCGAAAACCACGGTGCAGATGCCGAAGCCCAGCACGCACGCCAGCATAGTCGCCCCCGCGCGGCGGCTGATCGGCCGGTAGGCCACCAGGATCGCCATCAGGATGGCGCCGGCGCCCGGAGCGGCCCTCAGGATGCCGAGTCCCGTGGCGCCGATCGAGAGAATCTCTTTCGCGTAGACCGGCAACAGCGCCACCGCGCCCCCCAGCAGCACCGCGAACAGGTCCAGAGAGATAGCCCCCAGAATCAACTTCTCGCGCCAGATATAGCGCAGCCCGCCCAGCACCGCTCCGATGGACGCCGCGCCGCGCGGCCGCGGCGGCGCCTTCACCCGCGTCTTCGCAATCAGCAACAGGCCGGTGAGATAGGCCGTCCCCGCCGCCACATAAGCCGGAACGGGAGTGCCCGTGAAGCTGTAGAGCAGACCTCCGGCCATGGGGCCGGTGATGAGCGCCGCCTGAAAAATGGACGACGACCACGCCACCGCGTTCGGGAAATGCTCTTCGGCCACCAGTTGCGGCAGGTAGGCCTGGCCGGTGGGCATGTTGAACGCGCGCACCGTTCCGTTCAGCAGCAGCGCCGCGTAGATCGGCCAGACCGTCGTAAGGCCGCGCAGCGTCAGCGCCACCAGCAACCCCGAGCACAGGGAGAACGCGAAGTAACAGGTTTGCAGGATGCGCTTGCGGGCCACCCGATCGGCCGTGTGGCCCGCTACCAGGAAAAGCAGCATCCCGGGAAGAAATTGCGCCAGCCCCACCAGGCCCAGATCGAGCGGCCGCTTGGTCAGGCTGTAGACTTGCCAGGCCACCGCGACCGACTGCATTTCCGACGCGGCCGTGGTCAGGAACCGCGCGAACATGAAGTAGCGGAAGCTGGGATATTGAAACGCGACGCGGGCCTGCGGCATGGCACTGGGCTAATGCTTGCGGAGCTTGGCGGCGAATTTCTCGCGGAACTTCTTCAGTTTTGGCGAGACCACAAAAGCGCAATACGGCTGTTGTGGATTGTTGCGGAAGTACTCCTGGTGGTAGTCTTCCGCCATGTAGAACTCGGAGGCCGCCCGCAGATCGGTCACAATCGGCCGGGAAAACAGGCCCTGGTGGTCGAGTTCCGCAATCATCTGTTCGGCGGTCTGGCGTTGCGCGTCGCTGTGAAAGAAGATCACGGAGCGGTATTGCGGTCCGGCGTCGTTGCCCTGCCGGTCGCGTGACGTCGGGTCGTGCGTGGCCAAGAAGACTCCCAGAATCTCGCGGTACGTCGTCACCGCCCGATCGAATATCACCTGTACCACCTCCACGTGCCCGGTGGTGCCCGTGCATACAGAGCGGTAATCGGGGTTCGCCAGGTGGCCGCCCATGTACCCGGACTCCACTGTCAGCACCCCTTGCATTTCGTCGTAAACTGCCTCCAGGCACCAGAAGCAGCCGCCACCCAGTGTTGCGGTCTCGGAAGTTGCCATTCTTTTCACTCTACACCCTGGACTCACGGCAACTGCATTTCAGGAGGGCGTCCGCCCTCCTGAACACCGCAACTTATAGGCCAAAATGAGGTTTAATAAGGCAGAGGGTAAGAGATGCGTCGTAATGCACTGCGGATGCTGACCTGTGTGGTGTGTCTGTCCGCCTCCACCGGAATCGCGGTTTACGCCAGGAAGACCGCTGCCAAATCCGCCAATTTCTCCAAACAGATCGCCAAGAGCGATCGGATCGTGCAGGCCCTGAACCGCCTCACCTTCGGCGCGCGCCCAGGCGACGCCGAACAGGTCCGCAAAATCGGCCTCAAGAAGTGGATCGGCCTGCAAATCCATCCCGAGCGCATTCCCGAAAACCCTGTGCTGGCGGAAAAGCTGAAGCCTTTCGACACCCTCACCATGCCCAGCGCCGAACTGGTGCGCAACTATCCGGCGCCGGAAATCGTCCGCCAGATGGTCGCCGGCCAGATTCCCTTTCCCACCGACCCCGATCGCCGCATGATGATTCAGCGCCTCGTGGCGCGCGACGAAAAGCGCCAGGCTGCCGGCGGTCAGGGAGTTCCACCGCCGCCGCCGCCCGGCGCGCCCAACGCCCAGCCGCTAACCGACCTCCTGTCACAGCCGCAGATCCGCGTGCTCCGCACCGGCGCGCCGCAGGAGCGCCTGGCGGTGTTCCAGTCGCTGCCCGCCGATAAACAGGACGACGTGATTGCCGCGCTGCCCGCGGGTATTCGCCAGGCCTTGTTTGCCGCGGCGCCGCCGGACGTGCGCCGCAAAATCGAAATGTCCGCCGGTCCCGCCCAGGTGGTGGCGCGCGACCTGATGGAAAGCAAGATCCTTCGCGCCGTGTACAGCAGCCGGCAGTTGGACGAGGTGCTGGCCGATTTCTGGTTCAATCACTTCAACGTCTTCCTGGATAAGGGCGCCGACCGCTACCTCATCACCGAATACGATCAGGCAGCCATCCGCCCGCACGTGCTGGGCAAATTCCGCGACCTGCTGGAAGCCACCGCCAAGAGTCCCGCCATGCTGTTTTATCTCGACAACTGGCAGTCCGTGGGAGCCAACGTGCCCCTGCCGCGCGGCCCCAACGCCCAGCGCCGCGGCCTCAATGAAAACTACGGCCGCGAGCTGTTGGAACTCCACACCCTGGGCGTGGACGGCGGCTATACGCAGAAGGATGTCACCGAAGTGGCCCGCTGCTTCACCGGTTGGAGCATCAATCAGCCGCAGCGCGGCGGCAGCTTCCTGTTCACCCCGCGCTTGCACGATCGCGGCGAAAAAACCGTGCTCGGCGTGAAGATCCCGGCCGGCGGCGGCATCGAGGACGGCGAGAAGGTGCTCGACATCGTGGCGCGCCATCCGGCCACCGCGCATCTCATTTCCAAAAAGCTCGCCCAGCGTTTTGTGACCGACGATCCGCCGCCCGCGCTGGTGGAGCGCATGGCTCAGACCTTTCTCAAGTCCGATGGCGACATCCGCGCCGTCTTGCAGACCATGATCGATTCGAAAGAATTCTGGTCCGAGGGCGCTTTCCGCTCGAAAATGAAGTCGCCGCTGGAGGTGGTGGTGAGCGCCGTGCGCGCTTCCAATGGCAACGTCGATTTCGCCACCGGGCTCGTCAACCAGGTGGCCCAATTAGGCGAGCCGCTCTACCGCAAACAGGAACCCACCGGTTATTCCAACACCGGCAACGAATGGATGAACTCGGCGGGCTTGATGGCGCGCATGAATTTTGCGCTGCAACTGGCGTCCAACAAAGTGCCCGGCGTCATGGTGGAAAAACCGGAGAACAGCGCCGGCATCGCGCTCGGTTCGCCGGAATTTCAGAAGAAGTAATCGGGCAAGCAGTTCCGTGAGGGGAATGTTTATGACCAATCGTCGTATTTTTCTTCGCAATTCGGCGCTGGCGATGGTGGGAGCCGGCACGGCGCCGCTGTGGCTCGAGCGAGCGCTCTATGCCAGGGACGCTCCCTCGCCGCGCAAGAAAATCCTGGTCGCGATCTTCCAGCGCGGCGCGGCCGACGGCCTCAACGTCGTCGTGCCCCACGCCGAAAAGGCCTACTACGCGCTGCGCCCCACCATTTCCATCCCGCGTCCCACCGCCGCCGCCGATAAGCGCGACGATGCCGCCATCGATCTCGACGGCTTCTTCGGCTTCCATCCGGCGCTCGCGCCCCTCAAGCCCCTCTTCGACCAGGGCCACCTGGCGGTGGTCGACGCCGTCGGTTCGCCCGACCCCACGCGCTCGCACTTCGACGCGCAGGATTACATGGAATCGGGAACTCCCGGCCTGAAATCGACCGCCAGCGGATGGATGAACCGCGCGCTCCCCAAGCCCGAGGGCAAGCCTTCGCCGGTGCGCGCCGTGGCCCTGGGCCCGCTGCTGCCGCGCGCCATGCGCGGCGCATCCCCGGCCATCGCCCTGCAAACCATCGGCGGTTTCCAGGTGCGCGATCCCCAGGCAGCCATGGAATTCGAAAAGATGTACGAGGCCGCCAAAGATCCCATGATCCAGGCCACCGGCCGCGAGACCTTCGAAGCCATGAACATGCTGCAATCCATCCAGCAGCAGGCCTACACGCCGGCCTCGGGCGCGCAGTATCCGAATGCGCCGCTCGGCAACAGCCTGAAGCAGATCGCGCAATTGATCAAGGCCGATGTCGGCATGGAGATGGCCTTTGCCGACATCAACGGCTGGGACCACCACGTCAACGAAGTCGGCCAGAAGTCTTCCGAAGGCCAGCTTGCCAATCTGTTGCGCCAATACGGCCAGGCGCTGGCCGCGTTCTGGGCCGACATGGGCGACCGCATGAACGACGTGGTGCTGGTCACCATGTCGGAATTTGGCCGCACCGCGCATGAGAACGGCAATCGCGGCACCGACCACGGCCATGCCAACAATATGTTCGTCATGGGCGGCGCAGTCAAAGGCGGCAAGGTTTACGGCCAGTGGCCGGGTCTCGAAAAGGAGCAGCTCTACGAAGCCCGCGACCTGGCGCTCACCACGGACTTCCGCGACGTCCTGGGCGAACTGGTCTCCCGCCACATGGGCAACCCGACGTTGAATGGCGTCTTCCCCGGCTACGACCCGAAGTTCCTGGGCTTGGTGTAAGGCACGCGCGTTATAATTCAATCATCTGCGATGCGGATGTGGCGAAATTGGCAGACGCGCTGGATTTAGGTTCCAGTTCCCGCGAGGGAGTGAAGGTTCAAGTCCTTTCATCCGCACCAATCAATTAATTCAATGACTTAACGAGGTGTCCTGCCCCCTCCGCTGTGCTTGCCGCTGAACCGAAATCCGCCTCACTTGTACTTGACTTGTACTTGGGGCGGTCCGCTTCGGCGGGCTGAATTTGCAGAGCCGCCCCCTTTTCCCGGCTCTATTTTGGGTACCAAATCACTTAAGATCACTTGACTCACACGGCGTGGTAAGGTCAGGGCATGGCTCGCCCTATTTTGCCCGAAGTGGTGGCACCAGTTGTCTCATTGGGGTTATCGACTTCACCACCCTTCAGATAAAGCTCAAGCTTCTGCGCGGCGATGTGCAGATCTCGCTCGTCTACTATGTTGTACCGGTCGAAGACGGAGCGGGTCTTGTGACCGGAGATCAGCATGGCGACCCTCTCCGGCACTCCAGCGCGGACCAGATTTCGCACTCCGGTACGCCGCAGGTCGTGAAAAAGTCGGACCGGATTTTCCTTCTCATCGACTAGGCCCGCGCGCTTTGATGCTTCTACCCAGGCATTCTTGAATTCTTTGATCCGCTTGCCCCATCGGAAAAAAACCCATGGGCACGTGGGCCATTTCTGGTCCCGGCTCTGGCGCTGCATAACCAGGATGTCGTACAGCTCACTCATGAGCGGAATCGCTCTGGCTTCGTCATTCTTGGTGTCGCCGGGCTCCAGCCTCACCAAGCGGGCTTTGAAATCCACCTGGGGCCACTGGAGTGCGAGAATCTCTCCTTTGCGGCAACCAGTGTAATAGGCAAACGTGATGACGGGGCGGAGGTGCTCTGGCAACTCTGACCGTAAAGCGATGAACTGCTCGAGCGTGAAGAAACCTTTGCGGACGTTGTTCTCCGCGAGCTTTGGAATCACTGGCACACGTGCCACGAGTGGAGGCACGGCTTCCTTGCCCAGTACGAATGCACGGTGCAGCATGGCCAGCTCGCGGTTAATGGTGCCGTTAGCCATCCCTTCCTTACGCCGCTGGGCGATGTACTTTGTGATCGCGGTCGTCCCCACGATCGAGGCACGCATGCGCCCAAAGAATGGGCGCAGGCGCTTCACCTTGTAGCCTGCCCACTCAATGTCCTTGCCGTTGAGATCATAGTCGCTGATCACCTCGTCGAGCAAGCCTGATACGGTGACTTTTTCCAAACGCGGGTGGCCGATTGTACCAGCCAGCATTTCGGCGTGGCGCTCCTTCAACAGCGTCTCGGCGTCGCGGTACTTCTCCGACTTACTGGACTCTCTCCGCTGCGCGCCGTTGCTGTAGTACTCGATCCACCAAGTTGGCAACTCGACGACGGTACTGTCAGGCTTTTTCCAAATGCGCCGAAAAATTCGGCCGAATTGGGGCTTGCGGGACATGGCCATACACTACACCGTCGTTCGCTTGTTGATCAAAATCCATTCGTCCAGATCCCGGATGTCCAGGAAAACTCGTCGATCGGGACGGACAACGGGCAGTGCACCGGCGGCGATCATGTGCTGGATGCTGGCTTTGGTCCTGCCCAGGTACTGCGCTGCCTGCTCAACGGAGAGGAGCCGCTGCGGGATCATGCTGGGGGTAGCCGGCATCCGCTGTACGAATTTGGCAACCATCAGATCAGCAAGCATGTCCAGCAGGGGGCGGATATCGAATCGGGACGGGACGGCCATCGCCGGGCCCACCAGAACATTTGGGGACCTCTGTGCTCCGCTGATTGCGTGTCGTGCCATGAGTTCTATCCGACCAGTCCGTTCTTCCTTGTATGTGGAAACTGCGACACAGATTCCTTCCCCCAAACGCCCCGTAATCGCAACCTCAGCCCGCAAGCAGCATCGTTTAGGGCTGGGGAGGTTGGATGGACCCTGGGGCGGTAATTTTGGAAGGGCCTCCATCTCCCCACTGTTCCAATAGCTTTTGAACCTGTTCCCTGGACCGCTGCCGCCTCAAGAGTTTCCAGGCGCGGTTGTCGGCCTTCGGCACGCAGACCACTACAATTTCAAGCTGCCGTTTGCGAAGTAGCATGACCATGCGCGTGCGTAGCACCTGGAGCCGGTGGCCGCGAATCGGCGAGAGGCCGTAGAACTGGCCGTTGAATAACGGGTCGTCGGAAACGATTTCGACCAGGAGACCGCCTACCCGAACCCGCTTCAGTACAGCAAGAAGGCCCTGGTACTGCGCTTCAATTTTGTTTAGGCCAGCGAACACCGCCAGCCCGCCTTTTGCGCGTATTTTCGTCCCAGTAGGCGAAAACCGAGCCGTTTCCCTCCGGCTGCACGGCGGCGCTGATGAAAATGCGGCGAACTGCGGGCTCGGAAGAGTCGGCGTCTACAAGTGAAGTTTCTGTAATTTGTTCTGAGCCCTCCCTTGCGATGATCTGTATCCGCGTTCAAGAAGCTTTCCGGCGAGGTTTTGCTCGCGCGGAATCCAGGACAAGGTCAGCTTCAACTGCCGTTCCTCGATGATTTCGTGGATGCGGCGCAGTAGTCTTGCCAGCGAGGGGTCCCGAACCGCCCACTCCCCGCTGAACTGGTTGACTAGCAACTGGGAATCCGAGAAAACGTCGGCGCTGGATCCAACTCTCAGGTTGAGCAAGGCGTACCGCAGGCCCCGGTATTCTGCGGCATTGTTCGTCAGGCCATCGATCCGCTTGACCCTCTCTTGGCCGGTGCCCACGATCAGGAATGCGTATCCAGAGCCTGTCCCATCAGGCCGACATCCAGCACCATCGATAAACACATCTAGAACTCGGCGGTCCACCAAATCGGGCTCCAACGGCCACGGGTGGTTCATTTTGTTCGTCTCCTTCCCAAAGTCATATGAAAAAATGCCGATGGAACATCTGCGGACCTGGCGACCACGATCCGGCCCACTGCAGCATTGGTTTGTTTCGAACTGAGGTCGCGCAATAGCTCGCCACCGAAATGGAAATCACCGCTAGTGGCCAGCCCGTTCTTAGCCATATATTCGCCGCCTCCGATCCCAGCCTCAAACGGCTCGACTCTGGTGAGCCCAAACCTCCGAGTCGCCCTGCGTTCCCAGGTGTCCATCGGGAGACCATCGACACCGGCCACCAGGACATGGACATGGAACCGTCCCCCGATGCTGCCCAGGTCCTCTGCGATCAGCCATCCAATCCCTTCCGGAGATTCGCTCTGGAGTTCATGGAAAAACTGCTGAAGCTGAGCTAAAGCCCAAGCGGGAGATTCGAACTCCCGAAATGTTATGGTCATGAACCAGCACCATGCCAAAAGTGTTTCTATAAACTTTCCGTAATGCTTCCGCATTCGCCCTTGCCGCCGAGCGGCGTTGGCGCTGCGCTGTTCAGTGAATTTGTGATCGACTAGCATTGACGGCTCCCCTTGAGCGGTTCGCAATGCCGCTGTGCGGCAACTGCGGTATGGCTTGTTTATTTGAACGTTTGTTATGCACAGTGCACACCTTCGGTACAAGGATGTTTCAAATTCAATGGATGCCCAGGCCTGGTCGCCGCATCACTCTGAACCAAGTGTTTAGTTTACGGGCCTACCACGGGAGGGGATCAATGGCAGGAAGTCGCCTCTACCATGGTAGAAGGGAGAAAAAAATCAGTCTCGCGGCTTTCTGGGTGACGGACGATCTTTCTTGCCCAGGAACCGTTCAAAATTCCTGCTTGTCTTAGAGCGGGGCGAGAGCGTCCCCTTCAGCCACTTGTAAAACTCCGGCTTATGAATGCCTGAATTCGTTGCTTCGTAGATCTTCTTGTTCGAAGGATTGCCTGTGGCCGACTTGTACTCAGAGAGAAGGCATTCCCGACTGGCGATTAAACCGCTTACGGCTGTTGGTGCAATATCACCTGGGCCTGCAAGCGTCTCTTGGCTGGGTGCGGGAGTAGTAGAGGGGCCGAAATGCAAAGGATGGGCTTGGTCGTGAATCAAGTGGCTGTCTGGGCGGCCTTGGTCCGAAGCCAGCAAAAACCTGTTTTTCCAAACCCTAACTCGCAACGCAAGCTCGAATCGAAGCGGCTTCGGGCGCGGGCGCATCAGGCCGGCAACGGAGTAAACCAGGGTGCCAGATTTCGTGCTCCACTCGCCACGCTCTTCAGTCCCCATGCTCCGGCTTTCGCAGACCTCCGCGACCGTGCGCCGCCAAACGCCGGTTTTGGAAACCATACTCTGGAGCACTTCTTCTGCCAATGAGCGCAGCGATTGCAACCAGAGGTCCTGATTCACGGTGCCCGATTTCTCAATTGCCGCCAGATCTTCTTCAGCATTGGCGTCGAACACAGCCTTGGCATACTCAACGAAGAATTGCTCTAGCGACAGCGATGTACCCAGATTTCGCTTGGCCACGCGGTGGTCTGCGCAGTGTGAGGCACGCACGAATTCGAGTAGCGAGCTGGCCAGCTTTACTTCTGCGTCAATTTTCAGGATCTCGATTCGGTCTTTGGCTGATGAGTCAAGGTCTGGCCGCTGCCCAGTGGAACCTGTTGCCAGGTCCACGTCAAGCTTCGCACGCCCTGGGTTGAGGTCAGGCATTGGCGTCGGAGCCAATGTATCACGCCAGCAGAATGGTCACAAATGTGCATTTTGCGAAGATGGCAGGCTTTCAGCGCTTGGCAATGCGTGCCACGGTCATGGGCATCCAGATCCTGCCGTAGCGTGTTGCCACAGCCTCGGCGTTCAACGTGTCACAGATCGCCTGGAGCGTAGCACCCTTCTTTCGCATGGTACGGATACGATCACGAACCGCCGATTCGCCCGGCTTCTCGCCGTACAGTTTCCGGCCTTCGCACTTGCCGGTTGCCGCACGCTTGCGGGCCTTACCAGCTTGCAGCTTCAGCGTGATCATGGCGCGGTCATACTCGGAGATCGCTCCCATGATCTGCCGCATCAGCTTGCGGGTGGGGTCGTCGATGCAGAGGTCCGGCTCCATGGCAGAAATGAGAGTGATCCCGCGCTTGCGAAGATCAGCGACGATGTGCTCCTGCACCATGAGGTCGCGGGCCAGGCGGTCGAGCTTTTCGATAACGATTGACCGCACGCCGTTGCTGGTGATTTTCTGGAGCATTGCGGTCCAGGCCGGGCGGTTCTCCCATTCGGTCTTGCCTGGGAGGGCTTTCTCCTCGAAGACCTCGGCCAGCCTCATGTCGTGGGCGGCGACGTATTTGCGGATGGCAGCCAGTTGACGCGGGAAGCCGTCACCGTCCAATTGTGCGGCGCCGGAGACTCGGAGGTAGGCAAAAGCGGAAGTTCTGCTCATGCTTTAGTTTAACCTAAAAGGACTAAAAGGTTAAGTCAATGAAAACACTACGGGTGGCGACTTGCGATACATCTGAGCTACTGATTCTAAGCTCCTTGCTTCTGCGGACCCAACAGTCCGGAACCTGGACGGGGTTTTGACGTACTAAAGGCGTTTATGCGCGAGAATAATGTTGCGTCGCCGAAGCATGACCCGCCCGTAAGGCGCGCCGAAATCCGGTGCAAAACCCACAAAAGGCGGACGCCAAATTGACGAAATTCCTTTGCAGATGCGGCCCTGATATCCGCTGGGTCGGAATTGGTGCGGTAATCGTGCCCGCAAACGCCTCACGCTGAAGAAAACAGCACAGTATCGCCCGCCAAAGGTAACGTGGTGTGGTTGCGAGCACAGGCTCAGAGGGCTACCCCTTCAGCGCGGCTTGGGTTTTCGACCAGCGGGCTTCGTCTGCCGTTCGACGCCCTTGAACAGGTCAACGATGCGGACGCCGAGCGTTTGTGCCACGAGATGCAAGCTGGCCAGGGTGATATTCATCCGTCCAGTCTCGAATGCTCCGACCTGAGTCCTGTGGAAGCCCGCGAGGTCTGCAAACTCATCTTGCGTCCAGCCACGCTTGAGGCGCAGGGCCTGGATGCGCTTGCCGAGCCTCTTCTGGATTTCCTCACGTTGCACCAAAAGCAGTTTGGAGGTATTCTGCTTAAACGCATACTACTTATACGAAGAGTCGATCGACTCGGTTGAACCGCTTGCATCTGGACACGAAAAGGGATACACGTTAGGCGATGCTCAGGTCAATGGCGCCTATGGTTGGGATCGGCGCTGCAATCCTGCTGCTCGCCATTGTGAGTTTCTTTAAGACCACAACGAGCACGACACGCGCGGAGCCAAAACTGGCGCAGCCGGGCGATGCAGCGACCAACTCGAAAAGTAAAGAAGAGGCAAATGCCAACGCCAAACCAGTCGATCTCAAAGAGCAGATCCTGAACGACGCGAGGAAGACGGCACGAGAAGACTATATAACCACCATGCGCGAGGAATTTCGCAATAACGGAGTGGATGCCTCCATTTCGGATCACAATGGCGAACTTGCTATCGTCTCGGATCTGCTGAAACTGAAACCTGACCGCGACGAAATCTTGCGCCGCCAGTTTGGGCCAGCCGTGCGCCGGAATCTGTGTACAATGGGGTTCAAATCGCTCTCACTCAGGAGCGGTGTGATCTTTGGCGACGGCGACGAATATTCGCTTGGCTGCCCGGAGACGAACGCGGAAAAGGAATCGCGATTACAGGAGCAGCGCTCGGCAAGGCAGAAGTTCGTTGATGATCTTCAGCGGACCTTCGATAGTGATCCACAGGGGCATGGCATGCAGATAGCACAGGCGAACAACGAAATCCTTTTCACGGCGGACTTTGGTGACCTCAGCCCGCAGATGATTCGGGCCATGTGGCTATCAAAGTTCAGCGATCAAGAAAAGAAAAATCTGTGCGGCATCGGCTTTAAAGGGATCAGGGCGAGAGCTGATGCCAAGAGCCCGGGCACGTTCATCTCGTTCGGTTGCGGGAGCGCGGCGAGCAAATGAAGCCCAGCACGGTCCGTACTTCTGAGCAGTTGCGCTTGAGCGATAGTGCCCATCTTCTCGCTCAAGTGTAGGTAGGCCCTAATGATTGAATGCCCAAAATGCAGATGTATCCGCCCGGACTCTCAGCAGAAATGCGATTGCGAAAAACTGAGGACGTGTTCATTCTGCGGAGTCCAAACGCTCGGAGATGAGGGAAAATGTGCACGATGTGGGCAGCCATTTCCCGTGCCAAAGGGAACTTATTCCGCGGAGGAGCCGGAGACAACGCCACTTTGGGGAAGGAAATCAGATTCTATCTGGCGCGGTGAAGGAAAGACGAATATGACAACCGCTGACGATCAAGTGAAATGCCCCAGATGCGGTTCGGCCCAGATTCATGCCGAGAAGCGTGGCTGGCGTCTCACGACTGGATTTATCGGTAGCAGCAAGATTTGGATAACCTGCCTAAAGTGTGGACACCGGTTCAAACCGGGAGCCGCCGGGGGCGGCATCGGATTTATGGGGGTCATTTTCGTGATCGTGGTTCTCTATTTCTTGCTGCGCTCGTGCTCCTCATGACGGCTTGCATCTGGATTAAGGATAAACAGCTCAAGATTACCAATTGGATGTATAATCACCTCGGGCCAGGATCTACAAAGGAGAGAAAATGAAAAAGGTTTTGCTCATTGCTGCATACGTGTGCGGTTCCGCTATGTGCGTGTCAGCGCAATCTCAGGACGCCCGACCAGTTGTTCCTCCAACTCCACAGACTGCCTCGGCTACTAATCCAAATGCGGACAAGATGACCAATGCTGACGTGATTGACCTGGCTGGCCTGGGCTTGTCGGACGACATCGTTATCGACAAAATCTATGCTGCAAAAGCTACCGATTTCGATACGAGCATCCCAGGGTTGAAAGCCCTCAAGGCTGCCAAAATATCCGATGCGGTGATCCGGGCGATGATCAATCCATCACGCCCAGCTCCACAATCAAGTGCGAGTTCGGTTGAATCGACCGGGCAGACGCCGCCACCAGATGTCGAACATCCACCAACTCTGCAGTCAGCAGGTAAGGCCCGCGTGTTCTTTCAGTCAGCGAGTCACGGTAATACAACTAACGCAAGCCGGGACCAGTCGATGGAGATGAGTAAGGATTTTGAGCAGGACTGCCCTGCCGTACAAATAACACTTGCGCAACAGATGGCCGACTACACCGTAGCCTTAAATCATATCGAAGTCGGCCTTGCGCGAGACAACCAGATACAAGTCGCTGATAAGAATGGCGACCTCCTATCTAAAACCAAAGAAGGCGGAAGTATCAGGGCAGGTATGAAGAAAGCGTGCGCCCTGATTCTTGCGGACTGGGCCAAGAAGACGAAATGAGAAACCCAAGGACCCCGGCGAAGCAGCCCAAAACAGCCGCTGACAAGCCGGCCAAGTATCCTCGCCACTCGCTTGAAAAGTCACTCAGGATTCCGAAAGCGACTCTGGAGCAGAACGGTGGGCACCCTTCCACGCCGAGTCAGGCGGCTGGGTAACGCCCTGAATTTGCACTTTTGAGACCGCAGGCATCGTCATTTGGGGGTCGGAGGTTTAAGATAGCCCGGAACCGCATTTTGGACGGGAAAACCGGCGCTTTTGCGGCTACGGAACCTCAGGGCGCATCGTCCTGGGCAGAGCCTGCGCCAATTCGGTGTGGTGTGCCAATCTGCCGTTCAGCCAGTTGTACTTGCAGTTGTACTTGCCGGGAGGCGACGTGGCGCGATTCTGGGTTATTCCCAATTTCACCAAAGCTGCGCCAGGTTGCATGCCGCGACCTGGGGCCGGCCTTGCCGGGGGCTTTAGGTTCCAGTTCCCGCGAGGGAGTGTAGGTTCAAGTCCTATCATCCGCACCAAATCATAATTAAGGACTTCGGTCTTCATGACGCCTTCATTCACGGTAGTGGTTTTGTAGTGGTTTCTCGTCATTTCACCCGCCGCAACTTGTCGCGGCCACCCTGCCGCATTCGCCGGAATCGCCAGCCGCTGCCACGGCCCCTCGCCAAAAGTCCGCTCCCTGTCCCCGTCGACAAGAACTCAGAAAACGAGTCAGAAAACGAGTTGCACCTCCCGCATCGGCTGTGGTAATGTTGCTCAACCTCAGACTGGAAGAGGGTTGGGTTCGTGGAGGGATTCCGGGATGCTGCTTGCACCCATCATTTGGGTTCTGACGGTTGGGATCGTTTACTTTTTTGCGGCCAAGACATGGTGGTTTCCGCCTCCGATCAATCAGCACGGAATGGATTACGATGCGCAATTCATGCGCACCCTGATCGTGGTCGGGATCGTCTTCACCTTGGCGCAGTTTGCGTTGGGCTGGGTGATCATGAAGTTCCGCAACGATGGCGGAAAGGCTTCACACTCCCACGGGAATAACGCGCTGGAGACGCTTTGGACCAGCGCCACCGCCATTCTGTTTCTGGGCCTGGTGGTGATGGGAACCAAGATCTGGGCGGGCGTGCATTTCGATGAGGCTCCGCCCGGCGCCATCCCCATCGAGGTCATGGCCAAACAGTTCTCGTGGAACTTCCGCTATACCGGCCCGGATGGAAAGTTCGGCCACACCGACCTCCATCTCATCAACGACGCCAACGGCGACCCATTCGGGCTCGACCCGAAGGACCCGGCCGGCAGGGACGACATTATGAGCGCCTCGCTCAAAGTGCCGGTCGGCAAGCCCATCAAGTTGATTCTGCACTCCCGCGACGTCATCCATAACTTTTTTGTTCCGGAGCTTCGCATGAAGCAGGACATCGTGCCTGGAATGGAGATTCCCATTCACTTCCAGGCCGACAAGATCGGCATCTACGAGGTGCCTTGCTCGGAACTGTGCGGGCTCGGCCATTTTCAGATGCGCACCACCATGCAGGTGATGAGCGAAGCGGATTTCGAACAGTGGAAACAGCAACAGGCGGCCAACAAGTAATGGCGGTCAGGACAAATTCCCAGAGGTAATCTATGTCTTCTCCAGCCCATGCGGCGCACCACGCGCCCCATAGCTTCATCCGGAAATACGTTTTCAGCCTGGACCACAAAGTGATCGGCATCCAGTATTACCTGCTGGGGCTGTTCTCGGTGCTGATCGGAATGAGCCTGTCGCTGCTGATGCGGTTCCACATGGTGAACCCGAATGTGTCGGTGGCGTGGCTCGGCAAGCTGTGGCCCACGGCCGCCGCGGGCGGCGTGATGACGCCGGAACTGT
>Ga0116111_1000818_pt1 | contig 24089 bp, 18 predicted proteins | sample June2015DPH_8_10_FD_89720 | JGI IMG/M metagenome (GOLD analysis project Ga0116111, IMG submission 89720) | Peatland microbial communities from SPRUCE experiment site at the Marcell Experimental Forest, Minnesota, USA - June2015DPH_8_100 | ecosystem: Environmental > Terrestrial > Soil > Wetlands... | reverse complement strand
TCTGACGTATGCCGCGAGGTTCGGAGCCGGCGAGTTTGATCAAGGGTGTGTGATTGCCCACGAAAGGATTGTTGGTGTCCATCATGACGGAATCAACCGGACCGATGGGATTCCACCGTCCCGGACCGACGTTGCGCCGGCGGCCTGGGCCGAAACCACCGAACCCGCGTTGGCCGGCGTTTGGATCTTCGGCGGGTTTGGGCATGACGGCGTAATAGAATTTGCGGTCATCGAGCATCTCACTCCAGAGACTGCTATAAATGAGGCTGCCGGCGTGTTCGAGGAACTGGCCATAGACATACGGCGAAATGGGCGGGCCGGTTTTCGTGGCATCAATGGTAGCGGTGACGGGCTGGCCGGGAGCCGACGTTTGTGCCGCAGCGGTTAGCGCGGCAAGAACAAGGAGGATGGAACAGGTTGTTTTCATAGGATGTGGATGCAGCAGTTTTGAGACGGTAACTCGTGGAAGGATGGTCTTGTTCATTCGTTGATATTTTGAGGTATGTAAAGAGGATAATTCCGTATGGGTAAATTCTTCTCAAAAACGTGAATGGTCTTGCGATTGCGCATGGGTGCAGGACGAATGTGCCAGTTACTTGTCCGCTTTGAGGTTCCGCGAAAGAAATTCTTCAATCAACCGCTGGCTTTCCGCGTTGCGGAACTGCGGGCCTTCGTGCCCGGCACCGGGGATCGTTATCATTGTCACCTCAACCCCGGCATCGATCAGGGCCTTGGCCAAAACAATGCTCTGGCCCAGTGGAACCAGTTGATCGTTGTCACCGTGCATGATCAGGAACGGAGGATCGCTCTTGTCAATGTAGGTCAAAGGATTTGCAGTCTTGGCCAGATCACGCTTCTCCTGCATCGGTCCGCCCAAAAGGCGTGCCTCAGGGGAGTTAGGTCCGTCGTGCTGGATCATGCTGTGCGGACCTGCCTGCTGGCCCATGAGCGTGACATCAGTGGGACCAAACCAGTCCACGACCGCCTGCACCCGGCTGGAGACATTGGTGTTGCCTAAATCACCTTCCATTTCCTTCACGTCTCCGCTGGTGCCAACGAAAGCAGCCAGATGTCCCCCGGACGAATCACCCCCTGCTCCGAAGTGATCGGGATCGAAGTTGTATTTGCTCGCGTTGGCGCGGAGAAAACGGATGGCCGCCTTGCAATCGTAAGCCTGCGCCGGCCAAACGGCGTCCTGGGAAAAGCGATACTGGATGCTGGCCACGGCGAAGCCCTTGTTCACGAGATAGAGCACAGGCGGACTGGCTTGGTCACCTGCCATCCAAGCGCCGCCATGAATCCAGATCATCAGCGGCAACGGCTTCTCAGAAGGCTGCTCCGGCAGGAAAAGATCCAACACCTGTTTGGGGGTGCCATTCTCGACGTAGGGAATGTTTCTCTCCGCTTTAACACCGGCGGGCAACGGCGCAGGACGACCGAAGCCAAATGCTCCCTGGCCACGGCGGGCCGTGGAATTGGTTGCCACGGACGCGGTGGCTGCGGCCGGTTCACGCCTGGCCACGATCTCTTCCTTGGCAAAATCGCCCACCTCGCGGGTGAACTTGATTTCATTTGTCAGGATTGTGCCCCGGTAGGTGATGCGAATATCGTTGTCCTGAAAATTCAGCATCTCGACGAACGAAACCGTGTCGTCGTTAACTCTGCCTTCTTTTAACTCGGCTTCATGCTTCTGACCGTTGATTTCCGAGTTGGCTTCGCCGGTTAAGTTCGTGCCATCCTGCTTAAATGTGTAGGTGTATTTCTGGTTGCCGATTTGTGAGTCGAATTCGGATTTCCATGTGCCAGTGACGTCGGCAGCAAGCAGAGACAGCGGCACGGCGGCGAGAGTCAGGAACGTGATTGGAGCTTTCATGTCAGAGATTATTGAGAGCAGATCGGTCCGTAAAGGGTTGCATTGTGCATCAGTTCTTAAACAGCAAAGGTGCGAATTGATAGAAACTCCGGCGCCAGCTCTGCCATTCGTGAGCTGTGCCCGGTGAAATGTAATAGATCATGTTCGTGATGCCCGCCGCGACGAGTGAATCGTGGTAGCTCTTGAGACTGTTGGCCCCGCCTTCAACGCTGCCATAGCTCACGAAAGCCACATTGACGAGGCGGTTGAATTCCGCCGGGTTGGCCAACGGACTGTTCGTCGCGTTCAATTCGCCCAAAGTGCCGCCGCTGAAAATACCGATGTCCGAAAACGTATCCAAGTGGGCCAGCGCGATCGTTCGGGTCTGCATGCCGCCCATGGACAGTCCCGCCAGGGCGCGATGTTCGCGGCCGGGGATGGTGCGGTAGGTCGAGTCAATCATCGGAATGATTTCGTGCAGGAGAGTGTCGGGAAAAAGGCCGGCGGGGCCGCCGAACATGCTGGGGCCGCCGCGCCCGAAGCTACCGCGTCCGGGCGGCTGATTTGTTCCGGCGTTCGGCCGCGATGGCGCGTTCGTTCCACCCATGAGTCCCGCCGGGCCGCGTCCTCCACGTCCGCCGCCGGCAAAAAGGGCGCTGCCGCCACCGTTGTCCATGACCACAATCATCGGCCTGGCTTTGCCTTCGGCGATGAGGTTGTCGAGAATGAAATTCACGCGGCCCTGCGTGGACCAGCCGCGTTCATCTTCACCGGCGCCGTGCTGAAGATAAACAACCGGATAACGGGCGGTCGGGTTGCTGGCATAATCCGGCGGCGTATAAACGAAACATCTGCGCCACGCGCTGTTCGTTTTGGAGTAATACCAATGCTCGCGCACCTCACCATGAGGCACGTTCCTGGCGCCGTAAAAATCTTCGCCCGGCGATGGTACTTCGATGCCGCTCATCATTTTGCTCACGCCGAAAAAGCTCTCGCTGGCCGGATCGGCTACGGAAATGCCGTCAACGATGATGGCGTAGTAATGGAAACCGACGACCAATGGCGGCGTGACGACCGACCAAATGTCTTGGTCGTTCTTGGTCATGTCGTATTTGTGGCCACCGATGTCCACCTGCACTCGTTGGGCATTCGGGGCGCGCAGTCGGAACTCCGCGTGGCGCTCGGAATCAATTATGGGATACTGTTGTCCGGGGACATTCGAGCTGGCCGATTTGGCGTCGCTGCCGAGTTGATTGGTTGAGGAAAGTAAATTGGTTTGGGAAAGGGCAACCAGGCTGCTTGCCATCAGGGTTAGTGCGATAACTAATTTCGTTCTCATGGTTTTTCTCCAGGTTTCAGATTCTTACGCGTTACTTTGTTCTTAATTTCAAAATCGTGATGGAATACGGTGAAAATTCGCGCGTAAAATCGGCGCTCAAGTTTTCCACTATTTCCGGGCGCGGAACAATCTTCTGAGGCTGTTCGAGCGAATTCGTGTCGTCTGGGCTGTCTGCCGTCAACGACACGGCTTCGCCGTCGGGTTCAATCGTCGGCGCGCCTTTGATTTGAACATTGATTTTCTGCGCCGTTCCGGCTTCGTTCACAACCTTGAGATAAATGATCCCGCTCTCGCTGTCGCGGGTGGCATCAAAGAAAATCTGCCGGATTTGCTGCGGCGGAGGGGTGACACCGCGAAACGCCCGCGGTTGCCATTCGCGCGTCGGGATGTTTTGCGAATCGGTCGCGAGAATTTCATTACCGTGCATCGCGCTGAACATCTTTTGGGTATAATATGCCGGCGAGCCGTAGCTGGTCAGCGCGTCGTAGCCAATCAAATCCGTGGTCCATTGCATCGAACGATTCGCTCCCCGGATCTGGCTGACGTTGACGAAAAGCGGGGCATAGCAGGACATCACCACGATATCGGAATTGCGTTCCATGCCGGTCATCCATGCGGCGTCGCCGAGCGCCCCGGCTATGTTCGGTGTCGGCGAGCCAACACGCGTGGCCCATTCACCGACAAAAATTTTCGTCTTGTTCGTGCGCGAATACTTGTCGTAGTCGAGCGCGTGCGCCTGCATGTCTTCCTGCGAACGGTAATAATGTTCGTCCAACAAATCCGGCACTCGGCTTTTTACCGGCGTTGTCGCGATGATTTGCAGGTTCGGATATTTTGCCTTAATGGCGTCGTAAAATTCGGCGAAGCGTGCGTCGTAATTTCGGGAGCGGTCGAAGAAGTCTTCATTCCCGATTTCGATATAATTCAAAGCAAACGGCGCGGGATGTCCGGCCTTCACGCGCTGCGCTCCCCATCGGGTGTTTGCATCTCCGGTGACATATTCGATTTCGTCCAACGCATCCTGCACATAGGGCTCCAGTTGTGCCCCCGGGGCAATGTGCTGCTGCCGCAAAGAAAAGCCGGCGTAAACTGCCAGCACCGGCTGCATGTGCAAATCTTCGCACCATTCCAAAAATTCCAGCAAACCGAAACCGTCGGTGGACCAATAACCCCACGGGCTGCGGTGTCCCGGACGTTGCGAGACGTCGCCGATCGTTTCCTTCCAGTTAAAACGCTCGGCGATGGTATTGCCTTCGACGTAATTGCCGCCGGGGAAGCGCAAGAACTTCGGCTGCATGTCCGCGAGCAATTGCATGATGTCCGGACGCGTGCCATTCATGCGACTATTGCAGGTCGGCGGAAAGAGCGAAACATTCTGGAACCAAACCGTGCCGTGTTTGTTGAAGAAAGACCCGGGCTTTGTCGTTGAGATAACGAGGCGATTGTCCTTGGACGTTTCGATGTTTCCAGTGGCCAAAGCCACGTCGTATTTTTCCCATTTGCCGGAAATATGGGGAACGATCGCCTTTGCGAAGACTTTATCGCCGTTTGTGCTTTCGACGGAAATCGTCAGCGGACCGGAAAAATGCTTCCCGCGTGCATAAAACGAGGCGCGATACGTCGTGTTCGGACGGACGGGAATTCCCCAGTAACCGCCGTTGGCGATTCCAACGAGCGAATTTTTTGACGCCTTGCTTGTGTCCAATTCCAAACTCACGTTCAACGCGGTGTTGAGAGGCTGGTTCGTGTCGAGCGCGATAGTCGTGTCGCCGACGGCATTCCAGAAAACCGGACCCTGCGCGTTTGCCTTGAACGTGCGATTACGGATCAATTCACCATAAAGTCCACCTTCGTAGGAAAAATTGATTTCCTCGGTCATCAGCCCGTAAAGCGTCGGGCTGACGTTGCCGGTGACCTTGCCCGCGTCAATTTGCAGAACTGGAATCGCGGGCGCCATGTTGGTTCCTGACGGCACCGTCTCCGGCACGTTAGTAGTTTCGAATGTTGAGTTAGTTTGGGCAAGGGCAACCAGGCTGCCCGCCATCAGGGTGAGTACGATGGTTGTTTTGATTTTCATGGTTTGAATTTGAATCCCGCCGGCCACCACGCTGTGGCCAGCCGGCGATGTTTATTCAGGTTTTGTGTTCTTATAACCGAGTAATGAAAGCATTTTCTCTGCATATCGCTTTCCCAGCTCCCGGTAGCCTGCCGGGGTGAAATGCAGGTGGTCTGGCGATCTAGCTGTGCAACCGGCCGAAGAAATGACATAGGAATTGGGAATTGTCTTCGGCAACTCGTCAATGATTGTATTCATGCTCGCACAAACGCCTTTCTGATCGGCGTTCACGAGTTCGCCTGCGAGCAGAGGCACTGCTTCGGCCTTGAGATTCAAGTCTTTGATCAGATTGTCGTAAATACCTTTGACTTTGTTTGGCCATTCCTTGTCATTGGTGTTTGACTCTCCTTGATGCAACAGAATTCCTTTGATCACGCCATCTTTCTGAGCCAGTTTTGCCATCTCAACAAGATACTGATAGGGGTTTCCGTCGTATTGCTTGATTATATTTTTCATCCACGATTGAGCTGTTGAAGCATACACCTGGTAATTGGTCTTTTCGAACAGTTCAATTTTGCAGCCGGCCACCGCAACGTTAACAACACCGACTCTGATGTTCTTCGGAAGGTTGGCAACCATGGTTCTGCCAAAATAATCGGCCGGGCAAAGACCGGTGGAGGGCCGGCACAGCGGAGGGACGGCCGGATACCAATTGCCCTTTTTTCGATCCATCCTCGGAAAATCAACCGCTGCCAGGACCTGAAAGCGATCATCCACGTTCGTCTTGCCTTGTTGCTGAACTCCTGGAAAGCCCTCCATGTTTGACTGTCCGAAGCACACGAAGACCCAAAAATTCGTGTCTTGAGAAAAAGCATTCACATTTAACAAGAGCAATCCTGCCAACAAGAACAATGCCGGTTTCATTTTCATAATGTGTGTTTTCGTCATGTTTAGATTCCGTGTATCGTGGCAAGTTGAAGCGCTAGTGCGAGTCTGGCGGCTCGCCTGAGGCGGCGTTAATGACCGCGTAGAAGGCCGGCTTTGGCTGGTCGTTGCCATCGAACAGCAATGGCCGGCCATTGGCACGCCATGAAACAGCGTCATTCACGCCCCAAAAGGTGACCAATTTGACGTACTTTTGGTGTTTGAGGAACACGTTGAAGAGAATGGCATACTCTTTGGCGAGACGTTGATTGGCGTCATTTACGAGACCGCCTTGGGTAGTCGCGGCGTTGTTGGCGACGTCCGCCCCGGTGTCGCTCTGGCCGCCCTGCGCACTGTTGACGTCAAGTTCGGTAATGTGGATGGGCAGCCCGAGTTGTTCGAGATCCGTGAGCATTTGGTCTTCAGTCTGGTAGCTGGGCGATGAAACGCTGACGTGGGTTTGCGAGCCAATGGCCATGACCGGAACGTGTTGCGCCTGTAGTGATTTGATCAGCGTAATGAGTTTGTGGCGTTTTGTCGGGTTCTCCAAACTATAGTCGTTGTAGCGGAGGATGGCATCAGGATCGGCTTCGTGGGCGTATTCGAAGGCCTTGGCGATGTAGTCCGGCCCGATGATTTGCAGCCAAAGCGAGTTCCGCAGGATGTTCGTGCCCCGGTCGGCGATTGCTTCGTTCACGACGTCCCAGACCTTGATCTTGCCTTTGTAGCGCCCAACCACGGTGAAAATGTGATCGCGCATCCGCTGGAGCAATTCTTCGCGGGACGCGCGTGGCCCGTTATAACCAAAACCGCCACCAAAACCCCGGCCAAATCGGCGGCCAAATCGGCGACCGCCAGGCGCATTCGTCCCTGCCGCGTTCGGACTGGCGGCCAGCGCCGGTGACGGAGCATTCGTCATCCCGGCCGCGTTCGTTACCGCAGGCGGCGGATTCGTTCCCGCGAATACCCAGTTTGGTGTCTCGCCGTGCCAGACGAGCGTGTGTCCGACGATATACATGTGGTTGCTCAGGCCGAAGTTCACGTAGGAGTCGGCCGGGCCGAAATTATAGCCGTCCGGGCCCGCTTCCGGATGGATGAGCGCCCACTTCAAATCGTTCTCCGGGGCGATCTGATTGAACTGTTCCTTGATGAGCGCAATGTCTTTATGGATCTCTTCCAGGGTCCGGTTGTCGTAGCCGGTCAAGTTCTTGGTGCCGGTCACCATGTCGCGGTTGATGGCCACGCCAACATAGAAATGGCCTTTGAAGGCGTCCTTGAGCGTGGGCAGGTCGGCAGATCGGGCCGTTGCGCCAATGGCAAGCAGCACTGCCGTAAGCAAGAAGAGCCGAGGGTTGTGGTTCGAGCTGTTCATCTTCATCTTCAGGTGAGTGAGGTTCGGGCGATTTGGGCAAGGGCAGCCAGACTGCCCGCCATCAAGGTTAGTGCGATGATTGATTTGTTTCTCATCGTTTTGCTTGGTGTTTTACTGGTTATCGTCTTGCGCGGTTTGGAAGAGCAACGGAGCGAATTGATACAGGCTTCGGCGCCACGTCTGCCATTCGTGCGCGGTGCCCGGCGATTCGTAATAGACATGCTTGATGCCGGCCTTCTCCAGCGCCTGATGGAAGTTGCGACCGCCGGCCGTCATCCCTCCTTCGGTGGTGCCGATGCTGACGAAGAGCACCTTGACCTGCTTGGCGAAAGCAGCCGGATCACCCAAAAGTCCGTTAAATCCGCCGGGGATTGCCGGAAAACCAAATGGTGCGCTGAAGGACCCGATGTAGGCAAATTCATCAAGGTGCGCTTGTGTGATTTCCCAGGTTTGCGTGCCGCCGAGCGAAAGCCCGGCAATGGCCCGGTGCTCACGGTCGGGGATCGTACGATAGGTTGAATCAATCATCGGAATGATGTCCTCAATTAGCACTTGGGTGAATTTGTCCCAAAACATGGGGCCCCCACCTCTTCTGGGACCGCCCATGGCGCCTGGAGTGATACCGCCGTCATCCATCACAACCAGCATCGGTTTGGCTTTGCCATCGGCGATCAAGTTATCGAGGATGAACCCCACCCGGCCTTGCGTAGACCAGCCACGGGCGTCTTCTCCCATCCCATGCTGCAGGTAAAGCACCGGATAACGCGCCGTCAGGTTCGTGTCGTAACCCGGTGGCGTATAAATGAAACAACGCCGGGTCTGGCCGGTGGACTTGGCGAAATAATAGTGCGCGCGAATGTCGCCGTGCGGCACGTCTTTGGGCAAATAGAAGTCTTCCCCTGGAGACGGAACCTCGATGGCGCTGCTCATCTTGCCCGTGCCGAAGTAGCTGTCACTGGCCGGGTCGGACACCGTGGCGCCATCTATCGAGAGCGTGTAATAGTGAAATCCAGGCGCGAGCGGACTGGTGGTGATGGTCCAGATGCCGTCGTCTCCTTTCGTGCCGAGGTCGCCGGGAAGGCTGACGGAAACATTTTTTGCGTCAGGCGCCGTGATGCGGAAGTAGGCGCGCCGCTCAGAGTCAATCTTGGGGAATTGGACACCCGGCACATTCGAGGAGGCGGGTTTGGAGCCGGCGGCGGGCGCATTGGTTTGCGCTTTGGCGGACAAGCCGGCGATGATCAAAAGTGCAATGGCGAAGGTGCGTATGGTCATAGTCGTCTCCTAATTGTGTGGGTGGACGCGGTAAAGATCCGCGCTGTGGGGGTTGATTTTCTGCGTGAGCGTGCCGACAACGGTGCCGAGGTCTTCGTGGTTCCACAGATCGCGGACCTTGGCGGGGCCGGAAAAGCCGATGTCGGCCAGGGAAACCGAAACGCTTCTGGGCTTGCCGGTGTAACGAACGACTGCGTCGGCTTTCTCTTCCGCCGCCATGCCGGCACCGTGGTTGGACGAGACGAAGACGACACGGAAGGTGCGTTCCTTCAACATGCCGGAAAACTTGCCGGAGCGCTTGCCAATCGTCAGCGTTTGTTTGGCTTCATTCCAGGCGAACGGAATGGTCGCGTAGGCGCCTTTTTCGTAGTTGTAATTGTCATTCTCATCTTCGTAGAGCGTGAACTCGCCGTCCGCGCCGCGATAAACACGAAGCTCAATCGGATCGGCCGGTTTCTCCGTCGCGTATTGCATCACCGGGCCGACTGGCACAATTGAACCGGCGCGGACATACAACGGCAGGATGTTGATGGGCGCATTGGCCGTCACGGTTTGTCCGCCAACGAGGGTTTCGCCTGTCCAGAAGTCCACCCAGCTCGTGCCGGACGGAAGATAAACCGGGCGACTCGTGGCTTGCGGCGTCGTCACCGGACACACCAGAAACGCCGGACCAAACATATATTCGTCGGCCATTGCCAGGGCCTGGGCATCCTTGGGAAAATCCATCACCAGCGCGCGCATCGGGGTGTAGCCTTCGCTCGTAATTTTCCAGGCGACGGAATAATTGTAGGGCAGCATCCGGTAGCGCAATTCATCAAACGCAATCAAATTGGTCTGCGTGGCCGGCAGCCAGTTCCAGATTTCGGTCGCGGTCCCAAATCCGTGGATGCGCAGGATCGGGCAGAACGCGCTCCACTCAAACCAGCGGGTCAGCAGTTCATTGTATTCGGGCGAGGCGTATTGGTTGCGAGGATGAAAAAATCCGCCGGTGTCGGTAGTCCAGTAGGGCAGTCCGGTGATGGAATAATTCAAGCCGGCGCGAATTTGCCGGGCGAAGGTCACCCAGTCGCCGCTGATGTCACCCGACCAAACCGCCGTGGCGTAACGTTGCCCGCCCAGATAGGCGCTGCGCGAAAGAATCACCACCCGCTTGCCCGGGTCCGTCGCGCGCTGGCCTTCATAAGTGGCCTGGCTGGCAAAGAGCGGATAGGCATTGCGCACGCGATTGGCCGAGCCCAGGAAGCATTGCACGCCGGCGAGGGAATTCCCGTCATCGCCCGGCTCGGTCGCGTCCTGCCAGAAACCGTCGGCACCGAGGCTGAAGAACGCCTGGTTCATGTATTTCCAACGGACGCTGCGAACGGCCGGATTAAAAGCGTCCATCCAGGTCGTTCCCGGAATCAAACCGTGGGGCATGGACGCCAGCGCCTTGCCGACGATGCCACTGGGATTGGACCACACCGAAATCATGTATTTGAAATGGTTGGTGTGGAGTTCGGCAATCATGTTGGTGGGATCGGGATAATGGCTCAAGTCCCATTGATAGGCGCCCCAGCCGTGGTTTCCCCAGTATTGCCAGTCTTGAACAATGAAATCCACGGGGATGTGGTTTGAGCGAAAGTGACTGGCCGCCGCCAGGATTTGCGCCTGGCTCGAATAGCGCTCGCGGCATTGCCAGAAACCATACGCTGCTTTGGGGAACAACGGCGCATCGCCCGTTGCCAGGCGATACCCGGCAATAATCTGATCGGCGGTCGGTCCGTAGAAAAAGTAGTAATCAATCGCGCCGCCGACTTCGGAACGAAACGTCGTCGTGTTGCCGAGCGGACGCGCGAAAATTTTCGCCTGGCTCCCGCCGCCGAGGAGATGAACCGAACACGTGGTGTGGGCCGGCAACGCAATTTTTCCGCTGATGGTGTAAGGCACCCACATGTTCGTGATGGCCGCAACGGTTTGGCCGTTGACTTGGACGCCCATAAGACCGCGGCGATTTCCGTCTTTGACAAAGAAGGCATAGTCCCCCGCATCAGCGGTGGTGTAAGTGCCCGATCCGTTTGTCAGCGCTACCTGCGTGTCGGCGGGATTGAATTCGGTGAGCGAGGCGTTGTTCCACAGCAAACCGTATCCGTAACTCGACACAATCATCGGTATGGCGATCTGGGTGTTCAACTGCCGAAGTTGCTGCGGCATTCCGCGCCAGTTCCAAATGCCTTCTTGAAACTGACCGAGGCCGTAAAGGAATTCATCGGCAGGACTGGCAAAACTTTGCTCCGGCTGAAAAGACGATTCGCCGTTCACCGTCACGGCGGTCATCGTTTTGCCACCGGTGGTGGATCCTGCGAGCAGCAGATGGCCGGACGCATCGTAAAACGCAACGGCTCCGGTCGCTTTATTCACGGCAATTTTCAGTTTGCGCGTGGCGACCGTGACTGTCCCGCTGGAATCAGCAACGTGAAAGGAAGTGGCCGGCCATGAATGGTTCGTCACCGCGAAGTCTTGTCCCGACGGCAGCGTCGCGGTTGGTGAATACATTACGCGCACGATGCTGTCGGAGCAGACCGTCAGTTTCATTTTTCCCGGCGACATCGTCAGCACCACGCCGTCGGAATCAGTGTGAACGGATTGGACGGGAATGGCAGCGGCGGACGCGGGCAGTGCCGCCAGGTTGGCGGCAATAACGGCGGCGACCGCACACCACTTGCCCTTGCTTGGAAAGCATTGTAACGAATTCATGTCACTTCACTGAAGCTCCGCATAACTCAAATGGTCGCCATCATAATTCATAACAGGACTATCCCGTTCGCCGCGTCCCTGGCCTCCAGTCTCTGCCATATCGTTCCGTAAATGGCTATGAACACGAAGCAGACCAGCGGCACCACCATGCCAATGCGCATCGAGTGGACGTCGGCGATGTGGCCCATAAACGGCGGCGCAATCGCTCCACCTACAATGGACATGACGATGAGCGACGAGCCAAGCTTGGTGTAGTCGCCCAGCCCGCGGATGCCTAGCGCGAAAATTGTCGGGAACATGACGGACATGAAGAAGAACGTGCCGAACAGCGCGATCAAGCCCAGCTTGCCGCCGCCCATGCACACCGCCGCCAGCACCACATTGATGGCCGCGTAAGCCGCGAGCACGAGGTGGGGCTTGAACTGGCTGATAACGGCGCTGCCGCAAATGCGTCCAACCGTGAACAGCACAAAACCGATTCCCCCCAGCATCGTGGCGGCTTTCGCCGGCGTCACGTCGGCGTCGTTCTCAATGATGTAATTGACACAGAAGCTGAAGATGCCCGTCTGCGCCGCGACGTAAAGAAACTGTGCTACGACGCCGAGCGTAAAATGTTTGCGCCGGAACATGTCCCAGTTCTTTGACACCACAATGAACGATCCGATGTAAGCGACGACGATCAAACCGTATTTGGTCGGGTCGAGCAAATTCGCAGGCAAGTTGAGCAGCGCCCAGACCAATCCCATAATCGGCGCGATGAATAAATACAGCAGGCCCCACACAATCGCCAGCGCGGTGCCGATGCCCGCCAACTGGCCACCGGAAGGCTTGAGGCTGGTTTTTTGATCGGCGGATTTTTTGCTTTCATCCTCGGCATGCAAATCCGGCACAGGGGCAAAAATAAAGACAAGGAACCACACCGCTGCAAAAATGCCGATGCCCAAGTAGGGAGTGGACAGGCCGGCATTGGCATTGGTGGTATTGGTAACCACAGCGTTGGTGGCTGTGACAACCGCCCCGGCGGCCGCTGCTACAGCATTGGTGGCTGAAGCGGCAGCGCCAGTGGCATCGCTCGATCCACCGCCTCCTCCTCCGAAAACGAAGTATCCGCCCACGATCGGGCCGAGAACCCAGCCCACGCCGTTGAACGTCTGCGCGATGTTGATGCGCGTCGCGCCATGTTCCGGTGCGCCGAGCACGGTCGTGTAAGGGTTGGCGATGGTTTCCAGACAGGTCATCCCCGCGGCGATGACAAACAGGCCCAGCAAAAATGCCGAATAAGTGCCGATGCTCACCGCGTGAATGAACCAAAAGGCGCCGCTGGCAATCAGCACAAGGCCGACAAGAATGCCGCCCTTGTAACCGATCTTGCGCGCAATCAATCCGGCGGGGATGGCCATCAGGAAATAAGCCAGATAATTGGCGAATTGCACGAGGCCCGACTGTTCCTTGTTGATGTGCAGCGAGTCCTGAAAATGCTTGTTGAGGATGTCAATCATCCCGTTGCAAAACCCCCAGAGCAGGAACAGCGAAGTGACCAGAGCAAAGACGATGAAAAGGTTTTTGCCGTCGGCGATGCGGAATAAACCGCCACCTTGACTGTTGGTTGCGTTGGTTTGTAGGGTCGGTCTCATGGTTTGTTGATGTGGTGGTGGTTGGTCAGGAGGATTCCAAAATGATGTTGGCGTATGGGGTTGTGTCTCCCGTGCGTATCAAACCAATGGCGGACGGGACGCGCTTTTTGAATTCAGCGTGAGGCTCGTGTTTCAACTTGATTCCATCCAGCGCCCTGGCAAACATCGCGCGTGTCTTGCCGGTGTTATGTTCCAAAAACTCCCGCGCCATCCACGCCTTGCCGACCTGGAAATTCGGACGCAATGCCCGCAACACCGCCAGCACGGTGGGCACATCGTCCACAAGCGAAATGTCCACCGTCTCAATCGTCGGCCAGAAAGGGAAACCGCGATCCGCAATCACCAGCGTGTTCGTGTGCCGCACGCGGCTGATTAGCGCATTGATTTGAGGATTAAGGATGCCGGTTTTAAGCATGGATTTTTCGCCAATTAAAACCCGCGCAAATCGGTGCTCGACCGCCGGGGCAGACCGGGCGCAGGGGTGCGTTTGAGGACAAGGTATTTAATGCCGAGTTTTTGGCAATACTCGCGTTTGTCACCTTTGTCGCCGTCTTCGTTGACGACATAGATATCCGGCTTCAGCCGGCGAATTTCCGGGTCCGCGTCAAGCCAGCCCTCGCCGGTCGAAATCAGCGCCTGTTTCACGAACTTGATCGAGCCGACGATGTAACGCCGTTCGTCCTGTGGAATCAGCGGATGGCCCTCGCCCTTGAGCAGCCGGATGTTCGCGTCGTGGCCAACGATAACATAAAGATCACCGTAAGCGCTGACCTCCTCAAAAAACCGGACGTGGCCGGAGTGAAACCAATCATAGCTGCCGGTGACGATGACTTTCTTGCGACTGGACGCAGGCAACTGCGCGGATTCGGGAAATCCTTTCCACTCGTCGGGCTTGAAAACGCGCCAGGCGATTTTATTTTTGCGGGCAAAGGCCGCGCGCGCGGGACTGGCCGTGGCGGCAACGTCCGCCCAGACATCCGCCTTCAGATTTTTCGGCAGCGTGTCAAAGCTGGCTGAACCATCGGCCTCTGTCACGCGGCTGACGTAACGGACGGCGTTCAAAAAATACTTCCGTTCGGCCAGCGGACATTTTGGCGCCTTGCCGGTGAATTTTTGCAGCGTGGCGTCCGGCCAGAGCAGCACGGAAAGTTCGCCGAGCTTCGCCGCTTCTTCCAGAAAACGCAAATCGCGCGATTTGATATCGTCGAATCCGCCGGAGACGATGATTTGTTTGGGAGAACTCATTTTTGAGCGACGCGCACGTTCACCTTGAACGCACCGGGAACCGGTTCGTTGGAAACCACGATCAGATAACCGCCGCCGCAGCCGGAGAACATCGCGCCGAGGTATTGCTGCTGATATGCCTTGAGCAGCGGCATCAAATCCGCGCGCAGCAGCGAATGCCGGACGACGTGCGGCAGCAGCGTCTCCCAGCATTTCATGTTCAAATTGAACGACGCGCCCAGCGCCTTCGCGTCCATTTTGACAATCGCGTCGTAGCAGTCCTGGCCGGATTGGCCGAGCCGCGCGACCCATTTCGGTTCAAGGTTTTTGACGCCGAGCGGACTGTAGCCATCCGGGCGCGGTTCGACCGGAATCAAATGCAAAACGTTGCTCAACCAGCGCGCGACTTTGGCGCTGTTGCACGATTCGACATGCGACGGGAAAACGCCACCGTGGATTTTGTAGTCGTAGTCCAGCCGGTTCACGCCGGGATAGATCAGGCCAATCATGTCCTGCGACCCGCTTGGCTCGGCCTTGCCCTTGTTCTCAACCTCGTAAAGCTCGCGCGTCAAATCCTCCGGCGGGCGATTGGGCAATTTGCCCTTCCACAATTTCATCGCGATGGCGCGCGTGCCGCTGGCGATGCCGGATCGGTCCATCGGGCGGAATTCCGGCTCGATTTGTGCGACGACCATCGAGCCGGGCGGCTTGGGGTTGTGTTTCGACACGAATGGCTGGTCAATCCAGCCGCCGGCAAGTTGCAGGCGGTTGGGAATGGCGCCCAGGAGTTTGGCAACCGGGGATTTTTTTTGCATTGATGTGGTGGGGAAATTATTGCGCCGCGGGCGCCGCGGGCAAGGGCGCAGGCTTGAGGTTGCTGCCGGTGATGCGCAACGAGCAGGTGAGGTCGCTCAATTTCTCTCCGGGTAATTCCACGACCAGTCCGTCAGCCGTCTGGTCGAACTTCAGCCTGCCGGAGCGGCCGAGCAGTTCGACTCTTTTGATTTTGTTCTGCGTCGGGTCCGCGGTTTTGGCGAGCGATTTGATGACCAATTTGCCATCGTTCGGCCAGCCGAGCGCAATCGCGTAAAGCGTCCTGCCTTTGGTCGTGAACCGGATGTCCTTGGCGCTGTAAGTCATGTTTTCCCGGAACGCGCCGCCGCGGGCTTGCACCGTGCCTTCGCCATAGACGAGCCAAGGGCGTGTCCCGTAAATCACCTCACCGTTCACCGCTGTCCAGTCGGCGAGTTGATACAGCATCGTCTCCACTTCGGGATCCAGCGTGCCGTCGGGCCGCAACACAACGTTGAGCAGCAGATTTCCATTTTTGCTGACGATGTCCACGAGCATGTGGACGGTCCAGCTCAACGGCTGGTATTTCCAATGTTTGTTGTAGAACCAGTCGCCGATCGAAGTGTCCGTCTGCCAGGGATACGGACTGATGCCGCCGTTCACGCCGCGTTCGTAGTCTTGCACCCAGCGTCCGCCGGAAGGTTGTTTGCAGGTATAGACCGCTTCGCTTTTACCGTGGTGGGCGCGGGCGTTGACGTTGTAAAAATTCGCGATCTGGCTCAAGCCGACTTCGTTACCGAAAGGCACGCCGCCGTCCGTGTAAAGCAGGTCGGGCTTGTAGTTGTCCACCAGTTCCTCGATTTCATTGAACCATTCCTGCTGCCATTGGGGATTTTTGGAATACCAGCCGCGGTCGCCGGGGGCGGCGGGAGGGTGATAAAGGTCCCAATAATTGGAATTCGCGCCGTCGTAAGGCACCCCGGCCAGCGGCCCGGTCCGGTCGGATCTGTGCGCGTCCTGAAACCAGGTGAAGCTCGCGCCCAAATGTTCGGAGACGCCGAAGGGCAGGCCATTTTTATTCGCCGCCTTCTGCCAATCGCCGACAACGTCGCGGTGCGGCCCCATCTGCACTGCATTCCAGCGGTGCAGTTTCGAGTTCCACAAAAAGAAATTGTCGTGGTGCGAACCCATGCTGACGAAATACTTGGCACCGGCTTTTTTATAGAGTTCCATCAGTTTCTCTGGGTCCCAATTCTCGGCTTTCCAGAGCGGGATGATGTCTTTCCAACCGTTGGTGGACGGATGGCCCCAGCGTTGGAGATGGTCTGCGTAGTCCGCCTGGCCCTGTTGATACATTTTGCGGGCATACCAGTCGCCTTCCATCGGCCCCGCCTGCGGACCCCAGTGCGCCCAGATGCCAAATTTCGCGTCGCGGAACCACTTCGGATAGGAATAATTCGTGAGCGAATCCATGGTGCCGGCAAACGGGCCGCGCGCGATGGGCAGATCAAATTTGTTCGTCTGCACTTGAAGTCCGGTGACGATGGACGCAGCGAACAAAAAGACGGGGAGAAATACTTTGATTTTCATGGTTGGTTGGATTTTATTTCTCTTCAACCCGGCCGCCCGCTGACGGAGCCGCGGGCGGCCGGGCTGGTGTTCCGCAATTTTCAGCCGATGCCGACGCGTTTGCCGGCTTTCCGGGCGTGATACTGTTCCTTGATCCACTTGTAAGTGACTGCGAGACCTTTGCTCAACGGCGTGGACGGCTCCCAGCCGAGGACTTTTTGAATGAACGTGTTGTCGGAGTTGCGGCCCGCGACACCCTTCGGCGCGTCAAGGTCGTATTTGCGATTCATTTTCACGCCCGCGATTTTTTCAATCTTCGAAAGCAGCTCGTTGATGGAGACCAGTTCGCTGGAGCCGAGGTTGATGGGCGTCGCGATCAAATCATCGCAGTGCATGATCTTGTCAATGCCCTGCACGCAATCGTCAATATACATGAAGCTGCGCGTCTGGTGGCCGTTGCCCCAAATCGTGATGTCCTTCTTGCCGGTGTCCCTCGCCTCGATGACCTTGCGGCAGAGTGCGGCGGGCGCCTTTTCGCGGCCACCGTCCCAGGTGCCGTGCGGTCCATAGACATTGTGGAAACGCGCAATCGCTGTCTTCATACCGCGCTCGTGCCAGTATTCCTGGCAGAACATTTCGGAAATCAATTTCTCCCAGCCATAGCCGCGCTCGGCCATTGCCGGGTAAGCGTCGGATTCCTTCAACGCCCGGACCTTCGGGTCTTGCTGCAACAACGTGTTGTAGGCGCAGGCGGAACTGGAATAAAAATAACGCCGCGCGCCGGCCCGGTAAGCGGCCTCGACCATATGCGTGTTGATGAGCACGCTACGCAGGCATTCGACGCGGAAGCGCTCGATGAACCCCATGCCGCCCATGTCGGCGGCCAGATTATAGACCTCCACCGCGCCTTCGCAGACACGACGGCAGTTGTCCTCACAGCTCACGTCCAGGCAGAGATTTTCCACGCCAGAAACGTGCAGATACCATTCGTAAAGCGGCTTCTTGTCCACCGCGCGGATGTTGGTGAAGCCCTTCTTCCTGAAGTAAAGCGCGAGGTTGCCGGCGATGAATCCGCCCGCGCCGGTGATGACGATCAAATCGTCCTTCTTCAACGGGGCGTCCTTTTCAATGATTCGCTTGTTCTGTTCCATAAATCTATTTTCTGTTCAAACGGCGATTTTGTGCGCGAAATCGTATTCTCATCTCAAAATCTCAATACAGGCAAAATGCCTTCGACAGGGAAATGCTGGAATGGCTATAATTGTCCAGTGCATGGACATTATTGACTTGATCCGATGAAATCGCGGCTTCCATCAGCCAAAGGGAGTCAAGCGGCGCCGGATTTTTTTTCGGCTGACGTGACGGAAGCGCGACGCTTTTATCTGGACCTCCATCCGCCGAAGAATCGGCAGTTGGTGGTGGTCTGTGGCGGACTGGAGCGTTGCAGTTCGGACTACGCCATTCACCGCGAAACGTTTCCGTTTTACTCCATTGAGTATGTGGCGCGCGGTCGCGGCGAGGTGAAGCTCAAGGGACGCGAATATTCGCTGCAACCCGGGCGCTTGCTCTCCTACGGGCCGGGCGTCCCGCATCACATCATCGGGGATACGGCCGATACGTTGGTTAAATACTTTGTGGATTTCACCGGAACGCGCGCAATGGTGTTGTTGCGTTCATGCGGCCTGTCGCCTGGCCGAGTTTCGGAGGTTGTCCCGGCGAACGCGCTGCAACCGCTCTTTGACGAACTCATCCAAGCCGGGTTGCAGGTGCGCCGTGAGAACGGGGTGTTGTGCGTGAAATTGCTGGAGTGCCTGGCGCTTCGAATTGCCGTGTCATGTGCATCGCTCGAAAGCGCGGAAACGCAAGCCGTCGCGACCTTTCAGCGATGTCGTCAACATATTGAACAGCACAGCCTGCGGTTGAGAACACTGGAGCAGATTGCGGGCGAATGCCATGTCAACAACGCCTACCTCTGCCGCCTGTTCCGGCGCTACGACAACCAAAGCCCCTGCCAATTTCTGCTCCGGCTTAAGATGAACTACGCCGCCCAACGCCTGCAACAACCCGGTGCTCTGGTAAAAAAAGTGGCGGAGGAGGCGGGTTTTGCCGATCCGTTTCACTTCTCCCGTGCATTCACTTCCGTTTTTGGCCTCTCGCCAAGTGCCTTTCGCGGGTTGCGGTAGGGTGAAACCGGAAATTTGTCGCTCACCACGGCAAAAAAATTGTCCGTTGCGAGCACGCGTTCCGGTTCAATTAAACCAAATGCCGGCAACGTCAATTCGTTGTCCCCATGATGATTGGAGGAGGACCGGGACATCGTCAGTAAGCCGTGACCAAGTGTTCCTCGCGCCAGCGCAGACTTTCCAACGCGGGATGGTATTTATCTTCGCCCGGCGGAATCACCGATTTGCCTGCGATGGCTGCCAGATCACGTTGTCCCTCAATGCGGTCGTCCAATCGGGTATCGTTCACCCGCCAGACGCCGGCCTTCCGCTTTACATCCGGTACCGGTGCGATCAAATACCGATCCATCGCCCAATGATGGTTCGGGCACAACGCCATGCCGTTGGCCGGTTTGTCATTCCGGCTCACATTGAAAGGAATCAGGTGCGCTGCCTCCACCAATGAGATGCTTCGATCCAGCAGCACACGCACGCCGCAGTCCGCGCAGCGATAATCATGGATTTCCAAAATGGTTCGACGAAAAGCTCCGTCTCGTCCCGGCGGCAACTCTTCCTTGATTGCTTCTGCGCGTGGGCAATCGTGGCTGGTGGCTATCATAGCCGCTAGCCGGTCATGTTCCTCCGGAAAGTATCGGGCAATCAAAGCCTCCCGCAGCCGACCACATCGTGCTCCGGCAAAGGAAGAGGGCTGGCGGAGCGCTGCGAGGCGCTGGACAGGAGTGTCCGGCGCTGAAGAGTTTTCCCGGAACGAAACCTGAGGCGGGCGAAATTACCGTCGATGGCGAAGGCCTACGTGTTTTTCAAGCATCAGCCGAGGAGCGAGCGGCGATTGAACGGCTGCTGGCCGGCGAACCGACAGGGGCCACGGGCCCCGGCAAGCCGAAAGGGGGATTGGGCCAAAAGACAGCGGGGGCAAAGTTGGTGGGGGTATTGTTCCTGGTCGCGGCAATCGGAAGCGGGCTGCCCCACCAAACTGAGAATTCAATATTTCTTTGGAAAATCGCTGCCGATCGTTTTCACAGTAAACAATAAAGTTGGAAACTAGAAGGTCCCAGGACAAATGCCGATGACAATAAAGTTGGAAACTGGTAATTTAAGCGTGTACTGATGAGCTTCAAAGCCTGTGAGGCGAGGGTCGGAATCGAACGAGTAAGCTTTACCGTTCCGAGCCTAACGCACTCTGTTTCAAGGGTTATTGTAACCTGATTTTACAGGGGTTCAAGCCACATTTTCGACCGCCCTTCCAACGCCCGCTCATTGCCCCGTCACCGCCCCTTTATTGCTCGTCAGGTGAAGAATTGGGTGAAACTTTTTACGGATGCCCACGGTGGCGGTGTTCCAGAAAGGCAGCAGCTTTAACGGCCAGCACCGACTACCAATGATGGAAAACGAAAACCCGCTCCAGTTTCCCAGAGCGGGCAATGGAAAACAAATGGCTTACTTCCGCTGGCGACGGAACAGCAAGAAGCACAATCCGCTCAAACCCGCCAGGGCCAATGTGGTCGGTTCAGGAACTGCGGTAATAATAATCTCGCCATTGGGTGACCCGTTGGGACTTGCGACGCCAGAAACCTCGGCGAGAACTATTATTGCAGATGAATCAATGATGGAACCGCCACCGCCACCGCCGAAGCCGTAGTCTTCGTTGTATTGGCCGAAACCGCCGCCGCCGCCGCCGCTGTACCCGCCGCCGCCGCCGCCGCCTTGCGCAACGCCGCCGCCGCCACCGCCGCCGCCGAAGCCTCCGCTGGCACCACCGTAGCCGAAGCCACCGTAGCCGCCGCTCAAGAAGCTGCTGCCGTTCATGTAGCCACCGCCGCCACTGAATCCGCCACCGCCGCCCGTGTCGCCGGAGCCTTGCCCGCCGCCGCCATTAATGCCGCCGACGCCACCGGCGTAGCCGCCGTAGCCGCCGCTGGTACCGGTGTTGCCCGGATTGCTGCCTGCAGCGCCGCCGCCACCACCACCGCCGGCAATGACGAGCGGTGTGCTTCCATTGACAACGAAACTCCCGCCGCCGCCACCGCCGCCAGGCCCGAACTGACCACTACCATTGCCGCCCGTACCGCCGACGAGCAGGGTGAGTGTCGTCGCTGTCGTGAAGTCAAATTCGCCTTCCATTTCGGCTCCGAGGCCCCCAGCGCTTTGGTAACAGCTGCCGCCCTGCGCACCGTAGGCAGTGATGTCATAAGTGCCGGGGTTCAAGGTGATGGTCGTTTCCGACCCGGCATACAGGTATATGCCGGTTTGGGCGGAACTAGCAAGGACTCCAAACAGCAAGATGATCGCAACCGCACAGACCACTCCGAATGAATGACACGCAGCACGAATGGAGGATTTGAATTTCGTTTTCATAGGGGTTTATAGGTTTAAGCTTCTTTCCCGACTGATTGATCGCGACAATACGTCGGCCTCCTAATTTGTCCATTCAGAGTTATTCACATCCCGGCGAGCATGATGAAGCCAATTAATTAACTTCATCAGCTACCAATTTGCCAGAGCGTAGCGAGGACAGAGGATTCATGTGTCGCTCGCGCTTGTTTCGCCAGTATTTTGAAATCTCCTTGGTGGCCTTGTGCAGCCAATCTTGATCAGCCGCGAGGCGAATCATCTCGACGGCGGCAAACCATTTCGGCGCATTCGGGGCCGGATCGCCCAGCGGCGTCAGCTTACCCACGGCCATCAAAACCTGAATGTCACTCTCTGCGAAGCCGAGCAGTTTCGCCGTCGCCCCAACATCAAGCCGTGCCGGCAAATCTTTGGCCGCCCAGGTCGCCCCAAGACACCCCGCGCGACCGAACTGTGCCACCGCTGCACTCCGCCCAGGCTGCCGCTCCATTCCGGCAGCCCAGTTTCGTCACTCCGCAGAATAGAATGGTGCGCCCAGAGCGGCGTTGAATTCTCCGCCAAATGAGCTGCGAAACCCTTTTCCAAAATTACTGACAGGCTTTGGACAGGTGAAATTTCTCGTTGGCCTGAAAATACAATACAAGCACTTTCACCTTTGCCGCGTAAAGCTGTGCCACTCGGCAACCAGGCTATACCCTTTTTAACTCCTTTGGTGTCCGTTTTGGTGTCCGTGCTGTTATGGCTGTGTTTCTAAAAAAGTATGGTGCGATACGGCAAACCGTGTCGCACCAACTTTAAGTTGCTTTTTGCAGACTTTATGGAACAAGCAGAACTTTCGACTTCCCGAAGCCGGTCACCTTGCCCTTAATCACGGTCCACCTGCTATTCAGCGTACCGTCGCCGGCGACAAGTGCCGCATCATCCACGCCGAATGTGTCGTTCGTGCTACCGAAACTCTCAACGAGCTTGGCGGCGTCGAAACCTTGAAAACTGAGGTCGGTGGTGGTGACTCCATTCTGTTCACTGAAGAGAAAAAAGAAAATCATCCCAAAGTGATCTTCCTTCCGGCTTCCGCCGACCTTGTCCACCTCTTTGCCCTTAAAAACAGTGGGGTTGGAATCAAAGCTAAAGTAAACGACATTAGTGTCGCCGACATTGATGCCGATGCTGACGTCAAAAACAGGATTCGTACCGGTTTTGTCCACGACAAAAATATGCTTGTCATTATAATTCAGCGCCAGTTGTGCGCCCGCAGGCCAGTTTGTATTAAAGGCCGTCGCCAAAAAACTCAAAAGGTCCTTGCTGGTGATTTTTGCGGTCTCGACGGTGGAAAGGTAGGTAGAGGGGGCGGAATTCGAATAGTCCAAGCCTTGTTGCACGACGGTCAGGCTGAAGTTGAGCTTTTCGAATACTGGAATTCCCAGGCTTGCTTTGACGTTGGAAGCCCATAGCGCGAGCGCCGCCACGATGGCTGTGAAGGCGAATTTGGTCAGTTTCATAGGTTTGATTTTATAAACGAATCTTTTTGGTTGATTGTTTCCACTCAGGTTAAAAAGCTAAACTTGGAATATGGTGCTCAGTGAATGGCTGCAGGGTCAATTAGAATCATGATTCAATATGGCGGGTAAAATCCGTGCCGAAGCGGCGGGGTAAAAGTAAATCTGTTTCAGTTCGGCTGGTGAAATTCGGCAGGGTGGGGTCTCGGGGAGAACTGAATGCTCGTTCCGTCGCGCTGAAATTGCACCCGCCTCCGCGCCAGACTTTCAGCCAACTGACTTGACGCCGTAAGCCGAAAGACTGGCTTGCCCCAAGACACCCGACGCGACCGAACTGTACCACCACTGCACTCCGCCCAGGTTGCCGCTCCGCCACGGCAGCAAGGTCCGCTCCGACCCAGGCACATTGCGCGTCGGTCCTGGCTCCAGCGAGAGCCCGTGTGAAAAGTGCTGACATGAAATTCGGCAACGATCAAATTTTTGGTGCGGGGCATTTTGCCGAAACGAGCCGATGGATTGCGACAAGACGCGCAATCCTGCCTCTGTCATGTTTCGAACAAAGCGCAACATAATCCATGCAAACCTTGGGCTTTTCGCTTTTATTTGGGCAAAAAAACAGAGTTGAACAGTGATAACGATGAAAATACATTGTTCTGCTGTTATGAAGCTACAAATGAAAGATGGAATCTAAAACGTGATCCAGAACGAAATTTATGACAACCAATTCTCCCAATTCAATTATGAAAAAATTGCACCGCTTCATCCTCATCCTGGCCTTGTGTGTTGTGGCATTGTTCCAAGGCTGCAACAACAAAAACAGCGGGACAGCCAATGGCGCATCGCAAAAAAAATTGCGGCTGGCTTTTGTGGCCAACACGGCGGACGAATACTGGGCAATCGTGCACCTGGGTTGCGACTACGCAACGCGGCTGCTTGGTGACGTGGATTTGGATTTCCGCTTTCCCGCCGAACACACGGCGAAGGCGCAGCAGGAAATATTGAGTGACCTCGTCGCGGGCGGCGTGGACGGCATCGCCATCAGTCCGATTGACGCCGAAAACCAGATGGATTTCCTGAACAACATCGCCGCCAAAACGCTTTTGGTCTGCGCGGACAGCGACGCGCAAAAAAGCAAGCGCGCTTGTTACATCGGAACGGACAATGTTGCCGCCGGAAAGCAGGCGGCGGAATTGCTCAAAGCCGCGCTGCCCCAAGGCGGCAAAATCATTTTATTCGTCGGCTATCCAAACGCGCAAAATACGAAAGATCGTATTCAAGGCATCCAAAACGG
>Ga0116111_1000813_pt1 | contig 24185 bp, 22 predicted proteins | sample June2015DPH_8_10_FD_89720 | JGI IMG/M metagenome (GOLD analysis project Ga0116111, IMG submission 89720) | Peatland microbial communities from SPRUCE experiment site at the Marcell Experimental Forest, Minnesota, USA - June2015DPH_8_100 | ecosystem: Environmental > Terrestrial > Soil > Wetlands... | reverse complement strand
TTACGGGCTCACTCGCACCAAGGAATGAACGACCTCTGTGCCGACGCGCAACAACACTCTACGACAGGATCTACAACTGTTTCATCCCCTGTGGGTCGGCATCGCCGGTGGCAGACTCACTTGACGAGACCAGGGCTTCCCATGAACTGAGGCTTCAACTCCCCGATGGTGGGCAATACGGAAGCAGTCAGTTTCCTGAAATCACTCCGCATTGATTCTCATTCGCCCGCGGTCAGGCTCTGTCCCGGAATTGGATGATTCTTCGACGATCGCGTTTGGATGGCCTGCTCGTGGGCGACTCTTCGAACTTCTGCATCGCCTTACGCTCCGCTGCCAGCTTCAGGCGTAGCTCGCGGCTCGCCTCCGTCTCGCGGTACAGCGTTTGTGCAACAGACGCCGGGCCGCGCATCTCGCTAAGAAGCAGCACTTCCACCTGAAAGTCACCACCATCATTTGTCACTCGCAACATGTCGCCAACCCGGACCTCGCGCGCAGCCTTGGCGGGCTGCCCATTGGATTGAATCCTACCGAGTTCACAGGCTCGTGTGGCAAAGGCTCGTTTCTTGAAGAATCTGGCGGCCCAAAGCCATTTGTCCATTCGCACCGAGGTCATGATCTATTTTCCTATACGAACGGGATTCAGGGGGCATTCGTATTGGTCCCCTTATCTAACAATGTGAGCAAGGGCAGCGCCCAGCGGTCGGTTCTAAGCTTGCCCAAAGACGAGGTGCTGCTACACAGTACTTTGTGAGGTTGCCGCCAGTTCCTCGCGGTATTTGAGGGCAACTGACTGCTCGGCTTTGCGGCATCGGTAAGTCAGGCATTTGCGCCGGCCAATTCTTGAGGACAATTGGCAAGCCGTAGAACGCCCGCCGTCGCAGCGACGACGCGATGAATTGGACGCTGAAACCCGGCGTCGCGACGGGCTTTCGTGGTCCCAGTGAGCAAGGGGAGCGCACAGCCGCTCAGCCACCCGGGCAGCGTCAACTTGGGCGCGCGGCTTTCCAAACCTCATGCCCTTCGCCCGTGCGTTTCGCAGGCCAGCCTTAACGCGCTCCTGTATGAGCGATCGCTCGAATTCAGCCATGGCGCCAATGATCTGCAACATTAGGCGCCCGGACGGAGTGCTAAGGTCGAGGTTGTCACGGAAGCTGACAAAGGCTACGCCATAGGCGCAAAGGTCCGCGAGGGCATTGACCAGATGTTTCAATGAACGGCCGAACCGATCGATCTTCCACACGAGCACGGCGTCGAACTTCCGCCGGTGAGCGTCGGCCATGAGTTGATTCAGCTCGCAGGGCGCTCAGCCATCTCGATTCCGCCTCTTAACATTGATCTGTGACGCAGATCACCGCTTTTGTGTGACGCACTGATGGACTGTGATTGGCATCACGTGCGAGCGGGTGAGCGCATTTCCTCAAAACCTAGCGATGGCATCTGGACTCTGATCGTGAGGGTGGAACTATGAGAAAGCTAGTAAGTTCACTGTTGTGGCCAATACCAGTGCTTGTTTTTGCTCCCATGATTGTGCTTTTTGCACTGGGGGTTAGGGCGAAAAAGAAGGAGCATCCATGATTGCGCCACAGCGGCTGATGGCGGAACGGCTGGAGGAACTACTGTCCATTTGCTGACAGGGGACCCCCCAGGTGTCCCCCGTGGTCGCTGGGCGCAGGGCTCGGTTCGCTTCGAACCAGCACCCGGCTGTGGTTCTGGCCGGAGGGTGAGTACCCTTGATGAAATCGGCGAGAGTAAGCAACAGCCGCCTTTACGCGACCGCCGCCCTGCTCCCGCCTTCGGTATCCGCTGCTTCAGCCGCAGCAGCGGATTTCTTTCCAAATATTTCGGCTTCCGCTTGGAGCCAGTCATCGAAGTCGTGACCGTGCTCACAGCCCCGTTCCTCGTAAAGCTGATACGCACGTACACGAATTAACTCCTCGGTCAATTCGAGCGAGCCTTCGTCGGGCTTCGCGGTTGAGACACTCGCAGCTTTATGTCGCATGGTAGCCTCCTGCATCGTTAACGCCGCAATGCAAGGTTGAGAAATGGGAGGCCGACTCTGGAGAGGTGCGCGACGCACAGACTTGCGTCCGTACACTTCGATTTATGTTCTCACTACTTTTCTCGCAAGTCAGTGACAATGGTCACAGCCACTGGGCACGCGCCATGGTATTGGCGCTTGTCAGGGTCCGGAGGGAAAGCGAATACGGCGCCGGAAGCGACTAACCAGTTTGGACTCCGCAATGCTCCCGTATAATCCCTATAACCTCAGCAACTCGCGCAATCACATGGTGACTCCCGACTACAAAAGCTTCTTGCAACTCAGCCGTGACGCCTCGCTCATCCCGGTGGCGAAAACCCTGAGCGCCGATTTGCTGACGCCGGTTGGAGCTTTCTTGGGCCTGGCTGCCAAGCAGAAATACGCGTTTCTGCTGGAGTCGGTCGAGGGCGGCGAGAAGATCGGCCGCTACACCTTCTTGGGCGCGCAGCCGCGAATGGTCGTCACCGCGCGCGGCAGTTCGCTGGAGATTCTGCGGGGCCCCTCGGTGGAACGCCGTCAGGGCAGCATAATCGAATTGTTGCGCACCTGCTTGCGGCAATATCGTCCCGCGACGCTGCCCAACTTGCCGCCCTTCACGTCCGGTTGCGTCGGATACTTTGCCTACGACATGGTGCGGCAGTTCGAACGCCTTCCCGAACATGCCAAAGACGATGTTGGTTTGCCGGACTGTGTGTTCACCTTCTACGACCGGCTGCTGGCGTTCGATCACCTGCGGCACCAATTGCACATCATCGCTGCGGCCGATGTAAGCGCGGAATCGCCGCGTAAAGCCTACGATCGCGCCCTTTCCGACATTGCCGCAATCGAGGCCAAACTGGCCCGCGGAGTGCGCGCCCAAAATTTTGACTGGTCAAGCAGCGGCCGAAAGAAGCCGATTAAGGTCCACAACGCCACCTCGCACGACAAGTTCGTCGCCAGCGTTCGCCGTGCCAAGGAGTACATCGCCGCCGGCGATGTCTTCCAGGTCGTGCTGTCCCAGCGCCTGGACTTCAAGTTGCCCGCTGAGCCGTTCCAAATTTATCGCGCTTTGCGCACGGTGAATCCTTCTCCGTACATGTTTTACCTGAAGCTGGACGACATGCAGGTTGTAGGCGCGTCGCCGGAGATGCTGGTGCGCGTGTCCGGGCGAAAGCTGGAATATCGCCCAATCGCCGGCACGCACAAGCGAGGGGCAACCCCGGCCGAAGACGAACAACTGATCGCGCAGTTGCGCACCGACGAAAAAGAGCGCGCCGAGCACGTGATGCTGGTGGACCTGGGGCGCAACGACTTGGGCCGGGTGAGCGAATATGGCAGCGTAAAAGTGCGCGAGTTGATGTACGTGGAGAAGTATTCGCACGTCATGCACCTGGTCTCCGCGCTGGAAGGAGAGTTGCGCAGCGATCTCGACGCGCTGGACGCATTGGCAGCCTGCTTCCCGGCGGGCACGCTGAGCGGCGCGCCCAAAGTTCGCGCCATGGAAATCATCGAGGAGTTGGAGCCGGTGCGCCGCGGCGTCTATGGAGGGTCGGTCCTCTACGCCGATTACGCGGGCAATCTGGATTCCTCCATCGCTATTCGCACCATGGTTCTGCATCGCAATCGCGCCTATGTTCAGGCGGGCGCGGGCATCGTTGCCGATTCCGATCCCGAAAGCGAATACCAGGAGTGCATGAACAAGGCGAGTGCGTTGCTGCGGGCGTGTGAGAGTGTGAGCGGCTAAACTAGAAACTCGAAACTGAAGTTATGGTCTTCGTTTTAGATAACTACGATTCGTTCACGTATAACCTCGTCCAATACGTCGGGGAGCTCGGCGTCGAGGTGTCCGTCCGCCGTAACGATCAGATAACCATCGGCGAGATCGAAGCGCTTCATCCGGATCGCATCGTCATCTCTCCCGGCCCGTGTACCCCGCAGGACGCCGGCATCAGCATCGAATTGATCCGCCATTTCGCGGGGCGCGTGCCTCTGCTGGGCGTGTGCCTCGGCCATCAAGCGATTGGCGCAGCCTTCGGCGGCAAAGTCGTGCGTGCTGCCACTCTCATGCATGGCAAGACCAGCTCCATCGAACACGATGGCAAGTCAATTTTCCGCGGCATTCCTTCGCCCATGACGGCGACCCGTTATCACTCGCTGATCGTTCAGGAGAAAGACCTGCCCGCTGAGTTGGAAATATCAGCCACCTGCGCGGACCGCGGCGGCGAACGCGTAATCATGGGACTGCGCCACCGCAAGTTCGCGGTGGAAGGCGTGCAATTTCACCCGGAGAGCGTGCTTACGGAGCATGGCCGGCAAATCGTTCGCAACTTCATGGATCTGTGAACTGCCTCGGAAACAGTCTCGACAGACCCGAGCTGCCGCCAGTATCGGCTACGCAGGTTAGAATTCTCGCGTGCCCAATTCAACCAATGCAGCCGCCGGGGAGCCTCACCCGCTCCGCCTCACGCTCCCGCAGCGGATACAGATCGCGCTGATTTCGTGGGTCGCGTCTGCGGTGGTGGGCCTCATCGGCCGCACGCTGCGTATGACCATCACCTTCGAAGAGGGCTCCATTGGCGGCCTCGACAACGTTACTCCCGGCATTTATCCCTTCTGGCATCGTTGCGTGCTGCCGGCGACTTGGCTGTTTCGCAATCGCGATATCGGAGTGCTGACCAGCCTCAGCCGCGACGGTGAATACATCGCTCGCGTGATTCGCCGCTTCGGGTTCGTGCCGGTGCGGGGCTCCAGTTCGCGCGGTGGCCAGCGCGGCCTGATGGAAATGGAGACCATGGTGAAAGCCGGAGGCGCCGTAGCTTTCACCATTGATGGCCCACGCGGTCCGCGCTACGTCGCCAAGAGGGGCCCGGTGATGCTGGCGCGACTCACCGGCATCCCCATCACTGCGTTTTACGTTGCCGTGGAGAAGTCCTGGGTCCTGAAGACGTGGGACACCATGCTCATTCCCAAACCGTTTTCGCGCGCCTATGTACGCGTGGCGAAAAACATCTTCGTCCCGCCCGACGCCGACGACGCGGCATTGGATCGCTGTCATGCCGAAATGCAGGCCTCGCTGGAGCGCGTCACCGCCTTCGCGGAATCGCAGTTTTCCGCACGCCCCGATTGACACCCGCGTCCCCGCTCAGTACAGTCGAATCTCATCCTGAACCAGCTTGGTTCGGGATTGTTCCTTGCCAATCCATGTTCGCGCGTTCCGTCGTCTCACCGGCGGAACTGGGAAGCGGGTGTGAAGCCCGCGCTGCCGCGCAACTGTAAGCGAGTCTTGGCGTAAGGCCACTGTGCAAACGGGAAGGCCCCCGCCGTCGTCCGCGATGCCAATCGCAACTCGTCAGCCAGGAGACCGGCGCGAACTACGTCACCAAACCCTTTCGCGTGTAAAGGAGAGTGTCATGTCCAGCGTTCGTCTCTCGACCATTATTATTCGTGGGTTTCTCGTCGCATTGCTGTGCTCCACGGCGGCCCTCGCATCCGACTTCAAAGTGTTGGTGGAAAGCCCTTCCGGCGGGCGCGTCTCCGGTGTGCAGGTCAGCCTGTTTCGCATCACCGATAACGCCGGAGTCGGCGTGCAAACCACCGCTGGCGATGGCACAGCGACGTTTCCTCATCTGGCAGACGGGCAGTATCGCCTGGTAGTGCTCGCCCCGGGATTCGCCGAGCAATCGCTGACAGTTACTATTCCGAAGACGGAAACTCTCAACATCGAACTGAAGCTTGCGACCACGCCCCAAACCGTGGTCGTCTCCGCCACCGCAACCCCCGCCACGCCGGAGCAAACCGGTACCTCGGTCGGGGTGCTCACCGGCGAGCAACTGAAGACGGTCAATCCAGTCTCAGCTCCCGATGCCTTGCTCTACATTCCCGGAGCAATCGTCAGCAGCACGGGGCGGCGCGGCAATCTCGCCAGCTTGTTCGTTCGCGGCGGCGAATCCAATTACAACAAGGTGCTGGTGGACGGCGTGCCGGTAAACGATCCCGGCGGCATCTTCGATTTCGGCGTGGTCCCCATGAACAACGTTGACCGGCTCGAGGTGGAACGCGGTCCCGAGAGCACGGTGTACGGATCGGACGCTATGACCAGCGTGGTGCAACTTTGGACGGCGACCGGCAGCACGCCTATGCCGGAAATTCAATTCGGCGCCGACGGCGGAAATTTTTCCACTGCCAACGGCTATGCGTCGCTGGCGGGAGCGCGCGGGATTCTCGACTACAACGCCTTCGCCAATCAGTTCAACACGCAAGGCCAGGGAGTGAACGACGCCTATTCGAACTCGCTGCTAGGCGGAAACGTGGGCGTGCGACTCTCCGACCGCGTGGCATTTCGTTTGCGCGCGCGCCACTACAACAGTTGGACAGGTATTCAGTCGAACTGGTGGTTCAACGGGAATCCCGAGCTGCCGCCTGACCCGAACCAATATGCGCACCAGAACAACTTCCTCACCAGCGGCGATCTCACGGTCAGCGGGCCGGGCGCATGGCAGCACCAGTTCAGCGGCTTTGAGTACCACCACGTCGCGCTTAACGTGAACCCCGTCGACGATCTTGACCGCCCATTCGACAGCGCCTTCAACAGCCTGGCCAAGTACAACCTCGCCGGCCTCGCCTACCAGGGAATCTACAGCCCGCGGCCATGGGCGCAGACCACGCTGGGTTACAACTTTGAAGACGAGAACGGGTACATCAACAATAATTCGGACTTTGGAATCACCACCACTCACGGGCTGCGCTTCAACAACTATCTGTTTGCGCAGCAGACCATCGTGTGGCGGCGTCTGTCGGTTCTAGTGGGCGTTGGCTACGTCAATAACAGCAGTTTTGGGGGCAAAGTCAGTCCGCGCGCTTCGCTGACATTTCTGGCACTGCGCGGAAACAGTGTCTTCAGCGGCACCCGCCTGCATTTTGGCTATTCGGAGGGAATCAAGGAGCCCAGTTTCGAGCAAACCTTTGGCATCACCGGGACCTTCCCCACACTGCCGAATCCCAACCTGCAACCGGAACAGAACCGGGCCATCGAGGCCGGCGTGCTGCAGTCGCTGTTCAACAATCGCGTGTCGCTCAGCGCCGTGTACTTCCACAACCAGTTCCGCGATCAGATCGAGTACGTTTACAACTCCGATACCAACACCAGCCAATACGTCAACTTCAATCGCGCCATGGCGCAGGGCGCCGAAGTGGTATTGAGCAGCCGTGTTGCCAACCATCTGTCGGCGACCGCCGCTTACACCTACACTTCAACTCAGATTCAGCAGGCGCCGCCTTGCGATCCCAATGCGGGATGCGATCCGCGCATCTACGGCACGGGGGCTCCGCTGCTGCGGCGTCCCAAGCAAGCTGGCATGTTGCTGCTGACCTATTCGCGGCAGCGCTGGGGAGGATTCCTCGGGGTCACCGCAGTCGGGTGGCGTCCGGACTCCGACTTTCTCTTCGGATACATTCCGCCCATCTACTATGCCGCGGGTTATGCGCGCTTAGATCTCGGCGGCTGGTACGCGATCAATCATCACGTCACGACCTACGCGAATGTGGATAATGCGCTGAACAATCACTACAACGAGGTGTTGGGATATCCCGCGCTGCGGGCAAACTTCCGCGCCGGGATGAGGTTCAGCTTCGGAGGAGAATGAGCGACGATCGTGTGAGTCGGGACTTTAAAAGGGGTGTGAAAGACCTGTACCGTCCCTGAAGGGACTCGTGAGTTTTTTCTCGCTTTACCCAGGACTTCCGTCCTGGGCTAAAACCAGTTCCGCACCTACGGTGCTGGATTTTTCGCCAGCAAATTCCACTTGGCAAATGCCATCTTTAGCTTTCACGCGGCTCTTTACGTCTTCTTCAGAACTCAAGCTGCGAACCTAAGGTGAGAAAGCAGATCGCCTAAATCTTGCCAACTCCAGCCCGAAGGGCGGAAGAATACTAGCTCAGGGCGTGAGCCCTGGGTAAAGTTGAAAATGAAGTCGAGTCCCTTCAGGGACGGCACAGTCCTCGCAGATCTCTTTAGGACGGCCTAGTCTTTGCCTTTTCCCACTTCAACGTGGTTGCGATATTTCACTCGCATTTCCCGCAACTTGTCCACGTGCTGATCGCTGAGCGGTTGCTGCTTACCCAGCAAATGCGTCACCAGCGCAATCTTGGCAAAGTGTTCCACGGTTTCCATATTCATGTAGGCGGTGAGCAAGTCCCCGCCGTACGTGACCACGCCGTGGTTTGCCATCAGGATGGCATCGTGCTCGGCAACCAGCGGCGCCAGCACCTCTGCCAGCTCCTGCGTGCCGGGAGTTTCATAGTTTGCCAGCGGCACCGAACCCAGGGTCACGATGATCTCCGAACACAACGCACTGTCCAGCGCAATACCGGCAGCCGCATAGCCGGTCGCGGTGGGAGGATGCGCATGCACCACCGCGCCGACATCCGGCCGCAGGCGGTAAATCAACAAGTGCATGGCGATTTCGCTGGACACGCCCCGCGAGCCGTTCACTTTGTTGCCGCTCGGGTCCACCATCACCAGGTCTTCGGGTTCCATCAGCCCCTTACTCATGAGCGTCGGAGTACACAGGACATTTCCGTCTTCCAGGCGCACGGAGAGATTGCCATCGGTGGCGGCCACCAGACCAGTCTGGTGAAGCATCTTGCCGAAGCGGACAATCTCATCCCGGTGTTGTTGCTCGGTCTTCATGAATTTGGGCCCGGATGCGCTGGAAAGGCTTAGATTGCTATCCTACCGCAGGAAACGATTTCCGCAAAAGAAACGGCACAAACATCCGAGTGTGATGTCCGTCCGGTCAGGCATAATCGCTGTGTGCTGGTCTCCGATTTCGACTATCGCCTGCCGGAAGAACTGATCGCCCAAGATCCGTTGTCTGACCGGGCGGCTGCGCGGCTGTTGCAGCTCAACCGCAGTGACGAGCGTCTCGACGACCTCGTGTTTCGCGACTTCCCCCAATTGTTGAGACCCGACGATTTGCTGGTTCTTAACAACACCAAGGTATTACCGGCGCGCCTTTTCGGACATCGCAGCGGCTCGCGCGCGCAGCCGCTCTCGACCCAGAATCCCGCCGCGAAAGATTTCCTTCGTGGCCGAGTTGAAGTATTGCTTACCAGGCAACTCTCCGCCGATCCGCCGGAGTGGGAAGCACTGGTTCATCCCGGCCGCAAGCTTGGATTGGGCGAACGGATTTATTTCGGGGGCGACGCCGACGAATCGTCGCATGAACTCGCGGCCGAGATCGTGGGTCGCGGAACATTTGGCGAGCGCCGTCTGCGCTTCAATCCGGTGGACGACTTCTTCGGCGTGCTCAATCGCATCGGCCACATTCCTCTGCCGCCCTACATCGATCGACCCGATACGCCCTCGGACCGGGAGTGTTACCAGACGATCTACGCCAAACCGCTCGGCTCCGTCGCCGCGCCGACGGCGGGCCTGCACTTCACGCCGGAAATTCTTGAGCGCATACGCGAGCGCGGAATCGAGACGGCCGAGGTCACGCTGCACGTCGGCCTCGGCACGTTTCAGCCTGTGCGTGAGGAAATCGTAGAAGAGCACAAGCTGCATCGCGAGTGGTACGAAATTTCAGCGGATGCCGCGCAACGAATCCAGAGCGCGCGCGAAGCCGGTCGGCGAATCGTTGCGGTGGGAACCACAACCGTGCGCACGCTGGAATTTGCCGCGCGCACTAGCCCACCCAAGCAAAACCAACTTGGAGCCTGCCCTGAGCTTGCCGAAGGGTGGGGCACCCCGGATGGCCGGATCACGGCGCAGAGCGGCGAGGCTGACATCTTTATTTATCCCGGATTTGAGTTTCGCATGGTCGGGGCCATGCTCACCAATTTCCACTTGCCAAAATCGACGCTGCTGATGCTGGTCGCGGCGTTCGCGGGACGCGAGCGAACCTTGGAGGCGTATGAACATGCAGTCCGCCAACGGTACAGGTTCTACTCGTATGGGGATTGCATGTTTGTGGAGTAAACCGAAGTTCACCACGGAGGCACGGAGGACACGGAGAAGGACCAATACCGTAGAATAGTGGAGGGCACCACGATGGCGAATCCGTCAATTACCATTCCGCTTGACCCACAAACGGCGCGCGCCTACGACTCTGCGTCGCCCGAGGAAAAGCGAAAGATTCAAGCTCTCTTGAGTCTTTGGCTCCGCGAATTGGCCGCCGGCGAGTATCCGTCCTTGCAACAAGTGCTCGATGAGGTGGGGAACAAGGCGAAAGCCCGCGGACTTGGAGCCGAGATTTTGGATTCCCTCTTGACCGACTGACGCTTAACCGCCCATGAATCAAATGGTCGAGTACCACACGGTGTTCACGGTCCTTCAAAAGTCCGTGCCGTGGCAACTGTCCCTCATTGTTCCTACGATTGTTACCGTGGCTACTATCGCTGCTGTCATGGTGGTTATCCTGCGCAAGGCGCGTCTGCTGGTGGTTCTAGCAGTTTACGCGATAATTCTGCTTGCCGCCTTTACCGTCTCCCCCTCCGGCGTGCGGGACATGTATGCCAGAGCAAAGGATGCCTACACGCAAGGGCAATACTCAGTGGTGGAAGGAACCGTCACCGACTTTCATCCGATGCCCTACTCTGGGCATCAAGACGAAACATTCGTAGTCAACGGGGTGCAGTTCTCGTACTCCGACTACGTCACCGTTCCTTGTTTTAACAACACGGCTTCTCACGGCGGCCCCATACACGAAGGGCAGAAGGTGCGGATAGCATATTCTGGCAATTGCATTCTCAAATTGGAAATAGCTAGCAGCCGGTGAGGGGGCTCGTCTGCACGCAATAATCGCCGCCTCTGGCAGGCTTCACCGCGACTTGTTAGAATTTTCACTTGCCCTCCACCAAGAGAACTCCGAAGTCCGCCACCGTCTCCAGCGCCGCGAAACCCGCGACCGCAGCCAAAGCCACCGTTGCTGTTCCCGCTGAGCCGGCGGGATCCAAAGGCCGCATCTACCTGATCGACACGATGTCGTTCATCTTCCGCGCCTACCATGCCATGGCACGGCAGCGGCCCATGTCCACCAAGACCGGCATCCCAACCAGCGCGACCTTCGTCTTTGTCAACATGTTACGCAAGTTGCGAGCGGACTTCGAGCCGCAATATCTGGCTGCCGTCTTCGACGTGGCCGCGCCCACGTTTCGCGATGAGCAGGCCACCGCCATGCCCAGCCTGCGCAAGTTCGACAGCAAGACGCAGACCTATGTTGACGTGGCCTACGACGGCTACAAGGCCAATCGCGCCGAGATGCCGGCCGATCTCGCGCAGCAAATTCCCTACATCCGGCGCGCGCTGGAGGCGTATCGCATCCCCATGATCGAGGCCTCCGGCTTCGAGGCCGACGACGTGATTGGCACCCTGGCGCGGCAGGCCGCGGACGCGGGCTACTCGGTGTTTGTGGTCTCCAGCGACAAGGACATGATGCAACTGGTCAGCCAGCGCACCTGCGTGCTGAACCCGCCCAAGGACAATCTGATCTGCGACGCCGCCAAAGTGGAAGAGATCCTGGGCGTGCCGCCGGACAAAGTGGTGGACGTGATGGCGCTGCGCGGCGATACCATCGACAATATTCCGGGCGCGCCCGGCATCGGCGACAAAGGTTCCGTGGAGCTGATCCAGCGGTTTGGCAGCGTGGAGAACGCGCTGGAGCACGCCGAGGAAGTCGAGCGCAAAGCCTATCGCGAGTCGCTGCAGAACAATCGCGACGCCATCCTGCTCAGCAAACAGCTCGCGACCATCAAGACCGATGTTGCTGTCGAGTTTGAGCCCGAGGCCATGCGCGTGCAGGAGCCCGATCCGGTTGCCGCCCGCAGCCTCTTTACCGAACTGGAATTTACCACGCTGGTCCAGGACTTTCTGCACGAAAGCGTCGAACTGGGCGAGACCGACTATCGCGAGGCGCAATCCGCCGCCGAGGTTGAGGCTGTTGTCGCGCACGCAAGCACGCCCGGCGCGGTATTTGCCATCGCGCTGGAATCGGCGGCGCAGCAGACCGCCGCCGCCGAAGAAGAAGAAAGCGGAGAAGAGCAAGACAACGAACAGCTCTCACTGTCAGCAGCGCCGCAAGTTCCGTCTGCGCCCGCAACCCTGCACGTTGCGATTTCTGCCGAACCCGGGAAGGCACTGACGCTGGCGCTGGATGACTCCGAAGTTGCGCAGCCTCTGAGACGTGCGCTTGCCGATGAGGCGATACCCAAGGCAGTGCACGACTATAAGTCAGCGATGCATGTCTTCGGACAGCACGGGCTGACGCTCGCGGGCGTGCAGCATGACCCCCTGTTGTACAGCTACTTGCTTGATCCGACCTACTCCACCTACGGATTGCGCGAGACCGCCTTCCGGCTGTTCAACTTGAAATTAGGCCCGTCTCCAGCCGAGGCGGCCGATATCACGTTGCGGCTTACCGACAAGTTGCGCGGCGAAGTCGAGAAGACCGGACTGCGCAAGGTTTACGACGAGATCGACCTTCCACTCGTAGCTGTGCTGGCGCGCATGGAAGATGCCGGCGTCAAGCTGGACTGCGATGTACTGACCGCGATGTCGCAGCGTCTGGAGCTCGATATCAACTCGAAGGCGCGCGAGATCTACGACAAGTCGGGCTTCGAGTTCAATATCAACTCCCCCAAGCAACTCGGCGACGTGCTGTTCAACAAGCTGAACCTGCCCAAGCCGTTCAAGTACGGCAAGGGGAAGACCATCTCGACGGCGGTGGACGTGCTGGAAGGGCTGGCTGGCGAGCACGAAGTTCCGCGCATGGTGCTGGATTACCGTCAGCTTTCGAAGCTCAAGTCAACCTACGTGGACGCCCTGCCGGTACTGGTGAACTCGTGCACTCGGCGGTTGCACACCACCTTCAACATGGCCGGCTCTGCCACCGGACGGCTCTCGTCCACGAACCCAAACCTGCAGAACATTCCGATTCGCACTGAGCTTGGCCGCGAGATCCGCGCCGCCTTCATCGCCGAGCCCGGACACGTGTTGCTGGCTGCCGACTACTCGCAGATCGAATTGCGTCTGCTGGCGCACTTCTCCGGCGACAAGCTGCTGGTCGAGGCCTACCGCACGGGCGAGGACATTCACACCCTCACCGCCTCGCAGGTCTTCGGCGTGCCGCCGCTGATGGTCAATGCCGAACATCGCCGCCGCGCCAAGGCGGTAAACTTCGGCATCGTCTATGGGCTGTCGCCCTTCGGACTGTCGCAGCAGCTCGGCATTGACACCAAGGAAGCCAAACGATTCATCGATGCCTATTTCGAGAAGTACAGCGGGGTGCGCGCGTTCATCGACGCAACCCTGGACCAGGCCCGCCGCGACCAGAAAGTGACCACGCTATTTGGGCGGGTGCGTCCCATTCCCGACATCCACAGCAAGAACAGCAACCTGCGCGGCTTTGCCGAGCGCACGGCGGTGAATACTCCGCTACAAGGCACGGCGGCGGACCTCATCAAGATCGCTATGATTCGCATCGACGCCGAGCTGCACGAGCGCAAACTGCGCTCAAGAATGCTGCTCCAGGTGCACGACGAACTGGTCTTCGAAGTTCCTGAGGACGAAGTGGACACCATGAGGCGGCTGGTCAGCGAGCGCATGGAGAATGTGTACGCGCTCAAGGTACCGCTCAGGGTGGAAGTTGGCGTGGGGCCGAACTGGCGCGACATGGAATAGCTGCGCTTCTTCTCTGTGCCTCTGTGTCCCTGTGGTGAATTACACTCCGATCGCCTGCTGGATCGCGTTGGCGATGGCATCCGTGTGGCGGCGCATGACTTCTTCCGTCGCCGCTTCGATCATCACGCGCGCCAGCTTCTCCGTGCCCGAGTAGCGAACCACCACGCGGCCGTTGCCGCTGAGATCGCGCTCGGCCGCGCCAATGGCATCCATCACTTTCGGGAGTTGCTCCAGCGGCAACTTCTCGCGCACGCGAACATTCTTAATTTCCTGCGGGAAGACTTTCATGTCGGCGACCAGCTCTGCCAGCGACTCTCCGGTGCGCGCCATCACTTCCAGCACGCGCAGCGCGGTCAGGATTCCATCGCCCGTCGTGGTGTCCATGTCGCGGAACAAAATATGTCCCGACTGTTCGCCGCCCAGGGTCGCTCCTGTCTTCAGCATCTCTTCCAGCACGTACTTGTCGCCCACGGGAGCGCGCAGCATGCGAATGCCGCCGCCCTGGAGCGCCGCTTCCAGCCCCATGTTCGACATGGTGGTCGCCACGACCGTGTCATTGTGCAAACGAACATGGGTCTTCATATCGCGCGCCGTCAGCAGCAGCACGCCATCGCCGTTCACGACCCGTCCGGATGCATCCGAGAACATGGCCCGATCGGCATCGCCGTCGAAGGTGATGCCCACGTCATACTTGCCATTCGCAGCCGCCACGGCCTTGGCCACATTCTCCGGATGCAACGCCCCGCAACCCGCGTTAATGTTGCGCCCATTCGGGGCGATGTGGACGAAGTCGGCATTGAGACCCACATCGCGAAAGACCACCGGAGCCACCGAACTGGCCGCTCCATTGGCGCAATCCACCAGGACCCGCAAGCGGCTGAAGTCGGTCGCACAAACCAAGTCCGCCAGCCAATCGGCATACTGGTCACGCAGCTCTTGCTCACCCGGCAGCATGTCGGAAGTCGAAACCATCGCATCCGCCGCTCCCGCGGCCAACTGTTCGAGGTGGGCGAAAATGTCGGCTTCAATCTCGTGTTCCAGTTGGTCCGACAGTTTGTAACCGTCAGCGCCGAAGATCTTGATGCCATTGTCTTGCCAGGGATTGTGCGAGGCCGAAATGACAATCCCCGCCGAGAAGTGATTCGCGCGCGTCAGGCGCGCAATCCCAGGAGTAGTAATAATGCCTGCGCTCACCACCTGCACTCGTGCCGCTTGCAGTCCCGCTGCGAGGACCGCGCCGATCAAGCCGCTGGACTCGCGCGTGTCCTGTCCGATGAGGACGCGGGCCATTGCGTGGCGTTTAGCAAGTCGCTGTCCCAAGGCGCGTCCGATGCCGTATATGGTTCGCCGATCCAGCGGATACTCGCCCGCGACGCCACGAATCCCATCAGTCCCGAAAAGTTGTCGCATCTTTGGTATCGGCATCGCCGCGCTCATGGCTTGCGTGTTCCCTTGGAAGGCTTACCCGTGGTCACCGTCACGTGGATCGCACCCGGTTTTTGCACACGCACCAGAGGGTCGGCCACGTAGGCATGAGTCGTGAAGGTGGCTTTGCCCACCACGCCGGTCGCATCCACGGGATCGGTAACGGCATTCTCGACGGCGTCCACTCTTTTCTCCGGACCCACGATGGTGATTTGCGAGGGATCCGCCTTTACTTCTGTTATGCCATATCCGCTCAACAAGGTGCCGATGATGCGTGGCTGCACCTCCACCAACCGCGTGGCACTGCGATCGAAGCTGATGTGAAACGTTGCCGGCGTCACCTGCATGACTTCGGCGTTGCGTGGCACATGGATTTGTTTCGGCGTGAGCTCGAAGGTCCGCTCGCCGGGAACTGCGCCCTGCAGATCGATGACGGCGTGCACTTCGGAAGGGTCGATCTGGCGCAACAAACGCTCAGGCCCACGCATGGTGATCTGGGCCTGCAACGGACCGTCGGAGTTCATGTCGAGATTGTCGGGCGCATGGTAAAACTCCAGCGGAACGGTCATCGGAATCTCGATGGTAGGATCGCGCCCCACCACCCACCACATCAATACTGCGACCGCGAGCGCGACCATCTTGAGGCCAAAGTTTTTCAGGACATACTTGCGGAAGAAGTTGCGTAGCGAGGCAAGCATGGCTTTATCGCTCCCCTCCATCGGCCAGGTCCTGATTGTGGCTTAGGCGTTCGCGCTCGACCACGGGCCCATCGGACGACAATTCGTGGTCCGCAATGATGGTCGGCAAGGTCGCCGCCGGCACATACCGTCGCAGCACTGCGCTCAGCCGTTCGCGCAGGTACTCCACGGTAATGTCCCGCTCGATTTGTCCGCCCACCGCAATGCTGATGGAACCGTTCTCTTCCGACACCACCACCGAGATGGCGTCGGTTTCTTCCGTGATCCCGATGGCAGCGCGGTGGCGAGTGCCAAACTGGGTGGAGAGCACGGGATTCATGGAGAGCGGCAGGAAGCAGGCAGCCGCGGCAATACGCCCCTTTTGCACAATGACGGCGCCGTCATGCAAAGGCGCGCTGGGCCGGAAAATGGTGACCAATAGGTCAAATGAGAGATTGGCGTCGAGGGGCACTCCGCTCTCGATGAAAGTACGCAGGCCAATCTCGCGCTCGATGACAATCAGCGCGCCGGTGAGGGTCTGAGAAAAATGATTGGCCGCGAGCACGATGTCTTCGTAGCTGTCGGTGCCATTGAACACGCCGCCGCGGGCGGCTGACAGCCTCTGTCCGAGACGCGCCAGGGCGTGCCGGATTTCGGCGCCGAAGACGACGATGAGCGCAAAGATGGCGTAGGGCAGCAGGGTGGTGATCAGCCAGTCCACCGTCTTCAGCGCTTCCAGGTGCGCAATCCAAAAGGCGAACCCCAGAATCACCACAGCCACCAACATCGGAATCGCGCGCGTGCCCTTGATGAGCTTGAGGAACTCGTAAACGAGAAATGCCACCACCAGAATATCGAAGACCGAAGTCATCGAGATTCGCGGAAGGTAGCTGAGGCTTGGCATTATCGCGGTTCCCTTTCGCGGCCAGAGTCCGCGCTGAGTGCCTTCATTCTAATGCAGAGCAACAGGAAGTGGTCAGTAGATAGTAGTTAGCGAATGCTTTAGACACACACGAACCGATGATTTCCAGAATTATACGAGGTGCTAGGATTCTGGATGGATTGCTGGCTCAGGACTGCCGCGTTCCACAACTATCCATTGTCCGCCGGTTCATCCTTGACGTGATCGACTTTCGCGGTGAACTCGCCGCGACCGAGTTGGGCGCGGACCCGGCTGCCTGGCTTGAGCTGTGCCGCCTGTTTCACCAGGCGGCCCTCGTCATCGAAGACGAGCGCATAACCGCGGGCCAGGATGGCCTTGGGCGAGAGCGCCTCCAAACTGCGGTGCAACTGCTGCCAGTGGCCGCGCCGGCGCAACAATATGGTTTCACTGGCCCGGCCCAGAGCGATCGTCAGCCCGTCGAGTTCGTTCCGCCGCCCAACCAACTGCCGCATGAATGAGGAATGTAGCCCCGCAGTTTGTGCATCGAGCTGGCGGCGCATAAGGCCTAAGCGCACCCGAGGATCGTGGCGGCGGAGATGGGCGTCGACGTCCGCGAGACGACGCGACAGGTTCTTCAGTGCCTCGGCTTGCGACTGCGCCATGCGGAACACCAGGTCGTCCACCCGCTGCTGGCGGCGCGCGATGCTGTCGCGCATGCGCGCGAAGGCGGCATGCTGGGTGAGACGCGAAAGCGCATTGTGAGCGCGCAATAGTTTGTAGTTCGCTGCTTGCGCCATGCGGCGACGCAGGGAAACCAGCTTCTCCGCCAGTTCCTGCTTCGACCCAATGACCAGTTCCGCCGCTGCAGACGGAGTCGGCGCCCGAAGATCGGCGACGAAATCGCAGATGGTGAAGTCAGTCTCGTGGCCTACGGCCGAGATCACCGGAACATGCGCGGCGGCAATGGTGCGCGCCAGGCCTTCATCGTTGAAGGCGAAGAGGTCTTCGAAAGAACCGCCGCCGCGCGCCACCACGATCACATCCACCTTGCCGTGGCGATTGAAGTAGCGCACCCCCGCACTCACTTCCGCGGCCGCACTCTCGCCCTGCACTTGCGCGGGATAGATGAGGACGCTAACCGACTCGTGCCGGCGGCGAAGAATGTTCAGAATGTCCTGGATGGCAGCGCCGCGCGGGGAAGTCACCACGCCGATGCGCCGGGGCAAGGCTGGAATAGGCCGCTTACGGCTGGGTTCGAACAACCCTTCGGCAGCCAGCTTGGCCTTCAACTGCTCGAAGGCAATCTGAAGCGCGCCCGTGCCTTTGGGTTCGAGGTATTCTGCCTGAAATTGCAGGTCGCCTCGCTCGTCGTAAATGGTGACTCGACCGCGCGCGATAATCTGCAGGCCGTTCTCCGGACGAAAGCGCAACAGTCTCGCCTGGGTCCGCCACATCACCACCCGCAGTTGCGCCGAGCCATCCTTCAGCGTGAAGTAAAGATGTCCGGAATCGGCAGGCCGGTAGTTGGAGATTTCGCCTTCCACGTAGATGTCGGTGAAGGCGCGCTCCACCTGGGTACGGACCGCAGCGACCAGTTCGCGCACCGGATAGATCTTGCGCGACGGCGCCTGGAAGGCCAGCCCGAGTTGTTGCGTGTCGGCCATGGGAGCGTCTGGAGGCAGTGTATCGCAAGGGGATCCGCTATTCGCTTTTCGCTCTTCGCAACGATTGTACTGAGATCGCCAAGCAGTCTTGCTTTCCAAAAATTCTGGACACATCGCGAACTCCTGGATCCCTGGTCTCATTCAACGAACCAGATAGTGCTTGTGAAATGAGAATAGCGAAAAGCGAATAGCGAATAGCGGCCTCACCGCCGCATCCGATTCACCACATACAGCACCAGCGACAGGATTACGCTCAGCAGAATGGAAGTGGCCAAGGGGAAATAGAAAGTCGTGTTCTTGCCGCGATAGATAATGTCCCCCGGCAGGCGTCCAATGGGCAGGTTTACCTTGCCCGCGAGGATGAGGACAATTCCAAAGACGAGCAGCAGCCCACCCACAAAAATCAGCATGCGCCCAAGATCGCCCATGGCTCTAGATTAAATCAGGCTACAGTGGAATGGCAGAAGACAGATCGGACACAACAACAACGCCCCAGTTTCGGTTGGCGGTTTTTTACGACGCCGGTTCGACCTGCTGGAAGAGTTCGTTCAAAACCAGACGGATGGGCGTGCCGGGAACGGTTAAAACGCCGCTCTCCGGTTCCTGAAAACCGGTCCGGCTGCAGACGTAAGCGCGTCGGGTAGCGGGATCGAGAATCCAAACGTGCTTCACTCCAAAATTGAGATAGTCATCAACTCGCTCCCTCATGCTGCGAAGGGAATCGTCTTTGGAGAGAATTTCGATCAGAATCAGAGGCGGCGTTGTGATGATCGGCTCGCGTGGTTGATCGGCTAGCAGGACGCTGACATCCAGTATGCGGAAGCGAGTTGCTGCAACCTGCACCCGCTGTTCCACGATCGGCAAGACATTCCATTCTTTCTGTCTCGTCCAGAACCAGACAGCCACGGCAGTTTGCAACAGGCTGTGCTCAAGCTCTCCCAAGTTTCTCTCCTGCAACTCACCGTCGACAAAGTCCCGGTCCGGCCGGTAGCTGGTCGCAAGATATTCCTCCACCGAGACTAGGGTTGTGCTCGACATAGACAAACCACCCACTTGTATTATGCGCCCGTTTCTATGGTCCTTCCAACCGTTTGGCGGTCCTCCTGGAACTACCGCCTATGGCGTGATCCGCCTCCACACGATACGGTCGTCAAGGGCGATCACGCGCAGCACGCTCGGCGCGTACGGCGGCTGCGGCCGGTTCTGGCAAGTTAACCGGCTCGCGTCGCTGCATGCGCTGCTGTAACTCGGTCAGTGTTGGCAGCGCCGATACTTCGCGGATTTCCGACAGCACGTAGTCCGAAAGCGACATGCCCGCCTGCGCCGCGCGGGACTTCAGGATGCGATGCAAAGCGTCAGGAACATTGCGCAACTGGATGGTGCGTGACATCGGCTCAGTATGTTTATACATCATCACGTGTCCGGTAGTGGGCGGTTTTGAATCTAAGGACAGGCATTAACATTCAGCCGACATGCCCGCTCCCATAGAATCAACATTACTGGAGTAAACAGAGCTAACGGTGCACTGATGAGTAACCAGAGGCCCTGTTTTCTCTCGCAAATGATGCCCACTAGAACAAATAGCGCCCATGCCTCACTAAGCCAAACGCTCACCTTGAGCATCGGATCGTAGGGGTAAATGCGCGGACCGAAGCAGCTGGCTGCGGCAACTAGAAACGAAACAATAAGCCAGGGCCAAATTCGTTTACTTGCCTTCATGCTGCAGCCTCGGTTTCCTTCCGCTCCAATAATCCCACCAATTCTTCCAGACTCCAAGTGTGATCAGTGAGTCCGGCTTCGATTGCGGGCGTCGGTTGGGAGCGTCTCCCCGCCCTTCTGGTATGCTCTTTGGTTTGCTCTGCGGCAACAATGACATCGCGACGAAAGGTCCTGATTTGGCGGTCAATCCTGTAATGCTGGTGCATGGTGGAGCCTGGGCAATTCCCGACGATGCTCTCGACGCGCACTTGCAGGGAGTGGAAGCCGCGGCTGCTCAAGGCTGGCAGGTGCTGCAACGCGGCGGAGGCTGTCTGGACGCGGTTGAGGCGGCGGTGGTCGCGATGGAAGAGGACGAGGCCTTCGACGCCGGTCGCGGCTCATTTCTCAACATGGATGGCCGGGTGCAACTGGATGCGCTGATGATGGAGGGAGCGACCCTGCGGGCCGGAGGCGTGGGCTGCGTGGAGCACATCCGCAATCCCATCCGTGCCGCCAAGAAGGTGCTGACCGAGAGCCCGCACGTGTACTTCGTCGGAACAGGAGCCGAACGGTTCGCCCAGCAGCACGGCATCGAGTTATGTGTCAACGACGAGCTGGTCATTGAGCGTGAGGTGCTGCGCCTGCGCGAAGCCAAGAAGCAGGGTTACCTCCAGATGCCCGACGAGTTCGGCCCCATGCGTTCGAGCGACACAGTCGGGGCCGTGGCCCTCGATCGGGACGGCAACATCGCGGCTGCCACTTCGACCGGCGGAACGCTGAACAAAGCGCCGGGCCGCGTGGGCGATTCCTCGCTGATCGGCTGCGGCTGTTACGCCGACAACCGCAGCGCCGCGGTTTCCACGACCGGCTGGGGCGAACCGATGATGAAATTGGTCCTCAGCAAGTGGGCCGCCGACCGCGTCGAGAATGGGCTTGTTCCCCAGGAGGCTGCGCAACGCGCGCTGTACTACCTGAAAGCCAGGCTGAACGGACATGGAGGGATCATCATCGTAGATGTCAGAGGAAGAATTGGCCTGGCCCACAATACGCCTCGTATGGCGTGGTCTTTGACCACCAAAGACGGCGTTTCCTCGGGCATCGAAGTCGGGACTACGAGTTCCGGGTGTACGCCGTAACCGTGGAAGCGCCCGGTTTCGTTTGGCAGATTGGAGCGGATGGACTCATCGCCTCCTCGCAGGGCCACTTCGACAGCTCCGAATACCAACGTCAACTGGAGCACGGTGTCCAGGACCCGCGATAGACGCTCCACGCCCTATAGCCAGCACTACTTGTTCTTCAACTCTGCCGGCCAGTTCTGGATTAGAGTCAACGACTGAGAGCTTCCTTCACTGGGCGTGACCGCGATGAACCGCTGACCATCGTGCGAGGGAGCATACTCACGAGACATGATGCCTCTCAGAGGAAGGCGGAACAGCAACTTACTGCTGCCGACCTGGAATGCGGAACCCGCGCCGTCCACCTCAACCGCCGTAACGCCGTTGAAATCGAAGTAGAACAGTTCCTTGCCGTCAGCTCGCCAACGCGGTCCGGCGCCGCCTCCGTTCGAAACTTGCCACTTCGCACCGGTCCAAGGAAATGGGGCCACAAAAACCTCGGGACGGCCCCCTTCTTGGCCCACATATGCCACCCAATGGCCGTCCGGCGAAAACGTTCCTCTTGACGACCCGCTCGTATAGGGAAACGGCTTGCTGTCGCCGGATAACGGAAGCACCCAAAGGTCCGTATTCACGCCGGTACCCTGTTCATACATCAGGTAGCGGCCGTCGTGCGACCAGTCCGAAATGGCTTGATAGATAGGATTCGGCGACGAAAGAAGTGTGCGCTCCGGGGCGCTGCTGCCGATCGTCTTAACTGAGATCGCGGCCTGCTGGTTCGAGGTGAAGGCTACCTCTTTTCCGTCCGGAGACCAAAGCGGAGTGAGGTGTGCACCGTCGCTGAAGGTGAGCCGAGTCTTCAGATTGTTTGCCAGGTCGCGAATCCAGATGGTCGCGATGGCTGTGTTCAACTCCGTGGTCGCGATTTTCTTCTCGTCGGGGGAGAGATCCAGATCGTAGAATTCCCCCTGCTCGCCCACTGTGCCCAGTCGCTTTCCGCTGCGGTCGTACCAGGTTAGGATCTCGGTCCCGGAAGCCGTGCCGGATGCGTACAACATCATGCCGTCGCTGGAGGCGCTGAGGTTCATCCGCCAGAGCCCAGGGTCAAATTGAACGTTTTCACTTAGGGTCTGCGGCTCGCCGGAGAATTTGCCGTTGGATGGGTCGAAGCTCTGTGCCACCAGGGAATTTTCGCGCTGGAAGAATAAGCGTCCCGATGCGTAGATGGGGTTCGACAAGGTGTGAAACAGAAGGCGGTTCTCTTTGCCGTCGAGCGATGCAAGGAACACCGCGGTTTCCGGGCTGGTCGGCGCATTGTGTTTGACGGCGATATAGAGGAAGTGCTTGCCATCAGGCAAGAACCACGGCCAGCGATTGGAAGAATAATGGACACCATCGATCGTGGTGACAGGAGTAGGCGTGCCTCCGCTGGCTGGGACCTGCGATAGACCGGTATTGTAGGAGAGGGCGGCCACAATGGTTCCGTCCTGGTTCCAACTGCCGCCACGTCCCAGCGTCGAACCGCAGATCGTGACCGGCGTGCCACCGCTCACTTCGATTCGTTTCAGCTTGTCGTCGGTGAAGAAGGCTACGGAGCGACTGTCGGGCGACCAGAAAGGGAACATTGCACCCTCGGTGCCGGGAAGGGCCTGCGGAGAAGTTGAATCCAGCGACCGCAAATAGAGCTGGGCGCCCCCGGAGCCGTAGGCCGAAAAGACGAGGTAACGGCCGTCAGGAGAAATCATCGCCGGGCCGCCGTGGTCGCCCGACAGGTTGAACTGCATCTTGTCGGGCGGGTTGAGTTCGACCCGCAATACCCGCATGTCTCTATGGCTCGCAACGTAGGCCATCACCAGCGCCACACCGGCAACTACCCCTAGAATCCCAGTCAGAACCCAGACCCACGCATTACCCCGCTTATGCTGCGGTGCCGGCATCGCGGGCGCGCTGGCCTGCGATGCGCCCTCGGCGATCTGCTTGAGTTGCAGCTTAACGTCGTGCGCCGTTTGCCAACGGTCGTCGGGATCCTTGCTCAGGCATATCTTGACCAGACGCTCCAGCGCGGGCGGGGTCAGCGGTTGCACGGAAGAAATCGGAGTCGGCTCGCGCTCCAGCACCGCCGCCATCGCGCTGGCCGGAGTCTTGCCCTCGAAGGCTCGCTTTCCCGTTACCATCTCATAGAGCACCGCGCCCAGGGCGAAAATGTCCGATCGGGCATCGGCCTCTTTCCCCTCGATCTGCTCGGGCGACATGTACTGGAACGTTCCCACTACGGTGCCCTGCGCGGTTAGAGGTTGACTTCCCTGGGGTGTGTTCGCTGTTGCGTTGAGGCCGGATGCCGCGGTGGCGCTGGCCACCGCCTGCTTTGCCAGACCGAAGTCCATCAGCTTGGCCCCGGTCTTGGTCAGCATGATGTTGCCGGGCTTCAAGTCGCGGTGCACCACCCCGCTGCGATGTGCCCTCTCCAGGCCTTCGCAGATTTCGGCCCCGTACTTCAAGACCTGGTCGATGGGCAGCGGTCCTTTGCTTAAACGCTCTGCCAGCGTCTGGCCTTCCAGGTGTTCCATCACCAGGTAATCGATCCCATCCTGGTGTCCAACGTCGTGGAGCGTACAGATATTGGGATGATTCAGGGAAGAGATCGTCCGTGCTTCCCGGTCGAAGCGTTGTTTGGCCTCTGGGTCTTTAGAAAGATGTGAGGGAAGAATTTTGACCGCGACGCTACGGTCGAGGCGGGTATCGCGCGCGAGGTACACCTCCCCCATGCCGCCAGCGCCCAGCGGCGAGACGATTTCATAAGGACCAAGTTTGGTGCCGGAGGTGAGGGCCATCAGTGTGCGAATTATATTCTATCGACGTCGTAGGACTGGCTTTGCGACAAATATAAGATCGTTCTGGATGGATGCGGCTTAGAGCATTTTCAGAGATAGTGTAGACTGTTGGTGGCGATTCTCCGCTCCACCCGATGGCACGACCCTACGCGAATGATTTGCGGCGAAAGTTTTTGCAAGCCTATGAGCAGGGCAAAG